>Ga0181516_10002572_pt1 | contig 12732 bp, 6 predicted proteins | sample PEATcosm2014_Bin_25_FD_121104 | JGI IMG/M metagenome (GOLD analysis project Ga0181516, IMG submission 121104) | Peatland microbial communities from MTU Mesocosm Facility, Houghton, MI, USA - PEATcosm2014_Bin01_10_metaG | ecosystem: Environmental > Terrestrial > Soil > Wetlands > Peat | place...
CGTTTCGTCCGGCCTCCCGTCGATCGCCGCCTGCGCCTGCTCGTAGGAAAGCTTGGCCGCCGAGCGCATCATCACGCGATGGAACGTGTGGCGGCGCTTGCGGCCGTCGGCGCCCAGAATCATCCGCACCGCGAGCGCCGGCCGGTCTTCATTCGGCCGTAGCGAGCAGAGGTCGTTGGAGATCCGCTCGGGCAGCATCGGCACCACGCGGTCGGGGAAATAGACCGAATTGCCGCGCGTTTCCGCCTCGCGGTCGAGCGTCGAGCCGGCGCGCACGTAATAGGCGACGTCGGCGATGGCGACGGTGAGGACGAAGCCGCCGGGATTGGCGGGGTCGGAATCGGGCGTGGCGTGGACCGCGTCGTCGTGGTCCTTGGCGTCGGGCGGGTCGATCGTCACCAGCGGCAGGGCGCGCCAGTCTTCGCGGTCGGCCATCGTCGCCGGCCGCGCCGCTTCGGCCTCGGCGAGCGCCGCTTGCGGAAAGACGTGCGGGATGTTGTGGGCGGCGAGCGCGATCAGGCTCACCGCGCGCTCGGAGGCGACCGAGCCGAGCCGTTCGACGACGCGCGCCGCCGGCGCGCCGAAACGCCCTTCGCGCAGCAGCTCGAGCGCGACGAGCTCGCCCTCCTGCGCGCCGTCGCTGAGCCCCTGTGGGATGAAGAGCTCGCGCGCCGCGCCGCGCTTCTCGACCGGCAGCGCCCGGCCGGCGCCGTTCTCCAGTTCGCGGTAGACGCCGAGCACGCGACCACGCGCCCGCTCGAGCAGTTTGACGACGCGGCCGGTGTAGGCGGGATCGCGCGGGCCGGCGTCGGGGTCGAGCTCGACGCGCATCAGCGCGCGCGCGCCGACGTCGGGGGCCGGGGCGGATTCGCGCCGCAGGCGCGGGCGCCGAACGAGAATGCGCGGCGCGTCGCCCGCGCCGTCCCACTCGACCGGGCGGGCGATCAGCTCGCCGTCGCGGTCGCGTTCGACGATCTCGGCGACGACCATCGCCGGCAGGGCGCCTTGGCGCGCGAGGACCTTGCGGCCGCGCACGATCGCGCCTTCGGTTTCGAGGCTCTTCAGCAGCGCCTTCAGCGCGCCCTTGTCCTCGCCCTTGACGGCAAAGGCGCGCGCGACGTCGCGCTTGGTGACGCGCGTCGGCGCCCGGCCGGCCGCGCCGCCGCCGTCGGCGATAAAGGCGATGACCTCTTCGCGCGAGGGAAGGGCGCCGGCGACGGGCGCTGTTCGCGAGCGCGGTTTCGGGCGCGCGGCGGTCCTGGACGGTCTCTTGGTTGGCAATTGCTGGGTCTGGACAATGGGAGGGAAGCGCTCCCTCTCGCCTATCTACGATCGGCGGCCCGTCCTTACAAGCGACGCGCATCGACCGGCGCCGCCGCGGCGCTTCGCCGCGAGCCGCGTCATCGTCGCGTTAAGGCCGCCGGTCTATGCAGGCCGAGCGCGCCGGATCGTTCGGGCGCGTCCGCCGGAATGGGCGCCGGTCCTCCGTCTCGAATTCAGGCGCGGGCGCGGGCCAAATCGCGCGACGGGGCGGGAAGAGCCGACGCCGGCCAGAGGGGCGAGACCATGACCGAGGTTCAGGCGCCGGTCGGCTACGCCGCCGCGGCGGGCGCTGCGGCGCTTGGCGAAGAGCGCACCAAGCCGGGGCCGCGCGGCGGGATCGCCGCACTGTCGATCGGGGCGCTCGGCGTCGTCTATGGCGACATCGGCACCTCTCCACTCTACGCCGTCGACCAGATCTTCTCCGGTCCCGCCCAGGTCGCGCCGTCGGCGGCCAACGTGCTCGGCGCAATCTCGCTGGCGATCTGGTCGATCACGCTGATCGTCGCCGTCAAATACGCGCTGCTGGTCATCAGCGCCGAGAACGAAGGCGAGGGCGGCGTCTTCGCGCTCTACAGCCTCCTTCACCCCTATAAGTACAAGCAGCGCGGCGCGCATCTGCTGTTGTGGGGGCTGATGCTGGGCGCCGGCCTGCTGTTCGGCGACGGCATGATCACCCCGGCGATCAGCGTGCTGTCGGCGGTCGAGGGGCTCGACGTCGCCACGCCCGCCTTCGCCCCCTACGTCATACCGATTACGGTTGGGCTGCTGACGGGGCTGTTCGCCATCCAGTTCAAGGGCGCGTCGCGCATCGGAATCGTCTTCGGGCCGGTGCTCGTGGTCTGGTTCGTCGTCATCGCCGTCCTCGGCCTGGCTCAGATCGTCCGCCAGCCGCAAATCCTCTGGGCGTTCGATCCCTGGCTCGGCCTGGCGTTCCTCGGCCACGCCGGGTTCCACGAGGCGCTGCTGATCCTCGGCGCGCTGATGCTGGTGGTGACCGGAGGCGAGGCGATGTACGCCGACCTCGGTCATTTCGGCGCGCGGCCGATCCGGGTCTCTTGGTTCGCCGTCGTCTTCCCCGCTCTCCTCGCCAACTATCTCGGGCAGGGCGCCTATCTGCTCAGCGGCGCGCCGGTGGTGAACGGCGCGCTGTTCTACAGCATGGCGCCAACGGCGGCGATCTATCCGCTGACCCTGCTCGCCACGGTCGCCACCGTCGTCGCCTCGCAGGCGCTGATCTCCGGCGCCTTCTCGCTGTTCTCGCAGGCCATCGGCATCGGCCTGCTGCCGCGCGTCGCCGTCCAGCACACGGATCGCGCCCATTCCGGCCAGATCTACATCCCGTTCGTCAATTGGGCGCTGTTTCTCGGCTGCGTCGCGCTCGTCGTCGCTTTCGGCTCGTCATCAGCGCTTGCGGCCGCCTACGGCCTCGCGGTCGCCGGCGTCATGCTGATCACCTCGCTGGCGATGTTCGCCGTCGCCCGCAACTGCTGGCGATGGAGCGCGCCGCGCGCCGTGCTGGTTTGGGGGCCGCTGACCGCGGTCAACGCCGCCTTTCTCGTCGCCAATTCGCTGAAGTTCCTCGAAGGCGGCTTCGTGCCGCTCACCGTCGGCGGCGCAGTCTTTCTCGTCATGGCGACGTGGCGCTGGGGCCGCAAGGCGACCTTCGCCGCCTATACGGCGAAGTCGGCGATGTCGATCGCGCAATTGATCGAGGTCCACCGCCGCGCGCCTTATCTCCTCGAACGCAACGCGCTGTTGATGTCGCCCTATCCTTTGCGCCGCGTCGACGATCGCGCGCCCGCCCTCGCGACGCTGCTGCTGGAGCACGGCGGCGCGCTGCCGCGCAACATGATTTTCGTCGAGGTCGCCCACCCCAAGGTTCCGTTCATCCGCGACAACCGTTGCCGCGTCACCGTGTTCGACCGCGACGAACGGCGCGGCGGCGTCATCGGCGTCGAACTCAGCTTCGGCTTCATGGAGGAGCCGAACGTCGAGCGCTATCTCGTTGATATGGCGCGCCACAAGGAGATCGACCTGTCGGCGCAGAAGAACCAGTGGATCGTCCACGTCGCCCACGAGAACCTGTTGCCCGACGGGCGGATGGGCTTGTTGCGGCGCTTGCGCTTGCGCCTGTTCGTCTTTCTGCGCCTGGTGTCGCGCCCGTCCTACTACGGCTATGGCCTCGGCGACGAAGTGCGGCTGTCGGCCGAAATCATCCCGGTCCGGGTGCGTTAGAGGCGCAGACGCGACGCGTCGCCGACGGCGAATGCGACGCCGGCGGCGTCAGTCCTGGGCGCGCTTGCCGATGACCAGCAGGGTGAATAACCTGAGCGGCGCCAGCGCGCGCCGCTCGATCAGCTCGGCGTCGGGCTGGGCGGCGATCCAGTCGCCGACCGCCGCATAGGGAAACTTCGGATGCCAGCCGAGCCACCAGGAGGCCCTTTCCATCGCCCCCTCGATCGCGGCGCGCGGACCGCCCGCGGCGGCGAAGTGATTCATCACCACCATCCGCCCGCCCGGCCGGATGACGCGCCAGACTTCGCTTAAGACCTTCGCCGGATTGGGGACGACGCTCATTACATAGGGCGCCAGGGCGACGTCGAAATGGCCGTCGGCAAAGTCCATCGCGCCGGCGTCCATCACCTGCAGACTCTTGACCTGCCTGAGACCCTTGCGGGCCACGCGCTCGCGGGCGACGTCGAGCATCGCGGCGCTGATGTCGACGCCGGTGACGCGCAAGTCGCCGGGCAACAGTTCGAGCTCAAGGCCGGTGCCGACGCCGACAACCAGCATCCCGCCGCCCTTTCCCGCCGCCGCAGCGGCGGCGCGCGACGCCGCCAGCCGCCCGGGATGGAACGGCAGGTCGAAGACGAGGTCGTAGATGGGCGCCCAACGGCTGTAGGCGGCCTCAGTGCGCGTCTGCGCCTGCGCCGAAGCCGCGCTCGATTGGGCCATAAGCACTCCCCTTTTGCCTGCTCCTTCCGCGGGTTCCGCCGCGATCCGTTGGCGGCGACCCTACGACAAGCGATCGTCATGCGCCAGCCGGGGTCAATTTTTTGGCCGCGAGCGTGGTGGGTCGACGTCCGAAGCCCTTCATGGGAGCGATCCCACAAAGCCTCCCACGACAAGGCCGACGGGGGCGCCATCCAGCGACGTCTTCGCCGGCGCTTCTAGGCCCGCGAAATCGACGGCAGGAGTTTGCCCAAGACGCTCGCCACGAAATATCCGGCGACGAAGCCCAGCCCCATGTTCATGGCGAACTCGACGTTTTCAAGCCATTCCAGCCGCGACTGAGGCAGCATCGGATCCCCCGTCGCCAGACTTTCCGAAACCGTCATGCCCGCCGCTGCGACCAGCGCGAGCGCGAGCGCAAAACCGCAGGCGGCGCCCGCGCCGCGACCGCTGAACCAGGAAAACGCCGCCCCGAAAATCAACGGCGCGATCACCGAGGCGATCTGCAGATAGACGACGTTCCAATCGAGCGCGACGACCACCAGGAAGTGCGCCGCCAGCAACAGGATCAGCGGCGCGACGAAATAGCGCGCGCCGTCGACGAGCAACCTGCGCCGCGCCGCCGCCTTCGAGGAGGCGTATATCGACGCTGCGTCATTCGGCTTGGCGGCGGCCGCACGGTCAATCGCCGCGATCAGGCGGCCAATCTGGCCGTCGAATTCGCGTCCGGTCGCCACCTCGGCGGCGTTCAGGAACGCGAACGTCCCGAAGCTCTGCGGCAGCGCCGCGGCGTCCGGCATCCTGGCGCCGTCGACCAGCACCGGAATGACGGGCGCGCCTCGCGCGAGGGCGGTTTCGATTTCGGCCCGGACCGGGTCGTTCTCGTCCTGGATTCTCGATTCGCCGGTCTCCTGCGCGCCCAACCATCTGGCGCCGATGACCGCTAGGACGACGTCGGTGCGTCGCAGCGTTTCGCCGATATGGGCGCGAAAATCGATCCCGATCGGGATGTTGTCGACGTCCATGAACACGCTGTGCTTGCCGTAATGGGCGGCAAGGCGGTCGAAGATACGCCCCGACATCGCGGCGGTGTCCGAACGACGGTAGGAGATGGCGATCTTCGGCATCGGCTTTACTTGGCGACCTGGAAGCTCAACTCCGCCGCACCGGCGCGCCCGCTCTTATCCTTCACTTCGATCCAGAACTGATGCGCGCCGGGAGGCACGTCGACCTTGTCGATTTCGATGCCCTCAGCGGTGATGAACGGCGTGATCCGCTGGGTGATGTCGATGCTCGGTTGCTTGAGATAGGTCACCACCACCGATTCCGGATCGATCTCGGCGCCGCCGAAGGCGTGAAAGCGCAACTTCAAATCAATCGGCGAGTGCATCAATCCGGCTTCGGGCGGGGGAGAAACGACGAGAATGTTGGGCCGCCGCAAGGGGCTGCCGCGCATGACGAGCGACGGCGCCGCCCCAGCGGGCAAAGCCGCTTCGTCCGGTGTGACGAGTTCAAACGCTCGCGCGGCCGGGAGCGGCGCGAGCGCCAAGGCGAAGCCGAGCGCCGACAGCCGGAGCCAGGCGGCCCGCTTGCAAACGGCGTTTCGTTTCCGGACTGTTCCAAGCGATACGAGCCGTCGTTTCATTGTCCGCGTTCTCCCGAAGCGGCGCCGCTCAAGTCCCCCCGCCGTCGCCAATCACCGTGAAGGGCGCCCAGAACAGCGGATGCGCATAGGTGTAAGCCGTGCGGCCGTCGGCGTCGACGAATCCCGGACCGTCGATCAACGCCATCATGGATCGGCGCAGCGCCTCGCCGCGCGAAAGGCCGGGATCGGCGCTCTGACGCCGGAACAGATCGCTCGTCAGCGCGCGCGCCGAGGCGGAGTGGACCGACCAGTTGGTCACCAGCAGGGCGCGCGTTCCCGCATAGAAGAACGCGCTGCCGAGGCCCGAGGCGGCCTCGGCGCCGGCGCCGGCGCCCGCGCCGGTGTTGCAGGCCGAAAGAACCACCCAATCGGCGTCGAGCTTCAGCGCCAGAATCTTGTCCATGGTCAGGAGCCCGTCGCCCTCGACCCCCGCCACCTCGGGCGCCGTCAAAGCCAGCGCCGGCTGAGTCAATCCGTCGAGGTCTCCCGGGATCAGCCCGTGCGTCGCGAAGGCGACGACGCGGTAGCGCGCGAGATCGAGGGTTTCGACATTGCGTTCGTTGGCGTCCTTGCCGAGATAGAGCGACTTGGTCGGATCGACGTCGAGCGCGCGCGCCATGTCCGTCAGTTCCTGCCGCGTATCGGGAAGGCGCGGCAACATCGCCAATTCCGCCTTGTCGACTGTTTCGGTGTGGGGGACGGCGCGCAATTTCAGCGGCCGGCCACGGGTGACGTCGGCGTCGGCGCTGACGTCAGACGCGGCCGCGTCGGCGGTCTTCGACGCCTCCGCATCCGCCTCTGCGGCCTCTTCGGGACTGAAATAGGGGTCGCCGAAGCCGATCAGGTTTTCGCGGCGCGGCGACCCGGCCGGCAGCGATCGCAGCGCCAGGAACGCCGAGGCCGAGGGAACAGTCGTCACGTTATGGGCGCGCGCGAGCCACGGAACATTGCGGTAACCGGCGAACAGCGGCTGGGCCTGTGCGTCGACCTCAACGTTCGCGGTCGGCAGCAGGCCGAGGGGCAGCTCTCCCAGCGCGCCGTTCGTCGCCATCACGAGGCTCCTGGCGTCCTTCCAGCCGCTTTCGACCGGCGCCAGCAACGCGGCGTAAAGCGAATAGGCCTTGGCGACGTCGAAGGGCGGGATGTCTTCGACCCGCGTCGCCTCGGGCTCCAAAGCCTTGCGCAAATCGACCACCGTGGCTTCGAGATCGCTCGCCTTCATTGGGATGCGCGCGAACGCCACGGCGCCGTCTTTGGGAATCGCCCACGCGAAACTCGCTGTCCGCCCAAAATAGAACGACAGCATCGCTTCGTCCGGCCGAAGCGCGGCCTTGACGTCGGCGAGCGCGGGGGGCTTGGGATTGACGAGAGAGGCGTAAGCGGGGAAGCGCTTGGCGATTTCGCGAACGGCGGCGTCATGCTTCGTCCGCAGTTCGGCGAGCAGGGCTGAAGCGGCGTTGACGTCCTGGTCCCGCTGCCCGTCTGGCGGCAGCGACAGCAGATTGTTGACCGCGCCGAGCGAGGCTTCGATCTGTTTGGCGAGATCCTGCTCGTCGCGTACGACTTCGGCGAGAGCGGGATCCTTGGCCGACAGCCGCGCGCTCGCGTCGGCGAGCGAATGGCCGACCGCGTGGCCGCGTATCGCGTCGGAAAGCGCGAAGGTCTCGTCCGCGACATCGTTCGGGTCTTTGGCCTGATCCACCAGCGCGTCGAAATAGGCTTCGACGATCCGTTGCAGGCGCGCTTGCTTGGCCGCCACGACGGTCGGATCGTCGTCGTCGGCGCCTTCGCGCGCCGCCGTCATCATGATCGGAATGGCGGTCTTGAACTCGCGCAGGGCGTCGGTTCCACGGTTGGATCGCGAATAGCCGATCGCCAGCAGGCCGCGAGCGAGCGCGGCGTCGAAGCTGTTGGCGCCCTTGCGTGCGGTCTCGCGCTTCACCGCTTCCTCGGCCGCCGCGACGCCGGCTTCGATCCGTCCCGCCGCGTACAACACGGCGACCCGCGCCCCATTCAGTTGGTAGATGTCTCGGCGCGCCGGCGGCCAGATCTCGATCGCCTGATCCAACTGCGCATAGACGGCTTGCGCCTCTTTCGCCTCGCCCTGCAAAACGAGGATGTTGCCGAGACTGGCGAGAATGGCGACGGTTTCCGGCGAATCCTCGGCGACGCCCAATGTGCGCTGCGTATCGAGCGCCGAGCGCGCGAGCTGCTCCGCTTCCTTGTAACGGCCTTCTTCGACGACGATGCCGGCGAGCCCGACGATGAAGGGCGGCGTCGCCGGACTGTAGCGGCCCTGTTGGTCGAGGATGTCGAGCAAGGCCTTTCGCGCGATCGCCTCGGCCTCGCTCAGCCGTCCTTGCTTGGCCACGGTTCGCGCTATCGACAGCAGGCTCGTCTCCGCCGCCTGCAGAGGCTGCTCACGCGGCACCGGATATTCATATTTCGGCAAATCGTTCAGCGAGGCGCGGCGGAACGCTTCGGCGCGCCGATAGCCGGCTTCGGCCTGTGCATATTGGCCGTGCGCCTCCAGCGACAGAGCCGATACGCCAGCCGCGTCCGCCTCCCAGGACTGGCCGTAGACCGCGTAGGTCTTGCGCCAGTTGGGATTGGGACTGCCGCGCGCCTCCTGAACCAGCGCTTCGATGCGGCCCACATAGGCCTCGCCTTGGCTGATCTCGCCCATGGAAAGCGCGGTTCTGGCCAGTTGGGCGAGCGGGTTGATCATCCCGCCGCGCTTGTTCTGTGCAGCGGCGGCGTTGACGATCGACTCGAAGGTCTCGGCCTCCTTCTTCGCATCGCCCAGCGCGCGATAGCGCAGCGCGACGGATTGCATCACGCGCGTCATTCTCAGGAACTCGCCGCTTTTCTTGGCCGCGTCGAGGGCCAGCAGCGCGTCGGCGAGCGCGTCCCGATTGCGGCCGAGCAAGGCCCTGGCGGCGCCGCGATCGTAATAGAACTGGGCGAGGGCGGCGGGCGCCCCGCCGGCCGGAGGGGTCGCGTCGGCTTCGGCTTTGCGCGCGGCGATTTTTTCGGCGTCGGGCTTTTCCTGATCGAGGATGGCGGTGATGTCGGCGGTGGTGCGCGGCGGCGCCACAAAGGTCGGCTGCACCGAAAAAGCGTCGCTCGGCGGCGGCGGCGCGGCCGCCGCTACTGGCGCCGCCGGCGCCGCCTTGCCCGCGGATTCTTTCCGTTCTTCGCGCATGACGCAGGCTTTTACGAAGGGGATGCCGACCGACTGGCGGCATTGTTCGAGCAGCGCGTCATGTTCCCCTTGGCCGCGCTTGCTCTGCATGCACGCGACCATGGTCGGGCGCGCCGCTTCGCGGCAGGAGTCGACGATCTGCTCATGGGTCGCGGCCAAACCCGATCCGGCGGCGTTGCACAGGATCGCCGCGCCAGTCGAAAAAAGGATCGCGCAACGCCGAGCCCGCCGCCCGAACATGCCCATCCCCTGTCCCTAATCGCTTGCGCGAATGCAAAGTCTAGCGAGGCGAACTCAGGCGCACAAGCACGCCGGGCCGCTGGCTTGGCTGGAAACAGGCGCTGGCTTCATCGCAGCCCTCGGCCGACCCTGGTCGATCGGACGCGGCGGGGAAGGTGCGAGTTGGGTCGAGCCCGCCGTGTGAAACTGGGAGACGGACGACCGATCTTGGTTAAGGACGAAGATTCGCCTCAGGCGCTGCGCTTGCTCTTCGCCGCCGCCTTCTTGGCCGCCGTCTTTTTGGCCGGCGACGTCTTGGTTGCAGTCTTAGCGGCCGGCGCCGTCCGGGCGGCGGCCTTGAGCGGCGCGGCGGGCTTCTTGGACTTGGCGGCGGCCTTTTTCTTCGCCGGCGGCTTGGATTTCTTCGCCGGCCTGCCCTCGCGCTCGGCGATGAGTTCGAGCGCCTCGGCCAGCGTGATCGATTCCGGCGGCGTCGACTTGGGGATGGTGGCGTTGACCTTGCCCCAATTGACGTAGGCGCCGAAGCGGCCGGCGCGCAGCGTAATCGGTCCGCCGTCGGGGTGCTCGCCGATCGCGCGTCCGCCGGGGCCGCCGGAGGCCTTGGCGGCGAGCGTCGCCACCGCCTCTTCCAATGTCACCGCTTCCGGGCTCGTTCCACGCGGCAGGGTCGCGTTGACCTTGCCGTGATTGACGTAGACGCCGAAGCGGCCGCGGCGCACCGAGACCGGCCCGCCGAGCGTCGGGTGTTCGCCGAGCGCGCGGCCGGAATCGCCGCCGAAACGGCTGCTGGCCCCGCTCTCCTTGGCGGCGATGAGGTCGATGGCGCGGTTGGCGCCGATCGTCAGCACGTCGTCGTCGCGGCCGAGATTGGCGTAAGTCTTGCCGTGCTGAACGTAGGCGCCGTAGCGGCCGACGCCGGCCAGGATCGGCTCGCCGTCGCTCGGATGGCGCGCCACTTCGCGCGGCAACGACAACAGCCCGACCGCCTTTTCGAGCGTCACGTCGTCGGGCGCGAGTCCGCGCGGCAGCGAGCAGCGCTTCGGCTTCTCGCCTTCGCCGAGCTGGACATAGTCGCCGAACCGGCCGGAACGCAGCGTCACCTCTTGCCCGCTCGCCGGATCGAGCCCAAGCGCGCGCACGCCGGGCCGCTCGCCGTCGCCGCCGTCCTGGCCGGTCGGCGACAGGACGCGGGTGAACCGACATTCGGGATAATTCGAGCAGCCGATGAAGGCGCCGAACTTGCCGAGTTTCAACGACAATTGGCCCTTGCCGCACAGCGGGCACTGACGCGGGTCGCCGCCGTCGGCGCGGGCGGGGAAGATGTGCGGCCCGAGCAGCTCGTTGAGGCTGTCGAGGACTTGGGTGGTTCGCAGATCCTTGGTGTCGCCGAGCGCCTGCGAGAAATCGACCCAGAAATCACGCAGCACCGCGCGCCAGTCGATCTCGCTGTTGGAAATCTTGTCGAGCTTCTCTTCGAGTTCGGCGGTGAAGTCGTAGCCGACGTATTTGGCGAAGAAGGCTTCGAGGAAAGAGGTGACGAGGCGGCCCTTGTCTTCGGGGATCAGCCGCTTCTTCTCGATCCGCACGTAGTCGCGGTCGCGCAGCACGGCGAGCGTCGAAGCGTAGGTCGAGGGCCGGCCGATGCCGAGCTCCTCCATCCGCTTGACCAACGTCGCTTCGGTGTAGCGCGGCGGCGGCTCGGTGAAGTGCTGCGTCGCCTCGATCCGCTCCTTGGTCAGGGCTTCGCCCGCCGCCATCGCCGGCAGCCGCGCCGAATCCTCGTCCACCTCGTCGTCGCGCCCTTCCTGATAGAGCGCGAGAAAGCCGGGGAAGCGAATGACCTGGCCGGTGGCGCGGAACTCGAGCCGGCGCTCGCCCGCCTCGGCGAGGATGTCGACGGTGGTGCGCTCGAGCTCGGCGCTCTCCATTTGGCAAGCCAACGTGCGGTTCCAGATCAGCTCGTAGAGCTTGGCTTGGTCGGGCTCGAGGCGGCGGGCGACGTCGCGCGGCTTGACCGTGAAGTCGGTCGGGCGGATCGCCTCGTGCGCCTCTTGCGCGTTTTTCGCCTTGACCGTGTAGCGGCGCGGCGCAGCGGGGACGTAAGCGTCGCCGAAATCCTTGGCGATGACTTTGCGCGCCGCGACGACAGCTTCCGGCGCAAGGTCGACGCCGTCGGTGCGCATATAGGTGATGAGGCCGGCCGCGCCTTGGCCGACGTCGACGCCTTCATAGAGGCGCTGAGCGATCTGCATCGTGCGCGCCGGCGCGAAGCCGAGCTTGCGGCTCGCCTCCTGCTGCAGCGTCGAGGTGGTGAAGGGCGGGTAGGGGTGGCGCTTCTGCGGCTTCGACTCGACGGTCGCGACGCCGAATTTCGCGGTTTCGAGCGCCGCCTTGAACGCTTCCGCCTCGGCGCCCGAGCCGACGTCGAGGCGGTTGATCTTCTTGCCGTCGGCGCCGACGAGACGCGCGGCGAACGGGGCGCCGGCGACGGTTTTGAGGTGAGCGAGGATCGTCCAGTATTCGCGCGCGACGAACTTCTCGATCTCGACCTCGCGGTCGCAGACGATTCGGAGCGCGACCGACTGCACGCGCCCGGCCGAGCGCGCGCCCGGCAGCTTGCGCCACAGCACCGGCGAGAGGTTGAAGCCGACGAGATAGTCGAGCGCGCGCCGGGCGCGATAGGCGTCGACCAGCGCTTCGTCGATCTCGCGCGGGCGGCGCATCGCCTCGGCGACCGCGTCCTTGGTGACCGCGTTGAACACCACCCGGTCGACCCGCTTGTCCTTGAGGACCTTCTTGGCCTTGAGGATCTCGAAGACGTGCCAGGAAATCGCCTCGCCTTCGCGGTCGGGGTCGGTGGCGAGAATCACGCGGTCGGCGCCTTTGACCGCGTTGGCGATCTCGTTGAGCCGCTTGGCCGCCTTGGCGTCCACCTCCCAGCGCATGGCGAAGTCGTGCTCGGTGTCGACCGAGCCGTCCTTGGCGGCGAGGTCGCGCACGTGGCCGAACGAAGCGTAGACGTCGTAGTCCTTGCCGAGATACTTGCCGATCGTCTTGACCTTGGTCGGCGACTCGACGATGACGACCTTCATGCCTTGCAGTCCTTGAACGCCTTCATCTGTCGAAGGCTATCGGGCGGGATTGGCGCCGCTCCGGCCGGGCCGGTCAGGGCGCGGAAAATGGTTGAGGCGACGCGGCGTGTCAAATGTGGGCCGCAAAGCCGCTCGGCCCGGTGACGATCGGCCGGTTCGTTTCCCGCCGCCTGAGCGGCTTGCCCGGTCGCGGCGGGGCGCATATAGGGTTGGCTCCGCATGACGTCAACGCCGCCGCCCGCCGCCTTCGACCGCCGCCACCTGCTCGGCGTCGA
>Ga0181516_10002573_pt1 | contig 12732 bp, 9 predicted proteins | sample PEATcosm2014_Bin_25_FD_121104 | JGI IMG/M metagenome (GOLD analysis project Ga0181516, IMG submission 121104) | Peatland microbial communities from MTU Mesocosm Facility, Houghton, MI, USA - PEATcosm2014_Bin01_10_metaG | ecosystem: Environmental > Terrestrial > Soil > Wetlands > Peat | place...
ACCACCATGGCCTTCGTCCGCATCCTGACGACGCTGTTGCGCGACAAGACGCTTGGCCAACGGATTGTGCCGATCGTCCCCGATGAGAGCCGCACATTCGGCATGGAGGGCCTGTTCCGCCAGATCGGCATTTTCAGCCAGGTCGGCCAGCTCTACCGCCCGCAGGACGCCGACCAATTGATGTACTACCGCGAGGACACCAAGGGCCAGATCCTCCAGGAAGGCATCAATGAGCCCGGCGCGATGGCCTCGTTCATCGCCGCCGCGACGTCCTATTCGACGTCGAACACGCCAATGATCCCGTTCTACATCTACTATTCGATGTTCGGGTTCCAGCGGGTCGGCGACCTCGCCTGGGCGGCGGGCGATATGCGCGCGCGCGGCTTCCTCATCGGCGGCACCTCCGGCCGCACGACCCTCAACGGCGAGGGGCTGCAACATGAGGACGGCCACAGCCATCTCCTCGCTTCGACCATCCCCAATTGCGTCGGCTACGACCCGACCTACGCCTACGAGCTGGCGGTGATCATCCAGGCCGGCCTCAGGCGCATGTACGCCGAGAACCAGGACGTCTACTATTACATCACCACGCTCAATGAGAATTACCCGCATCCCGGCATGCCGGAAGGGGCCGAAGAGGGCATCCTGCGCGGCATGTACAAGCTGAGGGCCGTCGAGGCGAAGAAGGGCGGCCCGCGCGTGCGGCTGCTCGGCGCGGGCTCGATCCTGCGCGAAGTCGAAGCCGCAGCGGCGATGCTGGCTCAGGATTTCGGCGTCTCGAGCGAGATCTGGAGCGTCACCAGCTTTACCGAGCTGCGCCGCGACGGCCTCGACGCCGACCGCTGGTCGATGCTGCATCCCGACCAGCCGCGCCGCCTCTCCTATGTCGAGCAGGCGCTCGCCAAAGGGACGGGGCCGGTCATCGCCGCCACCGACTACGTGAAGGCGATCGGCGACGGCGTCAGGCAGTTCGTCCCCGCCCGCTACAAGGTCCTTGGCACCGACGGCTTCGGACGTTCCGACTATCGCCGCCGGCTGCGCTCGTTTTTCGAAGTCGACCGGCGCCATGTCGCCTTGGCCGCGCTGAAGGCGCTCGCCGACGATCAGCTTCTGCCGACCCGCCGCGTGACGGAGGCGATGGCGCGCTACGAGATCGACCCGGAAGCCCCCAATCCGGCGCGGAGCTGAGGCGCCTCGCTTCCCTCAAATGACACGAACTGGCGCGCGCGAAGGAGAACCGGCGGTGGCCAAAATCGAAGTCAAAGTGCCTGATATCGGCGACTTCAAGGACGTGCCGATCATCGAGATTCTGGTCAAGCCCGGCGACTCCGTGACGGCCGAGCAGCCGTTGCTGACGCTCGAATCCGACAAGGCGACGCTCGAAGTTCCAGCGCCGAGCGCCGGCGTCGTCGCGACCATCATCGCCAAGGTCGGCGACAAGGTGTCGATGGGCACGCCGCTGTTGACGCTCGAGGCCGAAACCGGCGCGCCCGCCGCCGCCCAGCCGCCGCCGAAGGCGCAGGTCGCGCCGCCGCCTTCTGCGCCCCCCCCGCCTGCGCCCACGGCGCCGATCGCCGTGGCCCGCGACGTCGACGCGCCCGTCGCCGCCACGCCCGCCGCGGCGCGGGCTTCGAGCCTGGCGGTCGACTTTTCCGGCGTGTTCGCCGGTCCGGCGGCGCGTCGTCTCGCGCGCGAGCTCGACATCGATCTGACGGCGCTGCAAGGCACCGGCGACAAGGGTCGCATCACCGTCGCCGACATCAAGGTCGCCGCGCGTGGCGGCGGCGGCGGCGGGGCAGGGCTGCCTGAGGTTCCCACGGTCGACTTCGCCAAGTTCGGTCCGATCGAGACCGTGCCGCTGTCGCGCATCAAGCGCATCTCCGGCCCGCGCCTGCATGCCTCCTGGGTCAACATTCCCCATGTCACTCATTGCGACGACGCCGACATCACCGAGCTCGAGGCGTTCCGCAAGTCGCTCGACGACGAGGCCAAGGCCGACAAGACGGCGCCCTATCGCGTCTCGCTGCTGCCGCTGCTGATGAAGGCGTCGGCGGCGACGCTGAAGGCGTTTCCAACCTTCAACTCCGCCTTGTCCGCCGCCAAGGACTCCCTGATCTATCGCCATTACTGGCACATCGGCGTCGCCGTCGACACGCCCGACGGCCTCGTCGTCGCGGTGGTCAAGGACGTCGACAAGAAGGGCGTGGTCGAGCTCGCGCGCGAGCTCGGCGCGTTGTCGGCCAAGGCGCGCGAAGGCAAGCTCGCGCCGACCGAGATGCAGGGCGCGACCTTCACCATTTCCTCGCTCGGCGGCATCGGCGGCACGGCGTTCACGCCGATCGTCAACGCGCCGGAGGTCGCGATCCTCGGCGTCGTGCGCTCGCGCATGGCCCCGGTGTGGGATGGCAAGGCGTTCCAGCCGCGGCTGATGCTGCCGTTGTGCCTGTCGTACGACCATCGCGTCATCGACGGCGCGGCGGCGGCGCGCTTCATGCGCCGCCTGTGCGACACGGCGACCGACATGCGGCGCGTGCTGCTTTAGCCGCGAGGTTGCGAGCGTTGCGTCGCGACGCAAATGCTTTGAGAGTTCGGCTCGGAGAGCGCGTCCATGGCTGGTGAAATCAGGCTTCCCGATATCGGCGACTTCAAGGATGTCCCGATCATCGAGATTCACGTCAAGCCCGGCCAGAGCGTCGCCAAAGAAGACGTCCTGATGACGCTCGAGAGCGACAAGGCGACGCTGGAAGTGCCGGCCCCGGAGGCGGGAATCATCGGCGAGATCAAGGTCAAAGTCGGCGACAAGGTGAGCCAGGGCGCGTTGCTCGCGACCTGGGCGTCCGGCGGCGCGGCGAGCGCGCCGGCGCCCGTCGCCAAGCCTGCCGTCGCCGCTCCTGCGCTCGCCGCCGCGCCGGCGATCGCTCCTACGCCCGCCGCCGAGCCGACGACCCGCGCCGATTTCGAATGCGACGTGCTGGTGCTCGGCGCCGGCCCCGGCGGCTACGCCGCCGCCTTCCGCGCCGCCGATCTCGGCGTCAGCGTGGTGCTGGTCGATCGTCGACCGACCCTCGGCGGCGTCTGCCTCAACGTCGGCTGCATCCCTTCGAAGGCGTTGCTCCACGCCGCCAAGGTCATCGACGAAGCGGCCGAGATGGCGGATCGCGGCCTCGTCTTCGCGCCGCCGAAGATCGAGCTCGACGCCTTGCGCGACTGGAAGGAACGGGTCGTAAGGCGCTTGACGACCGGCCTCGCCGGCCTCGCGCGTCAGCGCAAGGTGACGGTCCTGACCGGCGAGGGCGCGTTCACGTCGCCGCACACGCTGGCGGTGAGGGCGCCGGAGGGCGACCGCGCCGTGCGTTTCAACTGCGCGATCATCGCCGCCGGTTCGGAGCCCGCCGCGCCTGGCTTCATCCCGCGCGATCCGCGCATCTGGGATTCGACCGCCGCGCTCGAACTGCGTTCAATTCCCGAGCGCCTGCTGGTGCTCGGCGGCGGGGTCATCGGCCTGGAGATGGCGACGGTCTACAGCGCGCTGGGCTCGAAGATCACCGTGATCGAGATGATGGATCAGCTGATGCCGGGGGCCGATCGCGACGTCGTCGCGCCTTTCGCCAAGCGGGTCGAGAAGCGCTACGAGAAAATCCTGCTCGAGACCAAAGTGACGTGGGTCGAGGCGCTTGCCAAAGGCGTGAAGGTCGCTTGGGAGGGCAAGAGCGATTCGGGCGAGGACGTTTTCGACGCGATGCTGGTGTCGGTTGGACGCCGCCCGAACGGCGCGGCGATCGGCGCCGAAGCGGCCGGAGTCGCCGTCGACGGGCGCGGCTTCATCGCCGTCGATCGACAGATGCGCACCAACGTCTCGCACATCTTCGCCATCGGCGACATCGTCGGCCAGCCGATGCTCGCTCACAAGGCGGCGCACGAGGGCAGAGTCGCCGCCGAGGCGGCCAGTGGTCGTAAATCCTCATTTGACGCCAAGGTCATCCCGGCGGTCGCTTACACCGACCCTGAAGTCGCCTGGGTCGGCGTCACCGAGACCGAGGCCAAGGCGAAGGGGCTCGCCTACGGCAAGGCGTCCTTCCCGTGGGCGGCGAGCGGCCGGTCGCTGTCGCTCGGCCGGGACGAGGGCCTGACCAAGACATTATGGGACGAGGCGAGCGGCCGCCTGATCGGCTGCGGCATCGTCGGCCCCAACGCCGGCGACCTCATTTCCGAGGCGGCGCTGGCGATCGAGATGGGCTGCGACGCAGAGGACATCGGCCTGACGATCCATCCGCATCCGACGCTCTCGGAGACGTTCGCCATGTCGGCGGAGGCGTTCGCCGGCACGTTGATCGACCTCTATCTGCCGAAAAAGAAAGGCTGAGCCGCCGACGGCGCGGTTCAGCGGCCACGCCGCTCGGCGATGCGGCTTGGCTCGCTCACGCGGCCCTCGACGCGCACGCCGTTGGCGTCCACGCCGAGGTTGTTGGTTCGGCCGATCACCACCGGCTTCGAGAACAGGTAGCCCTGGGCGACGCTGATGCGCGTATGGTCGCGCAGATAGGCGAGCTCGTCCTTCGTCTCGACCCCCTCGACCATCACCGGCGTGCTCAACGCCTCGCCGACCGACTCGATCGCCCGCAGCAGGCCCTGGCTGCGCGGCCGCTCGTGGATCGCGGTGATGAACGAACGGTCGACCTTGATCTCGTCGGCTTCGATCTCGGCCAAGGTCGACAGCGACGAATAGCCGACGCCGAAATCGTCGATCGAAATCTTCGCGCCGATCTCGCGCAGCATCGGCGCGACCTCGAGCTTGAACTGGCTGGCGCGCAGCAGCGCCTCCTCGGTCAGCTCGATCATGAATCGTTTCGCCTGACCGCTGGCGGCGAGCCGGTCGGCGAAGGCGCGCATGAAGCGAATGTCGCCCGCCTGTTGAGCGGCGATATTGAAACCGAGCCTGAGGTCGGGACCGAAGGTCGCGTCGATCGTCTCGAGCGAGGCGAGCGTCTCCTCGAACAGGAGCTGCGTCATTTCGTTCATCAGGCCGAGGTTGACGGCGAAGGCGATCAAGTCGCCGGGCGAGCGCGACTCGCCGTTTTCGTCGCGCCAGCGCATCAACACTTCGAGCCCGGCGATCTTGCCGGCGCGAAAGTCGACCTTGGGCTGCAGCGCACAAGAGAAACTTCGGTCGCGGATGGCGAGGCGCAGGCTCTGCTCCAATCGGGCGTGCTCGAGGGCGCGCTGCGCGATCGCCAGGTCGTAGAGGCGAGCCTGGCCGCGATAGCGGCGCTTGGCCTGCGACAACGCCGCCTCGGCCTTGGCGATCAACCCCGCGGCGGCGACGTCGTGCGCGGGATAGACGCTGAGCCCGGCGGAGGCGGACAGCAGGATCTCGACTCCGCCGACGTAGAAGGGGTCGCGCAAGCGGCCAAGCAGTCGCTCGACCCGCGCCAACACCGCCGCAGTTTCGCCCGGTTGGGCGATGAGGACGGCGAATTGATCGCCGCCGAAGCGCGCGGCGACGTCGTCGCCGCCGATCGACTCGCCGACGCGCCGCGCCGCTTCGGCGAGCAGCGCGTCGCCCGCCGGCCGGCCGTAGAATTCGTTGACCGAGTCGAACTGGTCGAAGCCGATCGCCGCTACGGCGAAGCGCGCCTCCCCGGACGCGCCGCCGAGCGAGCGCGCCACCGCCTCCTCGAAAAAGGCGCGGCTCGGCAGTTTGGTCAGTGGATCGAAATAAGCGCGCTGGAACAATTCGTCCTGCAACCGCCGTTCGTCGTCGATGTCGACGGCGGCGCTGACGCGATAGGCGTCAGGGCCGAGGCGGAAATCCGCCGTCTCGATCAGCTCGGCGCGGCCGCCGCGCGTGACGGTCTGACGCGCGCGCTTGGGCGCGGGGGCCGCTTCAGCGGCGGGATTGGCGTAGACGCGCTCGCCGGCGGCGGTGCGGATCTCGACCGCGACCGGCAGCGCAGCGAGCGCTTCGCCGATCAGCGTCGCGCGGTCGTCGGAGCGATGGGGCCCTTCGGTCGTCTCGTTCGCCATCGCCGCCTCCTGCCCGCCGCCCGGGGCGGGGATCATATCAGCGCCGGAGGAGTTGGGCGCGGATCAGATCGAGGCGGGTCGAAGTCGGCGAAACCCCCTCGGGGCGGGGCGGAGCCGGCGAGACTTGGGCGGACCTCGGTTCGCTGTTCGCCTCGGAGGCTGGCTCGTCGCGCGCGACGAGTTTGGCCCCCGTCGCGCCGCGCCACCGTTCGACCACCTGTCTGACGAAGGACTGAGAGTCGGAGACCTCGCTAAGCGCGCCGTCCTCGCGGAACGTCTCGCTGTGCGGAATTTGTCCCGTCGGCAGCGACCTGAAGCTCAGTCGGGTCGGCAGAGGGAAACCCTCGCCGAACCCCACCACTTCGCGAGTGCCGAGCGAAGGGACGAAGGCGACGAGATTGGCCGCAGCGTCGGTGACCGCCGAGCGCAGCAGCGCCTGGTCGCGGTCGTTGACCATGCGCATCGCAAACAGCGTGCTGCATTGGGAAATGACAGTGGGATCGAGCTCGGCCGGGCGCTGCGTGACGAGGCCGAGGCAGACGCCGTATTTGCGTCCCTCCTTGGCGATGCGCAACAGGGCGCGGCGGGTCGGCGCGAAACCGACGGAATGGTCGACGGACGCGTAGCGGTGCGCCTCCTCGCAGACGAACAGCATCGGCATCGCCCCGTCGCTCCACAGGCCGAAGTCGAAGGCGAGGCGGCTCAGCAGGCTGACGACCGCGTCGACGACTTCCACCGGCAGACCGGCGAGCTGCAACACGGTCAGCGGCTGGCCGTTCGGCTCGAGGCGGAACAGATAGGTCAGAATCTCGCCCATCGTGTCGCCGCCGACGTTCGCGTTTTCGAACATGAACGCGTAGCGCCCGTCGTTGCGCAGCCCGTCGATGCGGGCGAGCAGATGATGGTGGCGCATGCGCGAGGTGCGGTTCTCGAGCTTGCCCATCCGCTCGTCGATCAGCGCGACGAGGTCCTGCATCGTGTAGGGAACCGGCGTGTCGACGGTGAAGCCGGCGTTGCGCGGATCGACGCGGCGCAGGCTAGCCCGTTCGGCGAGGCCGCGCTGCGACTGATAGAGACCCTTGGCGATCGGGATCTGCTCGGCGAGGATTTCAACCTCTTCCTCGACGCCCGGACGTCCGTAATAGAGCGCGTCGACGAATTCCTCGAAGTTGAACAGCCAGAAAGGCAGTTTGAGCTGCGCGGCGCTGACGACGTTGGCGCGCGAACCGAAACAACGGCCGTACTCGTTGTGGCCGTCGAGCAGGAAAACGCGCAGATCCGGCCGAGCGTCGAGGATCTCGCTGATCAGAACCGCGACGCCGCTCGACTTGCCGACGCCGGTCGAGCCGAGAATGGCGAAGTGCTTGCTGAGCAGATGGTCGACGTCGACGGTCGCGTGGATGGTCTCGTCGTGGTGCAGCTCGCCGACGTCGATCGTCCTGGCGCCGGAAGTGCGATAAATGAGCCTGAGCTCGTCGGCGCCGATGATGCGCGCCCGGTCGCCGATCGCCGGATAGGCCGAGACGCCACGAACGAAATGCTCGACGCCGTTGTCCTGCTTGATCTCCCCCATCAGATCGACGCGCGCGACGGCGCCGAAGCGCGGATCGCCGAGTTCGGCGGCGCCGTCGACTTCGGTCACCACGCCGACCAAGCGATGCGGGCCGGCGGCGATGGCGAGAAACGTGCCGACGGTGGCGCGCAACGCGTCGCTGAGCGCCGGCGCAGGCAGGCCGACGCGCGCTTCCGACCCCCTCACGCCAAGCACGGCGCCGAGCGACGCCTCGACCGGCGAAGGCGAGGTGAAATCCAACGTGGTGACTGTCATGGCCATTGGTGAGCTTCAGCGGCGACGCCGCTCAGGAGATCAACGGAATACTGGCGGGCGATCCTTTAGGCCGGGTTAACTAAGTCGTTTGGGCTTGTATTCCTCGCCCGTTCGACGTTTCCTCGCCGCCATGAGGCTCTTCGCCTTCGGGCTCGGCTATGCGGCGCAGCGCATATTGGCGCGGCTTCCCGGCGTTGAAGCGAGCGGCTCGACGCGCGATCCGGAGACGGCGCGCGCCTGGCGCCGCGACCGCGTCGCCGCCTGGGCGGTCGACGATCCGTCGGCGCGGCCGGCGCTGGAGGCCGCGTTGCGCGGCGCCGAGACGCTGGTCGTCAGCGCCCCTCCTGACGAAAACGGCGATCCGGCGCTTCAGCGCTTTGGCGCGGCGATCGCCGCCGCGCCGGCGTTGGCGCGCGTCGTCTATCTTTCCAGCGTCGGCGTCTACGGCGACCGCGACGGGGCCTGGGTCGACGAGTCGAGCGCGCCGAACCCGGTCTCGCCGCGCGCCGTACGGCGGCTGGCGGCCGAACGCGAGTGGCGCGCGTTCGGCGAAGCGCGCGGCGCCTCCGTCGACGTCCTGCGGCTCGCCGGCGTCTACGGCCCCGGCCGCAACGCGCTCGACAAACTCCGGCGCGGCGAAGCGCGGCGGATCGTCAAGCCGGGCCAAGTCTTCAACCGCATCCATGTCGACGACATCGCCGCCGTCGCGGTTCGGCTGATCGAGGCCGGCGGGAAGGGCGATCTTTGGAACGTCGCCGACGAAGAGCCGGCGCCGCCGGAGGAGGTGATCGACTTCGCGGCCGAACTCCTCGGCGTCGCTCCGCCGCCGACGGAGGATTTCGCCACGGCGCGCCTGACGCCGATGGCGCGCAGCTTCTACGACGACAATCGTCGCGTCGACGTCGGCAAGCTCAGGCGCGAACTCGGCTATCGCTGGCTCTTTCCGACCTACCGCGACGGCTTGCGCGCGTTGGCGAAAGCCGACGAGGGGCGGCGCGAAGCGTGACGGCCTGCAATCACGTCGACCGCTCGTCCTCCGTCGACAGCAGCATGCCGGAGTTCGGCTCGACCCAGGCGAGCCGATCGTGCACCGATTTCACGCCGGGGACGTTCTCGGCGATCACCCGCAACCCCTCGCGCAAGCGTTCGTCGGCGATCGCGCCCTCGAGCGTCACTTCGCCATTCTTCGCCGAAACCCGGACGGAAGCGCGCGGGGCCCAGCCGCGCGACTCGATTTCCTTCTCGATCGCAGCGCAGATCTCGGCGTCGGAGCAGGGCTCGCAGTCGCGCCGCAGCTCGACATAGAGCCGCTTGAGCAGATCGGAGCGCGAAACGACGCCGATCACGCTGCCGCCTCGCACCACCGGCAGGCGCTTGACCCGGCGCCGGATCATCGCATCGACCGCTTCGGACAGCGGCGCGTCCTCGTCGATGGTGACGACCTCGCGGGTCATCACTTCCGCCGCGGTCCGGCCGTGCTCGTGGGCGTAGGCGTGGGCCAGACGCCCGCCGCTCAACATCGATTCCAGCCAGCGCGGCCGCCGCTTCTCAGTGCCGAGTTCGCCGCGCCGCAACAGGTCGCCTTCGCTCAGGATGCCGACCAGCGCCTTGCGCTCGTCGAAGACGCACAGCGCGCTGATTCCCGCCCGCAACATCGTCTCGACCGCCTCGGCGAGGCTGGCCGTGTCGCGCACGCCGATTATGCCGTGCGTCATCGCGTCGCGAACCCGCATGTCCTTCTTCCTTTTCTGTCGCCACAATCTGCCGCGGTTCGCCGTTTGGCGCCTTGACCGCGCGCAAACGCCCGGTGGCGCAGGCTGGAGTGGCGACCTCGCGCCTTGTATAGCTCGCCCAGCGCGTGTCGTCACAGGAGCGCTCGCTTTGGCCAATCCCGTCGTCGTCGAAGTCATGCGCGGCGCGCGCGTCGAATCGCGACATCGCGGCGCCGGCGCGGTGGTCGACGCCGACGGCGCGGTCGCGCTCACATTCGGCGAAATCGACGAACCGGTCTTCCCGCGCTCCGCCGTCAAGGCGCTGCAGTCGCTGCCGCTGGTCGAAAGCGGCGCCGCTGACGCGCTGCGGCTGAGCGAGGCCGAAATCGCGCTCGCCTGCGCGTCGCATTCCGGCGCTTTGGCGCATGTCCAGACCGCGGCGGCGATGCTCGCTAAGGCGGGGATCGATGTCGCCTCGCTCGCCTGCGGCGCGCATTGGCCGCTTGGCGAAGACGCGTCGCGCGCGCTTTCGCGCGCCGGAGAAACGCCGTCGCCGCTGCACAACAATTGCTCAGGCAAGCATGCGGGCTTCCTTTGCCTCGCCTGCGCGTCGGGCTGGGAGACCAAGGGCTACGAGCAGGCGGCGCACCCGGTCCAGCGGGCGGCGAAGGCGGCGATCGAGGATGTGACCGGCGCGGCGCTCGGCGAAGACGTCTGCGCGACCGACGGCTGCTCGATCCCGACCTACGCCGTTCCCCTGCGCGCGCTGGCGTTCGGCTTCGCGCGTCTTGCGACAGGCGTGAGCCTGTCGCCCAGCCGCGCCGCCGCCGCCAAACGAATCCTCGCCGCCGCAGCGGCGAACCCGGCGATGATCGCCGGCGAGGGCCGGTTCGACACCGAGGTCATGCGCCTGTTTGGCGCGCGAGTCTTCGTCAAGACCGGGGCCGAAGGAGTCTATTGCGCCGCCTTGCCGGAGCTCGGTCTCGGTCTCGCGGTCAAGGTCGACGACGGGGCGACCCGCGCGGCGCAAGCGATGATCGCGACGCTGATCCGCCGCTTTCTGCCGGGCGAAGAGGACGATCGGGCGCGCCTGGCGCCCTTCGCCGCGCCCGTCCTGCGCAACTGGAACGGGATCGAGGTCGGAGGCTTGCGGCCGGCGGGGCCGCTCGCCGTGACGGTCGCCTAAAGCCCCATCGCCTCGCCATGCAGCGCGACGTCGAGGCCTTCGCGCTCCTGCTCGGGGCTGACCCGCAGGCCGACCACAGCGTCGACGATCCTCAGCGCGATCCAGGTGCCGACGACGCACCATGCGACGGTGACGACGACGCCGATCGCCTGCGCGCCAAGCTGAGCGGCGTTCCCTTCCAACAAGCCGGCGACGCCGGGGCTCGTGGCGGAAGCGCTGACCGCGGCGGTGGCGAAAACGCCGGCGAGCAGCGTGCCGAGCGCGCCCCCGACCCCATGCACGCCGAAGACGTCGAGGGAATCGTCGTAGCCGATCCGCTTCTTGAGCGCGGTGCTGGCGAAGTAGCAGATTGCGCCGGCGAGCGCGCCGACCAGCGCGCCGTGCCAGGGCAGGACGTAACCCGAGGCGGGCGTGATCGCCCCTAATCCGGCGACTGCGCCGGAAATCAGGCCGAGCACCGACGGCTTGCCGCGCTTGACCCATTCAAGCGCGCTCCACACCGCCGCGCCGGCGCAGGCGGAGAGATGGGTGGCGACGATGGCGAACACGGCGCGCGAGCCGACGCCGAGCGCCGAGCCGCCATTGAAGCCGAACCAGCCGACCCACAGCATGCCGGCGCCGATCACCGCCAGCGAGAGATCGGACGGGGCGAGGTTTTCGCGCCCGTAGCCTTGCCGCGCGCCGACGATCAGCGCCGCCATCAGGCCGGCGACGCCGGCGTTGACGTGGACGACGGTGCCGCCGGCGAAATCGATCAGGCCAAGCCTGGCGAGAAAGCCGCCGCCCCATACCCAGTGCGCGCTCGGGACATAGACGAGCAGCAGCCAAAGCGCGCAAAACAGCGCGAAGGCCGAGAACTTCATCCGATCGGCCACCGCGCCGCCGACCAGGGCGCATGTGATGACCGCGAAGGTCATTTGATAGGCCATGAACAGCATCTCGGGGATGGTGTCGGCGAAGGAGCTGATCGAATTGATCCCAATCCCGGCGAGAAAGACGCGGTCGAGGCCGCCGAAGACGGCCCCGTCGCCACGAAACGCGAGCGAATAACCGACGGCGAACCACAGCAGCGACACGACCGCGGTCGCCGCGACGCTCTGCGCCATCGTCGCGAGAACGTTCTTCCGCCGCACCATGCCGCAGTAGAACAGCGCCAGCCCCGGCAGGGTCATCAGCAGCACCAGCGTGGTGGCGGCGATCATGAAGGCGGTGTCGGCGGGATCGATCTTGCCTTCGGCGGCCATCGCCGGCGCGGCGGAGATGACGACGATGGCGGCCGTCGCGAGGCCGGCGCGTGCGAGGGTCTTGAACATGGGGAAAATGTCTCTTCGCAAGGAACGCGGGCGCCTAAAGCGCGTCTTCGCCGGTCTCGCCGGTGCGGATGCGGTACGCGGCTTCGATCGGCGAGACGAAGATCTTGCCGTCGCCGATCTTGCCGGTCACGGCGGCGGCGCGGATCGCCGCGACGGCTTCGTCGGCCATGCGGTCGGCGACGACGACCTCGACGCGGGTCTTGGGCACGAAGTTCACTTCGTATTCGGCCCCGCGGTAGATTTCGGTATGGCCCTTCTGGCGCCCGTAGCCCTTGACCTCGGTGACGGTCATGCCGCGCACGCCGAGCCGATCGAGCGCTGCGCGCACGTCGTCGAGCTTGTAAGGTTTGACGATCGCGGTAATGAGCTTCATGGATTCCGCGCTTCCTTTGCCGCTCCCGACTCGCGGCCTCGTATCCGCTCCACCTTGGCCGGACAGACGGCATGCTGACCAATTCTCCAGCAATATGCACATGAAATTAGCATTGAAAAGCGCCCGGCTGCGACTTTTCCGGGCGAATTGCCGCAGCGACTGGCAGTTCGAGGCGGAGCTCGCGTCGCGGCGACAAATGGGCGGTCGTTCGCCGTTCGGCGCGCTTGTCGCCGTAAGCAAGGCGTTCGATGATTGCGACCCGCCGGTCCGCCACAGCGTGCGCTTCGACCGGGCGT
>Ga0181516_10002574_pt1 | contig 12730 bp, 8 predicted proteins | sample PEATcosm2014_Bin_25_FD_121104 | JGI IMG/M metagenome (GOLD analysis project Ga0181516, IMG submission 121104) | Peatland microbial communities from MTU Mesocosm Facility, Houghton, MI, USA - PEATcosm2014_Bin01_10_metaG | ecosystem: Environmental > Terrestrial > Soil > Wetlands > Peat | place...
GGGGCTCTGGCCCCAGCCGTCGTCGTAGGCCATGACGTTCAGCCAGTCGGCGTCCTGCCACGCCGCGTCGAGGACGAAGCGGCCGTTCACGTCGGCGGCGCTCACGGCGAGCGACAGTTCGGCCCCTCGGGCGTGGAGGGCCTCGGCGAGGGCATGGACCAGGGCGGCGTAGCCATCGGCCGTCGCGGCGCCTGGAAACTCCCAGTCGAGGTCGACGCCGTCGAGGCGGTACTGGTCGAGCAGCGCCAGGGTGTTGGCGACGAAGGCGGCGGTCAGCTCGGGGCTCGCCGAGACAGTGCTGAGGGCCGAAGTGTCGCCGTCGTTCCAACCCCCGACCGAGATCATCGTCTTGACCCCGGCGGCGCGGGCGCGGGCCGCCACGGCGGTCAGCTTTTCGGGGGCGTCGACGGGGCGGTAGGTGCCCGTGGCGTCGACAAGGCCGAAGGCGTACACCACGTGGGTCAGGGCCGGGTAGCGCACGCTCAGGGGGTCGCCCGACCACGAGGGGAAATAGCCGACGATGCGGAAACCCGGGGGCACCCGCCACTGGGTGGGCGGGAGAGTCGGGTAGACGGTCACGCAGGAGGCCAAGGCGCAAGCCAGAACGGCGGCCAACGCCAGGGTGAATCTGTTCAAGGAGCCCCTCCGTGGGTATCTTGTGTCAACCGTGAGAAAAACACAAGAACCTTCAGACCTGGCCGCCCTGGGTGCTCTGGTTCGTCCGGCCACCGCCCGCGGTCTCAAGGCGCTGCTTCAACGTTTGTCCTTCGTCCTGGAACTGAACGCCGACCTTGAAATCGGCAACCATTCGGCGGCCGGTGCCCTGGCGTTCCTGCTGTCGGCGGTACCGGCGCTGCTGCTGTCGTTCGGACTGGCGGGGGCCGTCCTCGAACTGTTCCCCCACGCCTCCCTCGGCTTCCAAACCTGGGCCACGAAGTTCCTGGGTCCGGTCCAACTGCCCGACGCGGCGCCCAAGCTCTTTGCCAAAGGGTTCTTCGCCCTGGGAACCCTGGCCGCCGTCCTGGGGCTCCTCTACGCTTCGAGGCTGTTCTTCGCGTCCATCCGCAAGACGCTCAAGGTGATCTGGGGCAGCCCCGACCACGCCCCCAAGTGGACAGACACCGTGGGCGGGTACGTGCTGGAACTTGTAGCGCTGTTGGTTCTCGTCTCCATCCTGGCGCTTTCGGAGGCGGCGCGGACCCTTGTGTTCACCAACCAAAGCCAGCTCGATCCCGACATGCTGGCGCTGATGACCTTCCTTGTCTCGGCCGTCCCCTTCCTCATCCTGTGGGCCTTTGTCGCCGTCACGCTCAGGCTGTTCCCGCATAAGAAACCGTCCCGGCTGCAGTCGACGCTGTACTCGCTGGTCGCCGTGACGCTGTTCTCTGTCTTGGCGGCTGTACTGCGGGTAGCCATCAACACCGACCAGTACTCGCTTCTGTACGGGGTGGTCGCCAACCTGGTGGTGGTGCTGCTGAACGTGTCGGCGTTCTTTACCCTCTACTTTCTGGCGGCGCTGTTCCTCTTTGTCGAGCAGAACTTCGACGCGATGCTGTTCGGCCGCTACTACAGACACTGGGGCGAGGCCAAGCCGCCCTTCCCCGACAATTTGCTGTTCCGCAACCCCAAACGCCTGCGGGCGCTGTACGGGCGCACCTACCAGCCGGGCGAGGTGCTGTTTCGGGCCGGCGACGCGGGATCGACCGCCTTCTTCATCGAAGACGGCGAGGTCGAGATCCTTTTGCCCGGCGGGGAGCACAAGGACGCCGTCCTCGACGTGCTGACCCCCGGCCAGATCTTCGGCGAGACCGCATCCATCCTGGGGGAGCCCCGCAACGCCACAGCCCGGGCCAAGGGCGTGTTGAACGCTCTCGAGCTGCCGGCCGAGGTGTTTGGCTTCTACCTGCGGGCCGACAGGTTCGCCAGCAAGCGCATCATCGGCACCATGGCAGACCGCCTCAAGCGGGCAAATTCCCGGACCGCACCTTAAAGCGCCCGGCTTCGAGGGCCAGCTCGTCGACGCTTTCCTTGTTGCGGATGCCCAGCTCGCTGATCGACGCCAGGGCCTGGTTGATGTCGGAGGTCCCGGCCGAGACTTCGTCCATGCCCTGACGGATCTCGAGGGTCACCTGGTGCAGGGTCTGCATGGTCTGCAGTGTGATGCCGGCCTCATCGAGCATGGCGCCCGAGTGGACCCGCACCTCCTGGCTCGACTCGCGGATGTCGCGGATGCTTTCAAGAATCTGACGGCTGCCTGTCTGCTGTTCGGCCATGGCCGAGCGCACCTCCGATTCGAGGGACTCCACCTGGCTGATTTCGCCCAGTATCCTCGCGAAGGCCTCCTCGGTGACCTGCGAATTCTCGACGAGGGCCAGGATGGTCGACTGGATGGCCTTGAGTTCGGCGCCCGTCGACTTCGACTGGTTCCCCGCCTGTTCGGCCAGTTTGCGGATCTCGTCTGCAACGACGGCGAAGCCCCGCCCGGCGTCTCCCGCGTGGGCGGCCTCGATGGCCGCGTTCATCGCCAGCAGGTTGGTCTGGCTGGCGATGGTCGCGATGCTTTCGTTGGTCTCCTGCAGGCTGCCGGACTGGCGGTCGACCATCGCGACCCGTTCCCGGAACGAGGTGAACTGCGAGCGCCCCTCCTCGGCGGCGCCCACCAGGTTCCTGAGGCTGCGGTCAAGCACCTCGACGTTGCGCGTCACCGATTCGATGTTCCCCACCATCTCTTCGACGGCGCTGCCCGAGGTCTCCACCGCGCGGTCCTGGCGGAGCACCAGGTCCTGGAGCGTGGCCACGTGCCCGGCCACCCCCGTCACAGAGTCCGAGGTCTCGGCCGCGAGGCGTTCCTGCTTCACGATGCGCTCCTTGGCCGAAAGGATGTTGGAGGTGATCTGGTGGAGGGAGGCGGCGGTCTGGGTCAGCGCTGCGGCCAGGTCCGCGCCCGAGTCCTGAAGTCTGCCCGAGGTGCCCTGCATCAGGGCGATCATCTGCGAGAGTTTCTCCACGAAGGCGTCGTAGCTGCGCGACAGGTCGCCGATCTCGTCATTGCGGGTCAGGCCCAGCCTGTGCGTGAGGTCACCCTCGCCGTCGGCGATGGTCTTGAGGATGGCCGCCACGGCGCCCACGGGTCTGGTCACCCTGTTGACCAAGATGAGGATGGCAAGGGCGATGACGACGAAGGTCACCAGTCCCAGGAACCCGGTGAGGACGGTGAGGAAGGTCTGGGTGGCCAGAATTTGGTCGAGGGGGGCGACCGCACCCAAACTCCAGGGTTTCTCCCAGATTCCCAGACCCACGGGGGCGTAGCTGATCAGCGAGACGGACCCCGTGGCCAAGTTGGGCTTGGTGAGCGAGAACTCCTGGCCCTGGTGAATGGCGTCGAGCAGGGCGGCCTTGAGCGTGGGAGTGTCGTCGCCCACTGGTTTGCCCACAAGACTCGCGACGGGGTGCGCGACCCGGATGCCGCCGTTGGTGGTGACCAGAAGGTACCCCGTGCCGTAAATCTTGATCTTCCCCGTGATCTGACCGAGGTCTGCCAGTCCGATGTCGACGCCCACCACGCCCAGGACCTTGCCGTCGATCGTCACCGGTACCGCGTAGGTGGTTTCGAGCACCTCGTCTTCCTTCTTGCCCGTGTAGGAGTATTTGTACGGGTCCATGAAGAATTCCTTGCCTGTGTTCTTGGGGACAAGGTAGAAGTCGCCGTCGCCCGGGGTCTCGTAGCCGTAGCCCGGGTGGACCTCGGGCCGGCCGTCGGCGCCCCGGATCCACCCCGGAATGTAGCGGCCCGTGGCGTCGTTGCCTGGTTTGTTGACGAATTCCTTGTCCCTGCCGTCGAGGGCGTTAGGCTCCCAGATGGTCCACGTGGCCAAGATGCCAGGGTGACTGAGCAGTTGGGCCTGCAGGATGGCGTCGTAGACCGCGCGGTTTGTGATCCCCGAGGTCTTAAGCGCCTCGAAGGTGCGGGCCATGCCCCGAACCGCCTCAATGTTGCGGCCCAGCTCCGAAGAGACCTGTTGGGCGTAACGCTGGGCGGCGCTCCGGTTCTCGCTAAAGGCGGATTTTCGGAACTCCGCGCCCGTCAGCGTGGTCGTCCCCACGAGCATGGCGATTTGTCCCACGGCCAGAATGGCCAGGACCGGCACTAGAATTCGCGTTCGCAGGCTCACTCGGCGTCCCATGGGTTCACCTCCGCGTCAACAGTTGAATTTTACGTTAACCTCGCACGAAATCAAGAAGAATCGGACGGCGGTCCGCACCTTGACCCCGGGCGGCGCGACCTATAAGATAGGGGTCCGATTCTGAACAGGAGTGACCATGTCGAAAGCCCACCGGGGAAAACCCCTCCGCGAGACCCCCAACAGCAGCCGGGGCACCTGCCCTTCGTGCAGCCGCACCGCCATCAAGGTGGTGTACGAGATTGAGCTGGCCGGTGCCAAGAGCAAGGTCTGCAAACAGTGCAAGGCTAAGGCCACCGCCTAAGCTGACGGGCCGTCCCCCGGGACGGCTTTTTTTTTCCCCGACGGCAGTGTAAGGTTGGCCATGCCGTTTACTGCCGATGGACCCCGCCGCCTTCATGAAGCCCTGTCCCGGGTCGTCCTCGGAAAAGAGGCCCCTCTGGCCCGTCTGGTGCTCGCCGCCGTGGCCGGGGGCCACATCCTTGTGGAAGACGTCCCCGGGGTGGGCAAGACGACCGCAGCCAAGGCCCTGGCGCGGCTCACGGGCGCCGACTTCCGGCGGGTGCAGTTCACTCCCGACCTCCTCCCCTACGATTTGACGGGCGTGGACGTGTTCCACCCCGAGACCCGCACGTTTGAGTTCAGGCCCGGGCCCGTGTTCACCCAGGTGGTCCTGGCCGACGAGATCAACCGCGCCACCCCCAAGGTGCAGTCGGCTCTGCTCGAGGTCATGGAGGAGGGGCAGGTCACCGTGGGCGGCGTCACCCGTCCCGTCGACGCGTTCTTCCTCGTGGTCGCCACCCAAAACCCCCTCGACCTGGACGGAACCTTCCCCCTGCCGTCGGCCCAGCTCGACCGCTTCTTCCTCAAGGTGGCCTTCGGGTACCCCGATGGCGACGCCGAAAAGGCAGTCTGGCTGGGCGACCCCGGGCACGCGCCCCCCGAACCCGGCCCGCCGCCCATGACCCCCGGCGAGCTTCTGGCCCTGAGGGCGTCGGCCGCCGGAGTCCACGTGGCGCCCGAACTGCTCACCCTCGCTGCCCGGGTGGTCGGCCGCACGCGATCGGACCCTTCGGTGGCCCTGGGCCTGTCGCCCCGGGCAGGGGTGCACCTGGTCAAGGCGCTGCGCACCTGGGCGCTGCTCCACGGCCGCGACTACGCCGTGGCCCAGGACTTCCGCGACCTGGCCCTCGACGTCTGGGCCCACCGCGTGGAGCTGCTCGATGCGGGGCGGGACCCCCGGGCCTTCCTCAACGCCGTGATCGAAGAGGAGATGGTTAGGCATGAAGGCTGATCGCTTTCCTCTCACGGTGGTCGGCGGCGCTTTTTTTTTGTCCCCTTGAGCATTCTGGCGGCAGGCCTGCTCCACGGGGAGCTCACGAGTCTGCTCTGGGGCGGCGCGTTCGGCTTCCTGTGGGCGTACGTGTTTGTGGCCAGGACCGCCACCTCGTTTGTAGAGCATTTCAGGGCGCCCCGGGGCACCCTCGAGGCCGTGCCCGGCCCGGTCCTTGTCTTCCGAACCGACACGAGGCCCACGGCCCCGGCGTTCTTCGGCTGGTGGCTGCGCGTCGAGGGCGTCCATTCGACCGCCCGCCGGTTTGAGCGCCGGGCACCCCTGGCCGACAGCACGACCCTCGCCCTCGAGCTCCCCCGGGGCGTCTACCGGGTCACCGCTCGGTGGGAACTGACAGACGTTTTCGGCTTTACGCGCCTGCTGCCCCGGGCCCGCTGGGAAACCGTGGTGACCGTGGAGCCCGGTACCCGCCCCTTCGTGCCCCCGCCGCCGCCGCCCACGCGTCCAGGGCCGTGGAGGCCCCGGCGCTCGGGACGCCGGACCGGCGACCCCTTCGACGTGCGCGCTTACACCCCCGGTGACGACCTGCGCCGGCTGCACTGGCCCCTGTACGCGCACTCTGACACCCTGTTCGTCCGCACCGCCGAACCCTCGCCTCCCCCGGCGGGCCACCAGTTCCTCGTCCTCGACACCGAGGCCGCGTCCGAGGAGGAACTCGACGGTCGGCTCGAGAGCCTGCGCACGTGGTTGAACACCCTCGACGCCCAGGGGACGGGGTGGTCGCTCGTGGTCCCCGCCGCCGACCTCGTGGTCGAAGCGGCAAACCTCGGACCCGGGCTGGCGGGCCTGGTCCCCGCTCCGCTCCCCGACAGGGCCGACCCGGCGTGGCCCGAGGTGGTCACCCTGCTCACCGGGCCGCGCAGCGCCGGCGGAGCCAGGCTGGCCCGGCTGCTAGCCGCCACCCGGCGGCGTCTGCACCCCGTGGTCGTCGAAGTGGCGGCGTCGGCCCCGGCCGCCGCGCGCCCCTGGTGGAGGCGGCCGTGACGTTTGCGCTTCGGGGGTTTTCGCTGGCCTTTCTGGCGTGGCACCTGGGTCTGCTCTTCCCCGGCCTAGCCGAGCCGGCCTTCCTGGCAGCCCTGACCGTGGCAGCCCTGGCGGGAGGAGCGGTTGCGCGCCGCCTGCGCGTGTGGATCGCGCTGCCCGTGGGCGCGGCGGTCTTCGGTGCGGGCCAGATGCTGCTATCGCTGGTGCCCACGCAGCTGACCGGGTCGGCACCCTCCTCGCTGGATTCGTTGCCGCTGTGGGCCGACAGGCAGCTCACCTTCGCGGCTCTTCCCTTCGCGCTGGCGTGGGTGGAGGGCTGGGCGTTCACAGGCCGCCCGACGCTCCGGGGCTGGGAGCGGCTCGTCCACGCTCTGGCGGCCGTCGCGCTGTTCTGGTCGCAGGGCCCCTACCACGTGACGCTTTACCCGCATCCCCTGGCCCTGGCGCTTGCGTTCGGGCTGTTCCTCACCTCGGAGCTGGCGCTGCTGGCGGGGCCCAAACCGCGGGTGGCCTCGTGGGCCGCCGCAGTGCTGGTGGCCGTTCTGGGCGCCGCCTTTTTGTGGAGCCTGCTGGGGCGCTACGAGGACCAGTCGACGGCGTCGGGGGGAGGGCTGATCAAGCCCGACCTGTTCCAGTTTGACTTCGCTCCCCTGGTCCGTCTCGAGGACGAGATCACCCTGGGCGAAAACCTTGTGCTTCTGTATAGAGAGGAGGGCACCCCGCGCACCCGATACCTGCGCCGGCTCGTCCTCGACGCCTACGACCCCGCCCGCGGTTTCTCGATGACAGAGGCCAAGGGCCCCACCGTGGGCCGGCGCGAGCGCACCTTCGGCCCCTCGGCCGGCACCCAAGAACGCGTCCCCGTGCGCCAGGAGTACTACCTGGTGAACCTCGACCCCTCGTCGCTGCTGGCGCTCAACGACCCGGTCACCGTCACCCCGTACGCCCAGTGGAACCGCTCCTCATTCGTGAACGCCTACCGCGTGGACTCGCTGGTCTCGGGCGACGCCCTGTGGCTGTACGACGAGCAGACCGACGACGGCCTCACCACCGGCGAGAGGGCTTTCTACACCCGGGGCGGCGACGACCCCGAGATCCGCAAGTTGGCCCTTGAGTGGACTCGGGGCGCCGCCACGCCCTACGAAAAGGCCAACGCCATCTTGCAGTACCTGAGGGAGCACTATTACTACTCGCTGAAGCCCGGCCCCCCCGGTCCCCGGGGTGCCCTGAAACACTTCCTGTTTGAGGGGAAGAAGGGGTACTGCTCGTACTTCGCCTTCTCGATGACCCTCCTGCTGCGCAGCCTGGGCCTGCCGGCCCGGATCGCCGTAGGCTTCGCCACCAACCCCGCCGACGCGGTCATGGGGTTCACCCCCGTCCGCGCGTTTCAGGCGCACGCGTGGGTGGAGATGCCCTTCGGCCCCTACGGCTGGCTTGAGTTCGACCCCACCAGCGACACCCCGGCCCCGGGCGAGCCCTTCCAGTTTCCCAAGGGCACCGATCCCCACGAGCTGTCGAAGATGATCGCCGAGATCCTCGAGGCTCAGCCGCAGCCTCTCGTGGAGGCCCCTGCGGCCGAGGCGCCCGCCGAGGGCCGGGTCACCTGGGAGACCGTGTGGAAGGCAGGGACCACGGCACTGCCGTGGCTGCTGCCCCTGCTGGTAGTGGGCGCCAACGAGTCCTGGCGACAGAGGTGGCGGTGGCGGCGCCTCACCGCCGACGAGCGCGGGCGCGTGGCGCTGTGGTGGGCCGAGCTGGTCTGGCGGGCCCGCCGGGCCCGCCTGGGGCCCCTGCCGGGCGAGACCCCCGAGGCCTGGGCCGCGCGCTGCTCGGGCTTGGAAGCTGAACTGACGCCCCTGGCCGACCAGGTGAGCCGAGCGCGGTACTCGGCCCACCCCGAACCCGGCCTGGCCGCGGCCGTGGGCGCCGAGGCTCGGTCGCTTGGCGCCCGGTTCGACGCCTCGCGCCCCCGAGTCCACCGGGCGGCGGGGACGGTTTTCCCCTGGTGGCCGCGATGAGGGCCGCCCTCCCCCTCCTGTTCGTCCTTCTGCTCGCCGCCCCCGCCCAGGGTGCCTCGCTGCTGGAGCAGGGGCGCACCGCCGAGGCCGCGGAAAACTATCAGAGGGCCATCGAGCTCTACCGCCAGGCGCTGGCTGCCGACACCGCCGACCCCGCGGCCGCCCAGGCCCTGGCCGAGCTGTTTACAAGCAAGGGCCTTCACGACCTGGCCCTCCCCGTGTGGAAGGAGGTCGTCCGCCGGGCCCCTGGCACCGCGTCAGGCTGGGTCGGCTTGGCTCAAACCTGGTCGTACCTCGACGACAACCAAGAGTCAGTGAAGACCCTCGAGGCCGCGCGCCAGAGGTTCCCGGTGGACCCCGACGTGACCCAGACCCTGGCGTGGATGCTGTTCAAGACCGAGAACTTCCGCCGGGGCATCGACCTCGTCGAGGGCTGGGTCAAGGAACACGGCGCCGACAGGAACCTTGAGATGACCCTGGGCACCCTGTACTCAAGCGTGTTCGAGTACGACCTGAGCCGCGTCCATTACCTGAAATCCATCGCGTTGGCCCCAGGCCGCGGCTCGCAGGAAAAGAACTTCAGGGCGATCGCCTGGTACAACCTCTCGCTGCTCGAGAAATCCTTCTACCAGTTTGACCTCGCCGACGAGGCAATCCGGCACTCGCTGGCCGAGGAGGACAGGCCCGCCGGCACGCTGGCGTGGGGCGAGCTCTACCAGGGCCAGCGCAACTTCTCGGAGGCCAGGCGGCTCTACGAAAAAGCGGCGCAGGCCGACGAGACGCCCCTGGGGCGGTTTGACCTGGCGGGGCTTTTTCAGGAGTTCGGGCTGCTCGACGAGGCCGAGGCGCAGCTGGGCCAGGTGGAACGCCACAAGGACGACACGTGGATGTACAACTACGGCGTCACGAAGGACAAGGTGAGGCGCGACCTGGCCGAGCTGGAGGCGGCGCTGCACCGTTCGAGGTTCTACGCCCTGGACTTCGTCCCCCGGGCCACCCCTTGGGACTGGCTGCTTTGGGCCGGCGCCAAGGTCAAGGAGGGTCTGCTGTGGTGGTATCACGACCAGACGTGGAAGAGTCTGCTCGTCAAACTGTCGGACTCGTCGCTGGCGGCAAGCAACTCCCCCGACGCGTGGGTGGGCCTGATGCTGGCCCACCGCGCCCGGCCGCCGCTGGCGCTCAAATACCTGTACCTCGTCCGGGACCACGAACTGCCGCGCAACCCCCGGTCGCTGGGGTCGTACCTTGTCGAGGAAGGCGTCATCCGCCGGGACCCGGCGGTGCTTGAACAAGCGCTCACCCGGTTGCAGGCGCCGTGGGAGAACGAGGACAGGGAGAGGGCGCTTTCGGCCCTGGTGCAGGCGCGTCAGGCCTCGGGGCAAAGCGACCAGGTGCGGCGGCTGTTGGGCACGCTGTACTCGCTGAACCCCGGCAGCCTCCCCGGGCGCGGCTGGGGCCTTCCCGTCAGGTTGGCCGTGTTTGGCGACGAAGCCGGGCGTCGGTCGTGGCGGCGCGCCCTCGACGACTACGCGGGCCAAACCGGCTGGGACGCCGGCTGGTCCGACAGGGCCGGGGTCAACTGGACCCTCGACCTCAGAACCGAACCCGACGAGGCGACGTGGACACTGAGGGACCCCGAGGGCCAGGTCGCCCGGTCGGGCGTGGCGAGGCTGGGGCCCGGGGGGGCCTTGGCGGCCGTGGCCCAGGTGTTCAAGGCCATCCACTCGCCGTGAGGCAAATTAGTCCTTGGACAGAACGACTAAAGAAACGTCGTCGGCGAAACGGCCGCCGTGCTTCTTGAGGTCGCCCGGGGCCGCGAAGCGCCGCAGCGACTCCAGGACGGCGGCGATGAGCGCTTCGGGCGGCTGGCCGGCGTGTTCGGCCAGGCAGCGCTTGATCCCCTCAAGCCCGAACATCGCGCCCCCGGCGTTCCTGGCCTCGCTCACCCCGTCGGAGTACAGCACAAGCACGTCGCCGCTGGCGAGGGTGAACGTCCCTAGGGAGTCGTGCGAGACCACGAGTTCCGAGATTCCAAGGAAGCCGGTCTTGTCGGTGAGGCCCGGCAGCTCTTCGACCGTCTGTTCGCCGGCGCGCCAGACTGCGGCGACAAGGTGGGTGCCCACGTGGTCGAAGCGGCCGCCGTTGATCAGAAAGTAGTTCTGCGTCATGAACTTGTCGCTGCCGATGCGGTCCCGGTTGAGGGTGCATAGCACCCGGTTCACCGTGTCGTACACCTGTTCCATCGGCAGGGGAAAGCCCAGCACCCGGGATGCGTCCAGGGCGCCGTGGAGGGCGGCCACCGAGATCACCGCCATCATGCCTGCCGGCAGGCCGTGGCCGGCCACGTCGCCAATACCCAGGTAGGTGCCGAAGGGCGTGGCCACGGCGTCGTAGACGTCGCCGCCGACCTCGGTGGCCGTCTCCATGAACGTCGCGACCCGGTAGCCCGGTATATCGATGCGCCGGGGCAGGATGGAGGTCTGTATGGTCCTGGCGCTGGCCATCTCGCCCTGAAGGCGGTTGCGCTCCTTTTGAACCTCCTTGCCCGAGATGAGGGCCCACACCGTGGCCAGGGTCTCGGCCAGCTCGCCCAGCACCTCGTGCTCGGTGGGGTACAGCCTGTCGAACGAGTCCTTGAACACCACAAGAAAGCCAGCGAGCGTGTCGGCGTCGAAGACGGGGACCACCCCCGCCAAGCGCTGAAGGCCCTTGAGCCCCTCGGGGAGCTCGGCCGTCACCGCGATGCTTCGCGTCGTGACCGCCTCCCTCACCAGGCGCGTGCCCCAGTCCTTGGGGCTGCGGTCAGGGCGCTGCAGGTCGGCCGCCTCGTAGGTCGTCCTCACGATCTGGTCGTTGAGCTTGGCCTTGTCGAGGTTCTTGATCGACTTGTGGTCGACCAGGGGAGTGCAGTAGCCCAGCACGTGGCAGGCGTCCTCGACCCGGAGCACCGACCCCGCCACCCGGTAGGCCGCCATGCCGGTGATGCCGTACTCGGCGATGACAAGGCGGCCCCGCATCTTTTCGAGGGCGGCCTGCATCACCTCGGCCACGACCCTGCGGTCCTCGTCCTCGGCGGCACCGATGACCCGGCGGATCAGCAGGTTCTGGGCGTGCTGTCGCTGCTCCACCCTCGTCCTGTCGCTGCGCAGGTTCGACTGGGACCAGAGGAAGAACTCCTCGACAAGGCGGACGAGGTAGACGGAGTTGAGGACGAAGAACCACGGCAGCGGCAGCCTGTAGGCCGTCTCAAGCGAAGGTGCGGGACCGGCTCTGAGCACGTCGACCATCAGCACGGCGGTCACCCCGATCAGGGCGAAGAACGGGTAGGACCGCTGGCGGATCACCCCCTGCTGGAGGTTGAACAGCTTGAGCGCGGCGAACAGGGCGATGGCGACGACCAGCACCGCCCACGCCGCCGCAGCCAGGGTCATCTGCACGTTGTAGCTCAAAATGGGGTTGCTCTGGACGTCCGAGGTCAGAAACAGATTGAGGGGAAAGGAACTGTGATTCCACCTCCACGCCACGGCCGCAGTCAGGACCAGCAGGACCAGGGCGCCGGCGGCGATGACCAGCGGTTTCAGTCCCCGCAGTCCCCTGTGAAAGTCCTGTGAAAGGAAGCTCTCTTCGATGCGCTGGGCGTGGATGGAGTACTCAAGCAGCAGCAGGGCCAGGGCGTACAGCGAACCCGAGACCACGAAGAGCTGGGGCCAATCCAGGGGCAAGCCGCCCCGGAACGCCCACGCGAGGGTCTGGAACACCCCCAGCGCCGCCATGATGACAAGGGACCGGAACAGCGCCGCCGTGCGGATGCGCCCCCCCGTACGGCGGTGCCTCTCGAACCAGATGACGCCGCCAAAGGCCACCACAGGCACGAAGCTGAACAGGTGCACTGCTGTTAGAGCTTCCATGGCGGGCCTCCTACTCGATCTTGACGGCCCCCGGCACCAGGTAAGTGAGCGTCGGCAGGCTTGTGACTTGCCACGTGACCGCCTTGTTGTGGGCGATGCGGATCAGGTACTTCTGGTCGGGCGGGAGCATGGCCAGCTTCATGATCCACTTGGCGACGGCCTTGATCCCCGAGGAGTTCAGGAACGCCAGCGCGTTGAAATCGGCGACCACAAAGGGAATCTTGCGGGCGAGCATGCCCTGGTGCAGCTTCTCGAACAGCGGATCAAGGACGAAGCCCGGATCCA
>Ga0181516_10002575_pt1 | contig 12721 bp, 11 predicted proteins | sample PEATcosm2014_Bin_25_FD_121104 | JGI IMG/M metagenome (GOLD analysis project Ga0181516, IMG submission 121104) | Peatland microbial communities from MTU Mesocosm Facility, Houghton, MI, USA - PEATcosm2014_Bin01_10_metaG | ecosystem: Environmental > Terrestrial > Soil > Wetlands > Peat | place...
CTCTTCAACATGCTGCGCAACATCGGCGGGTCGATCGGCATTGCCATGGCCACCACCGCCTTGATTCGCCGTTCGGCCTTCCACCAGAACGCACTTGGAGCCAATCTGAGTTCATCCACCTGGGTACTGCAGCAGAAAGCGGCTCAGATTGCCGGCTACCTCAGCCACCGCATCGGACCGGCTTCGGCGCGGCCGGGTTCCTATGGCCTGATCTACGGCCTGATGGAACAGCAGGCGGCCCTCAAGGCCTATGTGGATGTCTTCCGCTGGGTGGCCCTGCTGGCCTTCTTCTGTGCCGCTGCCTCGTGGATGTTCAAGAAGCCCGCGAAAAACGCCGCGCCGCCGCCTGGGGTGCATTAAGCGGTCGGTTCCCCATTTGCCACATCGTCATCCGCGCAGAGCTTTTTTCGCGAGGTGCTTTAGTCCGTTCAACATTTCACCAACCAGTCTCTCCGCGAATAGGCCTATCCGAATTTGCAAGACATCAGAAATTGATGGAATGACCTCATCCATTCTCGCTGAAAAGGCAACCTCGGCGTTTCGGGCGTATGACGCGTCTTCAGTCCCGCTTGCGGCTAGCACTACCTGAATGTCGTCGTCGCCACCTGCATCTTTGGGTAGCCACAAGACGTATTGGCGGTGTAATAACGCATGTGCTGGCGCTGGCGTCTCGAATTGAATGTGGAAGCCTTTTTCTTCAGCCAAAGGCAATCGATGGGTTGAATCAGGATTTGGTTCAGTATTCGAGATTGGAACGATAATCCCTTCCAACTTCGAGTGTTCGCTTGTAGGAATTGCGGTCTTCAGGCCTCTAATAAGGGCCTGGTTTAGTTCCGCGCCGGCTGCATCCACTTGATCTTGCGAGAACCCTCCCCGTGTAACAAAGAGACCATTAATTTCGGCGGCGCCTTCTTCCGGGGTTGGCGAAAGCCCCCCAAGCACACTTTCATGGACCAGAGATATTGTGTCGAGCGTCCTGGCCAGCATGAAATCGACAAATGGCTGAAAATCGCCGCCGTCCGCTCCCTCCAAAGCATCTAGGTACGCTTCTTTGTGCCCGGAAAGAATCACAATTGGCATCGAGATCGCGCGATACGTGAAGGCCGAAGCCAGCGCCCGCGCTACCCGGCCATTTCCATCGGCGAATGGATGAATCACAACCAGGCCGTAGTGGGCGTAGGCAGCTTGAATGACCGGATGTGCCGCAAGGAATTCCACGCTGCGCATCTCGCCGACGAGCCTGGCCATTTCCGCAGGGGTTACATCCACAGGGGCATAAGAATGGTCCAAGCCGTCTCTCGTGCGTACATGATTGGGAAGCACCTTGTAACGTCCCTTCGGCAGCGGCTGTTCCTGTGGTCCAACCGCAGTCATTACGCGGTAGGTCGACTGGGCGCGACAAACTTCTTCATGCAGCACGCGAATTGCAGCTTCAGTGATGGGCTCGGCTTTCGTCGCAAGGTCAAGCACATAGCCATAGGCGTGTAGTTGTGCATCGAACAAGGGCCGAACACTCTCACCCTTCTTGGCAAGTTCAACTTCCCACGCCGCCGTCTCAAACGCAACAGTGTAAGTGAATCCGCGATCTACTTCGTACAGCCCTTCGAGAGCGCCGGTATCCAGGGCTGCTGCGCGTTTTGCGATTTCGCGAGCGCGCCGAAGAACATCGGGAGAAAGGTCGGAGCGGGCCTTGAGAGATGTGTTGTATCGCTCCCACCGCGCGGTCTCGACCGTCGTTCGCGATGCCCACTCAGCAAAAGTAGGAAACGGTTTATAGGCCGAGTCCAAAACATGAATGTTGGTTTCCGGATTGCTCATTGTATAAATCCTATCGCTGGCGCTAATCCCACTTTACCCCGAGCGCCGCGCCGGGCCGCAATTCTCACTTGAATCATCGTTGTATCGCCGTCCTAAATAAACGCTTTTCCCGGGCGAACAACCACCAAAACGCTTTCCCCCAAGGCAACCGCCTGCACCCCAACCGCCTCTATAGCCAAGAACGCACGCCCCGGCTTCTCGGGGACCGGCGTTCGGTTTCTGGGGCGGGGGCGTTAGGTTTTCGCGATTTCCCTGGCTCACCGGTGGCGAAGGAGAATCGCACTGCCAGCCACCGGACCCTGCCCCGAACGACCCTATCTCCCATTTCGGGCGTTGCAGGCACGCGTTGCAACGCAGAGAGGAAATCTATGTCTCCATCCAGAGATTTAAAAGCTGAAGAAACAGCCTTACGTTCCGTTATCGATGTACTTATAGACAGTCAGGAGGGATTTCAGAAGGTCGGCGAGGAGATCAAGGACGAGGCGCTGAAGCCGTGGTTTTTGACGGAAAGCCTGCGCCGCGCCCAGTTCCGCGGCGATCTGGAGACCATCCTGCACCAGGAAGGCGTCCACGACATCAAGGAGCACGGCACCGTGGTTGGCACCGTCAACCGCGTTTGGGGCGAAATCAAGGCCAAGCTCGGCGGCGGCGATCACGCCATTCTGTCCGCGGCCGAAGAGGGCGAGGACGCCGCCAAAAGAGCCTATGACGAAGCGTTGGGGTCCTATTTATCCAGCGATGTGCGCGAACTGCTCACCAACCAGGCTGCCCACATCCGCGAAGCGCACGATTTTGTGAAGGTGGCCCGGGATAACCGGCGGTAGTTCGCCGCGCTGGCGAGGCGGAGGAATCCAAGCTCCCTGGACCGGGCCCGGATTCCTCTACCTCAGCAGCGGTACGAAAGCGCGCAACTCCTCGTCGTAGCGCTCGATGCGCCCGCTGAGGATGTCGTAGTACCAGCCATGCACGCCCAGCCTTCCCTCTGCTTCAGCCCGGCGCACCGAGGGCTGCACCCGCAGGTTCAGCAGTTGCGCCACCACGTTGCCGCGGATCAGCGAGCCCAATTCCGCGGAGTCGCCGTCGGCGGGATTCAGAGGCTGGCGATGGCTCCACGCCGCCTGGGTGTGGCTCAGCCAGCGTTGCGCCTTGGGCAGGTTTTCCAGGCTGAACGGGTTCAGGGCGGCCTTGATGGCGCCGCAATCCGAGTGGCCGCAGATGATGGCGTGCTGCACCCGCAGCACTTCCACCGCATATTCGATCGTGGCCGACACGCCATCCACGTCATAGCCCGTGATCGGCACCACGTTTCCCGCATTCCGCGTGATAAACAAGTCTCCGGGACCGGTACCGAGAAACAGGTCGGGCAGCACGCGCGAATCCGAGCAAGTGATGAAGAGCCACTCCGGCGCCTGCATCTCCGCCAGCAAATGGAATTGCTTCCGCCGGTCGGGGAAGACCTCGGTCAGGAAGCGCTTATGTCCCTCGATTAGCCGTTTCATGCCGCTCCGCTCGTTGCGCCTTTTGACCAGCCTACAGCACCGCCCGCCGGAGCCGCCATTGTAGCTCCTGGGCAGCGAGAGGGATGCGCCCAAGCCCCTGCCGCAACTCTCGCGATACACTTGAAGCTGACTATGTTTGAGAATCTTACCGACAAACTCCAACGCGCCTTCAAGAGCCTTCGCGGCCAGGGCACGCTCACTGAAGAAAACATCACCGACGCTCTGCGCGAAATCCGCGTGGCGCTGCTCGAGGCCGACGTCAACCTGAATGTGGCCAAGGACCTGATCGAGCACATCCGCGTCAAGGCCATCGGCACCGAGGTGCTTACGGCGCTGTCGCCTTCCGAACAGGTCATCAAGATCGTCCGCGACGAGCTGATCGAGCTCCTGGGCAAGGACACAGCGCGGTTCAAGTTCGCCTCGCAGCCGCCGACGGTGATTTTGATGGCGGGCCTGCAGGGCTCCGGTAAGACCACTACCGCCGGCAAGCTGGCGGCCTGGCTCAAAAAAGGCGGGCACCGGCCGATGCTGGTTTCCGTAGACGTTTACCGCCCTGCCGCCCGCGAGCAGCTTAAAGTCGTGGCCAAGTCCATCGACGCCAAGCTCTACGAAGGCGACGAAAAAGGCGAAAAGCCCGGCTCGGCGCTGGTGGAACGGCTGGCCACGGAGGCTCGCCGCGAGGCCCGCAACATGGGCTGCGACACGCTGATTGTCGACACCGCCGGCCGCCTCCACATTGACGAAGACCTCATGGGCGAGATGGAGCGGCTGAAGAAGCTGCTCAACCCGTCCGAGATCCTTTTTATCGCCGACGCCATGACCGGCCAGGACGCCGTGAATTCGGCGCAGGACTTCCACACCCGCCTCGGCCTTACCGGCGTGGTGCTGACCAAGATGGACGGCGACGCCCGCGGCGGCGCTGCGCTGTCGATCCGGCATGTTACCGGCCAGCCGATAAAGTTTATTGGCGTGGGCGAAAAGCCCGATGCCTTTGAGCCGTTCCATCCCGACCGCATCGTCGGCCGCATCCTGGGCATGGGCGACATGCTCTCGCTCATTGAGAAGGCCGAGTCCACGCTCGACCGTAAAAAGAGCGAGGAGTTCGCCAAAAAGGCGCTGCTCGGCGACGGCTTTTCGCTGGAGGACTTCCGCGACCAACTGCGGCAGATCAAGAAGATGGGATCCATGCAGTCGATCCTGAAGATGCTGCCCTCGGTTGGCCCCTTCGCCGGCCTGCAGCAGGCGTCGCAAAATGTGGACGAAAAACAGTTTGTGCGGCTGGAGGCGATCATCAACTCGATGACGCCCAAGGAGCGCCACAACCACGAGATCATCTCCGGTTCACGGCGCAAGCGTATCGCCCAAGGCAGCGGCACCGATGTGCAGGACGTGAATCAGCTTCTGCGCCAATATGCGCAGATGAGCAAGATGTTCAAGCAGATGGGCAAAGGCGGCATGGCCAGAAACATGATGCGCGGTGGGCTGGGCGCCATGGGCATGGGCGGAAAGCAGAAATTCGGTCGGTAGAATCGCTCAGCAAGTAGCGAAATCTGTCTTCCTGAGCGAAGCGCAGCGAAGTCGAAGGACCTGCGGTTGCTTTTTTTCGGGAGAAGAACGAGGGCGAGATGCGCAAGGTGACAGTCAAGAACTTCTCGGTCATCAAGGAAGCCGAGCTGGAGTTCGGCAAGATCACCGTGCTGATTGGGCCGCAGTCGAGCGGAAAGAGCTTGCTGTGCAAGCTGGCGTATTTTCTGACGAAGCAGACTATTGAAGAAGCTCTTGTCGCTATTGTGAGTCGGAGCCCCTCGGACCAAAGTCCCTTCTTTGAATTCAAAAGAGAGTTGGGACGAGAGTTTATCGCCTGGTTCCCCTTCGAAACGTGGTATCACAATGATGTTTCTATTACTTTCGAATCGCTAGCTTATCGAGTGGAGGTCTCGGCAACGAAGGAACTCCACGAAGTCAAGTTCTCGTTTTCGCCTGAATTCGAAGCGCTGTTTGGCAAGTTAAACGACATTGTTCAGCGGACGCTTTCCACCGGACCGGATACAAGAAGGCATATTACCGACCAAGTGAGAGCCCAGTTTTCCCTCCTTCTCAATGGAACGTTCATCGACCGGCCGCTTTACATTCCCGACGGACGCGCATTTTTTGCAAATCAGTCCCTGGGTTTCAAGTTGGTGAACAATTCTGATATCGACCCCATTCTCAAGGAATTCTCCCTGGAAGTGTCTTGGGGAATTTCTCAGTCTCCGGATGCCATATTGGGCGAGGAGGGGGCACGTGTTCTGCACGAAATCTCAGGTGAAATTCTCAGCATCGCGGGCGGACAGGTCGAAGGACGAAACGGGTCTACGCGTTTCAGAAGAACTTCGGATGACAGATCCCTTCCACTCCCACTTCTCTCGTCGGGCACTCAAGCTATGCTTCCGATGTTCAACGTGCTGTGGCAGATGATTACGGAGCAAAGAGGCAGAGCACTTTTCCCGCGTCCGGATAATCTCCCGGGGATGCCCAACGACATCATTCCGAGTTATGGTCACGTCTATATCGAGGAGCCTGAGGCCAATATCTTCCCCTCGACCCAATACGAACTTGTGCGCCTCTTCGCTCGTCTAAGTCATGAACCTAACCTCGACTTTTCCTGGGTGATCACCACCCACAGCCCTTACATCCTTACTGCGTTCAACGACCTCATCAAAGCGGGACAGATCGCAGCAGAGATGCCGACTAAGGCTTCTGAAGTTGAGAAGGTCATTCCCCGCCAATACTGGATCAAGCCGGGCGATTTCGCCGCGTATGCTTTCGACGGGAAGGAAGGCATTCTTCGGTCCATCATGGACGAAGAGACCAAGATGATCAACGGGGACATTCTCGACGACATATCCGAGACCATCAGCGGAGAGTTCGGAGAGCTGCTGGAGATCCAGTATGGGGCCTAGCGTCGGACCGTGTTTCGAATGGAAGACCGGCTCCCGAATTTCAACTCCAACGGAAAACGGAAAGAGCGCCACTTTCAACAACCCCGGCGGAGACCGCGTCCTGCTTGTCCATGCTGACAAGTGCTGCAGAAAAGGACGCGCTGGCTGCGCTGACTGTTTCTTTGAGCCAGACCAGAAAGTCGCCGATTTCATCGTCTGCAAGCCCGGGGTCGTCGATGTAATTGTCGAGCTGAAAGGCGGCAAGGTGATGAATGCCGTGGAGCAAATTGAACAGACAATCCCAGTTTGGCGCTTGCACGAGCGGTGCTCCGGCAAGATTGGAGCGCTCATCGTCAGCAGTCAAGGAAAACTCATCCGATTATGTTAACGAAGCTCCAGAAGAGGCAAGAGCAAATGGCGAAACGAGGGGTCCGGCTCGTTCATGTAGCTGCCCAGGGCGGCACGTTTGAATTTGCATCTTTCATATAGAGATCCCATGATCATGACCAACCGGCGGGATCAACTCAACGAGATGTCCGCGAACTCACCCTACTCCTGAATCGGAACCATCTCCGGCTCAATGCGTGACCGGAACTCCGGCGTGATGGCCGCTAGCTGGACCACGTCCACCTTAAAGGGAAGACGGGACTCGTCGAAGGCTTCTGCGAGGAGGGCGGACTCGTGGAGCGAAAGTTCCGGGCCTTCGATGGCCAGGTCAAGATCGGAGAAGCGCTTTAGGCGCTGGCCGGTAGCGCGCGAGCCGAAGGCCCAGACCTTGCGGCCGGCAAGATGCGTGCGCAGGATCGTCAGCAACTGATCCCACTCGTGCGGTGCAATCGCAATGGGCGGAGTCGTCGTTTCACCCGTCATCTTCAATCCTCCGCCTTTACCAGTTGCTCGTAGAGGAATTCCGCTTCCAGGGCAAAGCCCGGAATCCGTTCGACGACCCGCTGAGCAACCTCTTCGTTGTAGACATGGCTGGTGAGATTGCGCGCCTGCCGGAAATCGGACCAGATATCCCAACCCGAGCGCAACAGGCCGTATTCGCTTGCGGTGCGGATCAGCGTGGGGAAGCTCATTTCGCTGTCCGCGGTCGCCGCTTCGGCTTGCGCCAGGCGGCGCTTCAACATGGTGGCACACAGGCCATAGGTGAACTCGAACCTTTGGATCACGGCATCGCGATAGAGCGTGTTGGCCGGCTCGCCCTGGAGCGCGGCAAGGCCCTCTTTGAGGCGTTGAACCGCTTTCCCGAGAGGCGAATAGTCGATGCTGGACATACGCACATTCTATGCCAGCCACTTTCTGCGAGAATAACGGAAATAGGGACGCACGCGGCCGCTCGCTGGACGTTGATGTTCTCTGGCACGAAATGGCCTCGACAGCCGGCTTTGCTTGACCAGGCTGGAAATTGGAAACAGGAAAGAAAATGACTGCAATGCCCCTTCAGGACCAGCTCGACGAGATTACCGCTAACACACGGCTGCTGGTCCAGGCCGAGCGGCTTGCCGTGAGAGAGCGCGCGGTCGAGGAGCTTTTCGCCACAGGCATCGAGGACCGCATTCTGCCCGTCGGCACCCAGGCCCCGGAGTTTGCGCTGAAGGATAGCTCGGGGCGGCTGGTGCGGAGCGCGGATTTGCTTGCGCTTGGGCCGCTGGTGCTCAAGTTCTTTCGCGGGCGCTGGTGCTCTTACTGCGCTACCGAGCTCGAGGCGTGGCGCGATCTCTATGGGCAGTTGCGCGAGCGCGAGGCGCTGATGGTCGCCGTCAGCCCGCAAACCGAGCGCCAGAACGACTTCATGGCCGGCCAGCACGGGCTGCCGTTTCCTGTGTTGAGCGATCCAGGTTGCGTGGTGGCGGAGAAGTTCGGGCTGGTTTACACCGTGCCCGCGTACATGCGCGACTACTACCTCTCGATTATGGTGAATCTTCCTTTTGTGAACGGCGAAGCAGGCTGGCGCCTGCCCATTCCGGCTACTTATGTTCTCGATCGCGACGGGCGTGTCCTCTTTGCCGAAGCCCACACCGACTTTCGCGTGCGGCCGGAACCTGCGGATGCCATGGCCGCGGTGTTTGCCGCTCTCAATCGCTAGCGCGGGAGCAACTCACCGGCAGCTCGCGGCGAGAAAGAAGTACCCTGCTCGCCGCCATCAACTCATCCCCACCCGTCAGAACTTGCGGTTGACGCCGGCCGACACACCTGCCAGATGGCCGCCTGCCCAGCAATGGGGATTCGACGACTCCCCCCCGGTCGCATCGCTTGCATCGTGGCAATCTGTCGTCACAGCCCGGCCGCCCGCTCCCAGATCGTAATGGGCATAGGGTCCGTTGAAAGTACCGGCCCAATCCACATATGCCGTCAGGCCCTTGGCCACTTTGCGGGTATACACCACGCTGAACATGTTTGCCGCGTTGTTCACTCCCGCTCCTCCGGCGCCGTCGCCCGGAGCTCCCAAGGGCGGCAGGGCGAGACTGGTGTTGTGCTGGCCTGGATCGCCCGCCGCGCGATAAGCACGGGCCCAGCCCGCGGCGACAGTGTCCTTGTTGGGAAGTTCCTGCGCGATGGCCAGCCAGTGCCCCTGGCGCTGCCGCTCGTTTTGGAATTCGAGGAAGCCCGGCACGTAGCGATGCATGTTTTCATAGATCGCACTCACCACGGTCTTCGATCGAAACGCATACTGTACGCCGGCCTTGCCCGCATCTTCATCGGCGGTGTCGGCCGCCATATACCCATCGGGAACATTTGCGTACATTCCGGTCAGATCGCTGGACCGATTGACTTTCATATGCCGCTCGTAAGCTGCCGTCACATAAATCTTGTGCAGATCGTAGGCCACATCGGCGCTCATGGCGTCGCTGAACGAGCCGTCGTTGCAGGCGTAGGGTATGCTGCCGCCGCTGCCCGGGATATTGCCTCCGGTGCAGTCCGATTCACCCGCGGCGATGTTGTCGCTGTCGGCAGACCGGTTCTGGCCAGGCGAATACAGCACGTCGTACCGAATGCCCTTATACAGAGGAGAGGCATACCAGATGGAGTGATCGAGCCGGGTGCCGAACTCCACGCGGTTGTCGCCGCCCGTATTTCCCATGATGACCTGGTAGTCGCCGATCATTCCATAGAAGAGATTCATGCGCATGGTGGAGTTTTTGTAAGGGGCGTCTGTCTTTCCAAACATGGCCGCGCTGCCATCCTTCCACTTGGCCCCGATGTAACTGTTGCGCGATGTAAGTCCCCCCTTCACCACATCGCTTTCGGAACTGTTGGTCTCCGAGATCCCGGAAGAACTTGCGATATCGACACCGGTCTCCATTTGGTAGATGAAGGAGAATGGCAGGCTGCCGAGTTTTTGTATTCCGCGCATCCCGACATAGGAGATATTGGTCGATATATCCGGCAGATAGCCCATGTTGCCCACCGGGCTGGAGCCATCGGGGGCCTTCAGATTCTTCATCCCTTTGGTGGTCGCGTCAAATGAAACATCCAGGTTGCCATACGCGGTAAACTCGCCGTTCGGCGTGTAGAAAGTCAGTGCGTCTCCGGCTTTTTTCTCGAAGAAGCCGTGCCTGGCAACGCTCGACGCCGAGGCAGCTTTTGCTTTGCCGGCCGTGGAGGCGGGGCGAGCAAGCGCGGCCGCGGCGTCCGCCAGCCGCGCCGCATCGGCATCGGCGGCATGTGCTGACGCCGGGCCGTTTCCACCTGCATCCTGCAACGCCGCCAAATCGGCTTTCACTTCCTGCAGTGCACGCTCGAGTTGTTCCACGCGCTGCAGCAGCGCCTGCTTCTGGTCCTCGTTCTGCGCATAAACTGCTAGCGGAGAAATAACCAGAGCGAAGGTCACAATCGCGATCGAGGCGAGTGTGAACTGCTTTGTAGCCGGTACCAAGCGTAAAGAACCCTTGGGCGATCTTTCTAGATTAGTCATATTGTCACCAGGAATCTGCGAAATAAAATTCTGGCTGCAGGCTACATCGGCGCTCGCAGGCGGTTCGTTCAAACCGAGATCACGGTGAACCGATTTTTTGATTTTGCCGATAAGCACGCGGTGGCCGGGTGCTGAGCATGACCCTCATATCGACATTTATCCCCGGCTCGTTAGGATCAATCGTCAGCGCGGACAGAACTCGGTCCACCATTGCGAAAAATGCCGGGCCAACCGGTGAACGGCAGACGCAAACGGCGACGGGTTGATGCATACCCACGCGGAGCCGCGTGGTACAGACTTATACGCTTATCCAGGATGGCTCTGAAACACCCTGCAGGCGGCGCCTTCTGCTCCACGAGTCAGGTGGATGGAGCGGTTGGAGGGAAACGGAGATTGGTTAGAATGTTTTCACAATTCACGATCGGGAAAAAACTCGGCTTGAGCGTGGGCGCCCTCCTGGCTTTAGCGTTGTCCATGGGATTCGCGGCATGGAGCGCAATCGGTCGCGTGAACGCAGAATTGGATGTGGCGCTCAACAAGACGGCGGTAACTCTCGATCTTACCCAGGCCATCGGCAAGCGTGCCCAGGAAACGGTGAGCGACAGCCGCGGCGCGGCCTTGGCATACGCAACCGGAGACGCGCAGGGAGCTGCGTTGAATCTAAAAAAGCTGCAAGGCGCTTACACCCGGCTGGATGAAATGATTCGCGACGACATGCCCTTGCTCTCCTCCGAAGACAAGAAGCATATGGATGTGATTGTTCAAGCTTTGGCCCAGGTAAAGCCTCTGCAGAGCCGGTATCTCGAATTGAGCAAGGACCTTAAGCCGGCTGAGGCCCAGTCGCTCATGAGTGGCCAACTTGTTCCGCTGCTGACTACAGTCGAGGCCGAAGATCTGACCACCGTTAAGTCGATCCGGGCCGCGCTGGCGCAGGCAGTCACCGAGGCCGGGTCGATTAAATCGATCAGCCGCTGGATTGTGGCCGTGGTGCTGGGACTTGCACTCAGCATGGGCCTTCTGGCCCTGGCGGTGGTGCGCGGCATCAGCCGGACCCTTGCGGAGTCGGCAAGCGAACTACTCGAGGGTGCGGATCAGATTACCAGCGCTGCCTCGCAGGTCTCCACCTCCAGCCAATCGTTGGCGGAGGGATCGTCCCACCTTGCTTCATCGATTGAACAAACCTCGGCATCCACCGAGCAGATCAACTCCATGTCGCGGCAGAACGCCGGCAACTCCCGCTCCATGGCCACGCTGGCCGATCACTCGCAAAATGCCTATAAGCGGGCGAACAACCATTTGGAAGAGATGGTTCTTTCCATGGGGCAGATTAACGAAGCGAGCAGCAAGATCTCAAAGATCATCAAAGTGATCGACGAGATCGCATTCCAGACAAACATCCTGGCGCTGAATGCGGCCGTGGAAGCGGCGCGCGCCGGCGAGGCGGGCATGGGATTTGCCGTTGTGGCAGATGAGGTGCGCAGCCTTGCGCAACGTTCCGCGCAGGCCGCCCGAGATACGGCGCAACTGATTCAAGATTCCATCTTCACGTCGCAGGCGGGCAAGACCAAGGTTGACCAGGTGGTTACCGCCATTCGCGAGATGACAGGGGATTCGGATCAGATCAAGTCGATGGCGGACGACTTGAACCTGAGCAGTGAGGAACAATCCCGCGGGCTGGACCAGATCGCCAGCGCGGTGCATCAGATGGAGCGGGTAACTCAATCCACCGCGGCCAGTGCAGAGGAAAGCGCGGCAGCCGCGGAGCAGTTGAATGCGCAGTCAGAGGCCTTGCGCGATGTTGTGGCGCGGCTCAACTCCATGGTGGGCGCCTAGCCGAAGCGCAAGCGGCTGCGCCTGGCCGGGTTTCCCGCAGTTTTCCAGCCTTCGCGGCGGCATACGGTGTCTGAGGATCGTCCCGTCCGTCCCCGGTTTTCCGGTGGACAATGCCTGCCAGGAAGTGGTGTCTTTGTGGTTTGCTGCTTGAGGTGGGTTCCAGTCCCAGGTCTCGAACGCAAGACCTGGGACACCCATTCTCGCCGTGGATTCGAATGTAAGATGCGAGCCGCACATACCTTTGGCTGAGGCGGCTTCGCTGCACCTAAGCCGGGACTACGCCAAGTACCCAGCCATCAATTCTTCCGCGTTCCGTAAGCCCAAGACGCTTCGATTTCCGTTGTCGTCCCTTCCGAGAACAATGCCCTGCTGCCCTACCGCCTCTGAGAACTTTCTTACTACCGCCTGCCCGTTCTCAATTTTGACTTGGTGGATAAATTCGCGATCTTCTCCATTCCAAGCTTCGCAGATGATAAATGGGCTGTGCGATGATATGAGAATTTGACTTCGCTTCGCGATATCGGTTGCGAAGGCAAGCTCTCTGATTGCTTGGTAGAAGCGCTTCAGGGCTGTCGGTGTGAGTCCATTTTCCGGCTCTTCTATCAGCATCACTGGCGGACGATTCGAACTGTAAGTTAGGACCATGAGGCCAATAAACAGAAGTAGGCCATCCGAAAGGCGGACTGCGGCTACAGTCCGTCTATCGTCTTCAAACTCTATCGAGAAGGAAA
>Ga0181516_10002576_pt1 | contig 12714 bp, 11 predicted proteins | sample PEATcosm2014_Bin_25_FD_121104 | JGI IMG/M metagenome (GOLD analysis project Ga0181516, IMG submission 121104) | Peatland microbial communities from MTU Mesocosm Facility, Houghton, MI, USA - PEATcosm2014_Bin01_10_metaG | ecosystem: Environmental > Terrestrial > Soil > Wetlands > Peat | place...
CGCGCCCAGTCGCGCCGGTTTTCGACGTAATGGGTGAAGCTCTTCTGCCGTGAATCGAGGTCTATGGTGGCGACGCGCTGACCGGCTTGCAGCAGCGCGACGGCGACATGCATGGCCGTGGTCGACTTGCCGGAACCGCCTTTTTCATTACCAAGGACGATGACGTGCGCCGAAAACGGTCTGCCGACATTCGCCTGAACTAACATGGGAGACGCAACCCCTGCGCTGCGATCATATCTCCGGCTTGTCTCCGGCTTGCAACGCGTGCGGTCAAGATACAGCATTGGCTTCGATAAGTTAATGATTAACCACACCGTGCGTGTCGAAAATATTCGCGGTGTGTTCGCGCGGCAACTCGATGAAGACAAAATCTAAAAAATCGAAACGTCGAAGATCAAAGCATCATCCGCGCATTATTTTGCGGACCTTGCGGACCTTGCCGACACTCAAGCGTGCGGTTGCGGACATTCGCGCGCGCTGCGGCACGATCGCGCTGGTGCCGACCATGGGCGCCTTGCATGCCGGGCATTTCTCCCTGGTGCGGATCGCAAAACAGCGCGCCGACCGGGTGATTGTATCGATCTTCGTCAATCCCACGCAGTTCGCGCCCAACGAGGGCCTCGGCACCTACCCGCGTACCTTCGCGAGCGATGTCGCGGCGCTTGCCGAGCTCAATACCGATCTGGTTTGGGCGCCGGCGATGGAGACGATGTATCCAACCGGCTTCGCCACCCAGATCGTGCCCGGCGGACCGGCCAAGGTTGGCCTCGAGGACGCCTTTCGGCCGCATTTTTTCGCCGGCGTGGCAACCGTGGTGACAAAGCTTTTCATCCAATGCGAACCCGACTTCGCGCTGTTCGGCGAGAAGGATTACCAGCAGCTCAAGGTCGTGACCCAGCTCGCCCGCGATCTCGGCCTGAAGACCCGGATCGTCGCGGCGCCGATCGTGCGCGAGCTGGATGGGCTCGCGCAGTCATCGCGCAATCGCCTCTTGGCGCCGGCCGAGCGCGCCGCGGCTCCGGCGCTCTACAGTGTGCTCAAGGGATGTGCGGAAAGGATCGCGGCCGGTGGTCCGCTTGAAGGCGTGCTTGATGAGGGTCGCGCGGCGATCACGCGCGCCGGCTTTGCGCTCGATTACCTGGAGGCACGGCATGCCGAAACGCTGGGGCGGCTCGCCGCACCCATCGGCGAGCCGATCCGCCTCCTCGTCGCCGCGCGGATTGGCAAGACGCGGCTGATCGACAATGTCGCGGTGTAGATTGCGAAACGGGACTTACTTCGCCGCCACTTTCAACGGGTCCTTCACGTTCGGGAAGGTCTCGAATTCCTTGCTCCAGAGCTCGCCGTCGATCTTCTCGACCTTGCGGATGTAGATGTTGCTGACAATGTCGCGCGTGTCCGGATCGATCGAGATCGGGCCGCGCGGGCTCTCCCAGGCCATGCCCTTCATGGCGGCAATCAGCTTGTCGCCGTCGGCGTCGCCGCCGGTTTTCTTGAGCGCCTCATAGACCAGGTGCAAGCCGTCGTAAGCGCCGAGCGAGGCGAAGTCCGGACGCTCGCCGACGGTCTTCTGGAAGTCGGCGACGTAGGTTTTGTTGAGCGCGGAGTCGTGCGCGGCGGAATAGGGTCCGGCGGTGATCAGCCCGATCATCTGGTCGCCGGCATTGTTGAGGCTGTCGTCGTCGGCGAGATCGCCCGGACCGATGATCTTGATGCCGGATTGGCCGAGGCCTTTTTCGGCGAACTGCCGGGTGAAGACCGGCGCCAGCGGACCCGGGAAGTAGATGAAGGCGGTGTCGGGCTTCAGATCCGCTATCCGTTGCAGCGGCGGTGCGAAATCGGGACTGGCGAGTGGAACGCGGAGCGACTCAACGATCTCGCCGCCCACCTGTGTGAAGCGCGTCTTGAACGAGGTTTCCGCCTCGGCGCCGGGCGCCCAGTCGTTGACCAGCGTGACAACGCGCTTGCTGCCGTTCTTGATCGCCCATTCGGCCAAGGTCCAGGCCTGCGGCGCAATGATGAAACCGGCACGCACCAGATAGGGCGACTTGGTGGTGGTGATCGAGGCGCCGGAGCTCATTGTCACCGTCGCTTTTTTCGCTTCGGTCACGAGTTGCGCGATGGCAAGCGTACAGGGCGTGATGCCAACGCCGACGATGTCAACCTGGTCGTTGACGATCATCTCCTGCACGAGGCGGCGAGCATTATCGCCGACGCCGGCGTCATCGCGGATGATCAGCTCGATTTTCCGTCCGGCGACGGTGTCGCCGTGCTGCTGCATATAGACCTTGAGCGCGCCGGTGAGTTCGCGGCCCACCGCCGTGAAGCCGGCTCCGGTCAAAGGCAGACTGCAGCCGATCTTGAGCGTGGTGTCGGCAATGGCCGGACGCGCCAACAGACCGCCGGCCGCGGTCGCGGCCATCCCCTTGAGCACAGTTCGACGACGCAACATGCGACTCCCTCCCATTTTATGTTTTCTCCTCCCGTTTTGGTGAGGAGTAGCGATTTACGCCGGCTCGAGATGCGGGATTTCCGGCCGCTCGCCCTGGGCTTTGCCGCTGATCGGCGGCCGGGGCAACTGCGCCGTGCCCTTTTCCATGACGAAGGTATGTTCGAGCGAATACCACGGCGGCCTAACGTCGGGCGCTCCGGCGCGCGTTTCGCTGTGGCGGACGTAATTTCCGATCAGCTTACGCGTGACGCCGAACTGAACGTCGGTCTCGATATGCTTGTCTTCGGGATCGTAAAGCTGCGAGATCAGGGTCTTGAAGCCAGTCTTGTAAACCAGGAAGTGCAAATGCGACGGCCGCATATTGTGGCGTCCCGCCGCGCGCAAGAGTTCACCGACCGGGCCATCGATCGGGATCGGATAGCCGGCCGGCTTCACGCTGCGAAAGGCGATGTGGCCGTCCATGTCGGTGGTGAACTTGCCGCGCAGATTCATGTCGGCCTGGATGGGATCCTGGTTCTCGTAAAAGCCTTCGGGCGACGACTGCCAGATATCGACCTCGGCGCCCTCGATCGGCTTGCCGGAAGGGTCGCGGAACCAGGCATCGACAAAGAGCACCGCGCCGGGCGTCGGCGAGCGGACGATGGAGGCGCCGTTCTTGGTCGCAGGCGAGTCCATGCGCCAGAACGGACCCAGCATGTTCGCGTCGGTCTCGGTCTTGCCGTTGTCGCCATTGTTGATGAGGCAGATCAACGACGACAACCCGAGCGAGCCCGCCATCAGCACGGCTTCGTTGTGGGTCTCGTTGGATTGCTTGCCGATCGCCACGATGTAGGCCATGGCGGCGTGGAATTCCTGTTCGGTCAGCTTCACCTCGCGGGCAAATTCGTGCAGGTGGCGAATGAGGACAGCCAGGATCGCGCGCAGTCGCGGATTTTTGGTTCGCTCGTACTCGGCGAGGACGGCCTTGGTGACGTCCCGCTCACTTTCGATGATCATGAGTCCCGCTCCGCGGCATCTGTCTTACTCGGCGGACTTTACGTGATCGCTCGCGGCTGCGCCATGCGGCCAGCGGATAGCTCACGGGCGCGCGGCTCACATCAGGCCGAGCTCGCGCAGCTCGCGGCGCAGCGTCTCGGGCATCGCGGCAGCGCCTTTAGCCACCTTTTCGAGGTCGCGCGGGGCGTCCTTGGCGGCGAGATAGCGCCAGCCTTGGAACGCGCGATAGGGCCGCGGCTCGACCAGCACCGGTTTGGGATCGAGCACAACCCCGCAGCGTCCGACGCCGTCCTTATCGCGGAAAGGGCGTATCGCGCGAATGCGTTGCCGGCATATGACCTCGCCGCGGATCACCCAATAGAGCGAGCCGCCATCGGTCAGCTCGTCGGCGCGCTTAGGCACCATGCGCGTGCGGTGGATATGCTCCGGCTTTTCGCCGGCCTTGCGTTTTTGCTTCAGCTTTTCCTTGATCCAGTCCTCGAGGTCGCGGACCGAGTCGGCGCCGACGCAGAGCTTGATGAGATGAAGGGGCATGCTGCTACTTTATGGGATCCGTCCCAGGCTCTAGCACCATGATCGGTGCGCCTTCCACAACTTGTGCGCCGGTGCCCACAGGAACCTGCATCACAATCCCTTCGAATGGCGCGCGCAGCGTGTGTTCCATCTTCATCGCCTCGATAACGGCGAGACGCTGACCAGACGCGACCCGATCGCCGACATTGGCCAAAAGTTCCAGCACCCGGCCGTGCATCGGAGCTTTGATAACGCCGTCACTGCCGCTCGCCGCCGCGGCCGCCGCGGCAACGTCCCTGAGCTGCAGGCGGGTCTGGCGGCCATGCCGCAATACATAGGCGTCCTCCCCCGCTTGGAACACCGCGGCGTCGGCCGCGGGGGCTACGCCGTCGACCGCGACTTGGGGGCCGTCCTTGGCGAAGGTAATCGCGGCACTCGCGCTCTCGCCATCGACGATGAGGGGCACTGTGACCGAGCGGACGCCGCCGAGCTGAAAGCCATCCTGCGCCGCCCAGGGTGAATCGGGGCCCGACGCGTCGTCTTCGGCCGGCGCGGCCTCGCTCGCGGTTTTCAACAAGTGCGCGACACCGCGCGCCACCGCGGCTTTGTCGATCTCGTGCGGAACCGCGCCGAGGTTGGCAAGATTGCGATCGATGAACCCGGTGTCGACTTTGCCCTGCCGAAACGCCTCGGCGCGGCACAGCTGCGCGAGAAACGCGACATTGCTGCGCACGCCGGCGATCAGCGTGCGGTCGAGCGCGGCCGCCAGCCGGTCAAGCGCCGCCGCGCGCGTCGGCGCATGCGCGATGAGCTTGGCGATCATTGCGTCATAGAACGGGCTGACCTCACCGCCCGCTTCAATACCGCTGTCGACCCGCAGGTCGCGCGGCAGTTCCAGCGCCACGATTTTGCCGGTCGACGGCAGGAAGCCGTGCTCGGGATCCTCGGCATAGACGCGCGCCTCGACGGCGTGGCCGGCGATGTGGACCTGCTTCTGGGTCAGCGGCAGCTTTTCGCCGGCCGCGACGCGGAATTGCCATTCAACGAGATCGAGACCGGTAATCTCTTCGGTCACCGGATGCTCGACCTGAAGCCGCGTATTCATTTCGATAAACCAGAACGCGTCGGCCCGCAGGCCGCGGGTGCCGTCGGCGACGAACTCGACCGTGCCGGCGCCGCTATAGCCGACCGCCTTCGCCGCCGCGACGGCGGCAGCGCCGATCTGGGCGCGCAATTCCGCCGTCATGCCGGGCGCCGGCGCTTCCTCGATCACCTTCTGGTGGCGCCGCTGCAGCGAGCAGTCGCGCTCGCCGAGATGAATGGCGTTGCCGTGCCGGTCGGCAAATACTTGAATCTCGATGTGGCGCGGCGACGCGACATATTTCTCGATCAAGACGCGGCTCGAGCCGAAGGCCGATTGGCTCTCGCGGATGGCACTCTCGAGCGCGGTCTCGAAATCGGCGTGCTTGTCGACCCGGCGCATGCCGCGCCCGCCGCCGCCGGCGGCCGGCTTGATCAGGACCGGGTAGCCGATCTCGTAAGCCTTTTCCTTGAGGAACTTGGCGTCCTGCCGATCGCCGTGATAGCCGGGCACGGTCGGCACGCGCGCCTTTTCCATCAGCGCCTTGGCGTGGTCCTTTAATCCCATCGCGCGCATGGCCGCCGGCGGCGGCCCGACAAAGACAATGCCGGCGTTGGCGCAAGCGTCGGCGAAGTCGGCGTTTTCGGACAAAAAACCGTAACCCGGATGAACACATTCGGCGCCGGATGTCTTCGCCGCCGCGATCAAGCGCTCGATCGAAAGATAGCTTTCGCGGGGCTCGGCAGCGCCGATGAAATGAGCTTCGTCACACGACCGAACGTGCAAAGCGTCCGCATCCGCGGTGGAATAGACGGCGATCGTGCGCATACCAAGCCGCTTGGCGGTGCGGGCGATGCGACAGGCGATCTCGCCACGATTGGCGATGAGGACGGAGCGGAACATGGGGGAGCATCAGACCGGCTAACGGCCGGGCAATCAACTCATTGCGTGCGCGCCGCGCCAACGGCGCTGGCCTGCGGCGGCGCGAACGGATTGAGCTGCACCGGCGACGCCCCGGCAGGGGCGAGGCTCGCAGCCGTTGGCGCCGTGGCCTGCGGCGCATGCGGAGCCGCCGGTCCCGGCGTCCAGACCGGATCGACCGGCGACGCCGGCTCCGCCGGCGCGGATACCGCGGCTTGAGCGGGTGGATTGGCGGCCTGCTTGCGCGTTCGCTTTGCGGCGGGTGCAACGGGTGGTGGCGGCGCCGGGGCCAAGTTCGCCTGGGAGCCAGCCGCGCCCGCGGCGACGGCTGCGGGAGCGGTAACCGAGGCGGGTCCCTTCGGCTCAGGGTTCATGATGCTGACCGGCGGAATAGAGGCGGCCGAAGGGAAGTCGATGTCGACCACAACCTTCTTCTGGCCCGGTGCATTCGGCTGTGCCGCGGGTGACGCCGCGTCCGCCACCGGAACGTCCGGCGCTTGCGCCCAGACCGTCTCATAGCGATCGAGATAGCGGTCGAGCGTTTGCCCGCTCAAATTTGCGCGCACCCGGCCCGCATCGTGCAACAGCGCCAGCGCCTTGCAGCTATCGCTGCTGCAGCCGTCGCGCACCGCCAGCGTATGTGCGACAAAACCGAATCGATCAGCTTCAAGCGAACGGCGCAGCGGCAGCATCACGCTATCGATATTGGCGCCACCGCGTTTGGTATAGGCGACCATGTCCGCGAGCAGCGCGAACCGCGCCGCGACATAGGACGAGGCTGCGGCCACGATCGCGGGTGCCGCGAACAGCGCCTTTTCGCACGCGGCTTCGACATTCTCCCCCGTCAAGCCGTCGAGGCAGGGAAGCGCCGAGCCCGGCGCGAGAATTTGTGCATTCAGTTCCGCCGCGCGCGTTTCGAGCGCGCGGCGTTCCTCACTCTGATCGCGAACGGACGCGGCGTCGAGGAAAGCCCATGCCAGCGTCGCGCCGAGCACCGCGCCGAGCACGACGACGCCGATACGCGCGACGGTTCTGGTGCGGGTCCAATCGAACGCCAACGCGCACACGAAAACCAGCAGCGCCGCCGATCCGGCCGCGACCCACAACCGAAATGCCGAGCTTCCGATGTCGGGATCAACGCCGGACATCAACGCACCTCATGCGGGGCAACGACTAACTTCCCGTGCCGCGGAGTATGGCGCAGCGGCGCGCGTGGCGCCAGCGACGAACAGGTATCGGTCAGCGCTCGATTTCGAGCTGGCTTTCCTTGGCGACGCGCTCGAACGCCTCGCCCGGATTCTTGATCCGGTATTGGTAATCGTCACCGTCAGACGGCAGCAGCCGCACGACTTGGTAGCTTCCGCTGGCGCCCGGACGGCTGATCGGACTCGACGTGTAGGAGACGGTTTGGCCGACCCGGTACTTGTGCGTCCGCAAAGCCGAGGTCAACGCCGTCACTTGCGCGACGGTGATCGTCGCCACTTCGGCACTGCCGGCACGCACCGCGCTCATTGGCTCCGGCTTTCCGGCCGGCTGACGCCTGACGGAGGATTTCCGCGCCCTAGCGGCGCGCGCCGGCGATTTACGAACTACTGCGGCAGCACGACTGGCTTTGGCTGGCCGCTTCTTCTTCACTGAACGCTTATTCATGGAACCGACTATATCATCCAATCTCAGAACGGAGCAAAAAATATAGGACTTTAAGCGCCGGTTTCGAGAGCCTCTAAGCCATATCCTTAAGAGACAAAAACGTCTTTTTTATCAAATGGATATGGCGGCTTTCTGCGCGACTTTCCGAGCTCGTCCGGGTCAGGCTTGACGCCGCCATCGGCCGGCCCCGTCGGCTTGCCAATAAGTGACCTCGGCGCCCGCGGCTTTAGCCTCGCTCCAGCGGGCCCGCGCCGTCTCGACCGCATCGGGATCGTCGCCGTCAAAGAGCAATACGATACGCTCATAGCCGGCAGCGTCAGCGGTCATGCTCGCGCCGTCGATGAGGAAACGAACCGTCGCCTTGTTGGGATTCTCGCCGTTGACGGTCAGCACAATGGGCTGCTCGGCGGCCTCCGCGTCACGCCAGGTGCCGTGCGGCAGGAAGGCATCATCGCGCCATGTCCACAAATGGGCGTCGAGCGCCTCGACCCGCTCATCCGACGATGCCTGCACAACGACCCGCCAGCCGCGTTCAAGCGATTTCGTAAGAAGCGCCGGCAAGACCTGCTCCGGCGTTTGTCCCTTCAGATGGTAGAACAGGATTTCGGTCATCCGATCTTTGCTCTCACCGTTCGTAATAATCCTCTACCAGCCGTTCGAGGAGCCGCACACCCCAGCCGGAAGCCCAGCTCTTGTTGATGTCGGATTGCGGCGAGCCCATTGCCGTGCCGGCAATGTCGAGATGCGCCCATGGCGTTTTATCGACGAAGCGCTGCAACAATTGCGCCGCGGTGATCGCGCCGCCCCAACGTCCGCCGGTGTTTTTCATATCGGCGAATTTGGAGTCGATCATCTTGTCGTATTCGGCGCCGAGCGGCATGCGCCACACCCGTTCGCCGGTCGCTTCGCCTTCTTTGGTCAAACGCTCGGCAAGCTTGTCGTCGTTCGAAAACATGCCGGCATATTCCTGCCCCAGCGCCACAATGATGGCTCCCGTCAAGGTCGCCAGATTGATCATGAATTTCGGCTTGAAGCGCTTGTTGACGTAATACAGCACGTCGGCAAGGACGAGACGGCCTTCGGCATCGGTATTGATGATCTCGATGGTCTGGCCCGACATCGTCTTGACGATATCGCCGGGCCGCTGTGCCTTGCCGTCGGGCATGTTCTCGACGAGGCCGATGGCGCCGACCGCGTTGACCTTGGCTTTGCGCGCGGCGAGCGTCTGCATCAGTCCGACCACGCAGGCAGCGCCTGCCATGTCGCCTTTCATGTCCTCCATGCCGGACGCTGGCTTGATCGAGATGCCGCCGCTATCGAAGCACACGCCCTTGCCGATGAAGGCGATCGGATTGGTTCCGCGTTTGCCGCCGTTCCAGCGCATGACGACAAGCTTCGACTCATGGGCCGAGCCTTGGCCGACGCCGAGCAGCGCACCCATGCCGAGCTTCTTCATCGCCGCGACATCGAGCACGTCGACGCCGACGCCGAGCTTGGTCAGGCTCGATGCGCGGCGCGCCAACTCGGCCGGGTAGAGCACGTTGGCAGGTTCGTTGACGAGGTCGCGGGCGAACACGACGCCGTCGGCGATCGCGACGGCGCGGGCCCATGCGTTTTCCGCCGACGCGGGATTGGAACAGGCGAAATGCACCTCGACCCTGTTCGGCCGTTCCTCGCTCTCTTTGCGTTTGGTCTTATAGAGATCGAACGTGTAGGCGCGCAGCCGCGCACCGAGCGCCAGATCGGCGACCTGCGCGCCCTTCGGCGCGCCCGATCCGAGTTCAGCGAAGATCGTTGCGCTCGCGGCGGCGCCGGGCACCTTGCCCATGGCCATGCCGCCGAGCTTGACCAAGTCCCGCGACTTCGAGTCGCCGTCTTTGCCGATCCCGATGACGACCAAACGCGGCACATCGAGACCCGACGGGGCAACGATATCGAGAATTGAACCGCTTTTCCCCGTAAAGCGGTCCGCCGCGGCTGCGCGGCGCACGAGGTCCCCCAACGGCGCCAGGACACGTTGGCCGGCCGGGCCGAATTTCAAATTTTCCTCGCAGAACATAATAAGAACCCCACGCGGTCGCGCAAAAGACGTGAAGCCGAATTTGAGGGCGGCGGTCATAATGTGGTCCTTTGAAATATCCTGTGGGCCGGCGGCCCCTTCCGGGCACCTTATGAACCCCGGTAGCCAGCCGTGCCAAGCGGCGCATTTCGCGCCTCGATATGGGCCGGCGACGCGGCCCTTTATCAAACGGGCGTATTAACGCTTTAGTGTGCATGTTCAATAGCTTTGCCTTGTGCATGTTCGGCAGCTTTGCCTTGGCGAAGCCACTTTGTGAAAGCATGAAATAGCCGCGTTGGGGAGTTCGGCCCGCGAGACCATGCAGCCTCGGGGGGCCGATGCGGCTTTCGCTGGGCCGGCAGCGGGGATGTTGAGTCCGATGGGGTCGATCGGCCGCTACATGTTTCGCGCCACTATGGGCGCGTTTCTGATCACTCTTGTCAGCCTGACCGTCGTGATTTGGTTCACGCAGGCGATGCGTGATTTCGACCTGATCACGAGTCAGCGGCAAACGCTGCTCGTCTTCGTCGGCATTACCGGAATGATCATCCCGCTGCTGGTGATGATGATCGCGCCGATCGCGCTGGTCATGGCCACGGCGCACGTTCTCAACAAGCTCAGCTCCGATTCCGAGATCATCGTCATGAATGCCGCCGGCGTGTCGCCGTGGCGGTTGCTGCGGCCATTCCTTGCCGCCGCCGTCGTGGTCTCGATCCTGGTCGCCGTCATCGCCGCTTACGTCTCGCCGCGCAGCCTGCGGGCGTTGCGCGATTGGGGCGCGCAAGTCCGCGCCGACATTCTCACCAATATCGTGCAGCCGGGACGTTTTACGACGGTGGGCGGCAATCTCACTTTCCACATCGCCGACCGGCGGCCGAACGGCCTCTTGGTCGGCATTTTCGTCGACGACCGCCGCGATCCCAACGAACACGCCACCTACCTCGCCGAACAGGGCGAAATCGTGAAAAACGAGAGCGGCTCGTTCCTCGTGCTCGACGGCGGAAGTATTCAACGGCTGGAGGCCGGACAACGCGATCCGCGTATCGTGACATTCAATCGCTATCCGTTCGATCTCTCGCAATTCACCGGCAGTCCGCAAAGCGTCGTCTATACGGTTCGCGAGAAATATCTCTGGGAACTGTTGTGGCCGCGGGCCGACGACCCGCTCTATGCGGCACAGCCAAACGAGTATCGATCGGAGCTGAATGACCGGCTGGCGACGCCGCTCTATCCGCTCGCTTTTGTCATTCTCGCCTTCGCTTTCCTCGGTCCGCCGCAAACGACTCGCCAGAGCCGCACGCTGGCGCTTCTCGGCATGATCGGCACGGTGGCGTTGCTGCGTCTTGTCGGCTTCGTCAGCGTGATCGTCGGCGTAAAGGTCCCGGGCGTACTGGCCGTGCAATATGTCGCGCTGTTCGGCGCGATCGCCGCCGGCCTGTGGCAAATCTCGCGCGGGCAAGCCGTGGAGCCGGCCGCCGCAATATCGAAACTCGCGACCGCAGTCGGCGACCGCATCGCGCGGGCGACGAGCTAGAAGGGCGCACCATGATCACCGGAACACTCTCGCGCTACTTCGGAATGCGGTTTCTCACCTCCGTCGTCGGATCGTTCATCGGCGTGGTCGCGCTGGCCGCCATGATCGATTACGTCGAACTCATGCGGCGCGGGGCCGACTGGCCCAATGCGACGGCTTGGCTGCTCGCCAAGATTTCCATGTACCGCGTGCCGCAACTGACCGAGCGCATCATGCCGTTCTCGGTACTGGTCGGGGCGATGTCGTGCTACCTGACGCTGTCGCGCCGGCTCGAACTGGTAGTGGCGCGCGCCGCCGGAGTCTCCGCCTGGCAATTCGTGGCGCCGGCTATGATCGCGGCGTTTCTGTTCGGAACGGTGGCGACCACCATCTACAATCCCATTTCGGCGACGTTGCACGAGCGCTCGAAGCGGCTCGAAGCCGACATGCTGGGTGAGAATCCCTCGGCGCTCCAGGAGAGCAACAGCGGATTCTGGGTGCGCCAAAAAAGCGCCGGCGGCGCAGCCATCATCAATGCCAATTCGAGCCGCGACCAAGGCGCGGAGCTCGGCGGCGTCACCATCTACACGTTCGATGCCGACGGTCATTTCCAGCAGCGCATCGAGGCCAAGGCCGCCTCGCTGCAGCAGGGCTACTGGCAACTCGAGGACGCGCGGATCTATGCGGGCGGAAAAGCGCCGGATATCGAGGATGTCTACCGGCTCCCGAGCAATTTGACACTCGAGCAGGTCCGCGAAAGCTTCGCTACGCCCGAGACCGTGCCGTTCTGGCAACTTCCCAGTTACATCAAATTGGCGGATCGGGCCGGGCTCGGAGCGGCTGGCTATCGGCTGCAATATCAGCAGCTCTTGGCGCGGCCGTTTCTCCTCGCCGCCATGGTCTTGCTTGCGGCCGCGGTCAGCTTGCGGTTCTTCCGTTTCGGCGGCGTGCAGAAAATGGTGTTAAGCGGCATCACCGCCGGCTTCCTGCTGTTCGTCCTGTCGAAAATAACCGAGGACATGAGCAAATCCGAGCTCCTGTCGCCGGTCGCGGCGGCGTGGATTCCGGTCGTAGTCGGCGGACTGACCGGGTTCGTCGCGTTGTTGTACCAGGAGGACGGCTAGTGGCGCGTTGGCGTAGCACGTTCTGTCCTGGCGTCGGTAGTCGTGTTCGAGTGGGTGCAACGACTCTCGCTGCGGTGCTGATCTTGCTCGGTCTTGGTTTCGCGCCCGATCGCGTCGCGGCGCAGGAAGCGGCCGGCAATCTTATGCATTTTCCGCCGCGGCCGCCGCCGCCGCCGAAAAAGCCGCCGCCGCAATCCAATGCGCCGATGCTCGTGCAGGCGACCGAGATCAAATACGATTACACCAACAACACCGTTGCCGCGGTCGGCAATGTCCAAATCTATTACGGTGGCGCGACCATCGAAGCCAACCAGGTGATTTACGACCAAAAGACGAAGCGTCTGCGTGCGGAAGGCAATGTCAGACTGACCGAGCCCGACGGCAAAATCACGTACGGTCAGTTGA
>Ga0181516_10002577_pt1 | contig 12713 bp, 10 predicted proteins | sample PEATcosm2014_Bin_25_FD_121104 | JGI IMG/M metagenome (GOLD analysis project Ga0181516, IMG submission 121104) | Peatland microbial communities from MTU Mesocosm Facility, Houghton, MI, USA - PEATcosm2014_Bin01_10_metaG | ecosystem: Environmental > Terrestrial > Soil > Wetlands > Peat | place...
AAAGCGTGATGCGATGCGCTATAACACCAATCTTTTGTTGCATCCTTTTGGAACTTCCAACCACTAGAAATGTTCCGCGTAGGAAATAGCCCCGCCGTCCACCTCTGGCATTGCGGAAATCGGTCAAACGCATAGAGTTTGCTGACATTGATTTCTCACGTTGAAAAAATTTACTCGTTCGGTGCGCCGGAACTGCAGCCCTACGCCACATTGCGCCGCCCGCTGGAACACCGGCAGCAGGGCATCTTCGTGGCCGAGAGCGAACGGGTCGTCCGCCGCCTGCTCGAAAGCCGGTTCACCGTCCTCTCGCTCTGCATGCCGGAACGGCATCTGGAAGGTTTCCGCCAACGGCTCGAGGCGCGCCCGGAACCGATCGCTGTTTATCTGGCTGACAAGAAATTGCTCGAAACGCTGGTCGGCTATTCGGTGTATCAGGGCGTGTTCGCCGTCGGAAGAATCCCGCCGCTCGCCTCGCTCGAGGAAATTATCCAGAACAGCCCGTCACCCAAACTGTTTGTGGCGGTGCATGAGATGTCGAACGCGGAAAATCTCGGCGCGCTCGTGCGCGATTGCGTGGCGTTCGGCGTTCATGGATTGATCGTCGGCGAAACGAGCAGCAGTCCGTATCTGCGCCGCGCGGTGAGAAACTCGATGGGCACGATTTTTGAGCTGCCAATTTTTGAGATTGAGACGGTGCGCAATGCCGACCCGTCCTTGCGGCTCGACGACCCCGCCCGTCAATTGACACTGGCGCAAACGCTGCGCGACCTGCGCAAACGTGGCGTGCGTTGCATCGCGGCGCATCCCCACACGGACAAAAAGATTTTGTCGCAGGCGGATTTCACCGGTGATTGTTGCATTGTTTTTGGAAACGAAGGGGATGGGATTTCCGAGGAAGTCCTGGAAGCGTGCGACGAAGCGGTGGCCATTCCCATGCCGCCGACTGTGGATTCGCTCAACGTCGGCGCGGCGGCGGCAGTTTTTCTTTACGAAGCGGCGCGGCAGCGGGGGAAAGCTTGAACCGTTAAGACGTCAAGAATACCAAGACCAGAGATTTTAACTTGGCGAACTCGGCGTCTTGGCGGTTGAACAAACCTTCTCCGCATAATCCACCGCCTTGCGGCAAAGCGGACGCCAGTCCAGTTCGGTCCGGACGCGGGCTGCGGATTCTGCGGCGCGGATCTGCCAGGTTTGCGGAGCTTCATCAAGCCAGGCGATGATTTGTTTCCCAAAATCTTCGCCGTCGAATTTCGAGAAGCGCACCATTGGGTCGTTTTGAAAATATCGCTGGATGCTTTTGAGCGATGTCGCAACGGCGGGCAACCCGCTGGCGACGTATTCGACGACCTTGGCGACAAACGCGCAGTGGGTCCCCGCGGATTCCTCGTAAGGCACCATGCCCACGCTCGCGTCGGCCAGATGTTTGGCGACCTCGGCATAGGGCACAAAACCCGTCACCTCGAAATTGAAACCGGGAATCCGTTTCCGCGCATGCTCCAGGAAGCCTTCAAGTGTGGCGGTCTTTTTTCCGACAAACCGGAAAACAACATTCGGACGCTGCCGCGTCACAAATTGCATCGCGTCAAATGCGATTTGCCCGAGGTGATGCGCGTCGAACGAGCCGTGCATGACGATGACAGGCCGGTCGTTGGATGGCGGTTGTGTGCGAAACGAAAATTTGTCGGCGTCGTAACCGTAATAAATCGGCAGGATTTTTTCGCGGGGGAACCCGCGTTCCGCAAACAAATCGGCAAGCGTGTCGGACACGGTCATCACACCGTCCACGCCGAAGCGAGACGGCAGCGAAATCTCGTAACGCATTAGCGCCCCAACCAGCGGGCGGGGCGCAAGCCAGGCGGGCCAGGTTTCCATGAAGCCGGTGAGCAGGTCGGGAAAGTTCATCACGACGGGCACGGCGAGTTTACGTTTCAAACGTCCGGCGGCCACGGCGGAAATGGCGTGCTGGGAAATGACCAGATCGAATTTCGTTTCACGCGCAGCGTCGGCAACCATGCGTTCGAGGAAGAACGGATAGAGCAGATATTTGAAGTTGCGGAACCGGGCGTAACGGCTCATCGGCCACAGATTGAATGGATGCAGACGGATGCCGAATTTTTCCCCGACGTTTTCCGCGTCGGCGATTCGCGGACAGAAGACATGGACTTCGTGTCCGCGCCGGACCGTTTCCTCGACGAGATAAACCGCTTCCGCCGAACCGCCACCGGACGGCGGATAAAACGGTTCGTGCGTTAGGAACGCGATGCGGAGCCTGGGTGCCACGCCAGACGCTAGAAATTTTGCCGCGCCGGTTCAATCCATTTCAGACGGCAAAATGTTTTGACTTGCCGCCGGGCTGATATAAATTGGCGCTCCGTTTCGTGGATGGGGTCATAGCTCAGTTGGTAGAGCGCCTGAATGGCATTCAGGAGGTCAGGAGTTCGAGCCTCCTTGGCTCCACCATCTCGAACATTGGTCAATGTTTTCTTCAACGAAAACTTGACGAAAACGCCCCGTTCAAATAATACCATTGGTCATCAGCACCCAATCGGCACGCATGACGTTTCATCAATACATAAAACCATGATCACACCAACCAATCCAAGCCAGACATCAAGCAAAGGCGGCAGCCTGTTCCGGCTGCCGGACGGCAGAAACCTCTTCATCACCTTCGCGCTGGTCACCTCGCTGTTCCTGCTCTGGGGTTTTTGCAACGGGATGATTGACATCCTGAACAAGCAATTTCAAGTTTCGTTGCACATCAACAAGGAACAATCTGGCCTCGTGCAGTTCGCCAATTATCTCGCTTACTTCCTGATGGCGATTCCCGCCGGCTTGATCGCGCGGAAACTGGGATACAAAGGCGGCATCCTGGTCGGCCTCGTGTTGATTGCCAGCGGCGCGTTCTGGTTAATTCATGCGGTGAGCATCGGCACCTACTCGGCGTTCTTGCTGGGCCTGTTTGTGATTGCGGCGGGCATGACCTGTCTCGAAACCATTGCCAATCCTTACACCACGGTCCTGGGTCCGCCGGAGAGCGGCGCGACGCGCATTAATATCGCCCAAACGTTCAACGGCGTGGGCTGGATTCTTGGTCCGATCGTGGGCGGATACTTCGTTTTTGGAGGAAGTGGTGGCGGATCGAGCGCTGACGCTGCCGCTTCAGCCACCAATGCCGTAGCAACGACCGCTGCGGCGGTTGTCAACACCACCAACGCTGTGGTTGCCAATGCCGTCGTGGCCACCACCAATGCCAATGCCGGCCTGTCAACTCCCTACTTGGCTATCGGCATTTTAGCGGCGCTGTTGCTGGCCGTATTCATTTTCGGGCCGGTGCCGGATTTGCATGCCGAGGATGAAAGCAAAATATCAGCCGATCGAAAAACCAGCCTCAAGCCTTCCGGTGGCCTGTTGGCGGGCATCGGCATCGCGCTGGTGATCGTGTGGGGTCTGCTGTGTTTCTTCATCGCGCCAATTATGGGATTGGTCTGGACGCTGCTCAACCTGCCCGCGAACGTGCTCGACCCGACGAAATACGGTTTGATCACCGTTGCTTACATTGGATCTTTCATTGTGGTGTCAAAGAACTGGGATATGTTCCGGCGCAAACATTTTACGCTCGGCATCGTCGCGCAATTTCTTTACGTCGCGGCGCAGACGGGCATTTTCAGCTTCTGCGTCAATTACATTATTGAAAACGACGCCGCCGTGACGCCGGCGAAAGCCGCCACGATGCTGGGGGGAATCGGTTTTGTGCTGTTCACGCTTGGACGCATTTGCGGCAGCGCCGTTATCAGCCAGTGCAAGCCCCACCTTGTGCTCGCGGCTTACGCGGCCATCAATGTGGTGCTGGCGGCGGTGTGCATGGGCGGCGGCTCGCTGGGTTTGTATGCATTGTTCGGCACGTTCTTCTTCATGTCCATCATGTTCCCAACCATTTTTGCTTTGGGCATCCGCGGGTTGGGTGACCACACCAAGCTCGGATCGTCGCTCATCGTCATGTCCATCGTGGGTGGAGCGATTGCGCCACCGTTCATGGGCCACATCGCCGACGTCCACTCGATGCGGCTTGGCATGGTTGTTCCTCTGGTCTGCTTCGTGTTCATCGCCCTCTACGGTTTGGTGTGGCAAAAGCTGGAAGCAAAGGACGCGGCGAAATAATTCAATCATTCAATTCAAAACGCCCACGGCAGTCCGTGGGCGTTTTTTATTTGCAGTTTAAAAGAGCCTTCGGCGTCAGCCGGAAATCAGAATCGTGTTCGCGTATTGCACCGTGTCACCGGTGCGGATGAGGCCGATGGCGTGAGGCACGTGCTTCTTGAATTCGATGTGCGGCTCGAACTTCACCGGGATGCGTTTCAGCGCCTTGGCAAACTTCTCCTGCGTTATTTTGAAGTTGTTAGCCTTAAACTCCTTCGCCATGTAGGCCTGCGTGAAGTTGTGGTTGGCGCGCACGGCCTTGATGAGTTGCAGCACGGTCGGCAAGTCGTCCACCACCGAAACGTCCACCGTCTCGATCATCGGCCAGAACGGAAAGCCGCGGTCGGCGATGACAATGGCGTTGGTATGCCGCACGCGGGCGAGCAGCGAGAGGATTTGCGGATTGAGAATGCCGTGGTTGATCATGTTATTTTGCGGGTTGAATTCAATGCGACGTGCAGCCGTATTTGCCGAAGGCGACCACGAAGGCAAGAAAGCCGATGATAAACAACCATGGCTTGCCCGCCACCAGCAGCAGGATGCCCGCACCCAAAATCAAGGCGACCAAAAAATAAGCCAGCAATGCCAAAGCAAGTTTCATGGGCGATGATTTAGCCATTTTCCATTGGAAGCGCAAGACGCATGAATCAAACCCGCTTCGTCAATGCCACGCCAAGCTCCAAAAGCTTTTGCGCGCCAGCAGCCGATTTGGCTTCGGCGTATGTGCGCAGAACCGGTTCCGTGCCAGAGCCGCGCAGCATCAGCCATGAGGAATCCTCCGCGACAAATTTCACGCCGTCGAATGTCTTCATCTCGGCCAGCGGCGAGCGCAGCAGCTTCGCTGGCGGGTTGGTTTTCAGAAATTCCATCAACGCCGCGCGTTTCTCCAGCGGATAATGCGTGTCAATCCGTCCATAATGGTGCGGGCCAAACTGCTTTTCCAGTTTCGCCAGAATCTTGTTCACGGAAACCTTCTCCGTGGCCAGCATTTCCAGCAGCATCAATCCGGCGGCAATGCCGTCGCGTTCGGGGATGTGGTTGGGGAAACCGATGCCGCCGCTTTCCTCCGCGCCCAGCAGCACGCCGCCCTTGAGCATCTCGGCGCAGATGTATTTGAAACCGACGCCCGTCTCGACCAGCGGCAGCCCGTAGGCCGCGCACATTTTGTCCACCATCGAAGTCGTCGTCAGCGCTTTCACGACGCGGCCGGTTTGTTTCCGGTTGACGACGAAATGATGCAGCAGCAGGCAGATGAGCTGGTGTGTCGTCAAATAATTGCCGCGACCATCCATGCCGCCGACGCGGTCGGCATCGCCATCGGTTACGAGGCAGATGTCGTGCGGGTGCGCGCGCAGGAATTTCTGGCTGCGCGCGTAATTTTGCTGGATTGGTTCGGGGTTGATGCCGCCGAAGAGGACGTCATGCTTTCCGTTCAGCGTCGTTACCTTGCAGGTCGTGCCCGCGAGAATTGTTTCAAAGCAGCCGGCACCGACGCCGAACAGCGCGTCGTGGGCGAATCGCAATTTGGATTTGGCGATGAGCTTGAAATCCACAATCTTCTTCAGCGCGGCGTAATGTGCTGGACGAACGTCCTGGACGGAAATTCGGAATTCGGAATTCGGAATTCGGAATTGCGGCGGATTTTTGTCCAAAAAACTCTCGACCGCCTTGCATGTGTCGGAATCACTGGAGCCGCCGTAATACGACTTCAGTTTGAAGCCGTTGAAAATCGGTGGATTGTGGCTGGCGGTTATCATCACGCCGCCGACCGCGCGCAGATGTTTGACGGCGAAGGAAACCGACGGCGTCGGCGTCGGCTCCGGTGTGAGGATGACCTGGAAACCGTTGCCGGCCAGAACTTCGGCGGTGATTTGCGCGAAGCGGTCGGAGAAAAACCGGCGGTCAAAGCCGACAACGGCTTTCAGCTCGCGTCCGTATATTTCTGACTTCCGACTTCCGACTTCCGACTTCCAAAAGTCCGCCGTTGCCTGCGCGACGCGCGCGACGTTGGCAAAAGTGAAATCCTCCGCGATGACCGCGCGCCAGCCGTCCGTGCCGAATTTGATTTGTGCCATGTGAAAAAGTTAAACCTTCAAATCCGCGAGCGCGGGGTCGTTCGCGTTGACGATTTTGCGCATTTTGGTCACTGCCGCCTTCAAGCTGCGCTGGCCGAACAGGCTGGTGCCGGCCACAAAGGTGTCCGCTCCGGCGCGGGCGCATTCGGCGGCGGTCTGGTTGTTGATGCCGCCGTCCACTTCGATGCGATACGGAAGCTTTCGCTCGCGCCGCCACGCCTCGGCCTGCTGGATTTTCGGCAGGCACTCGTGAATGAATGATTGGCCGCCAAAGCCGGGATTCACGGTCATCACCAGAAGCATGTCAATCTGTTCGAGATGCGGTTGCGCGGCGGTGATGGCGGTGGGCGGATTCACGGCGAGGCCGACTTTTTTGCCGAGTTTTTTTATTTTCCAGATAAGCGACTCCACCTGCTCGCCCAGTTCAACGTGGATGATAATCTGGTCGGCTCCGGCGGCGGCAAACGGTTCCAGCAGGATTTCTGGTTTGGAACACATGAGGTGAACGTCGAAAAACAGTTTTGTCAGCGGGCGGATTGCCTTCACGACCGCCGGGCCGAAGGAGATGTTCGGCACGAACTGGCCGTCCATGATGTCGAGGTGCAGCCAGTCGGCGCCGGAGCGGCTGGCACGGACGGCATCCTTGCCAAAGTGCGCGGGGTTGGCGGCGAGCAGCGAGGGGGCGATAATCATTTTTGAGTTCTTAATTGTTAATTCTGAATTTCGAGCTTCGGGCCGGAAAATTAAAACTAAAAATTAGCTTTGTTTTCCGTCGAGGCAGCGGCGAACCGACAGCGCGAGCGCCTGCGGATGATATGGTTTCTGTAAAAAGTTCGTATCGGATTCAAGCTTGAAATCCTTGCCCACGATGTCGGCGCTGTAACCGCTGGTGAAAATCACCTTGAGTTCCGACCGTTCCGCCCACAAAGCCTCGGCCAGTTCGCGCCCGTTCATGTTGCCCGGCATGATTAAATCGGTCAGCAACAAGTGAACCTCGTCCTTGTGCGCACGCCAGACCTCCACGGCTTCCGTGCCGGAGCCGGCCTGCAACACTTTGTAGCCATTTTTTTCAAGGACGCGGGCAACAAGTTCGCGCACGGGTCTTTCGTCTTCAACCAGCAGGATGGTTTCGCTGCCTCCGCGGACAATAATTTGCGTCGAGGGTTTTTCCGTCCGGGTTTGCTCCGCCCCGACATACGGGATATAGATGCGGAACGTGGTGCCCTTGCCCACGGTGCTTTCGACTTCCACCCAGCCTTGGTGCTGCTTGACGATGCCATATACCGTCGCCAGGCCGAGACCTGTGCCCTTGCCAATTTCCTTTGTCGTGAAAAACGGTTCAAATATGCGCGACAGGTTTTCCGGTGGAATGCCGGAGCCGGTGTCGCTCTTGCTCACACAGACGAATCGTCCCGTGCGCGCTTCGGGATGCCGCTGCACATGGCCTTCGTTCACTTCCACGACCGAAATGCGCACGGACAACTGGCCGCCCCGCGGCATGGCGTCGCGGGCATTGACGGACAAGTTCAACAGCACCTGCTCCATCATGCCGGCATCGGCCTCGACGGTTGCGGGCGAACCGCTGTAATTTAGTTGCAACGTCACGTCCTCTCCTAGAATCCGTCCCAGCATATCGGTCATGTTGCCCACGATCTTGTTCATGTCGAGCCGCTTTGGCTGGATGAGCTGGCGCCGGCTGAACGTGAGCAGTTGCCGCGTCAGCCCGGCCGCGCGCTCGGCGGCCTGGGTGATTTGTTGCGCGGAGCGCGCGGCGGTTTCGTCGAGATTCGACATTCCCAGCAGCGAGGCGTGGCCGTGGATGACCGTGAGAATGTTGTTGAAATCATGCGCCACGCCGCCGGCAAGCTGGCCGATGGCCTCCATTTTCTGGGACTGGCGCAACTGTTCCTCCAGCCGCTTCTGGGTGGTGATGTCCCGGATCAAACTCAACATCAGCAATGGCCGTCCCCGGACTTCGATGAACGAGTCGGACATTTCCAAGGTCAAGACGCGGCCGTCGTGGAGCGTGTATTGCGCCTGTTTTTTTCGTTCCCCGGCGCGCGTGACGAAATGTTCGCGCAACCGCTTGAGCATGGCCTCGCCATCATGGGACGCGGCATAAACCGCCGTGATCGGTTTGCCTTCCAGCGATTGCGCCTCCATTCCGACCATCTTGCAGTAGGCATCGTTGACGGCGACAATGAGGCCGTTCTCATCCGTCAACCTCATGCCGTCCACGGAATTTTCCCAGACGGAACGGAACAGCGTTTCGGAGCTTTGCAGGGCCGCCGCCGCCGCCTGCCGCTCGGTGACATCGCGCACATGCAGCAACAGTGCCGGTTTGCCCGCGTATTCAATGCGCCCGGCACGCACCTCCACGGGCGTGAACCGGCCGTCGGAGGTCAGGCTTTCACCCTCGATCCAGGACAGCTTGCCCGCCGCCAGTTTTTGAAAATCACTCCGGGCGGCTTCGCGTTGCGCCGGTGGAACCAGATCGGTCAGGGCGTTTTTGCCGACCAACTGGTCGCGCGTCATGCCGTGCAGCACGCACGCGGCGAAATTCACGTCCAGCACCGTGCCGTCCAGGTCTTCGACGAAGATGGCGTCAGGTGAATTGTCAAACAGGTCGCGGAAACGCCGCTCACTTTCGCGCAATTGCTCCCGGGATTGGAGGCGTTCGAGCGAGCCGCTGCATTGTTCGGCGAGCGTCTGGAGCATGACCAAATCGCTGTGCGAGTAGGAGCCGGGCTGGTGGTTTTGAACCAAAATCAGGCCGATGACGCGCTCGCCTTTGCGAACGGGTGTGAGCATGGTGGAGGCGGCATAATCGTCGGTTTCGTCGGCCGTCAGCAGTTCCGCGCCTTTTTCAATCACGCGCCGCATGAGGGCGTTTGCCGTCATGGGCTGCGGCGCCGGCGGGATTTCCACCCGCCGGCCTTCGACCGTCGTGATGTTCAACAGCGATCTGACTTCGTCGCGCCCGGCATCATAAAGATCCAGCGCAAAATCAGCCCACTTGAAAAGTTCGTCAGCCGCTTCGCAAATGATCAGCGCCGCCTCCGCCACCGTGGTCGCCGAACTCAAACGATGGCTCAACTTGGCAAAAACAGTGTTGCGATGTTCGATACGCAGTCGTTCCGTCACGTCCACTGCCATGGTCAGCGCGGCGAAACGGTCATGGAAAACCATCGGCGTCCAGACGACTTCGACATCAATCAGACTGCCATTTTTGCGGCGATGCCGCCAGACGAGTCCCTGGCCGGCTGCGTCCGGGACGGCGCTCTTGTTCTGGCCGTTCTTTTCCGGGGGGCGGATTTCTGAAATGGTCATCGCCAGAAATTCCTTGCGCGAATAACCGTAATGCTGGATGGCCGCCTCGTTGACCTCCAGAAACGCCAGCGTCTCCAGATCGAACACCCACACCGGATTCGGATTGTTGTGGAAGAGCAGGCGGTATTGCCGCTCGCTGTCGCGCAATTCCTCCTCCGCGCGCCAGCGCTCCGTCACATCCCGCAAATTGGCCACGATGCCGTTGATCTCCGGATCGGCCAGCCGGTTGTTGCCGACAAGTTCCAGCCGCCGCCATTCGCCGGCCCGGCTCTTGAAGCGCAACTGGATTTTGACCGTGCGTTCCGGATGATCCAGCGCGAGTTGAAACGCCTCCTTCGCGCGCGGCAAATCCTCGGCATTAACCAGCGCGAACGCGTTTTGGGCGTGCATTTCCTCCGGCGTGTAGCCCAGCACGTTCTTGACCGACGAGCTGATGAAAGCCACGTTCACTTCGCGGTTGATGATGCAAAGGATGTCGAGCGAGTTTTCCGTGAGCGCGCGGAAATACTTTTCGCGCCGTGCCAGCTCCTGCTCCGCCTCCCGCAGCTTCGCGCGTTCCGCGGCTTCCTTCACGGCGCGGCGCACGGCGGACGCCAGCCGCTCCGGTTGTTGCTTGAGGACGTAATCCGTCGCGCCCGCCTTGAGGCTGTCAATCGCCGCCTGCTCGCCAATCGTGCCCGAAACAAGGATGAACGGCGTGTGCGGCTGCCGCTTCCGCGCCATGGCGAGCGCCTCCAGGCCCGTGAAGGACGGCAGGTGGTAATCCGAGATGATGACGTCGAATGTCTCCGCCTCCAGGTGTTGTTGATACGACTCGCGGTCGCCGGCGCGGGTGATTTCGGCGTCGAGATGGCCCTGCTCCAACAATACGCGGACCAACTCGGCAAAATCCGGTTCGTCTTCCAGATGCAAAATTTGCAGTTGCTTGTTCATTCCATGGCCCGCATCCCGCCAACAACGACCGCCGCCTCTAAGGAACTACCAATTGCCCATAAAGTAAAGCGTGATGAATGGAGAACAGCTTTCGCCGTTGACATTTGCTCCCGTTCGTCCAGACTGGCTGACCTTTTGAACAAAACGACCAATTGATTTATGCCGAACACGAAGTCAGCTGAACGCCGCATGCGTGGCAATGAGCGCAAGCACCAGCACAATCGCGCCGTCAAATCCAGCCTGCGCGGCGTGGAAAAAGACTACCGCGCGCTGCTCGCCGCCGGCAAAAAGGACGAAGCGGCCAAGGCGCTGCCCGGCGTCCATTCCTCCTACGACAAGGCCGTCAAATCCAAGGTCATCTCCCGCGCCACCGCCAACCGCAAGAAATCGCGCCTCGCCGTCGCGCTGGCCCGCCTGAAGTAATTTTCGTTCCGTCTCCTCCTCGTAATCGTTCATTCGAGGACGAGAACGAGGACGGGGGACGATTACGATTTCACCGGCGGAAACAATTCCGATTTCGCCAGCCCCATTTTTGCCAGCCGGAATTTCAGCCCCACGTTCAGGCAGCCGAAACCGTATTTCACGCTGCGCCGGAAATTGATGGACGACGCCTCCTTGAAATACTTCGTCGGGCAGCTCACCTCGCCGATCGTGAACCCGTGCCACAAAATCTGCGCCAGCATCTGGTTGTCGAAAACGAAGTCGTCGGAATTTTTTGACAGGTCCGGTGCCAGTGTTTCCAAAAGTTCCCGCGAGAAGGCCCGGTAGCCCGTGTGGTATTCCGACAGCTTCGCGCCGAGTAGAATGTTTTCCGCCGCCGTCAAAAACCGGTTCGCCACGTATTTCCACACCGGCATCCCGCCGCGCAGCGAGTAGCCGCCCAAAATGCGGCTGCCCAGCACGCACGGATGCAGCCCGTGGGCGATGATGGACGCCATCGCCGGAATCAGCTTGGGGGTGTATTGATAATCCGGGTGCAGCATGATCACGATGTCCGCGCCGGCTTCAAGTGCCAGCCGGTAGCACGTCTTCTGGTTGCCGCCGTAACCCGTGTTGCGTTCGTGCACGTGGACACGCACGCCCGGCAGCGACGACGCCACCGCCACCGTGTTGTCGCGGCTGCGGTCGTCCACCAGGATGATTTCATCCACAATGCCCTGTTCGTGGACCTCATCCACGGTCTTGGCGACAGTCTGCGCCGCGTTGTAAGCGGGCATCACCACGACGATTTTCTTTTTGAAATACATTGGCTCCTGAAACTCCGGATTATCCTGCCGGAATCATCGTTTGTCTTGAAGCAAAATGTTTTTTCTCCGCGCTCTTTTCAGTTAGATGATCCCCAATTCCTTCAGCGCCGCGCCCGCGCCGGACAGGTTCTCCGGCTTCATCTCCGTGTAATTGCGCGACAAGATAATCCCCTGAGCGCCGCCCTTGAATGCCGCCTTCACCGCCAGCCCGACGCTTTCCGGCGTGCAATGGCTTTCGCCCGCGCTCACCGGCACGTCAATGTCCACGCCCGGCCAGATTTGCACCGGATGACCGGCCACGCTTTCCACCGTGCGGCGCACTTCGCGCTCGACGTAATCCGCCGAGAATCCCGTCTCGGCCAGCTTGTCGTAAGGCGCTTCGTTCGGATAACCCAGCTCCCGATAAAGCACGTCCAGCGCGACTTCGGACGGCAGGTCGCCAAAGACCGACCCGCGCGCGTTCTTGACGAAAGCCACAAACCGTCCGCCGGCGACATTGTTATAAACCGCGGGCCGGATGAAATCCGCAAACCCGGTCACGTCGGCGTAGTTTTCTTCCGCGCGGTGGAACGGGTTGAACGAGATGTTCTGCCACCCATGCCAGCCGACTTGCAGCGCGGGATTGATGGACTTCACTTTCTGGTAAATCGCCGCCTGAAACTCGTGCCGGCTCGTCACCCACAGATTTTCCCACGCCAGCACCTCGGGATAATTCAGCAGCAACCGCCAGAACGTGCTGAAATACCCGTCGCGCGGACTTTGACCGGCGTGGCTGGCGCGCGCGAATTTTTCCACCTCATCGAATCCACGCCGGGCGCGCTCCACGTCAATGCCCCGGTCGCGACCCTTCTTCACGCAGAATTCGCAGAAGCACGTCGTGAGGCCCGGATCTTCGCCGCTGCTTTGCGAAACGCCCAGCGTGTTGAGCAAA
>Ga0181516_10002578_pt1 | contig 12713 bp, 14 predicted proteins | sample PEATcosm2014_Bin_25_FD_121104 | JGI IMG/M metagenome (GOLD analysis project Ga0181516, IMG submission 121104) | Peatland microbial communities from MTU Mesocosm Facility, Houghton, MI, USA - PEATcosm2014_Bin01_10_metaG | ecosystem: Environmental > Terrestrial > Soil > Wetlands > Peat | place...
GATTGGTAAGGATCGTCACGACCTCTTGCATGTCCGCCTTGGAGGCGGGCGTCGCGGGCTTGTAGACGACCGACAGTCCACCCGCGAGGTCGAGGCCGAGTTTCGGACCCCAGCCGAGCGCGAGGGTCACCCCGAGCGAACCGAAGGCGATAACGATCGTGAGAAAGAGGCTGACGACCAGCGATCGTCGCGATCCAACCTGTTGGGCCATTACTTCTGATCGCCTTCTTGGCTCGTGTCGTCGTGGGTCTCATCAACGGGCACCGGGTCGAAGCGGCGCGCGATCGCCGAGGGTATGAAGTCCAACTCGACGCCGTCGGGCGTCTTGAGCGTGATGAACTCGTCGGTCATCTTGGTGACCGTGCCGACGAAGCCGCCGATCGTCTGGGCCCGCTCGCCCACGTCGACTTTCTTTTGGACCGTGCGTGCCGCCTTCTGGCGCTTGGAGCGAGGCCGGAGGTAGAAGAAGTAGAGGGCCCCGAACACCAGCACGTAGATAATCAAGATGTACGATGATCCGCTCTTTGCAGCTGCCAGCATGTGCCGTTCCTCCGTCAATAGACAAAGAAACCCTAGTCGCTGGCGGGCTCGCGGCTAGAAAAGTCCCCCGGACCGAGGGGTAACGCCCAAGTGTCGATACGCCTTTTCGGTCCCCACTCGCCCGCGCGGGGTGCGGATCAAGAGCCCTTCGCGCAGCAGGTACGGCTCGTAGGCGTCCTCAATGGTCGAGGGCTCCTCACCGCAGGCGTGCGCCAGGGTCGTCAGTCCAATCGGCTGATTGGCGAACTGGCCACACAGCAGCGAGAGAATGCGCCGGTCGATCTTGTCCAGTCCGTACTCGTCGACGCCGAACAGTTCGAGCGCCGCGACCGCCACCGCGTCAGTGATCCGAGGGTGGGCCTGCACCGCGGCGAAGTCGCGCACGCGTCGCAACAGCCGATTCGCGATGCGTGGGGTCCCGCGACTGCGCGAGGCGATGATCGTCGCCGCGCTCGCGTCGAGGTTCACCTCGAGCAGCACCGCCGAACGCTGGGCGATCAGAGCCAGCTCGTCGACGTCGTAGAGGTCGAGCTGGCCAATGAATCCGAACCGGTCGCGCAGTGGCGCGGCGACGAGTCCGGTGCGCGTCGTCGCCCCCACCAGCGTGAAATTCGGCAGGTCCAGTCGGATCGAACGCGCCGAAGGACCGCGTCCAATCATGACGTCGAGACGACGGTCCTCCATCGCGGGATAGAGGACCTCTTCGACCGCGCGCGAGAGTCGATGGATCTCGTCGATGAATAAGACGTCGCCGTCGTGCAGGTCGGTGAGCAGTGCGGCGAGGTCGCCGGGTCGCGACAACACCGGACCCGAGGTGATGCGAAGACCCGAACCCATCTCGACCGCGACGATGCTCGCGAGAGACGTCTTGCCGAGTCCCGGGGGCCCGGCGAACAAGAGGTGATCGGCGCTCTGGTGGCGGGCCTTCGCCGAACCGAGCACGATCTCCAGGTGCCGAACGAGTTCACGCTGGCCCACGAAGGCCTCGAGTGAACCGGGTCGCAACGACACCTCCGAACGACGTTCTTGTTCGTCGGCGATCGGGGTCACCACCCCCACGCTCAACTGCTCCAGATCGACGTCGCGGTGGCTCACAGTCGCCGCAATCGTGACAGCGCCAGGCGCAGCGCCTCGGCTTCATCCTCGGGTAGCGTCAACCCGTCGAGGGCCTGACGAATCTCCTGGCTGGCGTAGCCCAGACCGCGCAGCGCCTCGTCGATCTCGCCCGGCACCGCGACCGCACTGGTCTCGCCCGCGTCGCCCACCACGAGCTTGCCCTTCAACTCGAGCACGATGCGACTCGCGGTCTTGGCCCCGATACCCGGTATGGTCGCCACGCGTTTGACGTCGCCGCACTCGATCGCGCCGGCCAACTCGGCGATGCTCATCGTGCGTAGCGCCGCCAACGCCGTCGAGGGACCGACGCCGGGCGTGATGAGCAACAACTCGAAGAACTCGCGATCCGCGTACGAGTCGAATCCGTAGAGTTGGATCGCGTCAGCTCGCACGACGGTGTAGACGAAGAGCGCCACTTCTTCGCCAATTCGGTAACTCGCCGACGAACTGACGGCGAGTTCGTAGCCCACTCCGTTCACGTCCAGGACAATCGCGCCATTCAAGTGCTGATGCACCACGCGACCGCTCAGCCAGCCAATCACGAGGGGCTCACGATCGGGTAGCGCTGCTCGGTGCGCGCCACCATGAAGTACGTGATGGCGAGCGCGAGGGCGTCGGCGACGTCCGCCGGCTCGGGTACCTCACGCAGACCACACAGTCGCGTGACCATACCCTGGACTTGGGACTTGCTCGCCGCGCCGTAGCCCGTCACCGCGAGTTTCACCTGTTGGGCGGTGAACTGGCGCACCGTCACGTCGCTCGCTCCCGCGAGCGCGACCGCGACCCCGCTCGCCTGGGCGACGGGGATGGCGGTCTTGGCGTTTCGTTGATAAAAGACCCGTTCGACCACGACCGCGTCGAGGGTCATCTCACCCATGAGTGTGCGCAGTTCGACCAGCAGCTGTCCGAGTCGCCGCTCCACGCTCTCCTGAGGGTCGGTCTCGACGACGCCCGCTCGCACGGCCCGGAAAGACTCGAGGCCCTCGAACGATCCCTCTACGAGCCCAAAGCCGCACCGGGTGAGTCCGGGGTCGATGCCGAGTACGAACATACGTTCGATACTACCTCGTACCCCTGCAATGAAGGGGTTTTACCCCTCGAAGGAACTAAGAATCTCGTCGGGAATGTCGAAGTTGGCGTAGACGTTCTGGACGTCGTCGTGGTCGTCGATGGCGTCCATGAGGCGAAGGATCTTCTTGGCCTCAGCCTCGTCGTCGACCTCGATGACGTTCTGGGGCACCAGGGTGAGGTCCGCGCTCAGCACGGTGGCGCCGAACTTCTCCAGGGCGTCGCGCACCGAGGCGACGTCGTGGGGCTCGGTCGTGACCACGTAGTTGTCCCCCTGGGCGCTGAAGTTTTCCCCGCCCGCCTCGAGAACCCACTCGAGGAGTTGGTCCTCGTCCACGGGGCCCTTCACCTCGAGCACGCCCTTGCGGTCGAACTGCCAGGCGACCGCGCCGGGCTCGGCGATGGTCCCGCCGTTCTTGGCGAACACGTGCTTGATCTCGGCGCTCGTGCGGTTGCGGTTATCCGACAGCGTCTCAACGATGACCGCGACGCCCCCCGGGGCGTAGCCCTCGTAGGAAATCGGCTCGTAACGCACGCCCTCGAGCTCGCCGGTCCCGCGCTTGATCGCGCGCTCGATCGTGTCGATGGGAACCGAGGCCTCACGAGCCTTCTGGAACATGGTGCGAAGGCTCGCGTTGCTCGCGGGGTCGCCCCCACCCTCGCGTGCGGCGACCTCGACCTGGCGGATCAGCTTGGCGAAAACCTTGGCCCGCGCGCTGTCCTTGGCGCCCTTGCGGTGCTTGGTCGTTGCCCATTTCGAATGGCCGGACATGTTGCCTCCTACCCCTCAGGGCATTCGTATGGTATCGAACTCAAAGCGAGTCGGTAAAAAGCTGGTGGATGCGCAGGTCACTGGTGAGTTCGGGGTGGAACGAACAGCCCCACACGTTTGCCTGACGCACGAGTACCGGATGCGGCCCGTCGCCGTGGTCGAGGGTGGCGAGGACCTCGACACCCTCTGCGTAGGACTCGATCTTGGGGGCGCGAATGAAGACGCCCGCCACAGCCCCCACGCCCGCGACCTCGACGGGGCTCTCGAAACTAGCGATCTGGCGACCGTAGCCATTACGACGAACGGCCACGTCGAGCTTGTGAAAACTCCACTGATCCTTTCGGCCGTCGAGGATGTCCCGGCTCAACATGATCAGTCCCGCGCACGTGCCAAAGACCTTGAAGCCCTCGTCGAGTCGCGCCTGGAGGATCGGGCGCAGTCCCGAGGTGACGAGCAGGTGCGCGATGGTCGTCGACTCGCCGCCCGGCATCACCAGTCCGTCAAGACCGTCGAGTTGTTCGGGCGTCCGTACCCGTACCGCCTTCACGCCCAATTGCTCTAACGCCGTGACGTGCTCGCGTACGTCGCCCTGGAGGGCGAGTACGCCAACGCAACGCACTACCAGCCGCGCTCGGCGAGACGTACCTCGAGGGTCGACGTCTCCGCGCCGACCATGGCCTTACCGAGACCAGTCGAAACCTTGGCGACCACGCCCGGGTCCTCAAAGTGCGTCGTCGCTTCGACAATCGCGCGCGCCATGCGTACCGGGTCCTCACTCTTGAAGATGCCCGAACCCACGAAGACTGCCTGGGCCCCGAGTTGCATCACCAGCGACGCGTCGGCCGGCGTCGAGATCCCGCCGGCACAGAACATCGGCACCGGCAGTGCACCGGTGGCGGCAACTTCCTGCACGAGCGCGAGCGGCGCGGCGAGGTCCTTGGCGAGGGCGAAGAGCTCGGCCTCGTCGGCACTCGCCAACCGACGCATCTGAGCGTTGATCGTGCGCAAATGCCGCACCGCTTCGACGACGTTACCGGTCCCCGCCTCGCCCTTGGAGCGGATGAGGCACGCACCCTCACCAATGCGTCGCAGCGCCTCCCCGAGGTTGGTCGCGCCACAGACGAAGGGGACGGTGAAGGCCCATTTATCAATGTGGTTCTCCTCGTCGGCCGGGGTCAGCACCTCGGACTCGTCGATATAGTCAACGTCCAGGGCCTGGAGGATCTGCGCCTCGGCGAAGTGGCCGATGCGGGCCTTGGCCATGACCGGAATCGTCACGCTCGCCTGGATCTCCTGGATCATCTCGGGGTCGCTCATGCGCGCGACGCCGCCGTCGCGTCGAATGTCCGAGGGCACGCGCTCGAGGGCCATCACCGCGACCGCCCCGGCGTCCTCGGCGACCTTGGCCTGCTCGGGGTTGACCACGTCCATGATCACGCCGCCGCGCAGCATGTCCGCGAGGCCTCGTTTGACGAGGGCCGAACCAACAATCGAGGGATTGGTCGTTGAACTCATGGCCCCAGCCTAATGGCCCCTTACCATTCGTCCAAGGCGAGCGCGCGCAACTCCACGTCGTCAAGATCACTCAGGTCGGGTGTCGTGCGGTCGCCCCAGATGTCGAACCAGATCCAGCGCCAGGTGGCGTAGGTGGCGCTGGAGAAGAACGAACCGGGTTCGTTCACGTGACGAGAGCACTTGCGCAGCGCGTTGGCGAGCCCCTGGGGGTAGCGAATCGCCGCCGCGGCGACCTCGTCAGCCCGGTACGCGCTGCCCACGCCCGCGAGCGCACTGCGCGCGTCGTCGCTCAGGTTCACGACCGAGGCGACCGCCTCGCGACTCAACAGGCCCAGACGGTGGCGCGCGAGGCAGTGCGCGACGACGCCCTCGATTTCGATCAGCTCGAAGTCGCGCATCATCGCGCTCGTGACGAACATCGACAGCGCCGTTCCGTTGGGTACCAACGCGGCGTTGTATCCCGTCTCGTCGATGATGAACGCCGACACGCCATCGACCCCGAAGGTTGCGGTGAGCCGGTCGAGCACCGTGATGAGCCGCTGGCGGTCGACCGAGGTCCCACCGGCCGTGAAGACCTCGAGCATCGCGCTTCCCAGGGTCTGGCCCCGCTTCTCGTAGCGAACGAGCGCCCGGCGCAGATCCCAGAAGTACAGCGCGGCAACGACCACGCCCAGCGCGGGCAGCCAGGGCACCACCACGACGCCCGCCACGAGCGCAAGCGCGACGACACCTATAAGAATTGTCTGGGGCAACTTTCGACGAAGCGCGAACTTGCGCACCGCGTGCTGATTGGCGTGACGCTCGGCGGTCGCGGGCGCGTAGGGATTCTGCCAACCCGGGTCCAGGACCGGGGCTACGTAACGAGGTTCGCGGTCACGCGCGTTGTTTCGACGAGAACGCGAACGTTGCTTGGTTGCCACACCACAGGTTACCCCGAAGAATTGAAACGACGAACCGCCTCGTCGTAGAGCGTCTGGTACGCATCGACCAGTCGTCGCATGGACCAGTGCTCGGCGTACTCGCGTGCCGCGGCGACGGCGCCGAGCTCGTCACGGCGTATCGCCGTGACGAGGGCGCGCTCGAGGTCCGTGGCGTCGCCCGGTGCGAAGAGCACCGCGTGACTCGCCGCCGCCTCGCGGTAGCCCGAAATGTCGCTGGCAACGACACGTGTTTCGCTCGCCATACCCTCGAGGAGCGTGAGTCCGAAACTCTCACCTCGCAGCGCGGGCGCGATCAAGACGTTCGCGCGTCGCAGCCAGGCCCGCTTCACGTCATCGGCCACCGCGCCCGCGAAGACGATCAGCTCGTCGTGGCCCGCTCGCGCCTCGAGACGCGCGCGTTCGGGTCCGTCGCCGATCACCACGAGGCGCCACTGGTCCCCGTGGCGGGCGTTGTGCGTTCGCACGGCGTCGATGGCGACGCTGACGCCCTTTCTCTCCTCGAGCCGGCCCACGCAGACCGCCACGACCTCACTCGCTCGCTCCCGGGGCGTGGCGACGAACCGTTCCGTCTCGAATCCGTTGAACAAAACCGTCACCTCGATGGGCGTCACGCGACGAATGGTCGCGGCGGCGGCCTCACTGACCGCGCTCGCGACGTCCAAACCTCGCGCGAGACGACGCAACAGTGGCGCCGTGAGTGAGAGGGCGGGGCCCGAGCCGTTTCGATGGAACGTCGCCACACCGGGTGTCGCGTGCCGACGCAACGTCGACCACCCGAGCAGTGGGGCGAAGGGTTCGTGAAAATGGACGACGTCGGGTTTGAACGCGACCACGGCGTCACGCGCCGACGTCGACGCGCGCATCGAGAGCGTCAGGGGTGCGCGTGAACCGTTGGCGGGCAGCGAGAGTCGTGTGCCGAAACGCCGTACCGTCGCCGGCGTGTCGTAGTCGGTCCGGTCGGCGCTGTCGGGCGCGACGACGACGACGTCCAGGCCCCGCGAACAGAGTTCGCGGCTCATGGCGAGGACCTGTTCCTGGACTCCCCCGTAAACGCTGAGCGCGTAGGGCGAGACCAGCGCCACCCGACGGATCACGCCTCAAACCTCGGTTGGAGCACGTGCCACTGCTCGGGGGCCCGCCGGATCAGCCCTTCGAGGTCGCGAGCGATCAACTGGGTGACCCGAGCCACGTCCTCACGTAAACGACCGGTGCGCTCGAGCGCGATGGGCGCGGTGATCACCGCGAAGTGATCGCGGCCCGGACCCGAATAGCAGGCCGCGCACACCAACGTGGCGCCGGTGCGTAGCGCCAACGTAGCCGGTCCCGCCGGTATCGTCACTCGTTCGCCCATGAACTCGACTTCGATGCCGTTGTCCTGGAGGTCACGATCGCAGAGCAATCCCACCACGCCCCCCTCGCGCAGTACTTGCAACAGCACCGTGCCGGCGTGGGCGTCGAGCGGTTCGATCTTGATGCCGATCGATTCGCGCTTCTTCTTGAACCACGCGAAGAGCTCGGGCGGCTCGAGTTCCTCCGCGACCGCGGTCATGGCGAGGTCGAGCGTGGCGAGAAACGAGCCGCCCCACTCCCAACTGCCGATGTGGGGCAGCGCGATTACAGTTCCCTGACCCCGCTCCTTGGCGTCGAGCAGGTACTCGAGTCCTTCGCCAATCTTGAACCGTTCGACGATCGTCGAGCGTCGAAGGCCGGGCAACTTGGCGCCCTCGGCCCAGTAGCGACCGTAACTCGCAAAGCCCCGTTCGACGAATCGATCAACCAGCGCCGGCGAGACCGGCGTGCCCGCCTCGGTCAGGGCGTGGTTCACGTTCGTGCGAAGGTTCGCTCTCGCCACCTCGCTGCGTCGACCAACCAACACCGCAATCCAACTCGCCAACGCGACGTCGAATCGCTCGGGCAACTTCTCGAGCAGCGTGCCCAATGACTTGAAGAGCACCACACGCGTCTTCACGGGCGACCTAGTGACGAGACGTACGACTGAGTCCTCGTCGTAGCCGATTCGCCTGGAGGTGACGTATCGACGGCGCCTGCGTGGGCTCGGGCGCGGCCGCAATCTGCCAGACCCGCCAGAACCGGCCCGCCGCGGTCATCGCCGTGAGCGCGAGAATGAGCCAGAGGCCCGGGATGAAGATCGGCGCCCAGAGCATCGCCGCGCCGAGCAACACCATGCGCTCGGCGCGTTCCATCAGACCGCCCTTGGCCTTCAAGCCCAAGCTCTCGGCCTTCGAACGTTGGTAGGAGATCATGAACGTGGTCGTGAGAATGGCAAAGGGCAATAACACGAGTTGCCCGTGGTGGCGAGCGACGAGGTAGTAGGCCACACCACCCATCAAGATTCCGTCAGCGAGCCGGTCCACGACTGAATCGAAGAAGCTGCCGCGCTGGCTCGCGCGGTGCGAGGCCTTGGCGACCGGGCCGTCGAAGAGGTCGTGGAACCCCGTGAGGGTGAGCAGCACGATCGCGAGATAGAAGTAGCCCGCGCCGATCGCCCACGCGGTGGCTCCGGCGAACACGAGACCCGACGCGGTCAACACGTCGGCTGAAAACCCAATTCGAACCAGCCAGCGACCGACGGGTGCGGTGACCGCGTCTACCGACTTGCGAAAATTTCCGTCAAGCATTGATCCTCCGGACCCTTGCGCCAAAGTCTAACGGCAGGCCCCCACGGGGGTGGTTAGAGGTTTGCATGGACCTTCTGCCAGGTCGAGGCGAGCGATTCGGGCAGGACCCGCGTCTCGCCGATCGACGTCATGAAGTTCGTGTCGCCGCTCCAGCGCGGCAGCACGTGCGCGTGCAGGTGTTTGGGGATTCCCGCGCCAGCCGCGTGGCCGAGGTTAAAACCCACGTTCATGCCGTCGGGGCCGTAGGTCGCCTCGAGAGCGATCACGGTCTTTCGCAGCGTCCAGAAGAACTCCGCGTACTCGTCGTCGCGCAGGTCCTGCAGGCTCGCGACGTGTCGACGTGGCAACACGAGGAGGTGACCCGACCCGTAGGGGAAGGCGTTCAGCGTGACAAAACTGGTGTCACTGCGAAACAGCACCCCAGTCGATTCGCTCACTTCCTCGTTCGCCAGCGCACAAAAAACGCAGGTGCCGTCATCGGCCGCGTGTTGGCTCGCCGTAACGCTGCTCACGTACTCCTCGCGCCACGCCGCCGAGAAGCGTTCGAGGGGCATCAGGGACCTTCGGGCGAGGCGTGGCTCGCGATCTCGAGGGCGAGCCGCGCGCGAAACTCCTCCACGCCGACCCCGCGCTCGGGGTCGTTCGATCCACGGGCGTTCACACCGAGCGTCGCGTGGGCCACGTCGTCGTCACCCACGACCAGGATGTAGGGGATCTTCTCGAGCTTGGCCCGTCGAATACGCGCACCGAGTGGCTCGTTTGCTTCCTCAAGTCCGACGCGCACGCCGTCGGCGCGCAAGGCCTCGGCGACGTCGGCCGCGTAGCGGTCGTGGTCGTCGCGCACGCCGAGCACGCGCACCTGTTCGGGGCTCAGCCACGTGGGCATGTTGCCCGCGTAGTGCTCGATGAGAATCGCCATGAATCGCTCGACCGAACCGAAGAGTGCACGGTGGATCATGATCGGACGCGTGCGCGAATTGTCGGCGGCGACGTAACTTGCCTCGAAACGCTGAGGGGTTTGGAAGTCCAACTGGATCGTCGACAACTGATGGGTCCGACCGATAGCGTCGCGCGCCTGGACCGAGATCTTGGGTCCGTAGAAGGCGCCACCACCTTCGTCGAGCACGAGCTCGAGTCCCACGCTATTGGCGACTCGTTCCAGGGTGGACTCCGCTTCGGCCCACTCCTCATCACTGCCCACAGCCTTGCCCGGCGGTCGCGTTGAGAGCTCGAGGTAGAAGTCGTTGAGCCCAAAATCACGCAACAGGTTCAAGACGAAGTTGAGCAGGCTCGACAGCTCGTCGCTCATCTGCTCGCGAGTGCAGAAGATGTGTGCATCGTCCTGGGTCATGCCGCGAACGCGAGTGAGTCCGTGCACGGCGCCAGACTTCTCGTAGCGGTAGACCGTACCGAACTCGAAGAAGCGAAGTGGCAGTTCACGGTAACTGCGCTGACGGGACTTGAAGATCAACACGTGGAACGGGCAGTTCATTGGTTTCAAGTAGTAGTTCTGACCGTCGTCGAGTTCCATGGGTGGGTACATCGATTCGGCGAACCACTCGAGGTGACCCGAGGTCTCGAACAGTTCGGACTTGGTGATGTGCGGAGAGTTCACGAACTCGTAGCCGCCCGCCACGTGACGCGCACGCGAATACTCCTCCATCACCCGGCGCATCGTGCCGCCCTTGGGATGAAAGACCGCTAGACCCGGTCCGAGTTCACTCGGGAACGAGAACAAGTCGAGTTCTTGGCCGAGTCGCCGGTGGTCGCGCTTCTCGGCCTCTTCGAGTTGGGTGAGGTGGGCTGCGAGCGCATGCTCGCTCTCCCAGGCGGTGCCGTAGATGCGCTGCAACTGGGGACGCTTCTCGTCGCCGCGCCAGTAGGCCCCGGCGACGCGCATCAACTTGAAGTGACCCAGTCGCGAGGTCGATGGCACGTGGGGACCGCGACACAGATCGGTAAAAGTGGGCGAGTTCGAATACGTCGAGACCACTGACGCACTCTCCACCTCAGCCAAGTCTTCGTCACTGGCCCCGGCCCTGACGGCGTTGATGATCTCGACCTTGAAGGGTTGGTCGCGAAACAACGCCAGACCCTCGTCGTAGGAGTACTCGTGACGCGTGAAGGGCTGGTCCTCGTTGACAATGGCGCGCATCTCGTCCTCGATCCGCGCCAGGTCGTCGTCGCTGAAGTGCTCGCCGCCCGGCAGGGCGAAGTCGTAGTAGAAACCGTTCTCGATCGCCGGACCGATGGCGTAGTGTGCCCCGGGCCACAGACGGGTCACCGCTTGGGCGAGGACGTGGGCGGTCGAGTGGCGCAGCACGTCACGGCCGTGCGAGGACGTCGGGGTCACGATCGATACCTTGGCGCCGTTGGCAAGCGGGCTCGCGAGGTCGCTCAAGTGACCGTTGACCTCGATCGCTAGGGCGTCCTTGGCGAGTCGTGCCCCAATGGCCGTCGCCAGGTCCCTGCCGGTCGCGCCCTCGGGCAGTGAACGCGAGCTGCCGTCGGGCAGGAGTACTTCGATATCCGACATCGTCGCCTTTCGTTCCCTACAGCGTAATGCCGAGCAGCATGGCGGCGGGAGCGACGTTCACGCCCGCGTGCGCGGCGTCATCGATCACGCGAAGTGCGCCGGGGGTGTCGAGGTCTTCGTCGAGTGCGGCGCGCACGTCGTCGATCGCGGTTCCCGCTCGACCGGTGCCGAGCGTCGATCGCCAGGTCGCGAGCCGTGACTGCGCGCGCGCCAACAGTGTCTCGCGCCATTCCCAGTCCGACCGGTAGTGCTGATCGAGCAGCGAGAGCCGCACCGCCGCGGGCTCGGCGCTCGCGACGAGGTCCTCGACGAAGACCAAGTTGCCCAACGATTTGGACATCTTGGTCCCGCCCAGGCCCACCAGTCCCACGTGCATCCAGTGCTTGACGAACGGACGTCCCGTGACTGATTCACTCTGGGCTGCTTCGCACTCGTGGTGGGGAAACGCGAGATCGCGCCCTCCCCCGTGCACGTCGAGGGTCTCACCCAGGTCGCGCAGCGCGAGCGCCGAACACTCGATGTGCCAGCCCGGACGGCCCGCTCCCCACCTCGACTCCCAGGCGGGTTCATCCTCCAGCGACGGTTGCCAGAGCACGAAGTCGAGCGGATCGCGCTTGCGCGGATCGTCGGGCTTGCCACCGTGCTGGGCGGCGAGCTCGAGCATCGCCGCGCGATCCTCGTGGGAGACCTGACCGAAGCGAGGGAACTTCGAGACCTCGAAGTACACGTTCCCGTCGACCTCGTAGGCGAGTCCCTGGTCGAAGGTCGCACCGATTAACGAAAGGATCTCCGGTATGGCGCCCGTCGCGCGGGGCTCAGAATAGACCGGCAGCAGATTGATGAGCTGCATGTCGCGGTCGAACCGGGCCATCTCCTGAGCCGCCAGATCAAGGTAGTTGACGCCGAGCTCGCGAGCCTTGCGCAAGATGTCGTCGTCGACGTCGGTCACGTTTCGCACGCAACGCGTCTCGTGTCCGTCGTCGCGCAAGCGGCGCTGCAGTACGTCAAAGGACAAATACACGAAAGCGTGGCCGAGGTGTGCCGAGTCGTACGGCGTGATACCGCAGCTGTACATCGTGACGACCGGACCCGCGTCGAGCGTGAACACGCCCTGGCGGGCGCTGTCGTAGAGCCGCACTACTGATCCAGCCCCGCGAGTTTCACGTAGCTGTGCGCCTTGTGGCGGATGTTGACCGAGATGCAGACTGCGGTGAAGGCTTCGATGGGACTCGCGAGGGACATCGATCCGGCGGCGACGGCACGGAGCCCGGGCAGCGCGTCAACGAGTTCGACCACGTGGTCAAGCGCACTGGCGTGGTCCGAGAAAATCAGCACGTCCGCGTCCAGACCACTGTCGAGATCCTGCATCTGCGCGGCGGGTAAGTGGTGGAACGCCCCTACGACTTGACTGGTCGGCAGGGCGAAGGCCAGTTGTGCCGCCATGGAGCCGCGCGCGGGATAGAGCGGCAACAACTCGCGGCCCTCGCGCGTGAGTGCGTTCACCATCGAAATGACGATCTTGCCCGCCAGTTGGTCGCGCAGCGGCGTGACCGTCGCGATCGCTGAGTCCCACGGCGTCGCCACCA
>Ga0181516_10002579_pt1 | contig 12713 bp, 7 predicted proteins | sample PEATcosm2014_Bin_25_FD_121104 | JGI IMG/M metagenome (GOLD analysis project Ga0181516, IMG submission 121104) | Peatland microbial communities from MTU Mesocosm Facility, Houghton, MI, USA - PEATcosm2014_Bin01_10_metaG | ecosystem: Environmental > Terrestrial > Soil > Wetlands > Peat | place...
AAACTGGATGCTGGAGACGTTCACCGCGACCTGGATCGGGTATTGAACGATGCTCTGCCACCGAGCGGCCTCGGTGCAGGCCTGGTCCAGGATGAAAGCGCCGAGAACGTCTATCAATCCGCTCTCTTCGGCAATAGGGATGAACTTGACCGGAGGGATTGAACCGAGCGTCGGGTGAGTCCAACGGGCCAGCGCCTCAAATCGGATTAGGCGATTACCGGCCAGGTCAAACTCCGGCTGATATTGCACGAAGATCTCATGCCGGGCAATCGCGCCTCGCAGCAGGATCTCCAGGCTTAGCCGCTCATGCACAAGGGAACCGATTTCGGGGGTAAAGCTCATGACTCGATTCTTGCCCGCCCGCTTGGCGGCGTACATGGCGCTGTCGGCTTGCTTCATAAGTTCTTCGGCATCGCTCGCGTTCTCCGGAAAGATGCTGATGCCAATGCTCGCGCCGATTTTAAGCTCGTGCCCTTCCACCTTAAATGGACTCGCGATTCCATCCAGCAGGTTTTCCGCAACCAGCACCGCGTCTTCCTTGTTATGGAGCCTGTCTAGAATCACTACGAACTCATCGCCGCCGAGGCGGCCAAGTATGTCTCTTTCGCGAATCCAAGACCGCAGACAATCCGCCATCTGCACCAGCAGCGCATCCCCGATGGGATGGCCCAGACTGTCGTTGACGAGTTTGAATCCATCCAGATCGATATAGAGCAGCGCAATCATGCCGCCCTCGGAGCGGGCTATGCCGAGCATGGAAGATAGCGTGTCGAGCAGGAGTCTACGATTGGGCAGGCCGGTAAGAGGGTCGTTGAGCGAATCGAATACCGCCGCATCCTTTGCCGTCTGTAGCTCAGCCTGATTCAGCCTGAGCTGGGTGACATCGATCGCAGTTGTTTCATACAGCATGCCTTCCGCCGTTTGCACGGGCGTGATGTTCTTCAACAGGTGCAGGATGACGCCATCGTCCCGGCGCAGGCTCACGTCACAATTGCTCAATGCTTCTTCTTGAAGAGTTCCGCGCAGTTGCTCCCGAAACGCGGGATCGGCCTGGAAATCCCAATACGAGCGTCCGATGAGATCTTCGCGCGATCGAAGCCCGAGCAATTTTACAAACGCCACATTGCAGTCGACGATGACGCCGTCGGAACGCCAACTGAAGACCGCCGCCAGGTTCCGTTCGAAGAGGCGCCTAAACTTGGTCTCCAGTTGCAACTCATTTTCAAGACGCGCGCGAATGATGGCGGTCTGCTTGCGCACAGTTCGCCTGAGCAGCATTACCCAGGCGAGCGCCGCGGTCACGAAAAAGACCATGGCGCACCCAATGGCCAGCCCTTGCTTGAGTGTCAGCCACTCGCCGCCTCTGATCAGGACAATGTCTTTCGGCGATTCAACCAGAATCAGGAGCGCGCCGGGCCACTCGGCGGTTCCGTTCTGGATCATCGCTACACCGGTCACATCAAGAACGGAATCGCGCGAAAGTCCGACAATCTCGCGCGTGGCATCGTTGCGCAGTAATACGGCGTTGAAGCGCTGCGAACCGTCCTCGAGCTGGTAGAGAAACTCTGTTGCGCTGGCGCTCTGGCCAACCAGGCGCGCCTTGAGACGCACTCGCCTGCCGTTCAAAGAGCGTCGCACCGCTTCGGCGGCTGTCAAACGCAGGGGTGCGATGGTACCGGCGTTCGGCTGGATCTCGGCCAGGCTCACGGCGGAATCTCCCAACTCCAAGCCGAACACTCCATGGCTCAGAAACCCGATTGCGTCAACTGTGGTTCCCGCAGCGACAGCAACCGTCTTCCAGGTTCCCACAAAAAGCGTGCCCGAGCCGTCCTGGATGCAGAATAGTCCCGGAGATTGCCACGTAACCGTGCCGCGAACGTGTATTTGGTGGACGAAATGCTGGTCCGCTTCGGAGGCACGGATGCTCCCGATGGGGGTGGGCGATGACGAAATGGAAACCGACGAGGGGGGAGTTTCAACCTTGATATCTTCGAGTCCGTTGACGTAGAGCTGCGTTCCCACGCGCTTTTTTTCATCGTCTTCGTGACGGCCAACCACGCCCCGCACACTCACTGTGGAGCCGATAAGGCCTTGTGCCGCCGGGCTGTCCAGTTGCGGCATTAACAGCCAGACAAACTTTCTCCCGTCGTAGATACGGAAACAGACGCGAGGATAGAAGCGCTCGCATGGGTGCAGCGTTCCTTCCGTGACCACAAAGTGACTCTCATTTTCTGGGCCGTTCATCTCGGCGAGGCTTTTCTGCTCCGGTTTGGGGATCGCCCCCCGGCCGAGAACGATGATCTTTGGATGCGTGAAAATGGGGCCTTCATCGTCCGTGCCCGTTACAGCTTCCACGCGAACGTGCGCGCCTTCAGGGAATCTTGTGCTCGTGCCGTGCACGTTAATGAACGTTACGCCGGATTGGTTCTGCACAAACAAAAGGCCCCACTCCGGATCGGAATAGGTCACCACGGCGTCAAATTCAACGGGGTACGCCTTCCTTGCCTCGTCCTTGCTGAGGGCGAAGACTTCGCTCACCTTGCGCAACCTGCGATGGCGCGTGGAGGGGTGGCGAGCCTGTGAGGCGCCGAGGAGTGGACTGAGCAGGAAAACCAGGACACAAGCCAGAATCATGTGGCGCCGATGCGTCTTCCCGTTTGCGGGAATGCTTGTTCTTTCCCGCATTTTCACAACCATCCTTCTGCGTCTGGAGGATAGCCATTTCCACCGGCGACGCAATACCTGACAAAGCTCTCCCAGTGTATCGGCGGCAAACTCATACGCATAAACTGTTGTCCGATACGGCACATATGCCTTCGCTTCTTCTGCTCGTCCAGTCAACTGCACTCACTTCGCCTATCCGCATTGCGGCTTTCATGTGATTTAAATCACATGAAACTCATGTCCAAGTAGTTGATCCTAATTCTGTGCAGCCATTCTCAGGTGAATCTTGAGGTTTCTGCGAACGGCCCTGCGAGCAGCGTGCGCGAACTGTGGTAATAGTGGGATGGGGTTAAGGATGCGGACAGCGATTATTGGCGGCGGCATTGCGGGGCTGGCGGCCGCATTCGAGCTGGAAAAGGTGCGTGCGGCGGGGGCCCAGCTGGAGTACACGCTCTTTGAGGCGCGGGACAGGCTGGGCGGGTCCATGGCGTCTGAGATCGTGGACGGTGCGGTGCTGGAGCGGGGACCGGACTCCTTTTTGACAGAGAAGCCTGCGGCTCCGGAGTTGTGCCGTGAGCTCGGCCTGGGCGGCGACCTGATGCCCTCGAACGACGCGGCGCGCAAGACCTATATTGTGGTGAAGAATCGGCTGGTGCCACTGCCCGACGGGCTCATGTTCCTGATTCCGACAAAACTGATTCCCACGGCGACAACGCGGCTGTTCAGCTGGAGAACGAAACTGCGCATGGGCATGGAGCTGCTGCATCCTCCGCGACCGAGCGGCGAGCAGGATGAGGCTGTGGCGGCGCTGGTGGAGCGGCACTTTGGCGAGGAGGCCGTGGACCGCCTGGCCGATCCGCTGCTGAGCGGGATTTATGGCGGCGACGCGTCGCAACTGAGCGCGCGCGCTGTGCTGCCGCGGCTGGTGGAGATGGAGAGCGAGTACGGATCGCTGACGCGAGGCATGCTCGCCGCGCACCGCAAGATGCGTGCAAGAGCGGCTACGCAGAAGAACGGGAACTCGAATGGACTGGGGCCCAAGTCCGCCGCCGGCGCTCGGTCGACTTTTACAACGCTGCGCGGCGGAATGCAGCAGTTCGTCGACGCTCTTGTCGCGCGGCTGGATGCAGGGTCCCTGCGCTGTTCGACCGCTGTGAGCGGCCTCGAGAGAGTTGAAGCGGGGTGGAAGGTGGAGACCGCGTGGAGCGCGGAGATATTCGATGCGGTGATACTGGCCTCTCCCGCATGGGCGGCGGCGGTGCTGCTGGGCAATGTGGACGCGGCGCTGGGCGAAGAACTGGCCGCGATTCCCTACTCGTCTTCGATCACGGTGAACCTGATCTACGGCGAAGCAAGGTTGGGAAAACTCCCCGAAGGATTCGGTTTCCTGGTCCCCGCAAGCGAGAAGCGCGCGATGCTGGCGTGCACGTTTGTGCATCGCAAATTTCTGGGGCGGACGCCGCCGGGGAAGGCTGTATTGCGGGCGTTTTTGGGCGGGATGAAAAACGAGGCGCTGCTTGCGGAATCGGACGATGCCCTGGTGGAAACAGTGCGGAAGGAGCTTGCGGAAATCCTGGGCGAGAACGTAATTGGGCTGGGGATTGAGCCGGAGCATTCGCAGGTTTCGCGCTGGCGGCGAGCCATGGCGCAGTATGCAGTAGGTCATCAGCAAAGGATCGAACGGATCGCGGCGCGGGTGGCGGGGCTGCCGGGGCTGCGCCTGGTGGGAAATGCATACGACGGAATCGGAATTCCGGACTGCATTCGTCTGGGACGGAAGGCCGCCAGGGAGTTGCTTGCCATCAGCGAGTCAGAAAGTCAGCTTGTCAGCTAGACCAGCCCTCCAATTTGCGTGGAAGGGCTTTGAAAGGGCACGGGTTCAGCCGTGCTCGGCTGCAAAGGGCAAAGAAGGAACACAGGGCTAATCAGGCTTCGGAAAGACCGTTGTTGTTTGCCTCTGTCTCCTCTCGGATCGAATTTTTCGCTTTTCGGGCTGTTTTGCTGCAGTTTCTTCTCTTCGTTTTGCGCCAGCAAGCCGTTTTGCCGGCCTCCAGGCACACTTCTGTCCTACATCGGCCGGCGCTTCAATCGGAATCAGCCTCCGCACGCGCACCACGTTATGCGCCACGATCGTTTTCCGGGAGAACCAGTCCACCCGATCCAGCCCGCACAGTTTGACCTGGCGCAGCGGGCCGCTCACCTTGCTCCAGCCAACGACCCGTTCGATCAGCTTGCGCCGGCGCTGGCTGATCGCGCGCCGCGCGTCTTGACGCTCATCGTCTGTCAAGCTGTCCTTGCCCTGATAGCCCGGAACCACCTTGCCCGCCGACGCCTTCTTATTGCATTCCCTCACGGGCTAAAATCCGCGTTGATTTTGGGGCAATCTTGGCCCGCGATCCGGCCCAGAGGGCGCCCCGGTGTCCCGGTCGCGCGCTTTCAAATCATTGACTTATTCAGGAGTTAGATAATCGACGCCGCATTCTAATCAACATCTAACTTCCAAGAAACCACTCAATTCACATTTCTTTGGCGCTGAAACTATGACGCTCATAAGTCAATATCCTAGCTGATTCCTTATAGGTACTTCAGTGCTCCCAAGCTCTGTACACTGTGCTGGCTGTCACATCCAGCGTACTTAACGTAGGGTGTAAAGTGCCATCCGGACTAGAGGTCCAGAACCGAGGTAGTTATGTTGAAACGCCTCTTAGTTACAGCCATCGCCGCAACTTTGGCGGTTAGTATGGTCTACGCAGATCAGACTACAGCGAAGGTTACCATTCCGACTAGCAGAACCACGCCCAGCAGCGGCAAGCAAATGTATGTCAGCTATTGCGCTCCATGCCACGGGATGGACGGCAGGGGCCAGGGCCCAGCTGCCTCCGCGCTGAAAACGCCGCCAGCGGACTTGACAGCGCTGAGCAAGAACCATGGCGGGAAGTTTCCGGATACGCACATCCAAGCGGTTCTGGAGTTTGGCTCGGGGATTTCGGCGCACGGCTCGCTCGAAATGCCGGTATGGGGACCCATCCTTGGTAAGATGAACACGGCTAGTGACCAGGAAAGGCTGCTCAGAATCAACAATTTGAGCCGCTACCTGGACAGCATTCAGGCGAAATAGGGGCCGGCGGCCCAATTGCTCCCGGCTGCGGGCTTGTGCGAGCGCACGAACGGAGCAATATGGACAAGCTGAATAAGCCGCGCAGACTCAGCAAGGCTCGGCCCGCGAAGAGCCAAAGGCCGTCTGACGTTTCAAAAAGCGCGGCGCCTTTGGAACGGAATCACGAGAAACCTCCCCCGGCCGAACGCCCGGAAGGCCGCGACTCCAAGCGAAATCCCTATTCGGGCCGACCTGGGGCCGGACCTGGGTGGGCTGGATCGGAGCGGGCTGGATTGGGACGAATCAGCCCGAATAACTCTAGTCTCGGTATTGGCGCGCAGATCAATCGCCGCGCCGCAGACCGTGTGCGCGGCGGCCATCTTTGGGTTTACGCCTCCGACATTGAATCCCTTCAACTTCCCGACGTTGGCTCGACCGAAGCAGGCGCGCCAGCACTGCTGCCCGTTGCCGACAGCCGCGGCCTGTTGCTGGGCACGGCGCTCTACAGCCCCTCATCACAGATTGCGTTGCGAATGGTTTCGCGCGAGGCCATCGATGAAGCCCGATGGCTCGAGCTGCTGGCTAACCGGCTGCGGGGCGCGATCAACCGGCGTAAGCCGATGCTGAATTCTGAAACCGACGCCTGCAGATTGTGCTTCAGCGAGGCTGACGAACTGCCCGGAATAGTGGCGGACAAATACGCCGGCATGGTCGTTCTTCAACTGCTGGCAAGGGGTCTGGATTCGGCTGCGGTGCGGGAGACTTGCGTGCGGGTGCTGCGCGAAGAACTGCAGCCGGCCGCCATTCTGGAAAGGCCCGACCCGCGCATGCGCGAGTTGGAAGGACTAGCCGCGCCCCGTCCAGAGCCTTTGTTCATTGCCGACGCCGCCAGTCCCGCTACCAGTACGCAATTTCGACTGAATGGGCTGGTCTTCCAGTTCGACGCGAACTCGGGGCAGAAAACCGGCGCCTTTCTCGACCAGCGGGCCAACTACGCCGCCGCACAGGAGTGGGCGCGAAAGCTCGGAGCCAACAGTCGCGATGGGGCCGGCCGGGCGCTGGATGTGTGCTGCTACCAGGGCGGCTTTGCGCTGCATCTGGCGCAGGTCTGTGGCCAGGTCACGGGTATCGACGCATCCCACGCCTCGCTGGAAGTGGCGGAGCGGAATCTTGAAGCCAATCGCGCCCGGCTCTCGGCGCAGGTGGACTGGGTGGAGGGAGACGCGTTTCAGGTTCTGCGCGACTGGTCGGACTCGGGTGAAATATTTGACGCGATCGTTCTCGATCCGCCCGCCTTCGCCAAAACGCACAGAGCCGTTGAGAGCGCCCTGCGCGGCTACAAGGAGCTGAATTTGCGCGCCCTGCGCATGGTGCGTCCGGGCGGGCTGCTGGTAACCTGCTCCTGCTCTCACCATGTGGGGTGGACGGAACTTGAGGCGGCTGTGGCTTCGGCCGCTGCCGATGCTGGGCGGCGCGCGCGCCTGCTCGAACGCCGCGGTGCCGCTCCCGATCATCCAGTGGTGCTGAACCTGCCGGAGACCGAATACTTAAAGTGCCTTGTTTTGGAAGTCGAGTAGGAGGTTCTTAAGCATGGTCGCCGAAGCTTGATCGCAGTCTCTCAGGGGTTAAAACCCCTTGTTTTTCCGCCCTTTTAGGCACGATCCGCCGCGGCGGATCGTGCCCTGACACTCGCCGCGACGAGCTGATTTCTGAACCACGCTCTCGTCAGGCGCGAGCGGCACGCTGCCTGGAATGCCAGCGCGGCAGAAACCCCAGAAACCACTCGAACCAGGTGCCCTGGGCCGGCGTTGAGGCTACCTCCTTCGCCTTGGAGGGTTCAGGACGGTTTCGGTCGGAACGGGCTGGGTCAGAACGGGCTCCATCAGAACGAGATGGAGCCGACCGCAACTCGGCTAGCGCTTCTTTCACCTGCGCCCGCAGACTCTCGGCTTCGAAGGTGCAGGAGCGCAGGTAGGCGGAGATGGTGAGGCCGGCCTCTGCGGCGCGTTGGCGCAGTTGGACGCTTTCCACCTCGCTCAGGCGGATGGTGATGCTAGCGGATTTCAGATTGTTTTCAAGCGCGGACGGTAGATGGACGTTGCTCCTGGGTTGAAAATCGGCGCTCGAATACTGCGACCTTCGCGAGGTTGGCTCAGGATTAACCGGAGGAACATCGGGAAGAAGGTCCTCGCTGTCATGGATTGGCCCCGGCCCTAATTCGGCTGGCTGTAGGAGCGAGCGATCCGTGGGATCGGGGGAAGCGCTTTTTAAATAGCGACTGCGGGCGCTCAAGGCGCGTTCGTAGCTGAGCGTTGCGACGTCGTCCTCAAGTTCATCGTTGTTCCACGCGAGGGGGCGCTCCGCTGCATCCGGCTCGGGCGCGGCTAGATCGGCCATCAATCTCGCGAAGCTTTGGGGGGGGAGCGAGGGTGTGGCAGTTTGCGGCATGGGTTGAAGCATACGCCGAAGTTGGCGTGGCTTCAGGGCATTCTCCATTGAAGAGATCGCGCGGCTCCCGAAAAGAAACAGGTCCAATATTGGTCCAGAATGCTATCGCGGATTGGCGCACTCGCCCGACTACGCTCAGACGGGCAAGGCAATTGCGCAAAGACCTCAAATGCGAGGAAAATGGGCACGGCTTCGGTCATGCTCTGGAAAGAAACAGGAATTGAATTTCGCTGCAAGCTGAACAATCCAAACGACAAATGCGTCAAAATATAAATGCCGCGAGTTAGCAAGTTAGCGCTGGACGACTGACACATTCGAATGTGGGAATGAAGTTTTCCGCTCGCCGCGGCGAGTAAGGCCGAATCGGCGAAAGCATGCTGCGGCAGGATCAGGCGGGGAGCAGTTCGCAGGCTTCGGGGTCGGGCAATATGCGTCCAGGAAGCCGCAAAAGCTCGGTAATGGCTTCAGCGCTCAAGGGACGGGCAAAGAGATAGCCCTGGCCGAAGCGGCAACCAAGTTGGCGCAGCATGCGGTATTGCTCGCGGGTTTCAATCCCCTCGGCAACCACATCCAGGCCCAGCACGCGGGCCAATTCAATGATGGTGCGCACGATTTGCAGCGGCGAATCTCCCTGGGTCATGCGGTCCACGAAAGAGCGATCGATCTTCAACACGTCAAAAGGAAAGGAATGCAGGTGGTTGAGCGAGCTGTAACCTGTGCCAAAATCGTCCAGAAGCAAAGAGATTCCCAACCGGCGCAAGCTGCCCAGCACCTCGAGAGCGGTGCGTAAGTTTGGAATCAAGCTGGATTCGGTCATCTCCAGGCCGAGTTGACGGCTGGTAATTCCAAATTCAAGCAATAAATCCTTCACGTGATCAGCCAACCCCTCGCGGGAGAATTGCCGGGCAGAGAGGTTTACGCCGACTCGCAATGAGCGGAGACGCGGATCCTCAATGCACCAGTCTTGAATCTGCTTGCAGGCCTCGCCAAGCCCCCAGTCGCCGATCGGCACGATAAGCCCACTCTCTTCGGCTAGTGGAATGAACTCCATTGGCGGGATAAGGCCGCGCTCGGGGTGCTTCCAGCGGATGAGCGCCTCAAGGCCGACGATCTTGCGGGTGGAAAGCTCAATCTCAGGCTGGTAGTAGAGCACAAACTGTTTCTGGTCCAGCGCGTGACGCAAATCGCCGGCGCTTGGCCAGATTGCGGGGACGCCCGCATCAAGCGGCCGCGGCAATTCATTTGCGGCTAAACATTTGCGCAGCCGGCTCAGTTCCAACTGGCTGGCGGTCATATCCGCAAGGCTCTCCAGCATGCGCAGCTCTTGGGGTTCCAGGCCACGACGAGGCTCTCGGTTGAAGATGGTCAGCACTCCGAGAATCTTGCCGTCAAAGGCGCGTACTGGCGCGCTGGCAAAAAAACTTGCACCGTGGAGCTTCAGGGCCGGCAGGAAATCATCGGATTGAATGCGATCGATGTGTTTCGATGCGACGACCGGGCCGTCGTTCGCCAGCACCATGTTAAAGATGGAGTTAGTCCGCGGCAGCTCGTGAACGTGCTGGCCCCAGTGCGACTTCATCCAAACACGGCTCTTGTCGCCGAAGCAGATTCTGGCCGAATCGGCACGGAAGTACTCGGCAGCCAGCCTGGTGATCGCATCGTAGCCCGGTTCGGGCGGGGTATCGAGAATTCCCGTTGAAGCGAGGGCAGCAAGCCGCGCATCTTCTTTTTGACAGTCGAGCGTGTCGGCTTCCAATTCAGCTTGTGGCATCTTCACTCAAGTCTTACTTCCTTCTTATCGGAGAGGAAGAGCGGCGGCATGAGGTTACGCGGGAGCAGCTTTGCGGGTACCTACCCGGCGAGAGGTAACGCGCTACTTGCCGTGAGCCGGTTGTGCTGTTTCTGTCCACAGGAAGCTGAGAGTGTCGGCATCGTCCTGAATGTGCTGGTCTACGCTCATTCCGCCGCTGTGCCCGGTGTAGTGCAGCAGGATGGGGCGGCCGCTGGATGAGGCGGCCTGCAACACCGCCGTCATTTTTCGAGCGTGAAGCGGGTCGATGAGCGTATCGCTGTCCCCGGTAAAGAACATTACGGCTGGATAGGCCGTTCCGCTTTTGACGTTGTGATAGGGCGAGTATTTGAGCAGATAGAAGAACTGCTTCTCGTTCTCGGTCGAACCGTACTCCGTGGTCCAGTGCGAGCCAGCAACAAACTTCTGATAGCGCAGCATGTCGAGCAGCGGCTGTTCGCACAGGACCGCTGAGAATAATTCAGGCCGCTGAGTGATAGCCGCACCCAACAGCAAGCCGCCGTTCGACTCGCCCTCGATGGCCAAGTGCGCGGGCGAGGTGTATTTGTTGGCGATCAAATAATCGGCCGCCGCAAAGAAGTCGTCAAAAACATTTTGTTTTTTCTCAAACATTCCTTGCTCATGCCAGTTCTCGCCGTATTCGCCGCCGCCGCGCAGGTTGGGCAGCGCAAACCATCCGCCCTGCTCCAGCCACCACACCGTAGTCGGGCTCCAGTGCGGCTGCATGCTGATGTTGAAACCGCCGTAGGCGGTCATCAACAGGCGTTCCGACCCGTCACGCTTCAAGCCTTTCTTGCCGGCAATGAACATGGGAATCTGCGTTCCGTCCTTCGACTTGAAAAATACCTGGCTCAACTCATATTGGCTGGAGTCGAACGCGGTTTTTCGCTGGAAGAATATGTCGCGCTTTCCCGTCATCGTGTCGATCCGGTAAATTGCGGGCGGCACAATGAACGATTCAAAGGTGAAGAACCCGAATCGATCCGTAGTGCGGCCCACAACAGCGGAGGACGATCCGATGCCGTCATAGTCGATCTTGCCGGCCGGCTTTCCATCCAGCGTATACACGGTGGCTTCGGTCTTCGCATCCTTCAGCCGGTTGACGTAAATCTTTTCGCCCACGATGGACCAGTCGTCGATCGCGTCCGGCCCTTCCGGCACAATCGTCTTCCACACGTCGGGCATGATGCCGGGATCGGCTCTGAGAATGCGGCCCTTAGGTGACTTGTAATCGGTCTCTACATACCACGCGCCCTGAGCATAGATCGCATGGAATCGCGAGTCGATGCCCCAGACCAGAACTTCAAACGGCGAACCTGGTTTCGTAAGGTCGCGGTAGACAATGTCCACGCGCCGGGCCGGAACGCCGCGCTCGATGGTCACAACCAGGTAGCGGAAATCGTCGGTCACCACGGCTGAGAAAAGATCGTCGCCGGCAAGTTCTTCCCCGCGAAATTCGTTCCCGAATATCAGCGTGTCCTTCGATGGCCGCGTGCCCAGGACGTGTTGATAGAGCAGGGTTCCCTGCTTGTTATTGCGCGCGTAGTAAATGGTGGTCCCATCGGGCGCAAACTTCACGCTCAAATAGCGGGCCGCCGGCAGCTCGTCCTCAAGAGTCTTGCCATTCTTCACGTTGAATACGTGGATGGCTGTCTCGTCCGCGCCGCCCTCACGAACTTCATAGGCCAATAAAGTTCCGTCGCGTGAAACATCGGCCAACGATACCGAGGTGTAGGGGTCTCGGCCCAGGGAAGCGGGATCGATCAGGCGCTGGTCTCTTATAGGTCGGCCCGAAGCGGGCACTGGCTGGCCCGGAGCCGGCCAGCCGTGGCGCACATAGATCGAGAACTGCTGTTCGCCGGCCAGCCGCTTGCTGAAAAAATAATCGTTGCCGCGCTGGATGGGCAGGCCCGCATCGGAGACGTTCTCCAGCTCATCCAGATCGTCCAGTACTTGCGAGCGAATGCGCGCCTGCTTCAGATAACGCGCCGTGTAGGCATTCTGCGCATCGATGAAGGTGCGCGTCTCGGTGCTCTTCGAGTCTTCAAGCCAACGATAGCTGTCTGGGATTTTAGTTCCGAAATAATCGTCGGCCACTGGAATGGCATCGGCAGAGGGCGGGGGCGGCAGCGTGATGCCTTCTCGCCCACGAACGATCTGGGCTGCCCCTGCCGCGGCAAGAGCCAGCCAAATCGAGAATCCTAATCCAAAATTCCGCCGCACGCATTGGCTCCTGAGGACAGGATACTTCGCGAAGCCGCGCCTCGTCCCCGGCGCTTCCCCGGTAGAATCATCTCAAGTGAAAGGATCGAAACCAACTCAAGCTGGCCTTGACTTGAAGCCGGGCAACTTGCAGCAGGAGGCCCCGAAATCGCGCTGGTCGCGCGGCTTGCGATTGCTGCGCCCTTCGCACGCGCATACCGCTTTTACCGCGACCATCCTGCTGATGGCCTCAACCTTTCTGTCGCGAATCATCGGGCTGGTGCGGGTGAAGTACATCGTCTGGCTCTTCGGCGCCGGGGTGGAAGCCGATGCGCTGAACGGCGCGTTTGTGCTGCCGGATATGATTTCGTACTTCCTGGTCGGCGGCGCGGCTTCCATCACCTTCGTCACCATCCTCACACGCTACCGCGATGCGGGAAGAGAGGCCGACGGGCAGCGATCGCTCTCAGTAATTGTCACCATCATGTGCCT
>Ga0181516_10002581_pt1 | contig 12703 bp, 12 predicted proteins | sample PEATcosm2014_Bin_25_FD_121104 | JGI IMG/M metagenome (GOLD analysis project Ga0181516, IMG submission 121104) | Peatland microbial communities from MTU Mesocosm Facility, Houghton, MI, USA - PEATcosm2014_Bin01_10_metaG | ecosystem: Environmental > Terrestrial > Soil > Wetlands > Peat | place...
CCCCACTCCCGCCTGTGAAAGATGAATCGCAACCAGTCCAATCGCCAGCGCAAATGTAGTGAGGACCTCAAAGTACACAATGGCCTTCACTCCCATCCGCCCCACCTGCTTCAGGTCGGCGTGCCCCGCAATGCCGCTCACCAGCGTCGCAAACAGCAGAGGCGCAATAATCGTCTTGATCAGCCGCAGAAACACCAGGCTCAGCACGCGAAGATTCAGCGCCATCGCCGGAGCGTCATGCCCCAGCTCCGCGCCCAGCATCATGCACACAAATATCCAGGTAGTCAGCGAGCGCCGCACAGCGGCGTACACCACCAGCAGAATCAGGGCAGCCCAGCGCAGCCATAGCAGTGCCTGCACTGGCACAGGCACGCCCGCGTACCGGCCCAGCGCCCAAACAACGGCCACCAATCCGTACGCCGCCACCGCCGCCCAAGCCGCCTTCTGCCTCATCTGTCTATCCGATTTCGATTTTGACGTTGCCCCATCCTCAACCTCCGCGGTTAGGATGGGGTAGTTGACTATCGCTCGCTCTTACCTGTGTAACTTGCGCAACCTGTGTAACCTGTCCCTACCGCAACAAATCCTCCAACTCCACGCCCTTATCCGTCTTCTCGTCCCGATACTTCACAATCACCGGAGTGTAGACGCTAAGTCCCCACTCTGCGGCCTTGCCCTTGGTGATCGCTCTTGCTCCAGCGACCACCACCGCGCCCTCGGGAACCACCAGCGGCTCCGTCTCTGTCGCGCGATAAATCTCGCCGCGCACCGTATCAAACAGCGGAGTCGACCTAGTCAGGATCACGCCTGATCCCAGTACCGCGCGTCGCAATACCTGTGTGCCTTCGTAAATGCCGCAGTTGCCGCCCACCAACACATCGTCTTCAATCACCACGGGAGTCGCGCCTACCGGCTCCAGCACTCCGCCCACCTGCGACGCCGCGCTCAGGTGCACCCGCTTGCCAATCTGCGCGCAGGAACCCACCAGCGCGTGCGAGTCCACCATCGTTCCTTCGTCTATGTAAGCGCCCACGTTGACATACATCGGAGGCATGCAGATCACCCCGGGAGCCAGATACGCGCCCTCGCGCACCGTCGAACCGCCCGGCACAATTCGCACTCCGTCGCTCGCCTTGAAGTGCCGAACCGGATAGGTGTGCCGATCGATAAATGTGAATGTATCGCCCGCGTGCGTCTCCTCGGCTGCGCCCAGCCGGAAGCCCAGCAGAATGCCCTCTTTCACCCAGACATTCGCCTGCCAGCATCCATCGCGCTTCTCTGCCGCGCGTATCTCGCCCTGTGACAACGCCTCGCGAAACGCCCGAAATGTCTCCTGCGCTCCGCATTCCTTTTTCGCATTCATGCCCAGCGCATACAGCCGCTCAATCTCACTTCGTAAGTTGCTCATGGTGAAAGCAGTATAAGGCAGACGGCGACGCAAGGTGTCGGACGAATGAAGCATTGACGTATGTAAATGTCTTTGGAACCCTCGTCCGCCGAGCCATCCCGGCGTCACCTTCAAATGGCTCCTGCCGAGGAAAACCGCTTCTAACTCAGTATTCATGCGGCCCACGCCGCTATTTGACTTAACCGCCCTCGCTAAGTGAGAATGGATCTATCGCAGGTGATTGCGATCCCAACCAGAGTGGGCCTGTGGCGCAGCTGGGAGCGCGCTTCCATGGCATGGAAGAGGTCGTCGGTTCGATCCCGACCAGGTCCACCAAATCTCCTCAACAATTTAGCCTGCTTTTCAGCCTGATCCCAGTGCTCTTCAATCTCGGCCGCTCAGGCGGACTTTGGAGTCCTGTTGAGAGTGGAGTCTAAGCTGAACCTGTGGTGTCCACGCCATAGGAAGCCAACACATCTCGCAAGGTCACAACTCCCTCAAGTCGATGGACATCCGCCCGGTTCACTACAGGCAAAATGTCTATTCGGGATTTACTCATACGCTCCAGGGCCAGATGCAGTGGATGGTCCGAATGCACATGGGGAAATTCGAGCGTATCAAAGAGACTCATCAGATTTTCTTCAGCCTTCCCATCAGCGAGAGCGCCTTCCAGGGCAGCCGTGCTCAGAACACCAACAACGCTCCCTTCGTCTTCCACAATCCACGAGCGGAACTCGCTCGATCGCATCCGGTCCGACGCGTGCTGAACGCTCAGTTGGGACGGCAAAATCTCCGGAGCGCTCCGCATGATCTGCTTCACCGTGCGGCGTCCGAGTTCTTCCCGCGTTTTATGGCTCGGAAGATGAATACCGTCCTGGTTTGCAAGGGCCTCATAGATCGGTTCCTTTTGGAATCGCGTCGAGATGAAAAGGCTTGCCAGATTAGCGATCATCAAGGGAACGATGACGGTGTAATCGCGTGTCATCTCAAAAATCATCAGCACGGAAGTCATGGGCGCACGAACAATTCCGGCGAAGAGCGCCCCCATGCCAACCAGCGCGTATGCTCCCGGAGCCGCCGTGTAGGTTGGCAACCAGTGATGGGCCACAGTACCGATGGCACCTCCCAGCATTGCCCCGAGAAAGAGGCTCGGCCCAAATATCCCGCCTGCGTTGCCGGAAGCGTAACTTGTGGTAATCGCAAACAGCTTGAGAACGATTAGAAGTACCATCAGCTTCAATGCCATCGTTCCATCAAGAGCCAGCCCGACATAGCTGTATCCCACGCCCAGAACCTGGGGCACAAACCAACCCATCAGGCCAACCATCAGGCCACCGACGACCGGATGCCACCAGCGAGTGCTTCTGGGCAGAAGCAGGAAGCGCTTGCGCATTCCCAGCAGCAGCTTCGTGAACGCTACTGAAAGAAAGCCGCCAGCCACCCCCAACACTGCATAAATGCCAAATTCCAGGGGATGTACGAGTTCATACTGCGGCACTTGAAACAACGGGTTGTTGCCCAGCAGTAGTCGCAGTACCGCCCACGAGGTGGCAGAGGCCAGCACTACAGATCCAAGAACAGGGGCGTGAAGGTCTCCGACCACCTCTTCTAGAGCAAACAGTACGGCTGCCATGGGAGTGTTAAACGCCGCAGCAATGGCAGCGGCTGCACCCACGGGGATGAGTGCCTTAACCTTTTCCGGACGTAAGCCCAACCAGCGGCCAAGCACTGAGGCAATGCCGGCGCCTACCTGCACCGACGGCCCCTCGCGACCTAACGGAATCCCGCTTGCAAGAGTAGCTGCCGTACAGCCGAATTTACCTAAGACTGTGCGTAGCGAGATGTTTCCATCGCGTGCATAGAGAGCAGCTTTGGTCTGCGGCACACCACTGCCACGGGCATCTGGGAAGTAGCGATATAGCAGGTAGCCCATCACGAGGGAGCCGCCTACAGGCATTGCAATGCGCCTCCAGGCAGGGCTGCCAACTGGATAAAGCCTCATTCCCAGGCGCTCAGTCAACACGATGAATGCAACTACAGTGAGTCCGGCCAGAGCACCAATCAGCAGCGATAGGACGAGAAAGACCTGTTCCTCGCGAATCTGGATGAGCGATTGCACGCGGGACCACAGAGATGTATGCGATCTTTTGCCGGGGTCGATCTCATGGTCAGGCTTGGGCGTCATGTAGTTGGTCACTCGAAGGTTGTTTTCCATTCAATGCTATTGCTGATTCGGCAGAACTGGAAGAGCAGCCGTGTTGATAGCCATTGGATCGTCTCGAAGCATGATTCTCTTAATTGTTGGCAACGGCATTCTGGCAGATCCGCGCCGCTCTCGTTGAGTTACAAACGAGGATCGCCGGGCGGTCCCGAGGATAAGACCGCCCGTGGTCCCGAACTATTTGTCGAGCGAGAAGTGTGCGCGGCGATTCTGCTGCCAGCACTTTTCGTTCTGCTCCTCGCAGAAGGGCTTTTCTTTACCGTAGCTGACGGTTTTGATACGGTTGCTGGCGATCCCGAGCTTTACAAGCTGGTCTCGAACTCCATCGGCACGATTCGATCCGAGAGCCATATTGTAATCCCCAGAACCGCGTTCATCGCAGTGTCCTGAGATTGCGATTTTGTAGCTCGGATGCGCCGTCAAGAAGTCCGCGTCAGCTTTAAGCGTTGCGGCATCCTCAGCCCTGACATCGTAACGGTCATAGTTGAAGTAGATATCCTTCATGTTTTTTTGGAACAGTTCCTCGTCTGTCGGACCTGCTGCGGCCACTGGTGGCGGCGGGGGAACTGTAACTGTCACCCGCGCTGTCTCTTGAACCATTCCTCCCGGCCCTTTAGCCGTCAGCGTGAAAGTCTTCGATTCCGGGGGGACAAAGCTTCGAGTCCCTGTGAGAGCGACTGCTCCAAGAGGCTCGACGCTCACATCAGTGGCGTTTTGCGTGCTCCAAACTAACTGCACGGACTGGCCCTGCTGCACATTCGTGGGTGAAACACTCAACGTAGCGGTTGGCTTTGTCGGGGCAGGCGGAGGCGCCGTCGTCGGAGCAGGGACTGATTTCTTATGGCAGGAACCAAGCAGCAAGATCGCGGACAGGACGAAAAACAGACCTGCGAACCGCAGGAAACGTGCATTCATACACTCCTCCTTAGGGGAAGCTAGAATTTAGAATTCAGATTTGGGGAAAACGGGGAGATTGGAAGTCTAGCAGCGAAGAGCAAACGGGCCGCGATCGTGACTCTCTTCGACCGTGGCGCCAGCGAGGGATTCCAGGAGAACGCACCGCATGGAAGCCACCAACAAGGCCGCACTCATCGAAGCAAACAGCGCATGTGCCGCAGCCAGAGCGCGAAACGCAGTGGCAGGTCCGTTCGTGACGCTAAACGGTCCGGAACTAGCAGGGCAGAAAAAGACAAGAAGAATTCCCAGCATCGCCAACAGCGTCAACGCGCTAACCCGGGAAAACATCCTCATCGTCTACTCCCGTCTTTCATACTAACCCTGAATTGGAACCAGAGCTTTGGGAATTTCACCTGAATTCGACACCAAGGGTCTACTGAATCCACAGCAATCGTGAGCAGAAGGGAACACTGACCGTGGTAACTAGCCCTAGTGCTCGATGTGGAACCAAGGGTGTGTGACTACTTCGGCGAGAATCAACACCAGGGTGGCAACCGAAGTTGACAGTTGTATCCATCGCCGCCGACGCTCGCGGGAAGTCAGCGGCTGAATCCGCCACTGTGCCGAGGGATTGCGTCGAATGCGATTCTCATTCCAAAGCAGAAGCAAGTTGAGCGCTGCCAGTATCCCGGCAATCCAGAGGATAGGAATACGCAGGGCGTCGCGGTGAAATCCTTGTGCCGGGCCCATCGCTCCGGCCGCGAGCAATGACGTCATCCCCAGCAGCACGCGCACCCCGCTGAGCGCGACAGCCGCAGCGCAGATCGCCTGAACAGCTGCAAGCGCCAGCGAAGCCCAGCCGATCAAGATGCCTCGCAATCTTCCCAATCTCACTCTCCAGACCTGAATTGTAACGCGGCTATTCGTCGGACTCGTGCGCGTCCATGGACCGCTGCAGTCGATTGTGCAGGCGTTCGCCAAAGCCCACAGGAACCTCAAACGTCCGCGCATCGCCCACCAGCACCAGGATGTTGCGCGTAGAATCCATCACTGCCGAGCAGTGGCGGCAGTTCGCCAAGTGACGTTCAATGGTCTCACGCTCTCCCTGCGTCACCGTTCCGTCAATGTAATCGGAGACCTGCGACCATACGTGTCTGCAATCAATCATCATCTGCCACCCGCCTTCCGGGTAAGCCAGCCCATGAATCCACGCTGCTTTGGCGCCAACTTTGGCACCAGCAGTTTCTGCATGGAGAGCCGTGCACGGAACAGTCGCACCTTTACGAGCCCTTCACTCACTCCCGTTGCCTCCGCAGTTTCGGCAATGCTCATGCCGCGCACGTCGCGCAAGATCAGCACCTCGCGCTGCTCCGGCGAGAGGCAGGCCATTGCCTCTCGTAGTGCCTGCCGCAACTCCTTGCGCTCCAACTGCTCAGACGGAATGTAGCGCCAGTCGGCGAGCATCGAAGGCGTGTAATCGCCGCGCTCTTCATCGCAATCATCAATCGAGTCGAACTGATCTCCCTTGGTCTGCCGCAGACGGCTGCGAGCTTCATTCAAGGTGATCGCCATCAGCCAAGTGCTGAACTTAGCATCGCCGCGAAAGCTCTTGAGACCCTTGTAGGCTTTTATCACCGACTCCTGGGCAGCGTCTTCGGCGTCCGCCTCGTTCTGCAAAATCGAGTAGGCAGCCACGTAGAGTCCGCGCTCGTAAGGTCGGATTAACTCGTGAAACAGTTCCCGCTCTCCGGCAAGAATGCGAGCGATCGCCGAGGCCTCACGTGCACAGCTCTCGGCTGCTGCCGCAGTCGGCTCCCCATCATTTCCGGCCATGGTGCGCGCATTCATCTCTGTATTAAGAGAGACTCCATACCACCGCATAAAGTTACACGTCGGCGAAAATAAATACTGAAAAACATTTTCAATTCGGCTGTAACTTTTCGTTCCCCTTCCAGTCCCATGAGCGTTGCCAGGCAGTCCGGATTCGACCTACCGGTGCCATCCATCAACCCAAACCTATTTTCGAAAGGAACATCCCAATGACTAAAGCCACCATGAAGTCCCTGTTGATGACCGCCGCCATGTCCGGACTGTTGACCGGCGCCACCACCACGCTTGCAGCCTCCACCTCCACCTCCACCGGCAATAGCGGGGCGAGCAGCATCAACCGCGCGCTCGGGCTCTCTGCCTCGTCCAGCTTCGACGACCAGAAGACCGAGAAGCACGCCTGTAAGGGCCAAAACTCCTGCAAAGGCAAAGGCGGGTGCAAGTCTGGAGACAACGGCTGCAAGGGCCAGAACTCCTGCAAGGGCAAGGGCGGATGCGCTACCGATGGCTCCAAGCCTAAGGCCGTTTAGTTCATCGACACAAATGTTGGGGAGGGCCGCAAGGTCCTCCCACTTCACATGGGAGGTCTCACGATGCCGGCAAATCGCTTCAACGGATTCACCGAATATGGAGTCGGAATCGGCCTGCGCGTTCCGCACTACCAGCACATCCTGGAAAAGAAGCCGGTTGTCGACTGGTTTGAAATCATATCCGAAAACTACATGATCGACGGTGGACGGCCGCTCGCGATTCTCGACCAGATTCTCGAACAGTACAAAGTTGTGCAGCATGGCGTCTCGATGTACTTTGGTTCGCCACAGCCGCTCAACCTCGAACACCTCAAGCGCCTCAAGTCGCTTGTTCGGCGCACTGGAACTCCGTGGCTGAGCGATCACCTATGCTGGGGCAGCGTCGATGGCCGCTACACTCACGACCTGTTGCCGCTGCCGTACACGTGGGAAGCTGCCAAGGTCGCCGCGGACAATATCCGCCGCGTGCAGGATTATGTCGAGGTTCCAGTCGTGCTCGAGAATGTCAGCAGCTACGCGGAATTTCACGATTCCGAGATGACTGAGTGGGAGTTTCTCACCGAGGTTGTCGAGCGCGCCGACTGCGGCATTCTGCTCGACGTCAACAATATCTACGTCAGCTCGATCAATCATGAGTTCGATCCGTTCGAGTACGTGGACTACATCCCTGCCGAACGCGTTGCGCAGATGCACATCGCAGGACACTCGCGCTATGAGCGCTTCATTCTCGATACGCACGATCATCCTGTGATCGACCCTGTGTGGAAGCTCTACGAACGCGCGTTATCGCGCACCGGACCTACGGCCACGCTGCTTGAGTGGGACGACCGCATACCGCCCTTCAAAGAGGTTCACAACGAAGCGTTGAAAGCGTGCAAATATCTTGACGCCGTTACCGCCAGCGCACGAGAGCCGCAACTCGCAGGAGTCTCCGCATGACCGCATTGCTCGAATTTCAGCGCACCCTTGCGCAGGCCGTGATGCAACCGCTCACCGCACGCGACAACATGCGGCGCGGCAATCGTAACGGCATCGCGCTGGTCAAACCCAACTCCCGGTTGACGGCCTTCGAGCGTTTGGAGATCTACAACCGCTCATACTGGTCACGCGTTCTCGATGCGTTCAGCGAAGACTTTCCGGGTGTGCGCGCACTGGTTGGCACGCGCGCCTTCGACCGCCTGCGCCGGGCTTACCTGGCAGAGTGCCCTTCGGAGTCCTTCACCATGCGCGACCTCGGCAGGCACCTCGTCGATTGGCTTGAGGAGCATCCCGCGTACGCGGAACCTCATCCTGCCGCGGCTCTCGATATCGCGAAGCTCGAATGGGCGGAGATCGAATCATTCGACGCGGCGGAGCATGAGCGCCTTACCAAGGAAGACATTGCCGCACTCGACCCTGGTGCGTCGCTCCAACTGCAACCGCACATTCGCCTTCTTGAAGTGACGCATGCAGTCGATTCGCTAATCTTCAAAATTCGCGAGGCAGCGATGCGAAACGGAGGCTCTGCCCGCGCTCTCGCCCGCATACTCATCGAACGCGCAAAGTCAGCGGCACCCATCTATATAGCCGTCCATCGCCATGATCTGGTGGTGCATTACAAGCGGCTGGATGCGGAAGAGTATCGGTTGCTCCGCGCGATTGGCGAAGGGTTATCAATCGAAGACGCCGTAGCACGCGCCTATGCCGACTCGTCGCTCGCACCGGAGGCGTGCGCGCAACATATCCAAAACAGCTTTACATTGTTTTCCGCCCTTGGCTGGTTCTCAAAATCTCGCCCAACGGCCAACCCGGAGGCACAATGAACTCCCTCGTCCAACGCTTTGCTCATGTCTATTCGCTCTTTACTTCCATTGCATCGCGCGCTCAATCTCCGTTTCTGCTATTCGTGCGCCTTTACTGGGGATGGCAATTCGTGCAGACAGGGCTGGGCAAACTGCACAACCTCGCGCAGGTCACTCAGTTCTTCGCCAGTCTTGGCATTCCCGCGCCTGGCAGCACTGCGCTCTTTGTTGGTTGCGTTGAGCTCTTCGGCGGAGCGTTGCTGATCGCCGGACTGGCTTCGCGCCTCACAGGACTGGCGCTTACTGGCAACATGCTTGTCGCGTACCTCACGGCCGATCGCGAGGCGCTCTTCTCGTTCTTCAGCAATCCTGGAAAATTCTACGGCGCCGATCCTTACACGTTTCTCTTCGCTGCCGCGGTCATTCTTATCTTCGGCCCCGGATGGCTCGCACTCGACACCTTCATCGCACATCGCTTCCGGCTGGGGTGGTCTGTTAAGGAGCACTCCGCTTCTACAGCCCGTCTCGATGCTGCCTGAGCCGCCAGCTGTCGGGTTTAGAACGCCTGAACGAGATCAACCCGTTCACTTTGCTAGTTCGTTCGACTGAGAAGAGGTCGTCTGCCTGACTATTGCTCGCCTCGAACCTGATACCACGGCAGCGACTCGAATTCCGCTGACTTCTGCGCGCCGTGCTGCGCATACCAGCTCCGCCACGCGCCCGCATTCTCCGGCAGGGAAACATCGGTGATCCCTCGCAGCGCCATGAAAACCCAGTTGTGCATTTGCTTTGTCTGCTTGGGATCATTTGCCAGTTCAATCAGCCTTGGCACTAACCGCATTCTCTGCGCACGCGTAAAGATGCCGCAATCCGAAACGTTGCATCCGGCACGTTCGCGCACCGCGTAACTCGCATCCTTCGTGAAAGATTGATAAAGCACGTCAAGGGCCGCATCGGTTTTGAAAAACCGCAAGCCTTCGACTGCCCATTGGCGAACCACCGGGTCAGGATCGTTCAGAGCGCGGTCACGCAAGACGGCAAAGGCCTGCGCGGTAGCAAGGCCGCGACCACCCTCCATCCCAAGAAAGTAATACGCATTCGGGCGATACTCTTTGTCCAACTCAGCGCGTTGCAATAGCAAATTCACCGCTTCCTGATTTCGGTGCCAGCCCTCCATGGCCAGCCAAAGGCCCGCATCCGCCTGACGCACGCGAAGGTCTGTCGAATACATTGCCCGAGCGTCCAATTGCTTCATGCGATCAGTGAGCCGAACGTTACTGGTCCAGCCTTCAACCTTATCCTCGAACAACTCCAGGGCTCGCTCGTCATGCCCGATGCTCCTGGCCAGCAATTCTTCGGCCTGTCGCTGTGTCGGCAACGCAGAGATTTTCACTACGTCTGCATCGGTCATCGGCGTAGTGGGAATGACAGGTCGAGAAGAGTTACGGGAAGACGATTGAGCCGCTCTTTTTCCCACGGAATGAGAGAAGCCGCGGTAGAAAATAAATCCAGTAAACATCAGCCAGACCGCAAAGCCAAGCGCCCCAACGGACCTTGGCGAGCTATTGAACTTGAGCGGTACATTAGTCTGGCCTGCAACTCCTGTTCTGGCTTGCGGTGGCGCTCCATAAATGGACTGAAACTGAACCCGCGTATCCTGCTTGCGGCCCATCGCGCGCTCCAATGTGGAGACAATCCAGTGCGCCTCTACCGTTGACAGGGAGTTCGCTACGATTTTGATTTCGCGACCGTCACTCTTTTTGACGCTGATTCCGTAAAGCACTTCGCCGGACAACTTGGTCTGTCCCTGGCTCAAAGGCAGAACCGATTCCACTTCATTGAAAGGGATTTCCTGCTGCGATCCCAGTCCGAGAATCGCCCTCCGTATCTGCAGTGTGCCTTCGCGGACGCGAATCAATGCGCTGCCGAATACGACACTCAGGAGCATGTAGCCGACCAGTATTTCGAGCAACGAAAACACGATGCGGAACAACCAGGGAGCATGTTGATCAATCCACAGAATATAAACGACCGCGCTCCATATGGTTGCGAATGCCACAACACCCACTGCTTGTGCGTGATTCCTTAGCGGCGGGAAGTAGAAGCTGGTTCCCTGCTCGTCCTCGCGATAGACGATGTGCGTCGCGGCCGGGGCGGGAGCCGGCGATTCGGCCATCGGTCGGAAAGCAGATCTCGCTGGTGATTCCTCGAACGTCGCAGCCGTCTTCGCCAATGCCTGCGTGCGAAACACCGGCAACTCATAGTTGTCGATAAAGTCGACGCCGGGCACGTCGGCTCGCGCATGCAGTTGCCAGTACACGCGATCATCAGGATTATTTCCATCGGTCTCGTAGGCGTCGACTGGAAGCGCGAACTCTACCGGCAATTGGGCATCCTGCAACCCTTGCATCACCGATTCCGCAGAAATGTTTTTCTCTTCCTGCCAAAGCACGAGTTCCTGGACGCTCCGGCCTTTTCCCGATCCGGTTACTACGCGCCTCTTACAGGAGAGCCGGAGATCAACGCCATGCGGAGTGGATGTCGGAAGTTTTAGATGGATGAAGCCCTTGACGCTCCCGCCGGGACTAAACGGAACGGAGTCGCACCAGAACGACGTCCTTCCGTATCGCCAGATCCGAAGCGTTGATCGGACAGCGAACGCGGTTATGAATATTCCGGCGAGGGGAAAGATTGCTGCAAGAATTGTCTTTGGATCGCCGTCCTTGAGCAGCTTCGGCAAAACCGTGAACGCAACAAATGCGCTCATCGCATCCCAAAATGCCGTGAACACCCAAGCAGAGATATTCGCACGGGGATCGCTGCCATTCGCTCTTCCTTCGGCCCAATCTTTACGCCATAGCCAGGGCTTATCGGGGTTGGCGGACCGGGCGGCATCCTGCTGTTCGCCCATTCGAAATCCTGCCACCGCCATCGTGATTAAAAGGAGTCCGATGCAAGCGAAGAAGAGGCCGAAAATGGCACCCATCCAGCCTTGAGTTCCTCCGCGCGAGGGGGACTGGAAAGTGAACGCCAAGCCCATGCCCAGAAAGGGCAAGCCAAAGAGTCCGAGAACAATCGCTGCAAAGATGGAAGCGCGTTTCATGTTTGCGGATTATATCCTGCACTGGATGTAAACCTTGACTAAAAGGGCGAGGATCCGGTGGCAGTGGATTTGCTTCCTGGTCTCCGGACCCGACGCGCTCAGTTCACTGCATCAGCGCCAGCAGACATGTTTCGAACGGCTGCGTCGTTGTCGATCTGAAATGGAAGAAAAATAGAGAAGCATGTGCCGCAGCAATGGGGTTGGGTACTAGTTCGTAGTTTCATGACCCCGTTGTATTTCCGCAAAATATCGGAGGCGATCCACAAACCGAGTCCGGTTCCGCCCTCCCCTTTGGTTGTAAAGAAGGGCTCCAAAATTCTCGGGCGAACCTCGGCCGGAATGCCTGGTCCATTATCGGCGACGACGACGCGCACCCCAGGGCGCTGGCTCTTCCAATCTCGCGATGCGTAAGCGCGCAGGGTGATCTTGCCTTTCCTCGGTGCGACCGCTTCGATGGCATTTCCCACAAGATTTGCAAACATCTGCCGCAACTCTCCAGGCAAAGCGAGGATGTGCCCGTCGATTTCAATTCGCTGCTCGAATTCGATCTCTTCGGCCTTGAATTTTCTTTCGTAGAGTTCGATCACGGTTCCGAGTATCTCCCGGATCTGAACTGGAATCGGCTTTGCCGACTCACGCTGGAATGCGAGCATTCGCCGTGTCATCTGCGTGACCCGCACAAGTTCGCGGCTGGCCATGGTGGCAAACTCCCGAGTGCTGGATTCCTTCGTATCCTGGTCGATGAGGTAAAGCAGGTTGGCGATTGCGTCCAGCGGATTGTGAATCTCATGTGCTATGGTCGCGGCCAGTCTTCCGGTGGTGGAAAGGCGATCGCTTGTCCGAAGCGCTTTTTCGGTGTTGCGTTGTTCAAGCACATCATGGAAGACTAGGACGACTCCCTCAATCTCCCCACTCCTGTTACGGATGGGCGCAGCGCTATCTTCGATCGGAAGTTCC
>Ga0181516_10002582_pt1 | contig 12701 bp, 14 predicted proteins | sample PEATcosm2014_Bin_25_FD_121104 | JGI IMG/M metagenome (GOLD analysis project Ga0181516, IMG submission 121104) | Peatland microbial communities from MTU Mesocosm Facility, Houghton, MI, USA - PEATcosm2014_Bin01_10_metaG | ecosystem: Environmental > Terrestrial > Soil > Wetlands > Peat | place...
CACGGAGACGGCTTTCTTGTCCAATACGGTCAGCCCCACCTATAGCGTAACGCCGCAAGACACGGCCAGTTCCACCTTCACGCCCTCTTCCACGGCCACTAACACGCCGCAGGACACGGCTACCTTCAGCGCGACGCCCACGGAGACGGCTTTCCTCTCCAACACGGCCAGCCCCACTTACAGCTTTACCCCGCAAGACACGGCCAGCTCCACCTCCACACCCTCGTCCACGGCCACCAACACGCCGCAGGACACGGCCACCTTCAGCGTGACGCTTAGCTCCACCAACACGCCGCAGAACACGGCTTCGAGCACGCCCAGCTTTACTTCTTCGCCCAGCCCGACAGCCACCTCAACCCTGGTGGTGTTCAATGGGCTTTGGTATGACGGCGAGACGGCAGGGGCCACCAGCGCTGACGGCGCAGGCTGGGCCACCAATGGCAATCTCTACGAGATGTCGGATGGGACGGGCTATGGAGCCAGCACGCACTACCTGCGGCTGACGATCACTGCGGTCAATTACAATGCGTCGGGTGCGTGGATGAACATGAGCGCCATGCCGCAGACGCGGAACGTCAGCAGCTTCACGGCCTTGGAGCTCTGGTGGCGTGTTCCTGCAAACAGCACGCCCCTGGGCAATGATTTCAGGCCGGCGATCGTCCTGATAAGCAATGGCGGCAATAGCGGGCCGGTGAATGCCCAGCCTTACCTTGATACAGCGACCGCACCTGGCGTTGGCATCTGGGTTCATTCCACCATCCCCCTATCAGCCTTCACAGGGATGGATTTGACCACAATCAAGGCCATTCAAGTGCAGCCCGCTTCGGGGCAGGGGATCGCCTATAGCGGGGCCATAGATCTGGATAATATCCAATTCACCAATAATTCAGGCCTGCCCTTGCGCAGCTTCAACGGCCTGTTCGCGGACTTCGCGCTGATGAACGCCAGCTACACGGGCCAGTACTGGTACACAACGATGGACAATGACACTTGCGCCGTGCTCACAACCATGAGCTACCCAGTTTCGGGCAATCCGCCTATTGATGCGGGCGGCAACACCTTGAGCCCCTTGGAGTGCGGACACTTTACCGGCGTGCTGGGCACCAGCGGTGGCGCATGCAATCCTTTTGCCCAGATGGCCTGTGCGCTGAGCACAACGGCGGTGGATTTGAGCAATGGCAGCTATTTTAAGACCTTGCCTGCGGGAGCCACGGGAATGCGCTTCGCCCTGAAGCTTGGGCCGAACAGCGACCCCAGCCAGGTCTATCGCGTGGTGCTGACCGAAGGGTCGGTGAGCGGTGGTGGCACTGACTACCATGTGCAGATCGCTGGTTCGGACCTTTCCACCACCCAGTTCACCTACTACCAGGTGGCGTTCCCGGCCAATGGCACCAAGCCGGCCCTGCATAGCGGCAACGATGTCACTGAGCTTTGGTGGGGCCAGCCCAGTTGGGCCACGGGGTCCAATTCGTTCGCTTGGGATGACACCACGGCTGAAGTGGTGCGGGTGCAGCCGGCCACAGGCGGTGTGCCTTTCGACATCATGGTCGACGACATCGAGTTCTACTGAGTTCAATAAAATCCGGATTTGGCCAAAAGGCCGGGGTGCTTTGAGCGCCCCGGCCTTTTGGCCGAAAAAGGGGAGGGTTCAGTATGCGGAAGCTCTTTCTGATCATGGCGGCTCTGCTCTTTGCCAGCCTGGCCAGCCGGGCTCTGGCCCATCCAGGCCCCTTGGATGCGGATGGCGGGCATTGGGAAAAGGCCACCAACAGCTACCACTGGCACCAGGATGCGGATGGCAAGGCCTTCAACACGCCGGTGCCTGGCGGCCATGCGCATGAGCTGGGCCAGAAGGCGCCGGTGAAGGCGGCAGAGTGGAACAAGGCCCACCCCAAGCCCAAGAAGGCCAAGCATCCTGCCAAGAAGAAGGTGAAAAAGGGGCTTGCGAAAGAAGCCAAGCTTGAGCAGACTGGCATCAGCAGCACGGCCCAAAGATAAAGGCGAGCTCGCGCCAATCAGGGCGCAAAACAAGGGAGGCAATATGGGAACCAAAGGTTCAGCCATCGTGGGAGAGCACAGGGAGAAGATCGTCAATCTGTTGAACAAGGCGCTGGCCGATGAATGGCTGGCTTATTACCAGTATTGGGTGGGCGCCAAGGTGGTGAAGGGCCCCATGAAGGACGCGGTGATCGCCGAGCTGGTCCAGCACGCGGGCGACGAGCTGCGCCATGCCGGGCTGGTGGCCGACCGCCTGATCCAGCTGGGCGGCACGCCCCTGCTCTCTCCGGACCAGTGGCCCAAGTTCTCCAACTGCGGCTATGATGCCCCGGAGGACCCCTACGTGGTGGCGGTGCTGGCCCAGAACATCCGCGGCGAGCAGTGCGCCATCCAGGTCTACAACGAGCTGCTCAAGGCCACCCGCGATGTCGACCCGGTGACCAACAACATGGTGCTGGGCATCTTGAGCGATGAGGTGCTGCACGAGGAGGACCTGCAGAACCTGGACGAGGACCTCAAGCTGATGCTGAGCCACTCCAAGTAGGCTCCAAGAAAAGAAGGGCAGGCCCGCGGGCCTGCCCTTCTTTTTGTTTGCGCCCTTTGCTTCCCCTGGCTTCAGCGGCCCCGCATCCTGTCCTCGCAGGCCGTGAGCGCCGCCTTGGCGCCATCGCCCATGGCGATGATGATCTGCTTGTAGGTCCCGGCGGTCACATCGCCGGCGGCATACACCCCGGGGGCGCTGGTGCGGCCGTGGGCATCCACCACGATCTCGCCCTGGCGGTTGAGGCCCAGCAGGCCCTGGGCCAGCTCGCTGCTGGGCGCCAGGCCTATCTGCACAAAGACCCCCTCCACGGCCAGGCGCCGGTCCTGGCCGCTGGCGCGGTCCTGGTAGGCCAGGCCTGTCACGCCCTGGGGCCCGCCCAGCACTTCGGTGGTGCGGGCGCTGGTGATCACCGTGGCGTTGGCCAGGCTGGCCAGCCGCCGCACCAGCACCTCATCGGCCTTGAGCGTGCCGTGGAACTCCAGCAGGGTCACATGGCTGCAGATGCTTGCCAGGTCCAGGGCCGCTTCCACTCCCGAATTGCCGCCGCCCACCACCGCCACGGGCCGGCCCTTGTAGAAGGGGCCATCGCATTGGGGGCAGAAAGCCACCCCGCGGCCCAGGTGCTCCTTCTCGCCCGGGACGCCCAGCTCGCGCCATTTGGCGCCCATGGCCAGGATGAGGATGGGCGCGCGCAGGCGCTCTCCGCCCTTGAGCAGCGCCTCTTTCACGCCGCCCAGGCTCAGCGCCTCCACCTGCTGGCCCAGCATCAGCTCAATGGGGTAATCTTTGAGGTGCCGCTCCAGGTCCGCGGCCAGGATCTGCCCTTCGGTGCGGGGCACGGAGACCAGGTTCTCGATGCCCAGGGTGTCCTTGACCTGGCCGCCCAGCCGCTGGGCCACCAGCGCGGCCTTGAGGCCCTTGCGGGCGCAGTAGATGGCTGCCGCGCAGCCCGCCGGGCCGCCGCCCACCACCACCACATCATAAGCCCTTGCGCTGCCTGCCGCCCTCAGCTGCCCGGCCAAGTCTGCATCAAGCATGGCGCTCCCGAGAAGGGGCCAAAAAAAGGGGCCGGACAGAGCCGGCCCCTTGGTTTCGCTGACGCGGCTCCCTGGAAGCCTTAGAGCTTGCCAACCAGGTTGAGGCCGGGCTTGAGGGTGGCGGCGCCGGGCCTCCACTTGGCTGGGCAGACCTCCCCATCGTGGGTGGCCACGAACTGGGCGGCTTCCACCTTGCGCAGCAGCTCCTCGGCGTTGCGGCCGATGCCGTTGTCGTGGATCTCGCAGAGCTTGACCTGGCCCTCGGGGTTCACCAAGAAGGTGCCGCGGTAGGCCAGGCCCGCCTCTTCGATGTAGACGCCGAAGGCCTGGCTCAGGGCTCCGGTGGGGTCGGCCAGCATGGGGAATTTGATCTTCTTGATGGTGTCCGAGGCGTCGTGCCAAGCCTTGTGCACGAAGTGGGTGTCGGTGCTCACCGAGTAGACCTCCACGCCCAGCTTCTGCAGCTTGTCGTAGTTGTCGGCCATGTCTCCCAGCTCGGTGGGGCAGACAAAGGTGAAGTCGGCGGGGTAGAAGAAGAAGATGGACCATTTGCCCTTGAGGTCGGCATTGGTGACTGTCTTGAAGGCGTCATTGTGGTAGGCTTGCACCTTGAACTCTGGGATGCTGCTATTGATGATGGATGCCATGTCCCCTCCATTGGGAGCTGCGGTTGTCTTTGTCCCTCACAAGGATGAACGGAGCCGGGGGGCCGGCGGTTTGGAGGCTTCGGCGCCCTTGGGCCCCGGGCCAACAGGGAGGTTCAATGCACGCCCATAAGCGCGGCCGCAAGACCGTGATCGTCTGCACGCTGGGCCCGGCCAGCCTGAGGCCCGCCACCCTGGATGCCATGCTCAAGGCTGGCATGGACGTGGCGCGGCTCAACTTCAGCCACGGCACGCCCGAGAGCATGAGCCAGGCCATGGCCCTGGTCAGGGCCGCCTTCTCCCGCGCCGGCAAGCCGGTGCAGGTGCTGGCTGACCTGCCCGGGCCCAAGGTGCGCATCGGCGAGGTGAAGGGCGGCGCGCTCACGCTCAAGGCCGGGGACAGCCTGCTCTTGACCAGCCAGCCCTGCCTGGGCACGGCCAAGCGCATCAGCGTGGAATACCCGCACCTGGGCAGGAGCCTGAAGAAGGGCGGCCTGGTCTTCTTGAACGACGGCTTCATGCAGCTCAAGGCTGAGAAGGTGCAAGGCGGCCAGGCGCTGTGCACCGTGCTGGTGGGCGGCGAGCTGCGCTCGCGCAAGGGCTTCGCCCTGCCCGGCGTCCGGCTGCCGCTCTACCCGCCCACGGCGCAAGACCTGGAGCTGCTGCGCTTCGCCCTCTCGCTGGGCATAGGGTGGTTCGGCGCCAGCTTTGTCAGCTCAGCCAGGGAGCTCAAGGCCTTCCGCGCCGCGGCCCCCCATCCCATCCAGCTGGTGGCCAAGCTGGAGCGGGCAGAGGCCCTGGCGCATGCCACGGAGCTCTGCAAGGAGGCGGATGCCATCATGATCGCGCGCGGCGACCTGGGCGTGAATCTCCCCTTGGAAGAGGTGCCGCTGGCCCAGAAGGCGCTCACCCGGCTGGCCAACGTGCACCACGCCTTCACCATCACCGCCACCCAGATGCTGGAGAGCATGACCAGCAACAGCCGGCCCACCCGCGCCGAGGCCGCGGACGTGGCCAATGCGGTGCTGGACGGCAGCGAGGCGGTGATGCTCAGCGAGGAGACCGCGGCCGGCCAGTACCCCGTGGAGGCCGTGGCCTGGATGGACCGCATCGCCCGCGCCGCAGAAAGGGCCCGCCGGCCGGATGGCAAGGTGAGGTACAGGCTGGGATAAGAGTAGTCCGTGACCTCATTGGTACCTAATGGAGGTAATATGCCCGAAGGCTTTGAAGATGTTGCGCGGCTTTATTACGAAAGCCGCGATTTTTTGGTGAGCTGCAACGTCAAGATCCCCTTTGACCAAACCGACAAAGTCGCACGCCAACATGAGCGCGAGATTGCGGGTTTGGGCGCATCGGACCCGGCCATTGACATTGATTTGGTAGCTGGCAACAGCACGCAGCTAGTTATTGTTGAAGTCAAGTCATGGTTCAAGAGCACGGGCCTGGCCTTTGCTGATGGCTTGGCCAAGAATGCTGCCACTGACAAACCAATACGTTTATTTAGTGACGAAATATTCAGAAATTATGTTCAGACCAAGCTGGCCGCAAAGTACGGTTACAAGGTCGAGCAGGTGAGCTTTGCCTTGGTGGTGGGCAAGGTGGCTAAAGGTGAAAAGGACTTAAAGAGGCATTTTAAAGCGAAAGGCTGGGAGCTGGTCACGGCTAAAGAAGTGGCTGAGAGAGTGCATAAGATTGCGAGCCAGAGCGCTTATATTGATCACCCGGCGATTGCCATGGTGAGGTGTTTGGGTGCTGGAGGGTTTTAAATAATCAACTTGTCCGAGCCAATATAGTGTATTATATTACTTATAAGGTAACGAAATGAATATTGCCTTTGCCAACCGAAGGCTTGAAAAGCTTTGCTGCGATGATGCGGCAGCACGCAAGGAGCTGGGTGCGGAATGCGCCAGAAAGCTCCGGCAGCGATTGGATGAAATGCACGCATGCGCAATTTTGGCTGAGATGGCGTGCTTGCCGGGAAAGTGCCATGAGCTGACAGGAGATCGCCGCGGTTGCTTGGCGGTTCATCTTATTGAGCCCTATAGGCTTGTTTTTAAGCCCGAGGGACAAGACATCCATAAGCCCGATGGCGGGCTGGATTGGACAAAGGTGAAAGGTATCACCATCACCTGGGTGGGAGATTATCATGGCCATTGAAGCAGTCAAGAACCAATACAATCCGAGCAGCGTGTCGTGCCCGGGCGAGACCATCAAGGAACTATTGGAAGACTTGGGCATGAGCCAAGCTGAGCTTGCCCAGCGTTCGGGGTGTTTGCCCAAGACCATCAGCACAGCGATCAACGGTAAGAGCCCGATCACCATGGATCTGGCCTTTAGGCTGTCTAAGGTCTTCGGCACAACTGCGGAGTTTTGGGTCAACCGCGATGCGCGCTACCAGGAGTTTTTAAAGCAACAGTCTGATGAGGCCAAGTTTGCTGAAGAAGCCGATTGGACAAGGCGATTCCCGATAACAGAGATGGTGGAGCGGAAGTGGATTCCGCAGGTGAAAGCCGGGACCGCGGATTGCGTGAAGGCTCTGCTGGATTTCTTCGGCGTTGCATCAGTCGAACAATGGCAACTTGGTTACTCGGGGAGCAAGCTGGCGTTTCGGAAAGCCGATAAGTTCAAAACACATGGAGAAGCATTGTCAGCCTGGGTACGGCAGGGAGAACGCCAGGCAAACACTGCTGCCTATGCAAATTGCGGCCCTTATAATAAGGCAACTTTTTTGGCCCAACTGCCCAAGATCAAAGCTCTGATCCCCAAAGGTGATGATTCTGCTTTTGCGCAATTGGTATCGCTTTGCTGCACAGCAGGCGTGAAAGTGGTCTTTGTAAAACCTTTTAAATCAATGCCCGTGAATGGCGCGACGATGTGGCAAGGGTCCGCGCCGCTCATTCTATTGAGCAACAGGGGGAAAACCCACGACAAGCTTTGGTTCAATTTTTCCCATGAAGCCGGGCACATCATCAAGCATGGCAAAAAGGATGTTTACATCAGTTTAGAGAAGGCGGATTGCACCCCTAAAAGCCCGAAAGAAGCAGCAGCTGATTCGTTTGCCCAAGAGTGGCTGTTGAGCAAAGCTGCTTATCAGGCTTGGGTTGGAGAGGGTGATTTTTCGAGGGGTTCGGTGGTGGCTTTTGCCGAACAGCAACAGACACACCCCGGTGTGGTGGTGGGCCGGTTACAGCATGACCAAAAAATCGGCTATAACGTCCATTTGGATTTGAAGGTAACGCTCACATGGAAAGAATAGGATTGCTAGCTGATCATCCCCATGACCATGAGCAGGCTTTGCTCCACGGCAGCCATCTCGCTTGGGCTGAGGGCGGCGAGCGGCCCTTGCCCAAGGCGCCGGCGGTCCAGGGCGCGGGGCTGTTCGGCCACCACTTGAGAGTCAGCCTTTAATTGGCCGCGGGCTTTGATGATGGGATGCAAGAGGGACCGGCGGGGATCCACCTGGCTGGTCAAGGGCAGGACGACCACGGTCTTGACGGCGTTGATCGCATTGAGCCAGTCCGCCTGCAGGATGAGCACGGGGCGGATCTTGCCGATCTCTGCGCCGCGATTGGGATTGAGGTTGGCAGTGTAGATCTCGCCGCGCTTCATCGCGGCTTCCTTTTTGCCTTGCCCCGCCCCTGCCCATAAGCGGCTTTGGGCTCAGCCAGCAGCAGCGCTTCGTTATCCAAGGCCAGCGCTTCTTCGGCCATGGCCAAGGAGGACGCAGGGTCCAGGCTTTCAGCAGCCCGTATATAGGCCGCCAAGCGCTCCTGCTTTCTCTTCTGGCTCAAGAAGCCAGCGAGTGCCAGGCGCATGATCTCAGATTGGGATTGGCCGGCTTGGCGCACCTCGGCTTTGAGGGCTTCTTCAAGCTTTTCTGGCAAGCGGATGGTGATGGCACCCATGAGGGCCTCCAAGCGTCATACTTTTGTATGACATTAGTTTACCCTCTTTAGCATGCCTGTCAAGACGGCTCCATGCGATCCCAGCGGGCCTTATCCCCAAACCCACCTTGACGCGGCCAGCCCTGGCTCTTAGGATGGCACAAGGCTCCTGCGAGCCTTTTCATTTTCAGCTCAGAGGCAATTTTGCGATTTGGCATCACTGACCAGTTTGACGCGGCCCATCATCTGATAGGCGCGGGCATCTGCGAGAAGCCGCACGGCCACACCTACAAGGTGGAAGCCTGCGCGCGCGGCCAGCGCGGGCAGGGCGAGGCTTTGGCCCAGGCCCTGCGCAGCTTTTGCGCCAGCTGGCATCATAAGAACCTCAACACCCTCATGGAATACCCCAGCGCGGAGAACATGGCCCAGGCGGCTTTCCGCAGCCTGCGCAAGGAGCAGCCGGGCCTGGTCTGGCTGCGCATCTGGGAAGGCCATGGCAAATGGGCAGAGGCCCATCAGGACGATCCCTTTTTGGAGGCTTGATGCTGCCCAAGCGCAAGGACCTGTGGGCCGCGCTTTTCATCTTCTGCGCTGGCATGGCCTTGGGCCTGGCGGTCAACGCCCTGTCGCCCAAGGGCTTCGACTTCCGCATGGCCGCTGGGCTGAAGCAGGCCTTTCAGCCTGCCACGGACTGGGATGACGACACCCCCAGCGCCGCTGCCAAGCCCGGGGACCCGCCTTCGCCTAAGGCTTCGGCGGGGGAGCAGCCATGAGCGCCCTGCGCCGCATCTGGGGCCATCCCGCGCTCTTGTGGGCCTGCCGCCTGCTTGTGGGCCTGCTCTTCATCTTCTCCAGCTTCGGCAAGCTGTCCAATCCCGCCGAATTCCTGGGCTCGGCAGAGCAGTACCAGCTGCTGCCCAAATTCGCGCTGGCAGTGTGGGCCGGCGGCCTGCCCGGGGTGGAGATGCTCTCGGGCCTTCTCCTCATCTTCAGCCCCTGGTGGCGGGCCAGCGCCCTGCTCTTGAGCGGGCTCTTCTTGGTCTTCATCGCAGCCCTCATCTCCGTCATCTTCCGCGGCATGCAGATAGACTGCTCCTGCATGGACATCATCCTGAGCTGGGCCGGCGTGTTCGGGCAGAGCCCATGGCTCATGGCCCATGCGCCGGGCCTGGCGTGGCATCTGACGGCGCTCACTGAGGGCAGCCATCTGGTCAGCTGGGGCACGGTGCTGCGCGATGTCTATTTCTTGGCGCCCACCCTGCTGGTGGCCTTCTCGCCCGAGCGCGCCAAGGCCGGGCAGGCATGAGCGATTGGGCCCTGCTGGTGGTGGGCGGCGGGCCGGCCGGGCTCTTCCTGGCCCAGGCCGCCGCGGCGCATCTGGGCCCGGTGCTGGTGCTGGAGAAGATGGAGAAGCCCGGCAAGAAGCTGCTCTTGAGCGGCGGCGGGGGCTGCAACTTCACCCACAGCCGGCCCATCCAGGAGTTTTTGGGCTGCTATGGGGAGCACGGCCGCTTCTTGAAGCCCGCGCTGCTCAATTTCACCAACCTGGACGCCATCGCCTTCTTTGAGGCCGCGGGCGTGCCCTGCCAGGCGGATGGCGAGACCGGCAAGGTCTTCCCGCGCTCGCGTAAGGCCCAGGACATCCTCAAGGCTCTGCTCTCGGCCTGCGATTTGGCCGGGGTGGAATTGCGCTGCAAGATGCCGGTGGAGCGCGTTGAGCGCCTGGCTTCTGGGTTTGAGGTCTTGGCGGGTGGCGAGCGCTTCTCGGCTGAGAGGGTGGCCATCACCACGGGAGGCTGCTCCTTCCCCAGCACCGGCTCCACGGGCGACGGCTATGGCCTGGCCCAGGCCCTGGGCCACGGCCTGGTGCCTCCCCGGCCCGGCCTGGCCGCGATGCTGATGGATGAGCATCCCCTAGGCACCTTGCCTGGCACCTCCTTCAAGAAGCTCAAGGCCTCGCAGTGGCGGGGCGGCCGCAAGCTGCGCGAGCTCAAGGGCGATTTGCTCATCACCCACAAGGGGCTCTCGGGCCCGCTCATCCACAACTATTCCCGCTACCTGGAGCCCGGGGACGAGCTCAAGCTCAACCTGGCCGGCTTGGACGCGGACCAGGGCTTTGCGGATTTCTCGGCCCGCTTTGATGCGCCGGGCCAGCCTGGCATGAAGGAGCTGATGCAGGGCCTGGCCCTGACCCAGGCCCTGCGCGAGCTCCTGCTGGAGCTGGCCGGCCTGGCCCTCGCCGCCCGGCCGCACCAGGTGCCCAAGCCGGCCCGGCGCAGGCTCTTTGAGCTCTTGAGCGCCTTTTCGGCGCGGGTGGCCGCCATGGCGGGCTTTGAGAGCGCCATGGTCACCTGCGGGGGCGTGCCCCTGGACGAGGTGGACCCCAAGACCATGGCCTCGCGCAAGGCGCCGGGCCTGTATCTCGCGGGCGAGGTGCTGGACATCGATGGCGACAGCGGCGGCTATGACCTGCAGGCCGCCTGGTCCACGGCTCAGCTCGCGGCCCAGGCCATGGCCCGGGCATGAAAGGCCTGGTTGACGCCGTGCGGCGCGCTCTTTACCATACCCCACAAGCCTTAGAACCCCCGCCTGCGTAGGGACAAGAGAGTGCCTTCGCCCTTCTTAAAGGAGCCGGTCCATGATCGACCCCCTCATCCAGATCACCCCTGAGAGCTGCGACCCTGACAAGTACATCCTGGCCACCTACCTCATCACCGCGCCCGCCAAGAGCGCGCACGAGGTGATGCAGGCCATCGCCCTGGAGCAGAGCACCGGCACCTGGACCGGCGTGCCCGAGGAGACCGAGGCCGTGCGGATCCAGTCGGTGGCCAAGATCCCGGCCATCTACGAGGTGCCGCATTACGAGGACCGCCTGCCTGAGCCCGGCGCGCCGCGCACCTTCATCGCCCAGGTGGCCTTCCCGGCCGAGAACATCAACAACCAGTTCCCCCAGATGCTGACCGCCGTGTACGGCAACATCAGCATGAGCGGCAAGCTCAAGGTGCTCGACATCCGCTTCCCGCGCGCCTTTGTGGAGAGCATGCCCGGCCCGGCCTTCGGCATCGCCGGCCTGCGCAAGGCCGCCGGCGTGGAGCCTAGCCGCCCCATGCTCTGCGCCATGTTCAAGCCCTGCGTGGGCGCGCCGCCCAAGAGCCTGGCCAAGATGCTCTATGAGCTGGGCCTGGGCGGGGTGAATGTGGTGAAGGATGATGAGCTGCTGGCCAGCCCGCCCTTCTGCACCATCGAGGCCCGGCTGGAGCAGGTGCTCAAGGCCGTGGCCCAGGTGAAGAAGGAGACCGGCCGCACCGTGCTCTACGCCCTCAACGTGACCGATGCGCCCGAGCCCCAGGCCAGGAACATCGAGATGGCCCTCAAGATGGGCGCCAACTGCCTCATGTTCAACGTGCCCACCATCGGCTGGTCCAGCTTTGCCGAGGCCGTGCGCCAGATCAAGGGCCGCGTGCCGGTGCTGGCGCACCCCGACTTCGCCGGCGCCTACCATGGCAGCCCCGAGTACGGGCTCAACAGCGCCCTGGTGCTGGGCAAGTTCAGCCGCATGGCCGGCGCCGACATGCAGGTCTGCCCCAGCGCCTACGGCAAGGTGCCCATGGTGCACGACCGCGTGCTCTCCATCGCCCAGTACCTGCGCGCGCCCCTGTATGACGTGAAGGGCTGCATGCCAGCGCCCTCGGCCGGCATGATCCCCGGCCAGGTGCAGCAGCTGCTCAATGACTTTGGCCCCGACACCATGGTGGCGGGCGGCGGCGGCTACCACGGGCATCCCCAGGGCGCCACGGCCGGCGCCCGGGCCTTCACCCAGGCCGTGGACGCCTGGGTGGCCAAGGTGCCGCTGGATGTGGCCGCGCGCGACCACGAGGAGCTGCGCCTGGCCCTGCAGAAGTGGGGGGTCTTCACCTGGTCCACGCCCACTCAGTACGCCCTGACCTCGGCCTAGAGGCGGGCCGCAAGCCCTCCTTCACCCGAAGGAGGGCTTCTTCTTCTGGATGCCATGGAAACCAGCGACAAGGCGCTGCCCGGCCGCAAGCCCGCCTGGCTCAAGGTGCGCTTCAGCGGGGGAGCCAATTACCAGCAGGTGCGCCAGGCCGTGAGCGGCAACGCCCTGCACACGGTCTGCGAGAGCGCCCGCTGCCCCAACCAGGGCGAGTGCTGGGAGCGCGGCACCGCCACCTTCATGATCCTGGGCGATGTCTGCACCCGCAGCTGCAGCTTCTGCGCGGTCAAGACCGGGCGGCCAGAGTCCCTGGACCGTGAGGAGCCCCTGCGCGTGGCCGAGGCGGTGAGGGCCATGGGCCTGCGCTACGCGGTCATCACCTCGGTCAACCGCGACGAGCTGCCCGATGGCGGGGCCCAGGTGTGGGCCGAGACCGTGCGCGCGGTGCGGCGCGCGAGCCCGGCCACCCGCATCGAGCTCCTGGTGCCAGACTTTCTGGGCGACCTGAAGGCCGTGGGCACGGTGCTGGAGGCCAAGCCCGATGTCTTTGGCCACAACCTGGAGACCGTGCCCAGCCTCTACAAGGCCGTGCGGCCCCAGGCCCGCTACGAGCGCAGCCTGAAGGTGCTGGCCCACGCGGCC
>Ga0181516_10002583_pt1 | contig 12697 bp, 5 predicted proteins | sample PEATcosm2014_Bin_25_FD_121104 | JGI IMG/M metagenome (GOLD analysis project Ga0181516, IMG submission 121104) | Peatland microbial communities from MTU Mesocosm Facility, Houghton, MI, USA - PEATcosm2014_Bin01_10_metaG | ecosystem: Environmental > Terrestrial > Soil > Wetlands > Peat | place...
CTTTTGGGGGACATCAAAACTTTACATCGGCATACAATTGATAATTGTTTAGCGACGATAGCTTGGTTACATTGGTGGCGTCTGCGCAAACATAGTGCACAAAAAGGTGAGTGAAAAATAGTCGGCCATTCGCAGGGTGTGCTTCAGGGTGTACTTTGGCGCCTATATTCGGTGCCGTATTGATAATGAATGGCTTATGGCTGGATAGGAATCCCTCCTCTCCGCCATCGCAATCCATTAGCCGTTTGGCCGCCCCCAGAGTGCTGCCTAGAAGGTGCAGGTGGGCACGCTGCCTGCGGTGGAGAAGCTGGATGTGGTGATACCCGTTCCCGACGGGGTCATGTTCGAGTTGTCGAGAGCGATTGCCGCGAACTCGTTGCTGCTGTACTGCGATCCGACGTCCAGATTAATGTTGGCGAAGTACCCATTGATGGGATAGATGGCGCTATACCCCTGAAACAATTCATAAGCGCCCGAGATCGAGGCGGTGGAATAGACGCCGTTGACGACGATGTCCTGGAACTGCGGCGTGCCTGCGGTTCCGGAGCAGCTTCCGTAGTAGGCGTTGATGACCATCAGGTGCTTTACGCCAGAGATGCAGGTGTTCTGGTAGGTGACCTGCTGAACCAGGCCGCCGCAGGTCTGGTCGGTCTTGATGTTGATCGCCTGGGCGTCGCCGGACTGAATGCCATCCAGGCCGGTTCCGTAGACATAGTTATTGGAGAAGAGGATGTTGGTGACGCCGCGGAAGGTTTGGCTGCCGATGGAGATGCCGTGGGTGCCATAGAGGCGGTTGTTGCTGACCGTGATGTTGGAGGCCGCAGCCTGGTTGGTCTTGACGGCTACGCCGTCGTCCCCGGCCTCGATTGTTGAGTTTGTGACGGTCACGTTGGCGATGCTGTCGATGTCGATGCCGTCGGCATTGGCCTTGGAGGGCGGGGTGAGGATGGTGATTCCCCAGACTGTGGCGCCGTTTCCACCCTGAATGTAGAGGTTGGGATACGCAGCCTGCTGCAGCGTGATGTTATAGGCGATGAAGTTGTTGGCGGTGTTGGTCTGCACAAGCCTCGGCGTGCCGGTGACGATGTCGCCACGACCGTCAATGATACCGGGACCCATGATGGAAGAGTTGGCGCCGGAGATATTGAGCAGCTCGGATTGGCTGGAGTAGCTGTTGTTGCCTTCCAGCGTGACTCCCTCGTCGACGATGAGGCCTTCGCCGATGACGTTCAGCTCGGCGGAGTAGAACGCGTTGTTGGCGCCGGAGGGCGTCAGTTCCACGGCTGCGCCCGTGTTCTTGCATGCGGTCAGTGCAGCCTGCAGGCGGGCGGTGTCGTCCGTAGCGGGCGGCGACGAGCGCTGCGACGTACTGAACTGCGCGGAGAGCGCCTGGCATACGGCAGGGTAGACAGGCTGGGTGACGCTGCGCGTGTCCCCCGTGGCATACGTGACCGCCGTCCCGGAGATGGTGACCGCGACCGATCCCGTGGCCGAAGTGGAGGCAACGCTCTGCGCGGCAATGGTGACCGGCGTGGTTGGAGTGCCGGCCGGGGCCGTGTAAAGGCCGCCCGTCGTGATGGTGCCCTGCGCTGTGCTGCCGCCTGTGACACCGTTCACCATCCAGTTGACTGATTGGTTGGCGGTGCCGGTCAGCACCGCGGAGTATTGGCCGGTCTGGTTGACAAGGACGTTCGCCGGACCGGAGACGGCAACCGTGACCGGCACGACCGAGACGCTGATGGAGCCGGCCGCGGTAGCAGACAGCACACTGACGGCACTGATGGTGACGGCGCCGGTAGGAACAGTCGATGGCGGGGTATAGAGACCCGTGGAAGAGATGGTGCCCGCCGATGTGGACCCTCCGGCCACGCCGTTGACCATCCAGGTGACGGACTGGTTGGTCGCTCCGCGCGCGGTCCCGCTGACCGCTGCGGTGTATTGCGCCGTCTGGGTGAGATTGACCGTGGATGGTCCCAGCACAGTGACCGTCAGCGGGGAGATGGGCAGTGTCCAGCTTGAAGGACAACTACTGAGCGTGGGTTGGTAGGGCGGCACGGAGGGGACGAGCGCGTAGATCGCGCACACACTGAGCGCGGGGTTGTTGACGATATTGAGCATTGCGCCGATGGTGTCGGTTGGTGCGGCGCTGCCGGAGGGCTTGGCGTCGGTGAAGAGCATTCCGCAATTGCTGCTATCGCCCGCGACTCCGCCAGTGGAGTTGATGCAGGCCGAGAGGGCGTCCCCCAGCGTCTGGATCTCAAAGCTCGATGCGTAGTAGCTGGACGGCAGTGCCGGTCCGGGGACGATTCCCTGCGATGTGTCCGTGTATTCGCTGACTGCATTGAACGCAGCCTGTAGCGCGGAGGCATCCGCCGTGCCCGATCCAATGGCGGAGTAGGAGGTCATGTAGTTCGCCAATGCGGCGACGGAGCCGACCGTCGTGAGTTCATCCACATCGATAAAAGTGGAGGGAGATAAGCTGCTGCAAGGACCGAGAGCGGCCATCATGGCGAGTCCCGGATTATTGGTTCCGGCAGCCAGTCCAGGATTGCCGCCGGTGCTGGTCAAATAGACCTCGGCGACAGCGGGAGGGTAGTTCACTGTCCCCACGACAGGGCAGGTATAGGCGCCGGTGAGGGTGAACGATCCGGCGGGAAGCGAGTTGTACCCGTTGCCTGCGTTGGCGTTGCTATTCGTGGTATTCCCGCTGCCATCGCTGGTGGTCACCTTGGTGCTCAGGAGCGGTATCGCGGCGGAGCCGTCGCCGGAATATCCAACGGCGTAGAGCTGAATCGTGGATCCCGTAACCGGCTGCTGGCCACCGTGAACGGCCCCTGATACACCGAGCGCCTGAGGCAAGCCGGCGCGCTGCGAACCTGCGCACCCAGTCAATAGAGCACTCCCTGCGAGCAGGAGAACGCTCAGCAATCCGGGCGTCACGGAGGACGAAGATCGATGGAGACGATGCGGGCGCGGGGAGAAGAGACGGGTCATGAGGGGGCCTGGGCCACTCTGTTTGTATCTGGCCGCGCTTTGAAGTGTCAACTAACATCTCATCGTCAGGCGCAAAATGGGCGACCACGCGCAGCCTGTTTTCTGGGTAAATCCTATTATTTTCATATTGATACGAATTTCTACGCGTCGCTTCTTCCTCTATCCATGCGTACGCCGACACGATTGGCTAGACCACCGCCTGTAATTTCTGCACGTTTTCAGTTGACTTTATCCACCTCGTCCGATTAGCTTTCCATATCGAGGAAGAACATGAAGAAACCATTGCTGCTAATCGTGTGGGCTGTCGCCGTGCTTGCTGTTGCCATTCCGGCCCAGGCCCAGAGCGGCTGCGCGGACTCTCCTGAGAACCCCACTGTGGTGCTGGCTCTCGTGGGCTCGGCAGGCGCCTTGTTTTCTTCGCTGCGGGCCCGGGTTAAGGCTCGGCGCAGGTCCGGCCGCTAAGTCCAAGTTCTGTCTTCCATCGAATTCCAGCGGCTTGACATCGTGCGCAGACGGCCACGACGTCGCTAGAGTTCTGCGGTTCATGTCCGCGATGCGGCCTCCCGGATACAGCGACCGCTCCAAAGAATCCGGCATCGCCCAGGACGTTCGAGCGATGCCGGATTGGTTGGTGTATTGCGGACGGGCTTAGGGTTTCGCGCCGACGGCTCCATTCTTCAACGCGAGCGCAAGCGGAGTCACGGTCGGAGACGCAGCGCCTACGAGTTCGAAGACCGAGGAGCCGACGCTAGCCGTGGCAGCGACGTCATTTGCCACCCAGACATTTCCAGACGGGTCAATGGTAATGCCGGTCGACGATGCGAGGCCTGCGTGTTGATACCCAATTGTATTGGCGGGCGCGGTCCCGGTATTTTGGGGCGAAAGGATGGTGCCTGCACTGTTGAGTTCCGATATAGCGGCCGTATTAAAGTTGGATGCCCAGACATTCCCGGAACCATCTACGGCGAGGAAGCGTGGGCCGGCAAACGCTGCACCGGAACCGTAGGTGGTGCCGGCGCCGCCAGTGAGAGCCAAACTTGTGACAGAACTGGCACTGGCGTTGCCCGCCCACATGGAGTTTATGTTTGCAGCCATACCCCACACACCGTCCTGGCTGCCTCCGCTGTCGGCGGTGTAGGTTGCGGTGAGGGAAGAGTCCGTCGTCGTAGTGCAGGGCGCAGCAAAGGGGGTCGCTCCGCACGTGGCGACTCCGTTCATCGCGGTGATCTCAACGACACTCGGGGAGGAAGTGCTTGCCGCGGCAGCCGCATGCCACACATTGCCTGCTGTGTCGACTGCGGCATACTGCCCGTAGTCGGAACTGGCGTTACCCGCAGAGCCGTCCAGAGGATATTTAATCCAGTTTGTCGCAGCGAGGACCCCACCGGTGAACTCGTCAAGAGATGTGACTGAAGAAGCTGAATTGCCGTGGCCGATAAAGACGTTATTGTTGGCGTCCACAGCAATCCCGTAGGGTGCGCCGGGATCCTTCATGGAGACGCCGGCGGGGACGGTTAGATAAGGCTGCCACTGATACACCCAGGCGCTGCCAGAAGTGGTCGTGACCCACACATTGCCGGTCAAATCGATGGCCATGTTGCGAGGCGTGGACGACGCCATAGTCGTTCCGCTGGCGGAGCCTCCTGCGTTCCACGGGTTGGCGAGCGGCACGCCAGTGGGGCTGAGCTCCGTCAACGATTCGGACGCGGCTGCAGTGGCGGAGGGAACATTGATGAGCCAGATGTTGCCAGAGGCGTCGGCGCGGAGGTCTAACGGCGCATTCAAGACTGTAGTGGCAACCACCTTCGGTCCTGAGTATTGAATGCCGAGGGTCCAGTCGGCAGGTTGCGAACCGGCTGTGTAGGGCGCAGAGTAACCTGCGTAGGGCGGGTTCGCCGTGATCAATCCAAATAACGCCAGGAGGTTGGCCGAAGACCCGTTGGCATTGTTGCTGGTCGGGTTCAGGCTCATGTCGACAGCAGCCTGTAAGGTATCGGTGGGTGCGATGCCGCCTGCAGGCACGACATCCGCGAATAACGTGCCGCAGCTGGAGCTATCTCCGGAGGTCCCGCCCGCCGAGTTGACACAGGCCGCCAGAATGTCGGCGATGGTGTACAGCTTGGCGGATTCCGGCGTCATCGTAATGGAGCCGGCGGCTCCGGTCAAAGTCGCCGAGGTCACGGCGTTTCCGGTAGCGCCGGTGCAGTTCGCATTCGTGGAAACGCCGCAGACGAGGTTGTTGACCGTAGCGAAGGCATTGGCGATGCCGATCCCGGATTGGGCCGTGGTGCTGGGTGTCACCGGCGCGCCGAAGCTATCGGTGCTGGAGGCGCCGAAGGTCGGGGTGAAGTATTGCCCCAGCGCAAAAGCTGTAGCCGCAGTGGTGACCTCGTTGATGAAGATGCTGGTGCCGGAGTTCAGGGTCCCGCAGTTGCCCAGTGCCGCGACGAGCATGATATTGGGATTATTGCTGCCCACGCCGGGGTTCCCGCTGGAGGCTGTGATGTAGGTCAGCGTGGAGGCCGAGGGGCAGGTATATGTGCCGAGGGTGAATCCGCCAGTCGCTCCGGTGGTTACTGGAGCGCCAAGCGCGGTGGCCGCGGCTCCATAGCTGCCCGACCCGACGGCCCATAGCTGGACGGTCGCGCCGACGATAGGATTCTGGCCGCCATGCACCATCCCGGCGAGCGCGGCGCCTTCCATAGGCTGCAAATCGGTCCCGCTGACAAACTGATTGGTGGAGCATCCGGTCATCACGGCCGCTACACAACAAAGCAGCGCAGCAAGGGCAGCCTTGTCCGGGGACATCCCAAAGATTCGATTCGTCATTTGCCACTCCGTAGGTTGGGGGATACAACTGGGGAAAAAGGTCCTACCAGTAAGATGGAGAATTCCCTGCGCCGAAATTCTACACCGTTCGACATACGGTACGGAACCTTAAAAGTAGAATCTTCCGCAAGACGGGCATCCAGGGCCAGGATGTGTCTAACCTCCTATATATCAGTGTCATAGTCATCCTCTAGGCCGCGAGACTCGAGTTCCCCGCCGCATTCGTGCCGCCTCGCCAACGAGATCGGAGTCGAGTTCGCTTCCTCCGATTCCCGGTCGGGCTTGAGGCTTCCCGCAATTGGGAGACCCGTTGCCCGGACATCCCCGCGCATTTTTCTCTCGCGCCCATCGGCAACAGGAATCTCTTCCCTTCCTTTTTAGCGTCGGCCGCGTCTGGCAAGGTCAGACCACTTTACAGCGGCGCATTGCAGTGGCTATATTTCTCACCCATATCAATCGTGGCAGCTTCGGCCGTTTGGCGTTTTCCGGAAATCTCTCGGGCCGGCGTCGCAGCTTGCACTTTCAGCTTCTCAAGGGTTCCAGTTCAGGCTTCAGGAAAGATGCCTCACCTCATGGCCAATCGATTCACTTCATCTGCCGCCCGGGTTTGCACTCGTCTCCACCATATCGACCGCGTCGCAACAATCCGGTCGAACGTCCGGCGCGCGATCGTTATCGCATTGGCCTGCGTGGCAGCAACCGCGTCCAGGGCGCACTCGCAAACCCCAATCATCTTCCCCAACTCCATCGGCACGGTCGCCGGCGGCGGAACCACGCCCGCAAAGAATGCTGCCTGCTCCGCCGGCAGCCCCTTCACCGCGACGGATGCCTACGGCGATGGTTGCCCTGCCACTTCGGTTGCCCTGGGCACCAGCCTCTACGGAGAAGGAACGGATCCCTTCGGCAACATCTTCTTTCTCGACACCACCAACGAGATCATGCACAGGGTGGACGCCAGAAGCGGAATCATGACCGTGCTCGCCGGCGGCGCAACCACCGTCGGCTGCGGCGGCCAGGCCGACAAATTTGGCGATAACTGCCTCGCTTCGACGCAGACCGGCTCATTCAACAATCCACGCGGCCTCAGCGTCGATCCTTACGGCAATGTGCTGATCGCAGACTACGGCGACAACCTGATCCACATCGTCTGTAACGCGGTTTCGCCCTTGTGCACGCAGACGCAGATCGGCTATATGCGCATCGTCGCCGGCTACGCTGCAAGCAGCAGTTCAAGCGGAACCGCTACAGCCGGCACCACCGCCGGAACGGCAGGGGACGGCACCACCGCCGCCGGCACGTCCGGCACCGGAGTAGACAATCCGCGCGGCGCGGCAGCCGACATCTTTGGCAACGTCTACATCGCCGATACCGCCAATATCCGGTTCCGTGTTGTTGTGGGCCCGGCGAGCTACAACGGAGTCAACAATCCTCTCGCGGCTGTCATCGCTCTCGACAGCACCTACAGCAGCGTCACCGCGACCACGGCCGCCGGCAGGATATATCCCATCCTGGGAGGCTTTACGGCGGTAACAGCCGGCAACTACTGCAATGGTTCGAGCGGAGCGAAATCCCTGGATGCGTTCGGCGATGGCTGTCCCTTCTTCAACGCGGCGGTCTCCACCAGCAGCAGTTCCATCTACGGGATTGCAATCGATTCCTCCGGCGACGCCATCCTGAGCGATGCCGGCAACAAGCTGATCCGCGTGGTGTATATGGGCGGAGCCCAGATGGCCGCATTGATCACGCTGGAGAACCCCAGCGTCACCACCCCCGTCGTTGGCTCCGTGTATGCGATCGCCGGTGGAGGCACGCACGGCATCGGCACCACACCGCTGCTCGCCACCACGGAAATCCTGAACACTGCAACCCGCGTCGCCCTCGATGCCGCAGGCAACATCTACCTTGGCGAGACGACTCCCGATGTCGCGTTCATCGACATCAATACCGGCTTCGCGCGGGTTCTGTTTGCCCCCGGCTCGGTCTGCTCTGCCAAGACCGACAGCATCGGTGACGGGTGCCCCGCCGCTCAGTCAACGTTCGGAGTCAACAGCTCCACGCTGTCCATCTCCATCGACAACCTGGGCAACCTCTTCATGGCGGATTCGATCGACAGCCGCATTCGAAAGATCTCCGCCGCCAGCCTTATCCCGATGACCGTCGGCGCGGCAGCCATGCAGAACATCGTCGTCCATGAGCCTGCCGGGGTGACCGGTGTAACTGCTGCGCTCGCCACCCCCTCGCCCGACGTCACCCTCGGCACGGTAAGTTGCGCATCGGCAAACGGAGACAGCACGCTCGACTGCACCATCCCGCTCACGCTTGCGGCATCCGGACCGAATCTCCGCTCAATTGCCCTGGCCGTCACCCCCAGCGGTTCGCTCACCGCCACCAGCATCTATCCCCTGGGGGGCCTGGCTACCGGCTCTGCGCTGGTCACGGACGCGGCAGCGTCAAGTTCAACCGGAAGCATCCTGCCAACCGCCAGCCGCGGTTCCATCACTCCACTTGCGGTTGCCGTGGACGGTTCCAACAACCTCTACTCGGTGAACAGTTCGAATTCAGAGTTCAGTGTCATCCTCGCCGGCAGTTCGACATCGACGCTGCTCTCGGCGGCAGCGCCCACTGGTCTTTCCCAGATCGCCGTCGATACTCAGGGCAACCTCTATGCCGTCGGTTCCGGCGCCGCTACGATAGCGAAACTCACCGTGACTGCGCCGCAGGCTTCCTCCGCCGTGCCTCCCACATATAGCGCAGGCACCGTCAGCTACACCCCCACAGCCACGCCCGCGAAGCCGCAGGGCATCGCCGTCGACGCCAACGGCAACATTTATATATCGGATGGAACCAACGGCGCCGTCTACAAGATCAGCCAGACCGCGGCCTATGAAGCGCCGGTCACAATCGCCGTCGGCTTTACCAATCCAACCTTGCTTGCGCTGGATAACTCCAGCAATCTCTATGTCTATGACGCCGGCGCCGCCTCTATCTTCAAGATCGCGTACCTCGGCGCCAGGACAACCTTCCTCAGCAGTGTTGCCGCGACTGGCCTGGCGACCGATGCTGCCGGCGACGTCTATGTGCAAACCGCCTCGAGCGTCACCGAATACCCGGCCAGCGGTCCCGCCACCACGGTCTATACCGGCGGCGCTGCTCCCAACGGCATCGCCGTCGACGGCAACGGGAATCTCTACCTCTCCGACGCCACGAACACCGGCATTCTCGAAGTTCTGCGGCCAGCCGTCTCCTACAACTTCGGCACCGGCTCCGTTGGATCGCCAACCTTGTCCGGCACGCTGACCAACGCCGGCAACCAGGCAGTCACCGGATCCAATACAGTTACAAATACCACGAACTTCGCCGTGGTCGCGGGCCACAGCAATGGATGCAGCTTCTCCTCCAGCATTCTGGGCGCGCAGGCCATCGGCAACGCCTGCACATTCTCCGCAACCTTCGTCGGCAATGGCTCGGGCACGGTCACCGATGTGCTGAGCTATCTCCCTGCATCCACCGTCGGCAGCCTCACCATGTCGGGAACACTGCAGGGATTGGCAGTCGGAACCACTACGACGATCGGCGGCCAGACTCCGGCGAATCCGTCCTACAGCCCCAGCAGCACGGAGGTCACCTTCACCGTGACCGTCGCTGCCACGTCGGGCGCCAACGCTCCCGCCGGGACCGTCGCGGTCACCGTCGATTCCACGACGACATACCCGACCCTCACCGCGAGCGGAACGAGTGGCGTCGCCACCGTCACCGTCTCCGGACTGACGGCGGGCAGTCACACCATCTCCGCCATCTATTCCACCAACGGCAGCTTCACCGGCTCCAACTCCGGCACGCCCACCAGCTTCACCGTCGCGCAGGATGCCACAATTTCCAGTTGGACTCCGGGCACAACATCCGTGCCTTACAGTGCTCCCATTGGAACCTCTGCGCTCAACGCAACCGCCACCTTCAACAGCTCCCCGGTCGCGGGTGTCTTTGTCTACACAGCCAACGGTGCGGAGGTGAATGCTGCCTCTTACCTGCCCATCGGCACGTACACGCTGTCCGCCACCTTCTACCCGATCGACTCCGTCGACTATGCGAGCAGCACCGTCTCGGGAGGCGCCTTCAGCGTGACCAAGGCCTCTACCACCGCCGCCGTTGGTGCAACGCAGAGCCTGGTCGCGACCGACGGCACCGGCAACTTCAGCAGTGTGCAGCCCGCCATCAACGCGCTCGGCATCAACGGCGGCTCCGTCTACATCGAGCCCGGAACCTACACCGGCGACGTCTCCGTAACGCAGCCCAACGTAGCACTCCGCGGCCTGGGCGGCGACCCAACCCAGGTCATCCTCACCCACGCCTCCGGCGCGTTCAGTACAACTTCAGGAACTCAATACAGCTACGCCGGTGAGTTCAACAGCTCCTACACCAACGGCTTCCAGCTTCCCTCCGGAAGCACCCTATTCAACTCCGTCGCCAACGATGCAGGTTCCGCCACCCTCGTCGTCGCTCGCGGCATCAACACCGCGGTCAGCAGCAGCGCCACCACCCCCAACGGCTTCTACGGCGAAAACCTCACCCTGGTCAACACCTTCGACACCGACAAGGTCACCACGACCACCACATATCTCTTCTCCGGTGTCTGCACTGCCAAAGCCGGTCCTGCCGAGACCTATGCTTACCTCTACAACAGCAGCCCCGCACTCGAGTGCGCATCGCAGGCCCTTGCAATCTGGATCACCTCGGACACCGCGGTGATGAACAATGTCTACGCCACCAGCGCGCAGGACACGGTATACGCCGGAGCCATCAGCGGCAGCAGCGGCTACGCTGCCCGTCAGTACTGGTTCCGCGGCAAGATCACCGGCGACGTCGACTACATGTTCGGCGATGCCGCCGCGGTCTTCGATCGCACCAGCATCTACACCACCTACCATGGCAACACGGCCACTGGTACCGAGACCATCCAGGCCCAGAACAAGGCCGCGCAGACCGGCGGCGCCGGCGACTATCTCAGCGGCTATGTCATGAACAGCGATGTGTTCACCTCGGAGAGTCCGGGCATGACCAACCTCTACTTTGGCCGTCCCTACGGCACCTACTCCACGTCCGTCATCCTGAACTCCTCCATCGATCAGGTCAGCGCCGTCGGCTACATCCCATTCAGTCCGCCACTGCTCAACGATGCGACCTACGCGGAATACAACAACTCTGCTTATACCGATCCAGCCACAGGCTCACCGGACGCGAATGGAGTCATCTACTCCGGAGCCGGCGGCAGCACCGGCTCGGGAGTCACCGGCACGCGCGAAACCACGTCGACGAATCCCGGCACGCTCGAAGTTTCCAGCGGAGGCTTCCAGACCAACTACCCAACCCTCGCGAACACAACCTTGTCTCCGGCCGAGGCGCAACAGTACTACCCAACGGCGTTTCTCGGCGCGACCGTTCCAACCTCGCAGTACAACACGGTCAACAACTGGAACCCGACCTCTGCTCTCGCCGCAAATGTAAATGCCTTCGTTCCTTCCGGCGCGCCTGTGCCGGTTCTCGCCGGCAGCAGCGTCACCATCCTGATGCGGCCGCAGACCCCAGGCCTGGGCGCTGTCGGCAGCGGCGTCTACACTATCCCCTCGGGCACCTACACCCTTACGGATACGCTCAACGGTACGCCTGTCACACTTGCCTCGGGCACGCTGGACGCCTCCGGCGAAGCGTACTACACCAGCAGCTCGCTCAGCATAGGCACGCACAATCTGACGTGGACCTACAGCGGCGATTCCAACTTCTCCGGCTCAACCACCGCCTCAGCCTATGCATTGACGGTCAGCCCCGTGCCCACCACGACGACGCTGAATCTCACCGCCAGTCCAATCGTCTACGGCCAATCCGCAGGCCTCACAGCAACGGTGAGTCCCACCTCCGGATCGAGCACCGCGACCGGCACCGTTACCTTGACCGTCGACGGAGGAGCGACCCAGCAGGCATCGCTCTCCGGCGGCATCGCGAGCTTCACCGTTAGTGGGCTGGTCGGGGGCACGCATAGTTTCTCCGCAAGCTACGGCGGAGCCGCAACCTTTGCTGCCTCCGCCACCACGTCGAGTCCATCGCTCACGGTAAGTCCCGCGGTTCTCACCGCGACGGGGTCATGCGCCGATCGCATCTTCGGTCAGGTCAACTCGTGCAGTGCGAATGTCGCCGGCTATCAGTACACTGACGGGCCGGCGGCCGTCTTCTCTGGAACACCCACCGGCACCACCCTCGCGACACGCGACTCCCCTGCCGCTTCCTATACGGCAACTCCGCTCACTTCCAGCCTCGCGCTCACATCCTTCGGCGTCGCGAGCTACACCGTCAGCCCTGCCAACACCAGCTTCACCATCTCAGGAGGCGCTGTCCAAAGCATTCTCTTCCCGCCGCTTCCGAACTTCGCTCATGGTGCGAGTTATCAACTCACCGCCAGGGCGACCTCCGGTCTACCCGTCACGTATGCGGTCACCGCCGGCAGCGCCTCGGTCACCGGCAGCACGCTCACCGTAACCGGAGCCGGACTCGTAACCGTGCAGGCATCGCAAAGTACCGATCCCACCGGTGACTATGCCGCGGCGACTTCAGTCTCAAGGAGCTTTACAGCCCAATGAGAAACCACACGAGTCAACCCGCCACCGTCAACCTTAAGTCCTCTGGGAAATTGAACTACCGAGCAACGGAGATGGATTCCATGTACAGCCTCAGCAAGAACAGAACGCGCTTCCCGCCTCTCCGATTCCTCGCTGCTCTCGGTGCCGCATCGATACTGACTGGCTGCGGCACAGGGTTATCCCCCTCCAGCAGCACGGCAACGCAGCCGGCGCTGCGTGTCTCCGGCATCGTGCACGGTGGCCAA
>Ga0181516_10002584_pt1 | contig 12696 bp, 11 predicted proteins | sample PEATcosm2014_Bin_25_FD_121104 | JGI IMG/M metagenome (GOLD analysis project Ga0181516, IMG submission 121104) | Peatland microbial communities from MTU Mesocosm Facility, Houghton, MI, USA - PEATcosm2014_Bin01_10_metaG | ecosystem: Environmental > Terrestrial > Soil > Wetlands > Peat | place...
GAAGATCTCCCGCGCCTGGGCCCCCTCGGCCCCGTCCACCGCCCCCTCGGATCCCTGCTTGTTCACCTTGGCTTGGCGGCGGAAGACTTCCGGCACGTAGAACTCGTCCTCGGGAAACTCCACGTAGCGCCCGGAGATCTCATTGAACTCGCTGGCGATGCGGTGCTTCATCCACTGCCGGAAGACGAAGATGGGAGCCTTCACATGGAACGTCAGGGCGGTGTGGCGGAAGGGCGAGGTGTGATCGTGCTCGGCCAGGTAGTTGATGAGCTTCCCGTCGGCGGCATCAAAGGTTTCCTTGCGCTTGCCGAAGGAGACCCGGGCCGCGTTGACCACGCTGAGATCCGAGCCCATGTGGTCGATGAGCTTCACGAACCCACGATCCAGTACGGAATCTTCAATCTGGGGCATGGCCACTCCAATCCCTACGAGTGTAACGCCACACCTTCGTCCCCTGGCGGATTCCGGCGGGCGCGTCCCTGGCCTCCGGCCACCGGTGGGGCCGCCGCGAGGATGGATCACCCATGCCGCAGCCCTGCCTGTCTGCGATACTGAAAGGGCTTGGCAGGCACCCGGCGCCCTGCCCCTCCGGAAGGATCCAGGTCAGGGCGCAATTCCGCATCGGCCCGTCAACCCGGAGAACAACATGAAATTCTCCATCGATACCGGCAATCCTCACCGACCGGGGCATCGAAGGCTTCCTGGCGGACTGGAAGAAGAGCGGACAAAAGGCCCTGTGAGCACCGATAACCCTGGAGTTCCCGCTCCTCCGGGCGTATAACGGCCCGGAGGTGGATGATGAATCCCAAAGCCAGAGGTGAATTACTCATTTCCTATGCCCAGGGTCCTGCCCTGCTGAAGGCGACCCTGGCCCGCTTCCCCAAGGAGAGCCTGGACTTCAAGCCCGGACCCGATAAATGGAACATCCAGGAGATCGTGTTCCACCTGGCCGAAAGTGAAGTGCACGGCTACCTCCGGGGCCGGACCATCATCGCCGAACCCGGAGCGGCCATCCAGGCCTTCGACCAGGACCGCTGGGTGCGGAGCCTGGATGTTTCCGCCCAGCCCATGGACGAGGTGGTGGACCTGTTCCGGCTGCTCCGGGAGATGCTGGCCCGCCAGCTGCGGGCGCTCCCCGAAGCGGCCTGGGAGCAGTACGCCATGCACTCCGAACGGGGCCGGATCACCCTGGAACGCTGGCTGGAAATCTACGTGGGCCATCTGGATGCCCACCTCGCCCAGCTGGAGCGGACCTACCAGGCCTATTCCAAACAGTAGATCATTCCCCAGGAAGGTCATTGCATCATGAAGCCACTTGGTATCGGCATGGCGGGCGCCCGCTATGGTGCCCACATGCATCTTGCGAACTATGCCGCGCTGCCGGCCGGCCTGGTGGAGGTGCGCGGGGTCTGCTCCCGCACCCAGGCCAGTGCCGATGCCTTCGCGGCCGAGGCCGGGCTGCCCTTCGCCACCCATGACTTCGGCGCGCTGCTGGCCCGGGAGGACATCGACGTGGTGGACATCTGCCTGCCGCCGGCGCTGCACCACGCGTTCGCCATCCGCGCCGCCGAGGCCGGGAAGCACATCATCATGGAGAAGCCGCTCACCGGCTACTTCGGCGAGCCCGGCGACCGGGAGCCCATCGGGCTCCATGTGCCCCGGACCCGCATGCGCGCGGGCGCGCTGCGCAATGCCGAAGCCGTCCGGGAGGCCGTGCGCAAGGCCGGCGTGCGCTTCTGCTACGCGGAAAACTGGGTGTACGCCCCGCCCATCGCCAAGATGCGCCGGCTCATCGGAGCATCCAAGGGGTCCGTCCTGGAACTGCGCGCGGAGGAGAACCATTCGGGCTCCAACTCGGTGTTCTCCCGGGAGTGGAAGTCCACCGGCGGCGGGGTGCTGCTGCGCATGGGGGTGCACTCGGTGGGGGCCTGCCTGCACCTCAAGCAGTGGGAAGGCCAGGTGCGGCTCGGCCGCGCCATCCGCCCGGTGTCGGTGCTGGCCGACACCGCCAACCTGGTCCACAGCGAAGCCGCCCGGCGGGCCAGCCTGGCCGGGGCGAACCGGTGGATCAGCTCGAACCCCGTCGACGTGGAGAACTGGGCCAACCTGGTCATCGGCTTCGAGGACGGCACCCGGGCCACGGTCATGGTCAGCGACACCGGCCTGGGCGGCCTGAACACCCGGGTGACCGCGTACATGACCGACGGGGTGGTGAAGGCCAACATGACCGCCAACGACGGCATCGAGACCTACGCGCCCGAGCCCACGGTGTTCGAGCGGGAGTACTTCACCGAGAAGCTGGAAACCAAGGCCGGATGGAACCGGCCCAGCTGCGACGAGGACTGGTTCCGGGGCTTCGCCCAGGAGATCGCCGATTTCGCCGGCGCCATCCGCGACGGACGCGAGCCCCAGGCGGGCATCGACCTGGCGGTCGAGTGCGTGAACGTCATCTACGCCGCCTACCTCTCCGCCGAAGAGGGGCGCCGGGTGGACCTGCACTGATCCCGGGGATGAACGGATTGGCAACGGCAGAACGCTGGAAAAAACCTGAACGCAGAGCAATCGGAGACGCGGAGGCCGCTGAGGAGGTCAGGGGCGATGGCAGCCGACCCCATCCCCGCATGGATCCCCAGGCCCCGCCGAAGGCGGGGTGATGGTTCGTCCACGACGCCAGACTGGAACCCTAGTCCTCGACCCCCGGGATCCCGAAGTAGGTCTTGGCGTTGCGGAAGCAGATGTCCTGGACCATGCCGCCGAAGGTGGCGAAGTCCGCGGGGGCTTCGCCCGCCTCGATCCAGCCGCCCACCAGCGCGCAGAGGATGCGCCGGAAGTACTCGTGGCGGGGGAACGAGAGGAAGCTCCGGGAGTCGGTCAGCATCCCCACGAACCGGGACAGGAGGCCGAGGTTGGCCAGGCAGGTCATCTGCCGGCGCATGCCCTCGATGTGGTCGTTGTACCACCAGGCCGAGCCCAGCTGCATCTTGCCGGGCATGCTGCCGTCCTGGAAGCAGCCCATGACCGAGGCCAGGGCCTCGTAGTCGCCGGGGTTCAGGGAATAGAGGATGGTCCGGGGCAGCAGGCCGTCGCACTGCAGCGCGTCCAGGAACGCGCCGAGCTTGCCCGCCACCTTCTCGTCGCTCACCGCGTCGTAGCCGGTGTCGGGCCCCAGCTGCCGGAACATGGGCGTGTTGAGGTTGCGGATGGCGGCCAGGTGCAGCTGCATGACCCAGCCGCGGCGAGCGTTCATCCGCCCCACTTCCAGCAGCAGCGCGGTGCGGAAGGCTTCCGCCTCGGCCTTGGCCGGGACGGTGCCCTTGCGGGTGCGGGCGAACAGGTCCTCCAGCGCCTGGGGCGTGGCGAAGGCGGCGGCCGGGGCGATGAGGGCGTGGTCGGTGGCGCGGCAGCCCTGCGCGTGGAAGGCGGCGTGACGCCGGTCCAGGGCGGCGACCAGGTCCCGGTACGAACCGATCTCCAGGTCCGCGGCGGCGCCCAGCCGGTCCAGGCAGGCGTTCCAGGCCGCGGGATCCTCCAGCGCCAGGGCCTTGTCGGGCCGGTAGCTGGGCGCCATCACCGGCTCACCGGGCTGGCGCGCGGCGGCGTAGGCGATGTGGTGCTCCAGGCTGTCGGCGGGGTCGTCGGTGGTGCAGACCGCGCGCACCTTCATGCGGGTCAGCAGCGCCCGGGCGCCGAACTCCGGCTGCGCCAGCAGGGCGTTGCAGGCCTCCCAGATCATCGGGGCGGTCTTCTCGGAGAGCGCCTCGTGGATCCCGAAATAGCGCTGCAGCTCCAGGTGGGTCCAGTGGTAGAGCGGGTTCCCCACCAGGCAGGGCACGGTCCGGGCCCAGGCCAGGAAGGTGCGGTAGTCGGGCTCGTGGCCGGTGATGTCCGCCTCGGGGATGCCGTTGGCCCGCATGGCGCGCCACTTGTAGTGGTCGCCGCCCAGCCAGGCGTGGGCGATGGTCTTGAACGGGGAATCCTGGGCCACGTCGGCCGGCGGCAGGTGGCAGTGGAAGTCGATGATGGGCAGGTCCGCGGCGTAGCCGAAGAACAGCCGGCGGGAACTCTCGTCCTGGAGCAGGAACTCGGTATTCATGAATTGCTTCATAACGTTACTCCGTCCTTGAAGATGGCGATTTCCCGGTAGCCGCCCAGCTCGGCCTTGGCCGGCTTGCCTTCGGCCACGGCGATGATCTCCCGCAGCAGTTCGATGGCCAGGTCGTCGAAGGAGACGCCCGCCAGCACCCGGCCGGCGTCGAAGTCGATCCAGCGGGGCTTGCGGGTGGCGAGGTCGGTGTTGGAGGCGATCTTGAGGGTCGGCGCCGGCGCCCCGAAGGGGGTGCCGCGGCCGGTGGTGAACAGGATCATCTGGGCCCCGGCGGCGGTGAGCGCCGTGGAGGACACCAGGTCGTTGCCGGGGCCCGGGATCAGGGTGAGGCCCTGGCGCCGCCGGCGGTCGCCGTAGCCGATGACGTCCATGACCGGGACCATGCCGGCCTTGCGGATGCAGCCCAGGGACTTCTCCTCGAGGGTGGTGATGCCGCCCTCCCGGTTCCCGGGGGAGGGGTTCTCGAACACCTCCTGGCCGTGGGAGATGAAGTAGTCCTTGAAGGCGTTCACCATCCTCACCTCGCCGGCGAACACCTCGGGACTGCTGGCCCGGGCCATGAGCTCGGTCTCGGCGCCGAACATCTCCGGCACCTCGGTCATGAGCACGGAGCCCCCGGCCGCCACCAGCAGCTCGCAGACCCGCCCCACCAGGGGATTGGCGGTGATGCCGGAAAAGCCGTCCGAGCCGCCGCACTTGATCCCGATGGTGAGCTCGGAGAGGGGCAGCTCCACCCGGTCCTGGGCCCGGATCACCCGGGCCAGGGCGGACATGGCTTCCCGGGCCGCCTCCAGCTCGTCCTCGGTGCTCTGGAGATGGATGAAGCGGATCCGCTCTTCGTCGAAGGGGCCGATGGCGGCCTTGAACTCGGGCAGGGTGTTGCTCTCGCAGCCCAGGGACACCACGACGGCGCCGGCCGCGTTGGGATGCGCAGCCAGGCGCGCGAGGATGGTGCGTGTGGCCGCGAGGTCGTCGCCCAGCTGGGAGCAGCCATAGGGATGGCCGAAGGCGAAGGCGTCCAGGCCGAATTCCTTCCGGCCCAGCTCCGCCACCACCTCGGCGGTGCGGTTCACGCAGCCCACGGCGGGCAGGACCCACACTTCGTTGCGGATCCCGGCCGCGCCGTCGCCCCGGCGGTAGCCCCGGAACGGGCCGCCCAGGCCGGCCTTGGCCAGCAGCTCCAGGGCCGCGTCCCGCCCGCCCCAGACGAAGGGGCTGGAGGGTTCGTAGGCCCGGGTCCCGTGCAGGCCGGACTCGAGGTTGTGCGAGTGCACCCAGGCCCCCGCCGGGATGGCGCATTTCGCCACCCCGATGGGCAGGCCGTACTTGATGACGGGCGCGCCCTGGGCCAGCGCCGCCAGGGCGATCTTGTGGCCCCTGGGCACCGCTTCCCGGGCCAGCACGGTTTCGCCCTGGCCGAAGCCGAGGCACTGGCCGGATTCCCCGGCGTCCAGGCCGTCCACCGCGACGGCCACCGAATCCAGCGCGTTCAGCAGGACCAGGCTCTTCATGCGACCACCTCGGCCCGGCCGCGGGCGATGGCCCGTTCCAGGGCCGCCAGCATGCCCAGGGCACGGATCTCCAGGAAGCTGGTGGTGACCGCCGCGGTGAACCCCGGGAGCTCCGGGAGCGGCTCGCCCCAGATGCCGGGGTCCACCAGCGCCGCCTGGACCGCCTGGGCCGGGTCGTCCGCGGCCACCGGCTTCAGGCGCGCGAAGGCGGCCAGCACCGGGGCGTCGTCCCGCAGGCCGTCCACGGTGGTGTAGCGCTGGACCAGGGCGGCCAGGGAGAAGGCGATGAGGGCGGGCGCGCTGCCCTTCCGGGCGGTGTAGTCCACGGCGCTGGGCAGCAGCCGCGCGCGCCACTTGGACACCGAGTTCAGGGCGATGTCCTGGAGCTTGTGCTCCATGAAGGGGTTGTCGAAGCGGTCCAGGATGGTCCGGGCGTACGCCGACCCTTCGGCCCCAGGCATGGGCAGGGCCGGGATGATCTCGTCGGCGTAGAGGCCCAGGAGCGCGGGCTTGAGGGCGGGGTGCTCCAGGCAGTCCCGCACCAGGGCCACGCCCAGGGCGGTGCCGACCATGGCCAGGAAGGTGTGGCCGCCGTTGAGGATGCGCACCTTGAGCAGCCGGTAGGGAGAGATGTCGCCGGTCCAGACCACGTTGAGCCCGGCCTTGCGCAGGGGCAGCAGGTCCTCCCTCTGCCGGCCCTGGATGGTCAGCAGGTGGTAGGGCTCGGCCACCACCAGCAGGGCGTCGTCCACGCCGGTCTCGGCCAGCAGCCTGGCCCGGGCCTCCGGGTCGTAGCCCGAGACGATGCGGTCCACCAGGGTGTCCACGAAGGTGCAGTCCTCGGCGATCCAGCGCTCGAAGCCGGCGTCGCCGTACCAGCGGCGGGCGTGGGCCAGCACATACTGGCGCAGGGTCGAGCCGTTCTTCTCGATGAGCTCGCAGGGCATGATCAGCAGTGCCGAGGCCTGGGTTCCGCCCAGGGCCAGGAACCGGGCCCGGAGCAGCTGGGCCAGCTTGCCCGGGTAGGAGGACGCCGGGCGGTCCTCGGCCCGGTCGGATTCGTCCAGGGTGATGCCGGCCTCGGTGGTGTTGGAGACGACCACCCGCACGTCGGGGTTGGCGGCGGCGTCCAGGTAGCCCTGGAAGTCCTCGTAGGGGTTGCAGCGGCCGGAGACGACCTCGATGCGGGTGCGCTCGTTGACCACCTGGGCGCCGTCCCGGCCCCGCAGCACCACGGTGTAGGCGTTGCCCTGGAGCTCGAAGGCGGGGCTGAAGGGTCCCGGGATGGTCTTGACCAGCACCACGGAGCCGTCGAACCCGGCCTCCTTGCGCATGCGGTCCACCATCCAGTCGATGAAGGCCCGGAGGAAGTTGCCCTCGCCGAACTGGAGGATACGCACGGGCGCCTGCTTGGTTTCGGGGGTCATGGGAGTTCCTTTCATGGTCATGGGCTCAGCGCACCACGCGGCCGGTGCCGTCTCCGGCGGCGAGCCGCTCCACCTCTTCCCGGGTGGTCAGGTTCAGGTCGCCGGGGATGGAATGCTTCAGCGCCGAAGCCGCCACGGCATACTCCAGCGCCTTGGCCTCGTCGCCGTACTCCAGCAGCCCGAAGATCAGCCCGGCGGCAAAGGCATCGCCGCCGCCGACCCGGTCCACGATGTCCTCAAGGGCATACTTGCGCGAGGCGCGGAAGCCCTCGCGGCCGTCCAGCACCGCGGACCAGCCGTTGCGGTCGGCGGAAAGGCTCTCCCGCAGGGTGATCGCCACCACCGACAGGTTGGGGTACTGCGCCTTGGTCCTGGCCGCCAGGGCCCGGTAGGCCCCGGCGGCGACCCGGCTGGCGGAAGGGTCCGCGTCGGCGGCGATGCCCAGGCCCAGCTGGATGTCCTCCTCGTTGGCGATGAGCACGTCGGCCAGGGCCACCAGCCGGCCCATGACTTCCGGCGCCTTGGCGCCGTAGTTCCAGAGCTTCTTGCGGAAGTTGAGGTCGATGGACACCTTCGCCCCGGCGGCCCGGGCGGCCTGGGCCGCCTCCAGGCAGGCGTCGGCCGCGTTGCGGGACAGGGCGGGGGTGATGCCGGTGAAGTGGAACCACTGGGCGCCCTGGAAGATCTCCGCCCAGGGGAAATCGCCCGGCCGCATCAGCGAGGCGGCGCTGCCGGCCCGGTCGTAGACCACGTTGGACGGGCGCTGGTCGGCGCCGGCCTCCAGGAAGTAGATGCCGGTGCGGTCGCCGGTGAGGCGCACCCGGCTGACGTCCACGCCGCAGCCGCGCAGGGTGCGCAGGGCGCCCTGGCCGATGACATCCCTGGACAGGGCGGAGACGAACACGGCCTCCATCCCGAACAGGGCCAGGGAAGTCGCCACGTTGGCCTCGCCGCCGCCGAACTGGGCCTCCAGGGAGGCCGACTGGAACAGGCGCTCATGCCCCGGGGACTTGAGCCGGAGCATGATCTCACCGAAGGTAACGATCTTTTTCATGGAGCAAACCTCGAATCCTGAAGGTCAACAGTGCCCCCGGGCCCGGCCTTTCCGGGCTTGGAGGATGGCATGCCGTGGTGGTCGATACATAGGTCTATCTTATCAGTCGGCGGCCAGGGTCAAACAAAAAATGGACCTTTGTTCCATTACATTTCGGATTTCCCCGCTATCCTAGTCCTAAGCGAGGATCAAGTCATGGACACACTACTTAAGCGCGTGGGGGAAATCGGTCTCGTGCCGGTCATCCGGCTGGAATCGCCCAGCAAGGCCGTGGGCCTTGGCCGGGCCCTGGTGCGGGGTGGCATCCCGGTGGCCGAGGTCACCTTCCGCACCTCCGCCGCCATCGATGCCATCCGGGCCATGAGTGCCGAACTGCCGGAGCTCCTGGTGGGCGCCGGGACCGTCCTGACCGTGGACCAGGCCGAGCGGGCCGTCGCCGCGGGCGCCAGGTTCATCGTCAGTCCCTGCTGGGTGGATGCCGTGGTTGAATTCTGCCTGGAACGGAAGATCCCGGTGCTGCCCGGCGTGGTGAATCCCGACGGCGTGGCCAAGGGACTCGCCCATGGCCTCGAGGTCCTGAAATTCTTCCCGGCCGGCACCTCGGGCGGCACCGCCATGCTGGATGCCCTGGCCGGGCCCTTCGGGGGGGTCAAGTTCATTCCCACCGGCGGGGTCGATGCCGACAACCTTTCCAGCTACGCCCGCCGTCCCAACGTGCTGGCCATCGGCGGATCCTGGATGGTGCGGCCGGAATTGGTGGAAGCCGAAAACTGGCCGGCGGTGGAGCGGCTCTGCCGGGAGGCGGTGTTCGCCCTCCACGATTTCTCCTTCGCCCACCTGGGCCTCGACGGCCAGGACGAGGCCGGGGCCCGGACCTTGGCCGGCCGGTTCGAGCAGCTCTTCAACTTCGCCCCCAAGGAGGGCAGGAGCTCCATCTTCGCCACCAGCCGGATCGAGATCACCAAGACCCCCTGCCCCGGCGCCAAGGGCCACTTCGCCATCCGCTGCAACCAGGTGGAGCGTGCCGTGGCCTACTTCGCCGCCGCCGGCATCACGGCCCGCACCGAAACCGCCCGCACCGAGAAGGGCCAGCTCAAGGCCATCTACCTCGACCTCGACCTGGGCGGTTTCGCGGTGCATCTCCTGCGGGCCTGATCGACCGGGTCCCGACCCGGCATTCGCTTCGGAGCGATCCGTCCGGACCGGAGCGGCGCAGGAGCGCAGGCCCGGACGGATCGACCCGAAGCGACTGCCGGACCGGAACCCGAGGGATCGTCGCGACGAAACCCTGCCAACCACCATCCGGAAGCTCAGGCCTCGATGTCGTCCGGATACCCCAGCAGCGCCGAGATCCTTCCGGCGGCGGCTTTGACTTTTTCGATCTTCTCGTTCTCCTCGCCCCACTCGTAGCGGAAGCCGGGCCAGGAGACCGAGATGGTGGCGACGATGGCGCCGGTGTGGTCGAAGACCGGGGCGCCGATGCAGTGGATGCCCTCCTCGTGCTCCTCGGCGTCCAGGGCGAAGCCCTGCTCACGGATCCGCTCCAGCTCGGCGTAGAGCGTGGCCCGGGTGGTGAGGGTCTTCTTGGTGAAGGCCAGGAGGCGTACCCCCTTCAAGGTGTTCTCCCGCTCCTCTTCGGGAACGAAGGCGAGCAGGCACTTGCCGATGGCGGTGCAGTGGAGCGGAATGCGCCGGCCCACCCGGGAGAACATGCGGATGGTGTAGCGGGACTCGATCTTCAGGACGTAGACGGCCGAATCCCCCTCCAGGACCCCCATGTGCACCGTCTCGCCCAGGTCTTCGGACAGTTCCTCGGCCACGGGCCGGGCGCAGGAGTACAGGTCCATGTGGTCCAGGGCCCGGGAGCCCACGTTGAACATCTTCAGCGAAAGAGCCCAGCGGTCGCCGTCGGCCCGGCGCGCGTAGCCCAGTTCCTGGAGGGTCAGCAGGAACCGGTACACCGTCGGCTTGGCCAGCTTGACGTCCCGGGACAGGTCCTCCAGGCCGATGGTCCGCTGCCGGGAAAGCCGGTCCAGGACGGCAAAGGCCCGGGTGGCGGCGTTGACCATGGGCACGGCGGCGGGCTTGGCTGCAGATTTTGCGATAGGCTTACGGGGCATTTATGAACCTCGGGTCCATTTTATGGATACAACCATTCCCAGTCAATGCATTACACAATTATATGCTTTGCCAACTATTTATACACACCATCCCAGTCAGAGAAAGCGCTTTCTCCATTACCCTGCCTGGCGCTACCGCTGCTTCGCAAAATGGAACACGAACGATCACGCGGACGCACCCTTCAGCGCGCCAGCCAGCCGCCGTCCACCGCCAGGGTGGTGCCGTTCACGTAGTCGGAGGCCCTGGAGGCCAGGAAGACGGCGGCGCCCTCGAGATCTTCGGGAAGGCCCCAGCGCCCGGCGGGAATGCGGTCCAGGATCTCGGCGCTCCGCTGCCGGTCAGCCCGGAGGTTGGTGGTGTTGTCGGTGACCATGTAGCCGGGGGCGATGGCGTTGACGCAGATCCCGTGGCGGGCCCACTCGTTGGCCATGAGCATGGTGATCCCCCTGAGGCCGCTCTTGGAGGCGGTGTAGGAAGGCACCCGCACCCCGCCCTGGAAGGAGAGCATGGAGGCGATGTTGATGATCTTGCCGCCCGGACCCTGCTCGATGAAACGCCGCGCCGCCGCCTGGCAGAGGAAGAAGACCGTCCTGAGGTTCACGTTCATGACGGCGTCCCACTCCTGCTCGGTGAAGGCGAGGGCGTCGTTGCGGGTGATGGTGCCGGCGTTGTTCAGCAGGATGTCGATCCGCCCGAACGCCTCGAGCGCCCCGGCGACGATCCGCCCCACCGGCTCCGTGGAGGCGAGATCCGCCTGCAGGTGCACATACGTCCTTCCGGCCGCCGCCACCGCCGCCGCGGTTTCCGGCGCGCAGGCCGCCCGGGCCACGCCGAGGATGTCGGCTCCCGCCTGGGCCAGGGCGACCGCCATGCCCCGGCCGAGCCCGCGCTCGGATCCGGTGACGATCGCCGCTTTCCCGTTCAGGCTGAAGGCGTCGAGGATTCCGTTCATGTTCGTGTTCCTTATCGGAGGTCGTCGGGGCCGAGGACGTCCATGTCGTCGAAGGCCTGGTTCTCGCCGGCCATGCCCCAGATGAAGGAGTAGGGGCCCGACCCCACGCCCGAGTGGATGGACCAGGAGGGCGAGATCACCGCCTGCTCGTTGGCCATGACCAGGTGCCGGGTCTCGGCGGGCTGGCCGTGGAAGTGGAAGACCCGGGTCGCCTCGGCCATGCCGAAGTAGAGGTAGACCTCCATGCGGCGCTCGTGGGTGTGGGGCGGATAGGTGTTCCACACGCTGCCCGGCTCCAGCACCGTGAGGCCCATGACCAGCTGGCAGCTCCGGCACACCGCCGGGTGGACGTACTGGTAGATGGTCCGGACGTTGCAGGCCTCGGCGGAGCCCAGCTTCCGGGGATTGGCGGCGGCCCGGGTGATGTGCGCCGCCGGATGGGCGGCATGGGCCGGACAGCTCATGAGGTACAGCTTGGCCGGATGGGCCGGGTCCACGCTCTCGAACTGCACGGAACGGGTGCCCATGCCCAGGTAGAGGCCGTCGCCGCTGGCCAGGGTGGTGACCTCCCCGTCCGCCAGGACGCGGCCGTCCCCGCCCAGGTTGATCACGCCCAGTTCCCGGCGGTCCAGGAAGTTCGGGGTTCCGAACTCAGGGCCCCCGACCAGGGCCAGGGCCTGGGTGGTGGGCACCGCCCCGCCGAACACCACCCGGTCCACGTGGCTGTATACCAGCCTCAGCTCACCGGTGAAGAACACCTGCTCCACCAGGAAATGCCGGCGCAGGGCGGCGGTGTCGTAGCCCTTCACATCCTCCGGATGATGGGCGTAGCGCGTTTCCAGTTGCATGGGTCCTCCGGTTCAATCGAGAAAGTCTTCCCGCTGGGGGGTGAAGATGTCCAGCAGCCGCCCGGCTTCGACACAGAGCGTGCCGTGCAGGGCCGAAGCGGGGATGAAGACCGAATCGCCGGTCTTCAGGGTGCGGGTCTCCCCTTCAACGGTGAACTGGAATGCTCCCGCCAGGCAGTAGCTGACCTGTTCGTGCGCATGCCGGTGCTCCGCCCCCGCGGCGCCGCCCTCGAAGAGCACTTCCACCATCATCAGGCCGCCGCCCCGGGCGCGGACCACCCGGGACACCCGTCCCGGCTCCAGGGTTTCCCGGACCAGGCCGGCATCGGGGAAGAACAGATCAGCCATGGTTCGTGCTCCTGCCATTTTCAGCGCATGGGACCATGATATCAGGCCGCGCGCCGGCCCCGGCAAACTAATGGATCACCGGTCCATTTTTGATCCAGGCGCCGCGGATCCCGTTCCATGCGCCAGGGCCCGCCGCTGCAGGATCAGCGGCGGGCCCCGGCGGAAAAATCCCGGGTCCAAGCCGGCCCCGGGAAGGCCAGCACCCGCAGGGGGCTACAGCAGCTTGCCGCCGAAGAGGTAGCGGAAGCCGATCTGGAAGCCGGTCTCGTTCTGGCCAGGGGCCGGGGTGTTCTTGTTGTCCACCGGACCGGCGGCCTGGAGCAGGAAGCC
>Ga0181516_10002585_pt1 | contig 12696 bp, 8 predicted proteins | sample PEATcosm2014_Bin_25_FD_121104 | JGI IMG/M metagenome (GOLD analysis project Ga0181516, IMG submission 121104) | Peatland microbial communities from MTU Mesocosm Facility, Houghton, MI, USA - PEATcosm2014_Bin01_10_metaG | ecosystem: Environmental > Terrestrial > Soil > Wetlands > Peat | place...
CGCTGTCGTGGTGAACATCGAGGGGGCCTGGCGCATCGTCGCCGGATGGCCCGCACCCCGGGAGTTTCCCCTATCCGTGGCCGGTCCGGCCTTTGACGCGCTCGCGAAGCGCGCGGCGGCCGATGGCGTGGCCACCGGTTCCACGGGCCAGTCCGGGCTCGGATTCCTCCTGATCGGGCTCGCGATGGGATTGAATCTGCTCGCGCTGGGAAGCAGCCGCCTGCCGTCGCTCATCCGGGCCATGTCGCTGCAGGGAGTGGTGCTGGGCGTGATGCCGCTGTTGATGGAGCATGACAGTCTCAACTGGCGGGTGGCGGCCGTGGTGTTCGCCACGGTGGTCGGCAAAGGCCTCGTGATTCCCGGCCTCCTGCGGCGGGCGATGCGGGCCGCCAACATCGAACGGGAAATTGAGCCGTTTATCGGCTTTGTGCCCTCGCTGCTGCTTGGAGCCGCCGGCACCATCGCCGCCGTGGCGCTGGCGAGGAATCTGCCGCTGTTGTCGGAACACGTCGGAACGCTTCCGGTGTCGGAGCCCGCCGGAACTCTGGTGCTTCCGGGCGCGATCGCCTCGATATTCACCGGGTTTATTTTGCTGATTGGGCGCGTCAAGGCCATCTCGCAGGTTTGCGGTTATTTGATTCTGGAAAACGGCATTTATCTTTTCGGTCTGCTGCTCATCCACTCCATGCCGTTGATGGTGGAGTCCGGCATTCTGCTGGATGTCACCGTGGGCGTGTTCGTCATCGGCATCATCGTGGATCGCATCCAGCGGGCGTTTGATTCGCTGGACACCCGCAAGCTTACCACCCTCCGGGAATGAGTTCGCTCCTGCTCATCATTGTGCCCATCGCGGGGGCGGCGCTGGCCGCGCTCTGGCCCAGCAATCGCACCCGGCCCTGGCTGTTGCCGGCCGTTGGCCTCGTGCATGTCGTCCTGGTTCTCTGGCTGTTCATCAATCCGCCCGCCGTCGCGCCAGGCGCATGGCTTGGTTTTGATTCCCTGGCGCGGGCGGTTTTGCCGGCGGTGTCCATATTGTTTCTCGTCTGCGCGGCGTACGGGGTGGCTTACCTGCGGGTAAGGTCGGAACGGCCCAACCGCGTTTTTGTGGCGTCGCTGCTCGCCGTGCTGGGCTTGCTGAGCGCCGGCCACCAGGCGCGGCATCTGGGCCTGCTCTGGATCACGACCGAGGCGGTCACGCTGGCATGCGTGCCGCTGTTGCACTTCAACGCCACGCCGCGCGCCTTTGAAGCCACGTGGAAGTACCTGCTCGTGGGCGGCACGGGCATCGCCCTGTCATTGCTCGGGTCATTCTGCCTGGGTTACGCGTCACTGCTGGGCGGCGGCGTGGGCGACCTGACCTTCACCGCGTTGGCGGCCCAAGGCACGGGCCTGTCGCACCCGTGGGTGCTGATTGCCTGGGTGTTCCTGCTGGTGGGCTACGGAACCAAAATCGGCCTGGCTCCGATGCACACCTGGAAGCCCGACGCCTATGGTGAGGCGCCCGGCATCGTCGGGGCGCTCCTGGCGGGCGGGGTCACCACGGTCGCGTTCACGGCGATATTGCGCGTGCGTGCCGTCATCGGCGCCGCCGGCGCGGGGGCGATTGCCGACCGCACGCTGCTGGTCATCGGGCTCTTTTCGATGCTGGTGGCGGCGCTGTTCCTGCTGGGCACGCGCGATTTCAAACGGATGCTCGCCTATTCCAGCGTGGAACACATGGGCATCCTGAGCATCGGCATGGCGCTCGGGGGGGCGGGCGTGGCGGCGGCGCTCTTCCACGTCTGGAGCAATGGACTGACCAAAGGCGCGCTTTTTTTGAGCGCGGGCAACATGCGCCGGGCGGCGGGTTCGGCTTCGATGGACAATGTGCGCGGCATGTCGGTGCTGACGCCCATCTCGGCGGCGATATTCGTCGCCGGGATGTTCGCCGTCACTGCCTGCCCCCCCTTCGGTCCATTTTTCAGCGAACTGCTGGTGGTGCGCGCCGCGCTTGCCACGGGACACGGAGCGGTCACCGCAATTTTTCTGGGCTGCCTGTTGCTGGCGTTTTTCGGGCTGACCCGCGTGGTTTTTGGCGTCGTGGACGGACGCCCCCGTACGGCGGCGAGAGCCAACAGCAAACGGTTTGTCGAAACCGCCGGCGTCATCGTGCCGCCGCTGCTGCTGCTGGGACTGTCCCTGTGGCTGGGTCTTTTCACCCCGGCAATGCTGCGGGACGCCTGGTCCGCCGCGGCCGCACAATATCGTCCAACTCCATGAGCGCCTCCACTCCATTCGCCCTCCTGGGCAACGCGACCGGCATTCCGTGGGAGCAGGTGCCCGCCTGGCCGGCCGCGGAGTTTGTGCAAGCAACGGCCAAGGAGTTGAGCCGCGGCGCCCGCCTGTGCGCGTGGTTCGGCGTGCCGGAGGGTCCGGGCGCCTGCCTTGTCGCCGTGCTGGCCTTTGACGCCGACAACACGCTCGCCGTCGGGCGCAGTTCGCCGTTCAGCGGCGGCTATCCGGCGCTGACGGTGACACATCCGCAGGCGCATCTGTTCGAGCGCGAAGTCTGGGAACAGCAGGGTCTGAAACCCGAGGGTCATCCCTGGCTCAAGCCCGTGCGTCGCACAAATGGAAATGGAAATGCGCCCGCGAACGGCGAATTCTTCCGGGTCGAAGGCCGCGAGGTCCACGAAGTCGCGGTCGGCCCCGTGCACGCCGGCATCATCGAACCCGGACACTTTCGTTTCCAATGCGCCGGCGAGGAGGTGCTGCACCTGGAGATTTCCCTTGGCTACCAGCATCGGGGCGTTGAGGAGGCGCTGGCGGGCGGTCCGCATCGCGCGACGATGAGCCAGATGGAAACGGCGGCGGGCGACACCACCATCGCGCATGCCACCGCCCACGCCATGGTCATGGAAGCGCTTGCGGGAACGGAAGCGCCGTTGCGCGCCCAGTGGCTGCGGGCGATTGCGCTTGAACTTGAGCGCCTGGCCAATCACACCGGCGACATGGGCGCACTGGCCAATGACGTTGCGTTTTTGCCCACCGCGTCGGCCTGCGGCAAAATCCGCGGCGATTTCCTCAACCTCACCGCGCTGATTTGCGGCAATCGTTTTGGCCGCGGCCTTGTGCGGCCCGGGGGCTGCAAGCATGACCTTGAATCCGAACGCACGGTGCAGTTGGTCGAACACCTGAATGCCGCGCTCGCTGATGTCGAGCAGGCGGTGGCCTGGTTCTGGGACGCCGCGTCGCTGCGCGCGCGTTTTGAAAACGTCGGCACGGTTTTTCCCGCGCAAGCCGCCGAAATCGGACTGGTCGGTCCGGCGGCGCGCGCCTGCGGCCTGGTTCGCGACGTGCGGTTTGACCACCCGGCAGGCTGGCACCGCTTCGCCCAGGCCCCGGTCGCCGTATGGCCGAGCGGTGATGTCTTCGCCCGCGCCAAGGTGCGTTCGCTGGAACTCCAGCGCTCCGGACAGTACCTCCGCGAGCAACTTGCCGCGCCTGCCGATGGCGACTTGCGCACGGAACTTCCGTCCCCCGCGCCCGGCATGTTCGCCGCGGCGCTGGTTGAAGGCTGGCGCGGTGAAGTCTGCCACGTAGCCTTGAGCGATGATGCCGGGCGCTTCCGCCGCTATAAAATCATCGATCCGTCATTTCACAATTGGACCGGTCTCGCGCTCGCCCTGCGGGGCGCGGCCATCTCGGATTTTCCCATCTGCAACAAGAGCTTCAACCTTTCCTACTGCGGCGTTGATTTATGATGCCGCCCCCAAACCATGTTCGTCCTTGATACCATTGCTCATCGGATGAAGCGCGGCTGCGAAACCATGGCCTATCCCAAGGGACCGCCGCCTGCGCTGCCCGACCGTCACGGTGGCGCGTTGAAAGTTGATGGCGCAAAATGCGCCGACGGCTGTGATGTCTGTGTGCCCGTCTGCCCCACGCAAGCGATCACGCGTCCGGCCGGCAAGCCGGTCGCGCTAGACCTCGGTCGCTGTATTTTTTGCGCCGCCTGTGTGGAAGTTTGTCCGCAGGGTGCCATCACTCAAACCGGCGACCACCGGATGGCCGTGCGCTACCGTGAAGACCTGATGCTGGGGAATCCCGGGAAGGAAGAGGTCCGTCTCGCCGCCGCTCTCGATGAGAAACTGCTCCGATTGTTCGGCCGCTCACTGCGCCTGCGCCAGGTGAGTGCCGGCGGCTGCGGCGCGTGCGAGGCCGATACCAATGTGCTGGGCACCATCGGGTGGGATCTCAGCCGCTTTGGCATCCAGTTCGTCGCCTCGCCGCGCCATGCGGACGGCCTGCTCATCACCGGCTGCGTTTCAAAGAACATGGAGCTGGCGTTGAAAAAAACCTGGGATGCAATGCCCTCGCCCAAAATTGTGATTGCCGTTGGCGCATGCGCGATTGCCGGCGGCCCCTTTGTCGGGAATCCGGAATCAAGAAACGGCGCGGCCTCGATTGTGCCGGTGGATCTCCACATTCCCGGCTGCCCGCCGCACCCGTTGACGATTTTAGAAGGGCTGCTGCGGTTGCTGGGAAGGCTGGACTCAACCTCCGCGCCTCTGCAGAGGCCGGTTTTAAAGCGGTAGCGACCGACGTCGGAAGGAAAAGACGGACAGTATAATACGTGAAAACTTCTTAAGACTTTTGTCTACGCAGAACGCGCACCGCGTGCCGGTGATGCGTTTTATAATCGTTGTCCGCGCGCGGCCAAGGAATGTGTACTGAAACAGGGCGAAAATAATTTCGTCGTGTACCATTCGAGCGGGAGTTTTTTTCGCCAAAATTAAATGGCTTTAACGGATGCAAGCCGCGCGAATTTTTCGCGGCGACGCTCAAGCTTGGCGGGCACGACCACGTTTCGACAATCCGCCTCCGGCGCTTCGCTGGCGCGCAAGCTGCTTGGCTTGGGCTCACGCGTTGGTGAGCAGATGTTCGCGGTTACATTATGAAAAATTCATACTCTACAAATTCGCAAGGTTCCTCAGCCGCAGTTCCGCCGACCACCGGGTTTTCCCCGTGGGAAGCGTTGAAAAGCAAACGCATTTCGTATTTGACGCTGCCATTGCTCGTGATGGCGACCGTCACCGAATTTGTGATCCTGGCGACCGGCTGGAAATATCAGAAGGTCGTCTGCCTGCCGCAGGGCATGGCGGTCACGTTCTTCGGCATCGGCCCGATTGGCGCCACCATCCTCGCCGTGGAGCTGCTCAAGCTGCCCCTGGCCATCTGGACGGCGTCGCGCAAAGGCTGGCAAAAGGCCGTGATGGTGGTATTCGGGCTGCCGTTGATCTGCGTGCTGACCTTCCAATTGGTGAAGGACATGGCGGTCTATGAAATGGGCGTGGCCCTGACGCCGGCCAACCAGATGCTGGAGAAGGCAACCGCGGAGGAGGAAAAAATCTCGCAGCTCAAGGGCGAGCTGGCGGAGATCCAGTCCAAGAAAACCGAGCGCGAACAGAAGCTGGCCGAGCTGGACGCCAAGCAGGCCAAGGCCAAGGCCGATCTTGACGACGCGATCAAACGCAACGAAGAGGCGCGTCAGGACGCCATCAGCCTGACGGATTATCAGAAGAAGGAACTGTCCGACGTGGATGCGCGCGAAGCCACCATGATCCAGCAGTTCAACGCGGACACGGAACAGCTTACCAAGACCATTGCCGATTTGCGGGCTCGCCGCGAAACCGAACTGGCCCGCGACACCAAATGGAATGCCGAGGAGGCCCGCATTGACAACGCCTACAAGACCGCGATGGCCGATTACACCAACAAGAAGACGGCCTACGACAAGGCGAAGGCGGAGTACGACAACGCCAACATCATCAAGCGTCAGTTGATGAAGGAGCCCGTGGATCCCGGCGTGCCGCCCGTGCGCGAGGACAACACCGTTCTCCGATCCGCCCTGGTCGCGGACCTGGAGGCCGAGATCAAGTCGAAGGAAGCGGAATTGCTTGCCGTCAACAACAAGCGCCGCGACCGCGTCGCCCAAGTGGAGGACGACGCCCGGAAACTGAGGGAGGAATTTGACAACCGATCCAGCACGAAACGGGAGGAATCAGACCGGGAACGCGACAAATTGACGGCAGCCCAGGCCGCGCTCGCCAGCCAAGGGCAGGCGGAACGGCAGCAGGTGGACCAGGATCTGGCCATGGCCGTTCAGAAGGTGGACGGAATCCAGGCGGACCTGGACGCGGCCCAGAAACGGGCCGAGGGATATTACGAAGCACGCGAGGCCTCTATCAGGAATACCCAGGTGCATCGCATCGCCACCACGGTGGAGATTGTGCGCGCCCTGATAAAGGGCGAACGTCCCATGTCCATCAAGGCGACGGCGAAGGAGCGCGGCGACATCCTGACCGACCAGATCAGCATGGTGCGGATTTGGGTGTATCCCGTGCTGGCCTTCATCGTGGCGTTCCTGCCGACCTTGATGGTTGAAATCGGTTTCTCCACCGTGTTCCAGCCGGAGAAGCAACGGCCTGCTTATCGCCTCGGCTTTTTCGGCCGGCGCCTCCACTGGCTCTACATGCGCGCGGGACGGCAAAAGATTTTGCGCGCGGAACGCATTGCCCGGGAGGCAACGGCCGGTGTCATTGCCCGGGACAAGGCCCTGACCGCGGCGAAAATCGTCGCGGACCGGGCGCAGTCGGAGAAGGAAATCGCGACGCAGGAAGCCCAGGAGGCGTTGGTTGCCGCCGAGGCTTTTCGCGAAGCCCAGATGACCCGGAAGGAAGAGGAGCATGCGGCGCAATTGAACTCGATGAAGGAAGAGCACGCCGCTCAACTGCAGCAGTTGGAGGACGGGTGGAACGCCAAGCTTGCCGGTGTGACTGATTCGCTCAACCGCGCAGTCGCGGAGAAGGACAACCTGCGGGACTCGCAGCAATTGGAGATCGAGCGCCAGATTCAGACGCGCCAGAAGGCGTGGTCCGACAGCATGAATCAACTGCGCCAGCAGTTGGACGATTTGCGCGTCGCCAGCGAGGCGGAGCGAACCGCGACGATGCAGGAGCATCATAAGAAACTGGTCGAGGTTAGCGAAGATCGCGACCAGCAGGTCGAACAGGCCCGCCGTGAGGCGGCCGACGGGATGAATCAACTGCGCCAGCAGTTGGACGGTTTCCGCGCCGCCAGCGAGGCGGAGCGGGCGGCCCGAATGCAGGAGCAGCACAAGAAACTGCTGGAACTGACCGAAGACCGCGACAAGCAAATCGAGCAAGTCCGCCGCGAGGCGGCCGAGGGCATGAATCAACTGCGGCAGCAGTTGGATGATCTCCGGGCTGCGGGCGATGCGGAGCGCACGGCGCGGATGCAGGAGCACCACAAGAAATTGCTTGAGGTTACCGAAGAGAGCAAAAAGCAGCTTGCCCAGGCCCGCCGCGAGGCGGCCGAGGCCGAGACTGCCGCGGCGGAGAATTCCAGCAAATTGACGCATGATTTGCAGGAAGCCCTGCGCGCCCGCGACAAGGCGGAATCGCAATTGAGGCAGCAGGCGGATGCCGCTTCCCTCAAATTGTCCCAGGCCAAGGATGACGCCGCCCGGGAATTGGAGAAGGCCGCCCGCCAGGAGAAGCTCCGTTTGGAGCGGCAGCAATTGGAGCTGGGCAAGACCTTGCGCCAGCGCGAAGAGGACTTCGAGCGCCAATGGAAACTGCGCGAACAGGAAATGACACTTGCCTTCGACGCCCGCCTGGCGGAGGAACGCTCCCGCGCGGAGCTGGATGCGAACCGCCACAAGGCGGAGCTTGAGCGGCAGCTTGAGGCGCGTTCGCTGGAGCAGGACGCCCGTTGGAAGCAGGAGATGCAACAGCAGGAAGCCGCCGCGCAAATCCGCTTCAAGCAGCGGGAGCAGCAATTGCAGTCGCAGGCGGAGGGCCGACTGACCGAGGTCCAAAAGCAGACCGAACAGGAATTGCGCCGCCGGGGGGCCGAGCTGGAACGCCAGATCGAGGCGCAAGCGCGCGAGGCTGGCACGCGCCTGAAGCAGGAGTTGGCGCAGAAGGAACTGGGATTCGAGGCCAGGCTCAAGCAGCGCGAACAGGAACTGGCCGTCAAGGCCCAGACGCGGGAAACGGAGTTGCAAAACCAGTGGCACTCGGAATTGCGGTCCCGCGAGGAGGAATGGGAACGCCAGGCCGAGTCGCGGGTGCGCGCGGCCGAGGCCCGGCTGGCCCACGAGGCGCAGCAGAAGGAAGAACTTTTCCTCTCCAAATCGCGCCAGCGTGAACAACAATGGCAGGTGAAGCTGGACGCCGCGCGGGCCGAGTTTCAGGCCCAGACGGAGGAAGTTATCCGCCGACGCGAGCTGGAGGCCGACGCCGGGCGCCGCGAGCTGGAAGCGAAGTTGCGCAAGGAATTGCAGGAGCAACTCGAAGCGGCCCAGGCCACCGTGAAGCTGCGCGAGCAGGACTTTGCCCTCCAGGTGACCGCCCAGGCGGAGGCCCGCCGGATGGCCGCGCAGGCGCAGTGGGAGGCCGAGTCAGACATGAAAGTGCGCGCCGCCACCGAGCCGTTCAGGGCGCAACTGGCCCGCGTCGAGAAAGAGCGCGACGAAGCGGTGGAAGCCGCGGCCGCGAGCGCGCGCCAACTGGAAGAACTGGATAAAAAGCTGACCGATACCTCCGTGTTTCTCAATTCCTGGCGAAATGGGAAAAACATGGTCGGGGAAAGCAATGGTTCCCGCGGTTGATCATATTGGGGGCGTCACCGGCGTTCCGCCGGTTGTCCCGGTGGCGCCAGATTGCCGGGGATCAGCCTGAGCCGGTGATGGCGTGCAGGGTTTGCGAAATGGGCGTCAGGACTTGTATAGGTCCGACAAATCCTCGAGTAACGCGGGCCCGAGCTGCAGTGGCTTTTGCGCGAGCTGTGCGTCGCGAGTCAGGCTGGTGGCCACGAACAGGCGAATCTTCAGGAATCGCGGGTGAGCGATGATGACGGTTTCCTTCTCGTTGCCCAGTTCGAGATGATGGTGCGTGTTGGGCAGGCCCATGCAGGGATAGGCCGTATCGGGCGGTTCGCACAGCGAGAGCCGGTACTTGTCCGCGATTGCGCGGGCGATTTTTTCCTTGGCCGGCGAAATCCAGCCTTCCGCCGGATACCATTTCGCGAGGTCCTGCGGGGGAACGCACAGCGCCACGAAACGGTCGCAGTAGCTAAGAAAAGCAAAGCCAGATTCGGCGGGCAACCTGGTTTGCTGCAACAACCGGGTGAGTTCATCCTCGTTTAGTCCGCTGCCCACCTCCGCCCGAATCGCCCTGATATCATCCAACAAATGGGCGGCGCTTTTCGGGGCCGATTCGGTCAAGAATGCGTTCGAGTTGTTCATACAATCACCTTCGCTTTCTTCGCCGGGGACGAGTAATCCCGGAATGACCCGGCTTATCAATGCTGCTCGTGCTCACAAATAATATCGCCCACAACTGCCCTGGGCGCAAGCGGGACGCGGCAAGAATATGATTCGGAATTAATGTTGTTTTCATCGGGGTTTAATGTTCGGGGCGGATATTAAAATGGACGGAGAGGTGAGAAAAGGCCGCGGGTTCCGTCACGTCGACGCGGCCTTTTCAGGCGTCGCGGACAAACTGCCCGCCTTGTCCTTCGGCGTGCGGCTGGAACAGGCCTGCCGCCGGAAACCTCCCCAAAGACGAAAGGCATGATGTGTTATGAAAAGCATGTTTCCCATTCTAAGCGCCGGCCTGGCGGCATTGCTGGCCGGGTGCGCTGCAACGCCGGTTGTGGTTGCGCCGGTCGCGCCAAATCCGGCCGGCAGCCAAAGCCTGTCCGCCACGGGTCGATTGCAGGTTTTCTCCAGCCTGGTGGAGCAGAGTGATGATCAGAATCAAGCCGGGGACGGCAGTCCCTTCTGGTATCAGCACTCGGATTACAGCATCTACACTCCGGGGGGCAAGCTGGTTAAGCGCGTTGGCAACACCGTCGGCCATTACGCTCAATCTCCCGATGCAGTCGCGCTCCCGGCCGGGCAGTATGTGGTCAAGGCTCGAGCCAGCGATTATTCCTGGGTGAAAGTGCCGGTGACGGTTGAGCCGGGCCGGACGACGCGAGTCCACCTGGACGACAATTGGAAGCTGCCAGCCGGCATACCGAAATCCGCGCTGGTCAGCCTGCCCAATGGCAATCCGGTGGGCTGGCGCGCCGACGTTGCGAAAGAGTCCGGCATCAACTGACCGCGCCGCGAGACTGAACTTGGTGGCCTGTGCGAGGGACGGGCTTGCCGTATCCGTGTCCGGCTGGCTTGGCGCACTGGCCGCATCGATTCCACCCCAAATGATTCTCCGGAGCGTCCCTGCAAGAATTGCGTTATTCTGAATGGGATTTAATGTAACTTTAAGCGGCGTTTAATGAGCGGTCTGTCAACTATTGCAGGAAGCCGGCATGCGCATTTTATTGATCGAGGATGAGACGAAAGTCGCCGAGTTCGTGGCCCGCGGGCTGCGGGCCGAGCGGTTTGCCGTGGATGTGTCCGGCGACGGCCAGGGCGGATGGGAAATGGCCAGCACCTATAATTACGATTTGATAGTACTGGATCTGATGTTGCCGGGGATGAGCGGCACGGAAGTGCTCAAGCGCGTGCGCCAGCAGAACGCACAGGTCCCGGTGCTGGTGCTGACGGCGCGGGACGGCACGGCGGAGAAGGTGGAGAATTTCGAGGCGGGCGCGGATGATTACCTGACGAAGCCGTTCGCCTTTGCCGAACTGCTGATGCGGGTCAAGGCGCTGCTGCGCCGCGGCGCGACCGACCGCGCCAGCGTTTTGCGCGTGGGCGACCTGGAGGTGGACCGGCTGGCGCAACAAGTGAAACGTGCCGGCAAGCGGATTGAACTCACCTCGAAGGAATACAGCCTGCTGGAATACCTGACGGCCAACGCGGGCCGGGTGCTGTCGCGGACGATGATCATCGAGCACGTGTGGGACCAGAGCTTCGAGGGGCTTACGAACATTGTGGACGTCTATGTGCGGCACCTGCGGAGCAAGGTGGACGTTTCCCAGCCCAAGAAGCTCATTCACACCGTGCGGGGGGTGGGCTATTGCGTGAGCGACGAACCGGAGCCATGAACACGCGCTCCATCAAGGTCCGGCTGGTGGTCTGGTACGCGGCGGTGATGACCGCGGTCTTCGTGCTGTTGGGCGGGCTGATGTACGCAGGCTTGAAGCTTTATCTGGAGAAGAGCCTGAGCGCGGACCAGATCCGCCGGGCGCAGCAGATCGCCGAGACCCTGCTGGCCAATGTGGGAAAGACCGGCGAGGCGCATGTCGTCGGCGAAATCAACAGCTGGTTCGCGCCGGAGACGAACGACCGGTTCATCCGCATCACGCGCGCGGACGGCACGGTGCTGTACCTGTCGAAGAGCCCGCGGGACCTGAGATTTGACGCGGCCTCGGTGGCGCCATACCGGGCCGGGGGCGGAGGGCGTTCGTGGCGGACGGCGACCGCCGGGGAAGGGCGGAGCTTGCTCATTGCGGCGGTCCCGTGCCGTTCGGACGAGGGGAAGACGTTTGTCGTGGAAGTTGGGGCGTCGCTCGAACCGGTGGCGGCGCTGCTGCAGCGGCTGATCATGCTGCTGGCGCTGGCGCTGGCGGTGATGGTGCTGGCGGCGACCGGCGGCGGTTTCTTCCTGATCAAACGGGCCTTGGCGCCGGTGGAAAGAATCACGAGCAGCGCCGAGCACATCACTTTGCACAATTTGAGCGAGCGCCTGCCGATTGCCCAGACCGGCGACGAACTCCAGCGTCTCTCCATTTCGCTGAACAACATGATTGCGCGGCTCGAGGACGCCTTCCAGCACAACCGGCGGTTCATCGCCGATGCCTCGCACGAGTTGCGGACGCCGCTCACCATCATGCGGGGGGAACTGGAGTCCATCGTGGAACAAACCAAGCGCGCGCCGGAAGTGCAGCGCACGGCGGCGAGCATCCTGGAGGAAGTGGAACGGCTGGCGCGGATCGTGGAGGGATTGTTCGCGGTCTCGCGGCTGGACGCCGGGGAGGCGCAAAAGGAACACGTGCGGTTCGACCTGGCGGAGCTGGCCGCCAGCACTGCGGAACAGATGTGCCTGCTGGCGGAAGACAAGGAGATTTCGATTTCGACGGACTTTCCGCGAGGGGTGGAGATTGAAGGCGATCACGCGCGCATGAAGCAGGTTGTGGTGAACCTGCTCGACAACGCCATCAAGTACACGCCGCCCGGCGGGAAGATCAGGATCTCGGTGCGCGCCGGCGGCGGCAAGGCCATCTTGGAAGTAATGGACAACGGGATGGGGATTCCGGCCGGGGCGCAGGCGCACATCTTTGAGCGTTTTTTTCGCGTGGACAAGGCCCGTTCGCGGGAGATGGGCGGCGCGGGCCTGGGTCTTTCGATTGTCAAATCCATCTGCACGGCACACGGCGGGAAGGTTGATTTCACGAGCGCCGAGGGCAGCGGCAGCAAATTCAAGGTCGAACTGCCGCTGACGCGATCGCACGAAGTGAAACTGGAACTGCAACATGGAAACTGAAAAAACGGAGCAACCCCCCGCCGCGCCCGCCAGCCCGCCCCACGACGGGAAGAGCGGTCCGACGGGCCGGCCGGCTCGGACGGTAATCCTCGGCGTGGTGGCAGTACTAATCGTCCTGGGCGGGCTTTGGTTCTGGAAAAGGACTTCTGCCCCCGTCGCCGCCGCTGAACCTCCCGTCACAGTGGCGGTGGCGAAA
>Ga0181516_10002587_pt1 | contig 12695 bp, 9 predicted proteins | sample PEATcosm2014_Bin_25_FD_121104 | JGI IMG/M metagenome (GOLD analysis project Ga0181516, IMG submission 121104) | Peatland microbial communities from MTU Mesocosm Facility, Houghton, MI, USA - PEATcosm2014_Bin01_10_metaG | ecosystem: Environmental > Terrestrial > Soil > Wetlands > Peat | place...
CTGCCGCTGATCATGCCGCCGGAGTCGCTGGACAACATTCTCGCCAACGTGCTGGCGCAGCACAAGCTCCGCAATTTGCGCGTGGCCGAGACCGAGAAATTCGCCCACGTCACCTACTTCTTCAACGGCGGCATTGAAACTCCCTTCGCCGGCGAAGACCGCGTGCTCATCCCCTCGCTCAAGGTGGCAACTTACGACTTGGCGCCGGAGATGAAGGCCGAAGCCATCGGCGATGCCATTGTGAAGGCAATCAACGACACCGCATTCGACCTGATCGTGGCCAACTTTGCCAATGCCGACATGGTGGGCCACTCCGGCAAGCTGGAGCCGACGATCCGGGCTATCGAGGCGGTGGACGCGCAATTGGGCCGCATTTACAAGGCGCTGCGCGAGAAGAACGGAAGCTGGCTCATCACTGCCGACCACGGCAATGCCGAGCAGATGGTCGATCTGATCACCGGCGCGCCGCACACCGCGCACACCACCAACCCGGTGCCGATGATCTACGTGGCCGAGGACGGCCCGCGCTTCCGCCTGCGCCCGGACGGCTCCCTGCGCGACATTTCGCCCACGCTGCTGAGCCTGCTGAAGCTTGGCGAGCCCTCGCAGATGACCGGCGGCGATTTGCGCATTCCGCTGGTGGGATAAATCCCTGCTCCAACTAAAAAAGGCGAAGCCCACGGGCTTCGCCTTTTTCGTTTGACTCAGGAAAATCTACCGGGGCCGCAGGGCTTTGATCGCCTCGGGCAAGCGTTCTTCGATCAGCTTGGCGCGCTCGGCTGCGATGCCTCCCAGGTAGGATGGGGCGGGCGTCGCCGTAAGCACCAGAACCAATGCGATCACGGAGAAGCAGAGTCCGGCAAAACCCGCCGAAACCAGCATCTGGTAGGTGTCCGCCACGTCCAGTCCGAAGACATTGAAGGCCATATGCTCCAGCGGCTTGATGTGTCTGAGGACCGCCAGCGCGAACAGGAAGAAGAAAACCGAGAGGGATGTAAGGACAGCCAGCGTGACATCGAGACCGCGGTGGAACTTTTGCCGCGCCCGGCAGTGCGGGCACTCAGCAAAATGACTCTCGTAGTCCTTCCGCATCTCCGGATAAATCCCGGAAATGTCGTAGCGCCAGCTTGCCAGTATGGCTCCCACGACTCTGTCTGTACAACTGGTTCTTGCCATATTCAATAGACTCACTTTGCAAGGATGTGGTTGGCCGCTAATAACTTGCGCGGTACCCGCGACATCGAAGGCAGAATTATAGGAAGCTCAGCTCACATTGTCGAGTTCCGCTTTCCTCTGCCTTGTCGAAGAATCCAGCCGCGGCGTTCCCCTTCGCCATGACTACCCGGCACAGAGTGATGCCCGTCTACTCCGATTATAGTGGAGTTAACTCAAAAGTATATAGACGAAAGCGGTTCATGTTGCTGGGCCAGCAGCAGCCGGTTTGCCAGCAAACTGGCGTGTCCCGCCAGCGCGCGCTCGGCCATAACCCGCGCCAGTTCCGGAAGATTATTGTTTTCAGACAGATGCCCGAGGATGACATAGGCCGCCTGGCCATCGTATTCCTTCTCCAGAAATCCCGCGGCGGCTTCGTTGGACAGGTGGCCCACCCGCGATAGCACCCGCTGCTTCACCGACCAGGGATAGGGGCCGTCGCGCAGCATCTCCAGGTCGTGGTTCGACTCCAGCAGCAACAGGTCCAGCGCTTTGAGCTGGGCTTTGACGTTGGGTGGAATGTAGCCCAGATCGGTGGCCACTCCCAACCGGACCCCTTCCACTTTGAAAACAAAGCCGACCGGATCGGCCGCGTCGTGCGGAATTGTGAACGGGCTCACCGCGATGTCGCCGATTTGGAACGGCTGCCCGGCCGCAAAGTACTCGACCGATGGGAGCCACGTCGGGTCCTTCACCCTGCTTGGGGGTTTCTCAACAGTCGCCTCACCGGTTTCGGCCGCGGAGTCGGCTTCGGCCGCAATCTGGGCGATTCCCGGCAAAGCGTCTTCGAAGGCTGGGTCCGCCTCGTCTTGCGGGTCGTCTGCATCCGGAGCCGCGGCCTCGGCCTGCCGCTCGGCTGCTTGCTTGCGGCACTGCTCCATCCATTGCGCATAAGTCATTTGCCGCCGCGGGGTCAGCCAGCGCATCCAGGCCCGGTGCGTGCCTTCGGTAAAGTAGACCGGAATGCCCAGCTTCCTCGCGGTGACAGCCACCCCGCCCACGTGGTCGGAGTGCTCGTGCGTGATCACAATGGCGTCCAGCTTTTCCGGCTCTTCGCCGGCCAGCTTCATGCGCCGGAACAGTTCGCGGCAGCTCAGCCCGCAGTCCACCAGGACGCGCGTGTTGCCGCCGGAGACAACCGTGCAGTTGCCCCTGGAACCCGACGCCAGCACCGTGAAACGCACCATGTTGTGAGCATACAGCCAACCGCTGTGCAATTCCCGCCCTGGGGTTATCCGGCGCAGGACAATCGCATGAAGGAGCGCCTCGGTCACAGTTTCACAGTTTCACAGCCAAAAAAAAGGAAAAATTCGTGTTTTCGCCCCATTTGACGAAAAACGACCATTATTTTCATAGGCTTAGCCGAAGACTTGGAGTTCCTATACAAGAAATCGAAAACGCAAAAAAGACTGTATTGGACCGTTGGTGATCGGGCATCACGCGCCGAGGGTATTTGACTCCAGTTTGCCTTCTCGGGACCTAAACTCAAGTTATCAGAATGTTCGAATTGATCGGCAAAAACGCTCATGCGATGGCCCTGGTTGACCGGCAAAGTTCCCGGCCATTGGCGCCGGTCGCAGGCATCGCCGAAATCTCTGCGAAATCCGCCATTTTGGCCGTATGCTGACAGCACAGAGGTGAGCCGATGGCCCGCGGCTCTCCTGGAGAAACCGCCCATGAAAAGCGAAGGCCGTGCCCAGCAACGGATTCTTACCCGGCCAGGCAGGTTCGCCATTCCGGTCCTCCTTTGCGCTGCCTTCGTCGGCCAAGGCCGCGCCGCTGACAAATCCAGCCCGCCCGCAACTCCCGGTTGGGACCGCCAGGCCGCCGCCCGCTATCTCGACAGCCGCGAGGACTGGTGGCAGGGGTGGGACCGCGCGCAAAAGGACCACGAAACCCTCTGCGTCTCCTGCCACACGCAGGCTCCTTATGCCCTGGCCCGCCCGGCCCTGCGCGCAGACCTCGGCGAGTCCGACATTTCGGCGGCGGAAAAGATCATGCTGGCCAGCATTGAGAAGCGGGTGCGCAGCTGGAACCAGATGCTGCCCTTCTATAGCGATGAACGGTACGGTGCCGGCAAAGAGGTCGAATCGCGCGCCGCCGAGTCAGTCCTCAACGCCACCATTCTCCTCAGTTACGACACCCGGCGGGGCCGCCTGTCGCAGACGGCCCGCATGGCGCTCGCCAATGCATGGACGCTGCAGCTCCAGTCCGGCCCGGAGGCCGGCGCCTGGACCTGGCAAGACTTCGCCTACGCTCCCTGGGAGTCGAAGGAATCGCAATACCACTGGGCGGCGCTGATGGCCGTGGCGGTTGCAAAAGCGCCGGACAATTATCGCGACGATCCGCAGGTAGCTGGAAACTTGGCCGCTCTGCGCGCGTATTTGAGCCGCAACTTTGCCGCCCAGCCGCTGCTGAACAAGACGGTGGCGCTGTGGGCGTCGGCATCCGTGCCGGGCCTGCTCTCCGATGCCGACCGCAATGCCGCGCTTGGCGCGCTCTACACGCTGCAGCGGCCCGACGGCGGATGGAGTTTGACGGACCTGGGAATATGGCAACGGCGCGACCAGACACCGCTCGAAAGCCGGCCCGACGGTTATGCAACCGGCCTGGCGGTCCTGGTGCTGGAGCAGGGCGCCGCCGCAGATCCTCGCGCCCGGGAACACATCGCACGCGGCATCCATTGGCTTAAGGCAAATCAGGACCCTGCCACCGGCGGGTGGCCGGCATGGTCGCTGAACAAGAAGCGCGACCCAAAGTCCGAGGCAGGACCATTCATGAGCGATGCCGCCACCAGCTATGCCGTGCTGGCGCTGGAGGCGCAACAGTAGCCGGCAGACTCTCTTACGTCTTCGCTTTCTCGCACATCAGGCCAATCGTGTTGCCGTCCGGATCGGCCAGAAACGCCATCCACAGATCGTGATCGGGCATTTTGGCCACCAGGTGCGGCTCGCTCTGCGTAACCGCTCCCTGGGCCTTCAAATGGGCAAAGGTGGCCTCTATGTCCTGTACGCGGAAGTAGATGATTGTGCTGCTGGGAGCAGCCGGCTTGTCGGAACCAGCAATCATGAAGCGGATTTCGCCGCATTGAAAGAACGACATGTTGCCGGCATCGAAAAGGAACGTCATGCCGAGTATGTTCTGGTAGAAATGTTTCGATCGTTCCAGATCGCGCACGGAGATGGCGATTTGGCCGATCTTGTCGCACTGCATCGCGGATTGAATCGTATCGGCGTTGCTGCTCACTTTTCCTCCTTCTTGCCAAGTCAACCATGGGGGAATACCGCTCCCGCAAAATCTGCAGGTTTCACTTTCTTTATAGCGCGCCCGGCAGGCCCGCCGGCAACTCGATCGTGATCAGCGTTCCTCTGCCCGGGTTGCTGACCACGCTGAAATGCGCCTGGTTCCCGTAGAGCACTTCCAGCCGCTCGCGCACGTTGTTCATGCCGATGCCGGCGCCGTCGCGGCGCAGGGCCGAGGCGGGCTTGTTGCCCATTCCCACCCCGTCGTCGGCCACTTCGATCGTCACCCGCTCTCCGTTGAGCCGGCTGCGCAAGGTCACCGTCCCGCCGTTGATCCGCGGTTCCAGGCCATGCTTGATGCTGTTTTCAATCAGCGGCTGCAGCAGGATGCTGGGCACCAGGATGCCCAGCGTCGCCGGATCGATCTCTTTCTCGACCCGCAGCTTTTCAGCGCCAAAGCGGACGACTTCAATATCGAGGTAGTCGTCGGTAAAGCTCAACTCTTCGCTCAAGGGGACATAGGTGTCGTGATCCTTGAGCAATGCGCGCAGAATGTTGGCCAGCTTCACCGTCATTTGGCGGGCCAGTTCGGGCTTCATCCGCACCAGGGAAGCAATGGAGTTGAGCGTATTGAACAGAAAGTGCGGGTTGATCTGCCTTTGCAGCGCATCGAGCCGAGCCTCCAGCAGCAGCCGCTTTTGTTCCTCGAGCTTGAGTTCGATGCGCAGCGCATTCCACACTTTAAGGGCGATGCCCACCACCATGGGCGCACACAGCCACACCACCACCTGCAAACCCAGCGCGCTGGTGGTCAGGGCAAACAGCCGGCCCGGATACTCGCGCGCTACCCATTCGCGGCAAATCTCCCACACCGCGATCAGGAAGAGCATCAGGAACTGGCGATCGATGCGCGGCTTGCTCAGGTTGCGGCGCACCCAGCGGTACAGGCTCAGGTCGATAAAGGGCGTGAACGACCACACCTCTTCCTTCTCGACAAACCTGCCCAGAATGCCGGCGGCAAGCCCGAGAACCATATTGAAGGGCAGAGCCAGGTATTCGTGGTGATAGACGGCGGGGGCTGCCAGCACCATTCCGCCCAGGATGGCCCAGACCGGTCCCAACAGAAGACCAAGCAAGATCGTTGTTTCAAAGGAGATATCGGCAGCAAGAAAGTTGGGTACCGTGGTCCTGACCCACACGCCCAGGGTCAGCGGAACCAGGAAGAAAGCCAACAGTGCCGCAGTTTGGGACCGCCGGCGGCGCTCCGCAAACAGCAGTCGCTGAAAGGTGCGGGAACGTGCCAGTGCGCTGGCCACCGCCGCCGCAACGCCCAACTTCACCAGCAGCGTGATCAGAATCAGTTTATTGTCGTCCACGCATTCAATGTATCGCGCCGTGGACTCACCCATCTAATTCGTAGTAGGAACGGCACGGCCTCGGCAGTTGGCGCAGACGCCCTGTGACGGCTGACGTTGCTGCCAATTTCGCACACCGTAGAATGGAACCATGGGATTTGAAAGCGTAAAGAAGGTCGCCGAGGCAGACTTCCCCACTCGCTGGGGAGTCTTTCGGATTCTCGGCTTTGAAGGCCGCCTGCCGACCGCAAACCCGGCCCGCAATGGCGCTGGGGTTTGCAATGCCCCCGAGGTGGAAGGCCTGGTAGCCCTGGTGATGGGGGACATCCACTCTGCACCGCCCGTTGTGCGAATCCACTCGCAATGCCTTACGGGAGACGTGTTTGGTTCTCTGCGCTGCGATTGCCGCCTGCAGCTCGAACTCGCTCTCGGCAAAATCGCCGCCGCCGGCGCCGGGATTCTGCTCTATGAGCAGCAGGAAGGGCGCGGAATCGGCCTGATGGCGAAGCTCAAGGCTTATGAGCTGCAGGACCATGGCCTGGACACTGTTGAGGCCAACGTCGAACTCGGCTTTGCCGCCGACTGCCGGGAATATGAACTTCCCGCGAAAGTGCTGAATCTGCTGGGCGTATCTCAGGTTCGCCTGATTACCAACAATCCCGAGAAGGTAGCCGCGCTTGAGTCCGCCGGGATCGCCGTTGTCGAACGCCTGTCGGCCGAGGTGGAACCGCAAGACACGTTTGCCGATTACGTCCGCACCAAGCAGGAAAAAATGGGACACATCGTGGATTCGCTGGTCGGCGAAGAATAGGCGAGCGCAGAAAATCGCAGATGCCGGCGCGCGGCGCTGCCGGCCGGATGCTTTCGCTTGCCCGAGCCGCTACTTGACGATCACCACGTTCATGCTCCAGGGCGCGAGGGTAAGATTCAACGGCAGCGCCTGCGCGCCAAGATCGGTCTTTACCGGAGCAGCCCAGATGTTGCTCTTCGACTGGTCGTAAATGGCCTTGCTATAGGTTTCCACCGTGACGTCCGTGGAAGATTTCTGGCCGGAAAGCGCCACGGCAACGGGCTGACTTACCGATTGGTTCAGGTTGAAAACCACCAAGGCGGTCCCGCCATTGTTGGTCGCGGCGTAGCTCCGGATATCTGTCGGATCGCCGCTCACCGTGGCCGAGAGCACGCTTTCGCCGTCGATGGCAACCCGGCTGAAGAGCTGAAATGCGCGCGCCGTGGGCAGCAGAGTGCCGGCCGGCACGGTCGGAATGGATGAGCCGGCGCAGTTGGTCTCCGGCAGGCCGTCGGAGAAGACCATGTATCCGCCATAGTTTTGCCAGCCATAAAGGGAGCTGGAGAAGTTCTGGACGGACGGATCGCTGAGGCATCCACCAAAGCCGAGCCACCATGTAGCACGGGAGACGCCGGCATTCATCATCTCGCCGAGTACCTGGCCGGCATACAGCGCCTGCGTAATGGAAGTGCTCTGTTTGCCCGGATCGCTGTAGACCGAGCCAAGTTCTCCCACATAGATAGGCGTGCCGACAGAACCCGCGGCCTTCAACTCCGCCTTGATCGCGTTGATGCCGGTGGTCAATTGCTGCGCGGCCTGCTGCACAAGGTATGTGTCGCTCTCACTCCCTGGCGCCTCGGGATAGTAGTGGAACTCCACAAAGTCGTATTTTGCCTGAGCCAGGACGATCGAGTCCCATGGAACCGGATTCCATGGATTGACGTCCACGCCGACCAGGACGCTGGAGTTCGCAGCCTTGATCTGTGGATAGAAGTCGTTTGCAGTAGCTTGAGCGTAGGTGGTGGGGTCGTGCGGATTCGAGTGAAGGTCCTCTTCCCAGCTTCCGTACGCCTCGTTGCCGACGGTAACGTGGGAAACATAGTTCCCGTTGGCCTTGGCACTGGCCACCCATGCGGCGGCCTCGGCAGGATCGCCGGGCCCGGTGCAGGCAGCGTCGGCGGCATAGTTAGCGGTCAGCGCCAGATCGAAATCTCCCGGCTGAATCACATCGGCAATGAAAGTCGGGAAGGCAGCGGCAGGAAAAATCGTCCCTCCGCCGCAAAGCGTGTTGGTTGCCCAGTGATAGTCGCTGGCTCCTGAGCCGCCCGGCCAGCGGATGGCACGAATGCCCGCTGCCTGCAACGCCGGGACCATCGCGGGCGTTGACGGGTCATACCAATAGGCCAGGTTCATTCCCAGAATCTGATCGGTCACCGCAGGTCCGGTGGAAGACTGATCCACCGCGATGGAACTGAGCAGCGCCACCGAGACCGCGGCAGACGAGCCTGTGGCCGCGTTGTAGCTGACCGAACTCGACGCATCGGGCGTATACGCAGCCGCCAGCGTGTCGCTGCCCACGGCCAGCTTGCCGGCAGCAATCTGGAGAACGACGCTGCCGCTGCTCAGCGCGGCCGCCGTGGAAGTATAACCGCCGCCTGTAAGAACTACACTCCCAGTCGGGGTCGGCTTCCCGGCTCCGCCGTTCACGCTGATCGTGACCGTGAGCGCCTGGCCGGTGGAGATCGCTGTAAGCGAAGGGGTCACTGTGACTACCGGCGTGATTCTGGGCGGAATCGTCACGGTCACCAACGCGGTTCCCGAGGCTGGGCGGTAAATGGGCGCGGTTGTCGCATCGGGCGTAAAGGTGGCCCGCAGCGTATCGCTGCCCGCGCTCAGCGAGTCAGCCGGTATGTTGAACAAGGCAGCGCCGCCCGAGATCGCTTGCGCCGCGGATACGTAGGCGCCGCTGGAAAGCACCACCGTTCCAGCCGGGGCAATGTTGCCCGGCGCACCCGAAACGGTGACGGTCACGAACAACTGCTGGTCGATGAGAATTGCGCCGGCAGCCGGCGAGACGAAAACCTGCGGCGTTGTGACGGCGGGAGTGAGATACGTAGCGGTAACTGTCTTGTTTCCGTCCATGGTCACGGCGCAGGTCACCGTGCTTGCGGAAGTACACCCCGTCCATGCGGAAAAGTTGTTGATGCCGGACCTGGCAGGGGCTGTCAGGGTGTAGGAATTGCCGGTATTGTAGGTTTCTGAAAAGCTTGTCGTCCCGCTGGAAGTGTTGTTGTTGCCCGCCGAGGTGACTGAAATCGTTACCCCGGTAGACGGATTCGATGAATTCACCGTGAGGACATACGTTGCCGGGGCTGTCGTGCCCCCGTTGCCTCCACAGGCGGCCAGGAAGAGGCAGGCGCAGGTGGCCAGCCGCGAAGCGATCTGCCTTTTCCCGAATCTCACCTTCAAGCCCCGTTCCGCCGCAAAGTCTGGCCACAAATCCAGACCCGCTCCGGCTCAGCCAATTCAATCGATTGTGGTCACTATGCTATGCATTTTACAGGAAACAGCCTAATCGGGGGATCGTTCGGAACATTGCCTTCGCCAGCCCTTGCCCTTACGGTGCGCGTCGGGCCGCTGACTTGCTTCAGCGTCGGGAATCAAGCCGCTATGACATTTTCAGCCCCGTCGCGACGGTGCAAACGGCTCCGCCGCACGCCATGACTTATGGCCCGTGCGGCGGATTCGGATTCCTGGTGTTTGGTTACTTTCCGGTGCCTGAAAGCGTGAGAACCTGCGTTCCGCTTCCGGCGTTGTCGGTCAATGTGACGGCGCCGGCACTGGCTCCGGTCGCCGTTGGTTTGAAGACTGCGCTGATGGTGCAGGAGGCTTGCGCGGCGACGGTCATGGCGCAGGTACCCTTGCCACCGAATGCAAATGGCCCACTGACGACGAAGTTGCGAGTGAAGGTCAACGGGACCGTGCCGGTGTTGGTCAGCGTAACCAGTCCAACCGCACTGGTGGAGTCCACGCTGGTTGTGGCAAAGCTCAACAAAGACGAGGAAAGGGTCACAACAGGCTCGGCAGGCGGCGGCGTTGACCCACCCACGTACTGGTACGCACCGATGTCGTATCCGCCGTTTTGCGGACGGGCAACACCGTCAAAGTCGGTCGCCGGTGCGGTGTTTGCGGCTGCCTTGATGGCCGGACTGGTCGAGGTCAAGTGATAGTTGCCGGTCGCCGTGCCGGTATAGTTGACGAACTGCGGAGCGCCGGTAACGGTCGAGCTTGCTGTCAACCCGTTCATGAGGGAGATCGAACCGCCCGCGTTGCCGTACACCAGGTTATTGGTATAAATATTGTGGATTCCGGTGCTGTTGGACGATCCGCCCTGCTCTGAGATCCCCTCGCCGCCGTTGTTCGAGATCAGGTTGTTGGCCACGTAGATATAGTCCACCGTAAATGCGTCGTCGGTGCCGAGCACGAGTCCACCGCTGGCGTTGTTGAACAGGGTGTTATTGATGAGCGATACATGCGCGGGATAATGCCAGAGTTGAATGCCAAACCCTGAGTTGGCGAACGAGATGTTGTTCTCCGCAAACCCGCCGGCCTGCAAAAAATAAATCCCTTGAACATAGCCGCAAGCGGTGGGAAACGGGCCGATGTTGTGCACATAATTCCCCGTTACCTGGGCGTTCGTCCCGTTGATGTTGATCCCCGAGCCGCCGGTGGAGTTGCAGGTTGCGGTGAGGATGTTGTGCACGTGGTTACCGCTGACGATGGTGGCATTGCCTTCGGTATAGATGCCGTTGATCCCGGGCCCGGTGACGTCGAAGCCCTTGATGGCAACGTAGTTGCCTGAGTTTACCCAGGTCGAACTGCTCACCCCCACAATGCGCGGGCAGGTGGCGAGATTGCCCTGCCCGGCGGCAATCTGGGCACAATTCACTGGCCCGCTGAAATTCGCCGTGTTGGCAACATAAGTAATGTATGCCGAAGCGGTGCCCGAAGCAGTGGTATTGAACGATCCGTTGTAGACGCCCGCCGCGACGTTGACCGTGGCGCCCGGTCCAACTTTGGTAGAAGCATGAGCGATCGTTGCCCAGGGGCTGGCCATCGATCCGTTCCCGGTGCTGTCGTTGCCGGTGGTTGCAACGTAATAGTTAGTTTGTGCGACGGAAGTACGGGCAAGGCCAAGGGTCAGGAGGAGGATGATAAATGGCGCTGCGTATAAAGCGTTGGAAAATGACGACTTCATGAATAACCTCTCGGGGAGGAAGGTTCTGGCTCAAACGCGCGCAGACCGCTGCTCGCCGGGCATGACTCCGGCTGAGCAGCCAAGCTTTCGCGCCTGCTGCGTAGGGGACCAAAGCGTTTCCTGATGAATTAACTGGATCGTATGTGGGCAGGAAGGCAGCGACTGTGACTAATGTCACGAGTCGGCTCGAGAACCGCGCATCCGGTGACACGCGTCACGCAGGCAGCGCGAGCCGCCCATGCGAAGCAAAATCGTGCGGCCGGCATCGGCTTGCGTTCGTCCTCTAATCTCTTCATAGGTCGTTCATCGATAATTTACCGAGCAGTCATCGCAACCTGTACCCCGCTTTCTCGTTGGCGCGTCCAACAAACGAACGCGGGAGCGGGCCGCTCGCTTGGCCGTGTTCAGTCCGGCTAAACTTTCCGCCCCTGAACATTCCTGCTCTGAAGACTCATGACAAAAACTTCATTTTCAAGGCATCCGAAGGCAGCGTTCACGACCACCAAGGCATCCAAGGCACTGGAGTTGTAATGTGGAGATGTGGGGCCCTTTCTCGGCTGATCGGGGGACAGCCGAAACAACTGATAAACATAGCGATGACGTGCGGGCATGCCTCATGAGTCCCGCAGCCAACTCACAGGTTGAGCCAGGTGGGAAAGACGCTGCGGAGCGGCTCGACGGGCACATGGCCTTCGTAGCAGTCAGCCCATCCATGCGCGAAGTCAGGCGCAAGGTGGAGCAGGTTGCGAGCACCGATGCAGGCGTGCTGCTGCTGGGCGAGAGCGGGACCGGCAAAGAGGTAGTGGCGCGCCTCATTCACAAACTTTCAAAAAGAGCCCCGCAGAAATTCCTGAAGGTGAACTGCGCGGCCTTGCCTGTCGACCTGCTGGAGAGCGAATTATTCGGCTACGAGGCCGGAGCTTTCACCGGCGCTCGTCAAGCGAAAGCCGGCAAGTTTGAAACTTGCCACAAAGGCACAATACTTCTGGACGAAATCGCGGAGATGCCGATTTCGCCGCAGGCAAAGTTGCTGCACGTGCTCCAGGACGGTGAATTCTCGCGTCTGGGCAGCGCCTCGCTGGTTCGGGCCGATGTGCGCGTACTTGCCGCCACCAACGTGAACGTGCGCGAAGCTGTGCGCTTGGGCACGTTGCGCGCCGATCTCTACTACCGTCTCAACGTGTTCACCATCCAACTGCCTCCGCTGCGTGACCGCAAAGAGGATCAGCCTCACTTGTTGAACCACTTTCTGTCGAGTTGGGCCGCATCGTATGGACGGCCGCGTCCAACGCTGACCCGGAGAATGCTGGATGCCTGCCTAGCGCATTCATGGCCGGGAAATGTACGTGAACTGGAGAACTTCGTCAAGCGATTTCTCGTGCACGGAGATGAAGACGAAGCTATTAGTCAGCTCAACTATGAAATGGGTGAAGACAGGGCAAACCAGGCGAAGATCAACCCGGATGGAAAAACACAGTGCGGCGACCTGAAATCGCTGGTCCGTGACCTCAAGCACGAAACGGAACGGGCCGCGATTGTGCAAGCGCTCGATCGCACCGGCGGCAACAGGCAAGACGCTGCGAGTTTGTTGAATATCAGCCTCCGTGCCTTGCACTACAAGATTCGCCAATACGGCATTGACCAGGGCGCCCCTGCCGTGCAAATCGAAAACAATGGCGGGAAGCCGAAGCCTGGGCACTCGCTGCTTTCCTAGCATGTGCCATGCGCGGCAATCGACAAAGCAGACTGCAATTTCCTCGCCCGTACTCATTGGGGATTCGCCGTCATCGTGAGTAATGCGCCCAAGTTCGAGGTTGGCGAGATTCGCTCGCGATCGA
>Ga0181516_10002590_pt1 | contig 12690 bp, 13 predicted proteins | sample PEATcosm2014_Bin_25_FD_121104 | JGI IMG/M metagenome (GOLD analysis project Ga0181516, IMG submission 121104) | Peatland microbial communities from MTU Mesocosm Facility, Houghton, MI, USA - PEATcosm2014_Bin01_10_metaG | ecosystem: Environmental > Terrestrial > Soil > Wetlands > Peat | place...
GCCCCTCGGGGCCTAAAGGCCACGTTCATTCTGCTGCACTTACGGCACGGCTGAAGCCGTGCCCTTTCAAGACTGAGGCTGAGACCGAGTTTTTCCGCAGCCTGTAAAGCCGTGCCCTTTCAAAGCCATTGTGGTTCATGATTGCAATTTCAATTGCGATTGCCCTGGCCGCATATCCCTGCATGATTGACAGGTGTAGCCATTCTGGCTACGCTTAGCCTCGGAGGTGCTCCATGCGTCAGGTTTCGCTGCGGGAGTTCAGAACGCGCGGGGTCAAGGCTCTCAAGGACGTGCCGGCGGGAGAGACCACTCTGCTGGTTGGCCAGAACGGACCTGCGTTTTTCTTGGTCCCTGTTTTTGGCGATGTGGTGAAGGAAGATCGCGAACTGCGCCGCGCCATGGCGCTGGCCAGCCTCCGCGAGGGATGGCGTCTTGCCGAAGCGTCCGGAGCCAGCCCTGCGAGCGACGAAGAGATTGAAGCAGAGATCGATCGCATCCGCCGATCCCCCGAAGATGAGCTGGAATGCGCCTGATCGTTCTCAATACCAACGTATTCGTCTCTTCCGGGATCAATCCCGCCGGGCTGCCGGCCAAGATCGTTGCGGACCTGGTGATGCGCGGCAAGGTTCAAATCGTGACCAGTCCCAAGGTTGCTGCGGAATATCGGGAAGTTGTCTGCCGCGCCAAGTTCCACCGCTACGGGTTTCCGCCGCTTTGGCTGGAGTACTTGATTGAGGAAAGCATGCGGCTTCTGGACCCCGGATCATGGCCATATGCATGCCCCGACCCGAAGGACACCCCATTCGTCGCCCTCGCCCACGCCGCCGGAGCCTGGCTGGTGACAGGAAACCTCAAGCACTTTCCGGAAGCGGTGCGTGGTGGAGTGACGGTGGTTTCGCCTGCGGAGTATCTGGTGCGTCTCGGCGAGGGGTGAACGCAAGCTGGCCACGTGAAATCAGGGCCTGTCTGAGTTCGATGTCATCAAAGACCGGCGATTGGCCGGGCTTTTTCTGATTGGAGCTATACTTGGGTCGAAGTGGAGTTCTGGTGAGTCAAACCACTACGCAGACCGGGGAGGAGGGGCCGATGAGTGCAACTGCCGCGATGGAGATTGGAAGCGATCTATGGAATGCACGCGTGTACGCCGGACTTTCTGCTGCCGCCGATTTGGCGGAAAGGTTGGATAGGCCGAGGCATGCTGCCTTTAATCTTCTTTCTGCGTGGAAGATATTCAGGAGGTTTGGCAGACTCAACCGAGACCTGGACGAAATATTCAAGGAATATGATCGGCCGGCCCTGTTTCCGCCTGGGCTGCCTCCCGAGGTGTTGAGTGTGGGGCGAGATATTCTCTTGAAACTGTACGCAGACTGCGAACGTCTCCAGTCTCCACTTGAAGGTATTCCTTTGCAGTGGCTCATAAAGAAGAGACTAGCCCGTTTGCAGGTGCAGTCCGAACGCATTCTTGACCTTGCGGATTGGTTTGACGCTTTGAGCACCCCGGAAGAAACGAAGGCACGGTTTGATGCATTACGTAACGACGTGGCCAAGGGGGACGTCGTTCCGTGGGCTGCAGTGAAATGAAACTGCCGCTCGAAGTTGTATATAGCAAGTCGGCTGCCAAAACCCTTGAAGCGATGGACGTACCTACCCGTAGAAGGGTCAAAGAAAAGATCGAAGCGGTCGCTGCGGACCCGCTGAACCCTCGCAACTCCTATCCTCTGCAGGGGACCGATGAACGTTCCGCGCGGGTTGGCGGTTTTCGGATTCTGCTGTTGATTCAAGACGGAAGCACATTGGCCGTCGATCTGATTGAATCGCGCGGGCAGGTTTATCGCCGAGTTTAACCGAATCAAACGGATGGATGGATTCGGATCTGCCATAGGCTACGCCGACAACGGCTCCGCCATCTCCCGAAGAATCGCCTCGGCGGCTGCGGCGGGGTCGGGGGCCTGGGTGATGGGGCGTCCGACGACGAGGTAGCTTGCGCCTTGGCGGAGGGCGTCGGCAGGGGTGGCGATGCGCTTCTGGTCGCCGACGCCGGAGCCGGCGGGGCGGATGCCGGGGATGACCAGCACGCCTTCCGGGCCGGTGAGGGCGCGCAGCGCAGCTACTTCCTGGGGCGAGCAGACGAACCCGTCGATGCCTGCGCCGATGCCCATTTTGGCCAGCAGTTCCACCTGTTTGGCGGGTGTGCGGCCGACTCCAATGGCCTTGACCTGCTCTGTGTCCATGCTGGTGAGCACGGTGACGGCCAGCAATTGCGGCGGGTTCGCAATGTTGGCGACAGCGGCTTGGGCGGCGGCCAGCATGGCCGGGCCTCCGGAGGCGTGCACCGTCATCATGCCCACGCCGAGCGACGCGGCGGAGCGGACAGCCCCGGCGACGGTGTTCGGAATGTCGTGAAACTTGAGGTCGAGAAAGACGGAATGGCCGCGTTTGAGCAGCGGCTCGATCACAGCCGGCCCGGCGGCGGCGAAGAGCTCGAGGCCGACTTTGAGCCAGAGACACTGGCCGTCGAGCCGGTCGACGAACTCGATGGCGGTATCGGCCTGGGGAAAGTCGAGGGCGACGATGAGGCGTTTGCGAGCGGCTTCCAGCGAATCCGCCAGCGGATCGGCTGACGTGGTCCAGGAGGAAGAGAAAGTCGGGTTCAGGCGCTCGGGTATGGGCATGCTTTCATTCTAAAACGCAGGGATCACTGTCTCCCGGGAGCCTGTTGTCCTCGGGTGTCTGTGCTGGTGCGGCGCATACGGCTCACCAGCCAAAGAGCCGCATACGCCAGCAGGCTATACAGAACGATGTTGACTCCCAAAAGAATCGCGGTGTCGATGGGACGTGAAACTGAATTCCCCGAGGACATGTCAATGGGCGGGTCGTCGAGGAGCATAGCGATAAACCCTGGATAGAGCAAGAAAACTGGAAATTGCCAGATACCCATACAGCTGCCAACCTTACAGGCGACCATTGCCGTCTCATAGAGGGTGACGACGAAAACCGAGCCGGAAGCGAGCGAAATCAAAGCGCGTTTCATGTCCTCTGGAGGCTACCACGGGTAGCAGGGCTGGTGCCAGGCTTCGGAGGCGCACATTTGTTTTACACTGGTGGGGCCTTACCGGAGCCATTCTTCCATGCCTGCAAGCGTACATTACCTGGACGAACAAAACCTTCCTTCGCACGCCCTGCGCCGCTTTTCGTGGGGAGTGCTGGTCTATTTCACCGCCGTGATTCTATGGGGCACGCTGGTGCGCGCCACTGGGGCCGGGGCGGGATGCGGCAACCACTGGCCGCTGTGCAATGGCACGGTGCTGCAACACGCGCCGACGGTGAATACACTGATCGAGTTTACGCACCGGATTACCAGCGGGCTTTCGCTGCTGCTGGTGCTGGGGTTGCTGATCTGGACCAATGCGGGGACCGTTCGGGGACATCTGGCGCGGGCGGCTGCCGCGGTTGCGGTCGCATTCACGCTGATCGAGGCGATTCTGGGAGCGCTGCTGGTGAAGCTGGGACTGACGGCGCAGAGCCAGTCGCCGCTGCGACCGGCATACCTGGCACTGCATTTGACCAACACGCTGCTGCTGCTGGCGGCGCTCACGCTGACGGCGCACCTGCTGAACCGCAAGAGCGCGTTTCTGCGCGGGACGGTGAAAGTCTCCGCGCCGCTGATGGTCATTGCAGCCATGACCACGGTGATGGTGGTGGGCGTGACGGGATCGCTGGCTGCCTTGGGAGATACGCTGTTTCCTGTGACCTCGCTGGCTGGCGCGCTGGCGCAGGATCTGTCTTCAACGAGTGGTTGGCTGGTGCGCTGGCGCTGGTCGCATCCGACGATCGCGTTTCTGGCCAGCATTCTGCTGATTTGGCTGATGGTGAGGGCGGCGCAGCACAAGGCGCATCAGGATAACCGGACATTGTCGGCGGTGGTGCTGCTGTTGCTGGCGGCGCAATATGTGCTGGGACTGCTGGACGTGATGCTGCTGGCCCCGGTTTGGCTGCAGGTGGCCCACTTGCTGGGCGCGGACGTGCTGTGGGTGGCTCTGGTGGTGCTGACGGCGCGGATGACGATTGTGGCGCGGGAAGAGGAATAGAAACCTCTTAGGGAAATAGAAAAGGCCCCGCAGAGCGGGGCCTTTTGCTTGTGCATCGCAGCCGGTTACTTCTTTTCGGCCAGCAGGCGGACGACGTGGTTGACGATGATCAGGTCCTCGGCGGGCGGGATGACGCGCACGGTGACCGGGGAGTTTGCGGCGGAGATGGTGGCCTCGCCGCGGACATTGTTCCGGTCCTTGTCGATGAGGATGCCCAGTCCGGCCAGCTGCGAGCAGATCTCGTAGCGGGCGTTGATGTCGTTTTCGCCGATGCCGCCGGTAAAGACCAGCATGTCGAGGCCCCCCAGCTCGGCGACATAGCTGCCGATCCACTTGACCAGGGTCCAGTTGAACTTGTCCACTGCCAGGCGGGCTTTTGCATTGCCATTTTGGATGGCTTCGCGCAGGTCGCGCATATCGTTCGAGAGCTCGCTGACGCCGAGCAGACCGGCCTTCTTGCTGGCGACAACTTCGAGCTTGTCGGCAGCGTCGCTGGCGCTGGTGGCGGTTTCGGCGATCTTGCGCAAGATGAAGAGGAGCACGCCGGGATCGATGTCGCCGGTGCGGGTTCCGCTGATGATGCCGCCGGTCGGGGTCAGTCCCATGGAGGTGTCGAGGCACTGGCCGTTGCGGATGGCGGAGATGGATGCGCCGTTGCCGAGGTGGGCGACAATTAGCCTCTCCGGCACGCTGGGCTGCAACTGGTGCACGATCGACTCATACGAGATGCCATGCGCGCCATAGCGGCGAACCCCCATTGCCACGTACTCCGGCGGGATGGGCATGTGGCTGACCACTTCGGGCATGGTGCGATGGAAGTAGGAGTCGAGAATGACGAAGTTGGGCAGGCTCGGGAAAAGCCGAAGCGCCTCGCGCATGATGTAGACGGCGATGGGGGTGTGGAGCGGCGCAAACGCCGTGTAGCTCTCCATCTCGTCAATCAGCTCCGGGGTGATGAGCTGGTTGTGCTGCACCGTGGGTCCGCCGCAGACCATGCGATGTCCGATGGCCTGGGGAGCCGGGAAGTCGCCGGAGTGGAGGGCGTTCGAAACCAGCGCAAAGGCCACGGCACGGTTGGGCAGCGCGGGGGATTCGTCCACCAACTTGACACCGGAGGCATCCTTGATCCAGAACTTGCCCAGATCGGTGCCAATGCCGTCGACCGCGCCCTCAAAGAGCTTGGTGCGCTGGCCGTCGCCGGCTTCGTACACGGAGAACTTGATGGAGGAGGAGCCACTATTGAGAACCAGAACGGGCAAAGACGCCATGAAAGAGAACCTCGAAATTCGGCTGAAGGAGTCAGCAAACTTGGATGGGACCGGGGACTGCAGAAGTGGGCTGATTCGCTCCGTGGCCGCCGCGCCGTTGCAGTTTCCGGTGACTGTACAAGGCTAGCAGCCGGGGGGCACCAGCTGGGGTGATTGGAGTCACATAGAGTCGAGACGGGAATTCACGATGTGAGACTCGGGGCTGCCGAGGTGATGGGGGAAATTGGTCTGTGCTCGAACCGGCGCTTGAGCTTGAGAATGCGGGTCTCGAATCCATACCAGAGGGCGGCAGCCAGCGCCGTGGAGACGGCGAGGCGCACCGCGACGACGGCGAGATTGCCGGGAATGCCGTAGTGGCCGCGGTCCATGCGGGCGTCGAACGATCCGAAGTAGATAAAGGCCGAGATGTGGAACATGTAGAGGCCGTAGCTGATTTTGCCGTAGAAGGGCAATGGACCGCGCCTCAGTAGCCAACTGAGGGGATTGCGCGCGCCGGTGGAGGCGATGGCGGAGAGGACTGAGCCGGCAAAGCCGGTGGCGATCGCGGAATCAAGAAGGTTGCCGGGCACAAAGTGCGCGAGCCCGAAGCCGCCAACGGTGCAGACGAGGCCGATCCCCAGCCAGATCCGGCGGCCCAGCGGCAGGGTGTAAAGACTCAGCGCCAGCAGGCTGCCGAGGGCGAGTGCGTCCAGGTGAGTCAATGTGTGGGTGGGGGTAAGCCATGCGTGGTGGCTGCTCCGCATCACAGGCGAGCAAGCCAGCGCGGCGAACAGCACCAGGGCCAGCATCCAGGGGCGGCGCAACCAGCGGACAATTGGCGCCCAGAAGAAGTAATACTGCTCCTCGATCGCCAGCGCCCAGGTGGGGCCAATGGCCGGCGGCAGGGTGATGTGGAAGAGGTTCTGCACGCAGAAGAGGTAGGCGAGCCAGGGAGCCTGCCGGACAGCAACCCAAATCGGCGGGCCGATGAACCAGTCGGAATTGAGGTAGACGACCACCAGCAGCAGAATGTAGATGGGCCAGATGCGCAGGGCGCGGCGGGCATGGAAGTTGTGGAAGTACTGGGGCTTGTCGCGGGTGGTCAGCAGGTTGCAGGTGATCAGAAAGCCGCTCATGGCGAAGAAGAGCGACACGCCGGCCCAGCCCCACAAAGCCGCGCCGTAAGCCCAGGTTCCTACCAGACGCGGGGTGCAGTGGTAGAACACCACGGCCAGAATCGCGAAGCCGCGCAACCCGTCCAGTTCGGGAAGGTAGGTCGGGAGCCAGGATGGGCGTTGGGGGGGCACAATAAGTTCTTTTATCACTCCGCGCAGAAGTCTTTCAAAAACGCAGCTAGGTGATCGAAATGCGGGCTGTCACGGGGGATCAGATCGAGGCTTCTGCTGTCCCTCAGCAACGGATCAACTGAAGCCCACGGATTCGGTTCGAAAGAAGCACCAACCAAAGAGGAAAGCTTCATCTTGGCGAGCTTATTCGGATTCAATGGCGTCTTACCGATACAGGCGATGAACGAATCGAGACAGGACTTCGAACTTGGATTCTTTGTGTATGCCGCGTCGAGAAGAAGGTCTTCCAAGGTGCCAGTCTTTGGCTTTGCTGCTTCATCTATACCAGGGATCAAGTACACGGATGTACTCAACGGGGCGGTTTTCCCAGGAACAAAGACAGCACCTGGGATGGGAAAACCGGCGCTGGTGAGTGCCGTTCGCGCAAAAGCAAACGCAGAACCCGGATCATCGTCCGAATCCAATACGAGAGCTATGCGCAAAACTTGTTCTTCAGGATGTATCTTCAAGAAATTCGAAATTGCCACAAGATAATCGCCGATTGCGTCTTTTCCGCCCGCTTTGGCGTCCCTCGGATTCGGATAACCGATCGAACAATCGCCAATTCCCCGACGATTCATCAACTCGAACAGAAAACTAGCATCGCCGCCACCTTCGCAAACGATCAAGAAGCGGTTACCGATTTTCTGGAGTCCCTCGGGCAGGCGTTCGTTCATCGTACCTCAAACTCCTGAGAAAGCATCGAGCTGAAACCCTTGCCATCAATTACCGTAAGTTTGGAAACACCTTCCGAGCGGCTAGCGCGAAGCAGGGCGAAATCATCCTCATGTGCTTCCAAAACCGGAAGAAGCGCGGAGAGGCACTCCTGGCTGTGGGTTGTCGCGAATATCTGGGTTCCTTTTTCCAGTGCAAACTGATGAATGATCTTCCAGATTGAAGGCAACTTCTTGAAATAGAAACCATCTTCAATTTGATCGATCAAGAGAGTTCCCTTGGAAGCGCTGGCAATGCTCAGAAGGATACCGAGCAGCTTGTTGAAACCGTCAGAAACCAATGCGGCAGGGAGTTTTCTTTTTGAGCCTTCGAGACTGGCGAATACCGCAGGATTTCCGCCGTCGAGCGCGAGAGAAAGGTCTTTGAGAAAAGGAAACTCGCTTTGTAAAGCCGATAGAACCGGCCTTGTCTCACCCTCCTTGTCCAAACTGGAGAATCTGGCAGCAAGCCATTGCGGATTGTTCAGCGAATGCGGTCCCAAGGATTCAACCTGACTTGCCGTGTGATAAGCGGCAGCAAGCCATGAATGCTCTTGTTGGTTCTCCAGAGTAGAAACGATTTCTTCATTTCCCGGTTTCCAATGGAACTCGATGCCGCCTGGTCCGCGCCGAATCTGAAGCGTTTGAGATCCTTGCAACGAGATCGTGATAGGGCGGGATGAATCGTATTGATGAAAAAGATCATCCCAGATCTCGATGGAGTCCCGTTGTGCGGGGAGCGTCAATTGCCGCCATTCCCTCAATTGAAACGCGTCGGCAGGCATTCCGGACATGGCGAGATAGAGCGATTCGAGGAAGACCGTCTTTCCGCTGGCATTCTCGCCGACGATGATGTTGATCGGTTTGAGGCCGTGGACCTCAAGCTCGGAGAAGCAGCGAAAATTCTCGATTTTGACGCTTTCGATCATCGTGGGTGGAGGCTCCGGGGAAACAAAAAACTCTTCCCCAACACCCTACCACGGATGCCTGCAAGTTGCAGCACCCGTGGGGGATGAAGGTCATGAAAACTATCCTGCGGCGAGCTGCTTGGCGCGTTCGGTGGCGCGCATGACGGCCTTGATCAGGGTCACGCGCAGGCCGCCCTCTTCCAACTCCAGAATGCCGTCGATGGTGCAACCGGCGGGAGTGGTTACGGCGTCCTTCAGCAGGGCAGGGTGGTAGCCGGTCTCCAGCACCATCTTGGCTGCGCCGAAGGCGGTCTGCGCGGCCAGTTGCGTGGCCACGTCGCGGGGCAGGCCGACCTTGACGCCGGCCTCGGCCAGCGCCTCGATGATGATGTAGATGTAGGCGGGACCGCTGCCGGAGAGGCCGGTGACGGCGTCCATGTGCTTCTCTTCGACGGTGACGGTGCGGCCGACGGTCTCAAAGATGCGCTGGGCAAGCTCCATCTGCTTGGGGCCGACGAAGCGTCCGCGGCAAAGAGCGGCCGCGCCTGCGCCGAGCGCCGAGGGAGTGTTCGGCATGGCGCGGACAACGGCGATGTCCAGGCCGGCTGCTTCCTCAATTGCGCGGGTCTTTACCGAAGCCGCGATGGAGACGATCATCTTGCCCTTGGTGAGGGCGGGACGAATCTCATCCATCAGTTCCGGCACCTGGAAGGGCTTGACGCCGAGCAGGATCAGGTCGGCGCGGCGGGCGGCCTCCAGGTTGTCGGTGGAGACGTCCACGCCCCACTGCGTGCTCATGGCCAGGGCGCTCTCGGTGTGAGCGCGGGTGGCGCAAATCTGCTCGGCAGCAAAGAGGTTCTGCTTCAGGAAGGCCTGGAGCAGGATTCCGCCCATCTTGCCAGCGCCCAGAACGGCGACGCGGACGTTGGGAATCTGCGCAGGTGTTTCGGTGGCCTCTACGGCTATCTCCGCCATTTTTTCCCCATATCTTGGATGAGAATTGTGCTACTTTTCTCCAGAATACTCCACCACCAGCGGGCACCTGCGGTGCGGCGCGCTGCCTTCGGCCGGCCCGCGCCAATACAAAGGCGCGGGATTGGGAATGTCGCTTCCAACCTTCGATCTTCCGGCCTGAGCAGACAAAAGAGAGAGGGCGCGGAGTGATCCGCGCCCTCGGGTGCTGCGGAGGCTCTAGTTTCTAGAAGCGGACGGAGAGCGTGCCGTTGACGGAGCGCGGCGCGCCCACTTGCAGGGTGTTGTTGTTGACCGAGAGCGGATCGCTGGCGATAAAGCCGTTGGTACCGATGGAAGCGTAATACTGCGAGTTGAGCAGGTTGGAGACGTTGAACTGGAGCTTCAGATCCTTGAATGCGCCCCACTCCTCGCGGCTGTAGCCCGTGCCGAAGTCGGCCAGAAAACGCCCGCCGACACTGCCGTCGTTGGAGTAGGTGAAATAGCGGGTCGACATGTAGTCCGCTCCCAGGTGCCCGAAGAAGCCGGCCTTGTGGTATTCCAGCGAGCTCTTGTACATGCCCTCCGGCGTATCGACCGCGATCTTGCCTTTGATTGAGGCGCAGACACCCGGATCGTTCCACAGCGACATGGAACCGGGGCAGGTTCCGGTGATGTTGAGTTCGTCGTCGTTCGTCGAGCGGTTCCAGGTAGCGGCGTTGTAGAGAGTCACCTCGGGTGTGACTCTGATGCTGATCGAGCCATCGATGCCGTTGGTGGTGACGCTGCCCTGGTTGTTGAGAGTGCTGGGATTGCCCTGAATGCCGGAGCCGTTGGAGAAGAACAGCAGGCGGTTGGAGAAGTTCACGTGGAAGAAGCTGGCTTGGGCGGAAGCGATCTTGCCCGTGTAGCGATAGCCGCCTTCCTCGGTCCAGGAGGTTTCCGGAGCAACCGAGTTCTTCACGTAGTTGAAGCCGGACTGGTTGGTGTCCCAAGGCGAAGGATAACTGGGGCCGGAGGCGATGAACGAGCGGACGTTGTAGGCGGCGTCGGCGAAGATTTCGTTCTGCTTGTCGAGCTTATAGTTGAAGCCGAACTGGGGCAGGAAGGGCTTTCCGCTGGTCAGATCTCCTTGAGCATAATTCGCTGCGCCTTCCACCGCGTAATACCAGGTGTTCTTGAAGGCGGTCGACAGATTGCCGTTGGTGTTCTGCTCTGCGGTTTTGAAGCCGGCGGCCAGGGTCAGCTTGTCGTTGACCTTGTAAACGTCCTGCAGGTGGAAGTGGTAGACGTTGTTGTTGAAGATGTATTCCCACTGGGTCAGGAACGGCGTGGTCGGGAAAGAGTACACCGAGTGCAGGGGAGCGGATTCCGATGTGGCGTAGAAGCGGCGAGCCTGGTTGAAATCTTCGTGCTCGTACCAGAAACCGCCTTCGAGCTTGTTCTTAGCGGTCTCGTAAGAGAGCGAGGTCAGCACGCCACCGCGCATGATGCCGTACTCCGAAGTGCGCAGCGAGATCGGCGACACGATGGTGGACGGGGTCTGGATCTGGATGTTCTGGTAAGTGGGCAGATACGGCGTGAACCACAAGCCGCGGCCGTCGTTGTCGTGGCCGTAGGCAGTCGCCTTCAGGGTGAGGCGGTCGGTCAGAGCGTGCTTGTAGCCGATGTAGGTCAGGAAGTCCTTGCGCAGGCCGGCGCCGGCATAGTAACCGGCATCGCAAGGATCTTGATTCGATGCCAGGTTGGCCACCGCGCCGGGGTAGGTTCCGACACCGTCGCAGGCCCAGGCAGCCTGGATCGAGTTGGCCCAGTTGCCGTAGTTATCCCAGTTGTAGCCGAGCTGCTGGGTCCAGACCTTGTTCACGTCCTGGTAATCGACTTCCTGGCGGTTGGAGTAGTCCGCGTAGACAGTGAGCACGCCTTTGTCGCCCACGTAGTGAACCAGCTTGGCGTTGCCCTGCCAGTAGTTTTGGCCGATATCGCCGTGGCCGCGCCACTTGTCGGCCAAGTTATACGCGCCCGACAGAAAAAGCTTGGTGTGACCCATCAGGCCGGAGTCCAAGCGGAAGAAGGTGCGGTAGGCGTCAAAGCTGCCTACGCTCTGGGTCGCCGAGAAGCCGCGCTTGTCACTGGGATCGACCGAGAAGAACTGAATGGTGCCGCCCAGGTTGCTGGTGGAGGCCGTCTCCAGAGCGCCGGTGCCTTGCGACATCACGATGCGGCTCATATTCTCGTCGATCACGGCGCGGCTGATGTGCAGGCCGTTCCAGTTGCCGTAGCTCATGTCGCCCAACGGCACCTCGTCGAAGGTGAAGCCGAGCTGGTTCTGGTTGAATCCGCGCACCGAGATGCGGACGGCCCATTCATAGGAGCCGTAGGGATCGGCGGCCTGGAAGTTGACGCTGGGCATCTGCGCCAGAGACTTGATGGGGCTGGTGCCGGGCATTTCTTCAATCAGCGCGGTCTCGGGCATCTCCTGCTCGACGCGGATTTCGCCGGGCGCCGTGACGACGATGGTTTCGGTGTTGGTGAGCTTGGGCTGCGGGGCGGCTGGGGGAGCCGCATTGGTGGCGACTTCGGTGGGCGGAGCGGGCGTCTGCTGTGCGCCGGCAATGCCGATGCCGCAAAGGGCGAATAAAAGAATCTGAGAAGAGAAATGGCCTCGAATCATAAAATTACCTCTCTTAAACTGGTGCTTGGGGTGGAAGCTTGTTGTACGTATGCAGGCGCGTTTGGCCCTGTTGTGAGAATCTTTTGCGCTTCTGCCGCGAAGAATTGCGAATCGGGTGCGTGGCGAACCTATCGCCGAGAGCTTCTTCACGGCGGACGAAGAGCCGATTACTTGTAAGGAATCTAGTCTCGAATTGAGACAGTGGCGTTAGAGAGTTATGAATGGGGTGCTAAAACCGCGGGCAAACTTCAAAGCGTAGTTAACTTGTCTCAATCGACAGGGGCAGTCAGGTGGAAAAGCTCGACTGCCAGGGCAATCGAATTTGAAATTGCAATCATGGACCGCAGTGGCTTTGAAAGGGCACGGCTTTACAGGCTGCGGAAAAAGGCGGAGTTGGGGCACGATTCCCTCAAAGCATCCCTCGGGGCCTAAAGGCCACGTTCATTCTGCTGCACTTATGGCACGGCTGAAGCCGTGCCCTCTCAAAACTGAGGCCGAAATCGAGTTTTTCCGCAGCCTGTTTAGCCGTGCCGCAAGGGTCCGCAAAATCGACGGGGCTTTAGCCCCTCGTGGAGGTATGCTGTGCGTTTTAAAACCATCCCTCGGGGGCTGAAGCCCTATTCTTTCTCTTTCGCCTGCCTCGGCACGGCTAAACAGGCTGCGGAAAAAGGCCGGAGTTGGGGCACGATTCCCTCAAAACGCCCCTCGGGGCCTAAAGGCCACGTTCATTCTGCTGCACTTACGGCACGGCTGAAGCCGTGCC
>Ga0181516_10002591_pt1 | contig 12681 bp, 15 predicted proteins | sample PEATcosm2014_Bin_25_FD_121104 | JGI IMG/M metagenome (GOLD analysis project Ga0181516, IMG submission 121104) | Peatland microbial communities from MTU Mesocosm Facility, Houghton, MI, USA - PEATcosm2014_Bin01_10_metaG | ecosystem: Environmental > Terrestrial > Soil > Wetlands > Peat | place...
AAAGTAGAACTGATATGTGACCACCCCCACTTCGAATTGCCAATCGTAGCGCATATGCAAATCTCCGAAGATTTATCACCGGGAGAGGTAGGAACGAAGGTAGCAAACGCCACGCCACGACCCGTCTGCGCCGGGGGATATGCAGCCAAGCTCCATGAGGGGCCGAGTCTAATTGAAGTGGTATGGATAGGGAGCGACGGTTATTTGACATAGATACTCTCCAGCCCTACTATTGGTCGTAGAGAGTCGCATCTCACAGAATTCTAGACCCGCCCTGGCAGGCGGGTTTTCTATTTGATCTATAATAGCGCAAATCGGAAAATGAAGCCGGAGGAAACTGTATGAATCGGCTGCTCATCTGCGCGTTGCTCGCGTTCTCGACTATTGGAATTGCTCAGACTCCAACCATCCATAGCGGAGCTACGGTCTATATCGAGCCAATGGACGGCTATGAAACCTATTTAGCCGCCGCCATTGCCAAGAAGCAAGTTCCGCTGATTGTGGTGTTGGACAAAAACAAAGCTACCTACATCATTCACAGCACGATCAACCACATTCAGCCGTCCCAGTCTCAGCCCGGAGTTGTAATCAACAATTCAAACACAATTCAAAACAGCGACAATCCAAATCGGGACGCTTTTGATTCAGGCTTTGCATCGGGTCAAGCAGCCGCCGCCAGACGTGCGGCATACAAAGCCTCTCTTGGCTATTCCACCGCCAGTATTGCCGTGATTGATCCTCAATCGTCGCAGATTTTGTTTAGCTATTCAGCGGAAAAAGACGGGAAGGATCAGATGCAAAAGACCGCTGAGGACTACGCCAAACACTTGAGAGAATTCATCGAAAAATCCAAAAACCGAAGGAAATAAGCGGGCCTATTTCTCCTTCTTCCCCCATCGCGCCTGAGCAGCCTTTGATGCCGCTTTTTTTCTCTGTGCTGCCGTCATGGTCACGAGACGCCGCTTCCCGCCCACCTGACCGCCTTTACGTCCCATCGCGGACATATACGCGGACAGGCTGAAAGGTTCCTGTCCTGTCGCCTCATGCACAGGCTCAGCCGTGGACTGCTCTACAATCCACTTGGCAAGCTGGTTAGGATCGCGCGGTCGTTTGCCCTTAGCGACGGTCATACAACCATAGTTTCACGAATCGCAATACCAAATCTAGCCTGTGGAAATTGAAACTGACCCACTACCCGTTTTTGAAACCTGGGAGTCCACCAATTCCCAGCGCTCATGTGCCGCATGGCACATACAACCGTGAACCTGCGGCTGTACCTTCCTTTCAGATGGGATTACCATACTATGTTGCGTTTTGTGGGGAGGCGCGCATGGAATACCGGGTATTGACCGTCAACAGGGAGTTCGGAAGCGGCGGGGGCCGGATTGCGCAGACCATCGCCGGATGGTTGGGGTGGAAGCTGCTTGATCGCGACATCATCGACGCCATCGCTTACGCCGCGCATGTGGAGCCCAATCTAGTCCGGCATTACGACGAGCACGTGGACTCATGGCTGCGGCGCATCAATCAGCAGGCCATGCGCTCGGCGGCGCTGGCCGCGGGCCTGGAACTGGGCGAGAACGCGGTCTTTGACGCCGAGGAGATGGTGAAGCTGACGCAGAAGATCGTTGAAGAAGCCTACGCCCAGGGCAATTGCGTAATTGTCGGGCGCGGCGCGCAGTGCATTCTGCAACACCGGCCCCAGGCCTTCCACATCTTCGTCTACGCTCCGTTGAAAGAGCGCATTCTGCGTCTGCGCCAACGACTCGAAAAGGGCGCTGATATTGAACAGCGCATCCGCACCGTAGATGGAGAGCGCGCCAAATACCTGCAGCAGTATTACGGCAAGAGCTGGTGCAACCAGCACCTCTACGACCTGATGATCTCCTCCAAGGTGGATGAAGACGCAACCGCGCGGGCCGTTGTGTATGCGATGACGGGCCAGGATCTAAGCGAGCCGGCGAGTCAGCTGATAAGCCACTCGGCGAGTTAGCAAGTTAGCCGCGCTTCGCGCGTGTTCGCGGAGTTAGCGGAGATAGCAAAAAACACGCCGGGACGCCACGTCGACCTTTGCCCCAACTCGCGCCGCCTGGGTGCCCCTGGTCTCGATTTTGAGACCGGGGAAACCACAGAACCACGCAGATGCGGTACAAGCAGTCAGCAAGAAACATGACGAGAAACCGCGACGCCTATGGCCTCAACTACCGCCCCGCGAACCCGCTAACGCCGCTAACTCCGCTAACTCCGCGAACACGCGCGAAGCGCGGCTAACTCGCTAACCAGCTACTTCCCGGTCACATCCCAGTCCCAGCTGATTCCTGAGATCAAATTGCTCAGCTTGTCCACTGCCGTTTGCTTCTGCTGCTGCAGATCCGCCGTCTTTTTGCGTGCAGCCTGCAATGCATCTTCCGCCTGGTTCAACTCCTCCACAAAACGCTTGGCCGCATCGTTGCCTTTGAGCGCGGTCAGGTTGTCGCGGTCGCGCGCCTCGTCGGCCGTGGCTTTTTCTTCATCATCATTCGATTCGACGATCTTTGCGTCCAGATCGGCAATAGCCACCTCTCCGTCGATGACGGGCTTGAGCTTGTCGAGCGCGTCTGGAGCGGTCTTAACCAATTCAAGCAGATAGGCTGTCTGGTCCTGATTGGGGTTCAGCGTCACTGTCGTATATGCAGGCCCCCGCTCCCACACCTGCAGCGTAGCCGTCGAGTGCGCGGCCACCGGCAAACGGAAGCGATAAAAACTTGCCGACGTTTCCGCGGGCTTAAGGGCCTCGTCAAGCGACCAGCCGTTATTGTGGCGCGGATGCTCCAGCAGAACCACGCGATCCATGTCCGCCGAGTTGGTGGCCGAATACGTAACTCCGGCAACATCCATGTGCGTTTCCACAATCACGCCCTTCTCGATCTTTATGTGGTGCAAGGGATTCTTGCTTTCGCGGCTGTCTACTTTCACGCGCACTGCCTGGTCGGCCGCATACGAGAGCAGACGCTTTTCTCCGGGATGGATCGGATCGAGCAGTCCTTCCCCGGCAAACTCGCCACTCTCAAAGATCGAAAAGCTTCCCGAGTCGAGAGTGAGTTTCGACTTGTTCTCAAGCCACACCGCGCGCAGCGGCCTGGCCTCTCTTTCACTCCAGATCGTCACGTGCTCAGCGGGAAGGTCTTGTTGAAGAATCGGCACCATCGCCGATTCGTTCTTGTGGATGGTGACGGGCGCAGTCAGCGCGTACTCGAAGAAGTCGTCGAAGGCACTCGTGGAGACGTCGCCCTGTTGAAGAGCGTCGGAGGCGCGGTAGACGCCGCCAGCGCTGTACAAGCCGCCACCGACGTTGCCGCCAGTGCCGGGACCGAAGCCGTAGCCTTGGCCACGGCCGCTAATCTGCCTGCTTCTGTTTTCGAGCGTTTCCATGGCCAAGGCGGGAGCGGCGGCATCCACTGTTACCGATGCGGTTGACGAACCGACGGCAAGCGCGGCGTTGACGGTGGAAGCCATCTGGGCATTCACGCTGACGTTTTGCTGTACGTACCTCTGAAAGCCGTTGGCCGAAACCGTAACCGTGTATTGGCCGGGTGGCAACGGCCCAAAGTTGAAGCCGCCCTGGCTATTCGTAACGCGGGTCGTGGTCGCGCCCGTACTCATCGCGGTTGCAGTGACTGTCGCATTTGGAATCACAGCGCCCGAGCCATCGGTTACCGTACCGGCGAGGGCGCCGTTGCCGGCCATCTCCGCTGCCTCATGTATCTGCGGCGCAAGTTGCGCCTGGGTCGAAATCGGGATTGTGAGCCGGCGCGTATAGATGGGCTGCGACAGGGGCTGAATGAAGCTTTGCGGCGCGCCGGCCACCAGCGACAACTGAACGTTATCCCAATCCGCGCCCACCGTGTTGTCCACCACGGCCCACCCCTGCAGAGTGACGGTACCGTTGGCCGTGCGCGGAAAGACCATGCGGTAGGTTGACTTCCACACCGGAACCTCGCTGATATAGCTCACATGCAGATCGCGCTGTCCTTGCCCGAGGGCATCCAGCGTGAGATGCCGCGCCTCCTGATTCTGGCCTTCCGCGATGATTTCAAGGTAATAAGCAAATTGCTTTTGCACGGCTGCATCGGCCATGCGCACGGAGACCGCATCGGTCAGCTCCGCGGTGCGCAGAGCTCCCGCATCCGTTGCGACAATCAGAAAATAATGATCCTCTGAGGTCGCGCCGTTCTTGTCCGTCTCCTTGCGAAACTCGATGTTGACGAGCCGGCCGGTCACGGGCGCGCCCGCACCGGTTACCTCAACGCGCTGTCCTCGCAGCGCCTGGTAAACGGCGATTGTGGGAGGAAAATCCTTGAGCCCGATCGCCAGCGTCTTCAACTGCTCTTCAAGAGGCGTTGGGGAGTTGTAGTTAACGCCGGCAATATGCCCGCCGCCTTCGTCCAGGACAGTGAGGGACTGCAGCACATCGTTCAACTGCGACGAGGTGAAATCAATCGACACATGCTGGTTGCCGCTCACAGTCCCGGAGTGCTCAAAGTACCCGACTCCGTTTTTATAGAGCACGACCTTGCGAACCGGCAGGTCCTTGACCGTAGATGGAATCGTTGCCGAACTCTGTCCAGCGGCGGCTGTCCTGGTTTTGGCAGCAGACCCGCCCAGAGTCTGCCCGGCGAGATTCAGTGTGAAGGCGACAAAGGTGAGAATAGTAAGCGCGCGGTGCATACGTCCTCCCGGAACTTTAAGAACAGGAAATACTTCCTGACTCTGGAACGGAAATGTTCCAGATTCTTGCAAAAAAAGATTTGCCGTTCTCCTGGGTCCTGTTCTCTTGGACCCCGGCACAGGCAAAAAGGTTCCCGTCGCTTCATCGCTTTCGCGAGAAGTTTATGACTGAGAACCGAGTTGAGAAGTTATGGGGAGGGGAAGTCTAAATAAGCCGCTTGAGTTGTCCCAGGTGGTTCAAGTCGTGTCCGGCCATGGTTTCAACGAGAGTTTTGAAGGTCATGGCACCGCGCTCAGGATGGGAGACAGGCCTGTCTGCCGCAGCCGGCAACGCCGTCTTGATCAGGCGCAGATTCCATTCGCGCAGGGCCGAAAACACGCCCAGCGCCTGGCCGCCTGAAAGGCCGGGATGGTTCACAGCCCACTTGTCCTGGTCGAAGGGCTGAATGACGTGGGCATCCTCGGCGAGAGTCTGGCGGAGGCGAAAAGCAAAAACCAACTCGCAGTCCGCGAGGTGGCAAACAATCTCCGTCGCGCTCCATTTTCCCGGCGCGGGCCGGGTACCGACTTTGTCCTCTCCAATCGCATCGATTGCCGCCCCGATTGCCGCCGTAGTCGATCCGAGAATCTCCTCGAGCGGCCGTCCATCAAGAAACTTGTCGTAAGGATTCGCTACGCTCATATTCAACCTCCAAGCTGTCTTTTCCGACCCCAGAACCCAGACCCTTAGTCCCTAGTCCCTCAGTCCCTCTGCCTCATAGATACTCCCTAAGCATCCGCTCCCATATCGGCCAATCGTGCGCGTTATACGAGTCCCACACAAACAGTTTATGCGGAATCCCTTTTGCGCTCATGATCCCGTCGAGCCGCTGATTCTGGTTGAGACACTGGTCGTCCCAGCCCGTCGCCAGCACATACTGGCTCCGCCGGTAGCGATCGAAAAACCATGGGTCGCTCAAGTTGGGCAGGTAGTCCATGGGCAGGTTAAAGTAGCAGTCCTGGTCGTAGTAACCATGCAGGAAATTGTTGAGGTCGAATGCGCCGGACATCGACAGAAATCCGGTAAACAGGTCCGGATGGCGCAGCGCAATATTCACTGCGTGATAGCCGCCAAAGCTGCATCCGAGCGAGACCAGCAGCGGGTTGCCGTTCTTTTGCCTGACCAGCGGCAAAACCTCGTGAATCAGATACTCCTCGTACTGCACATGCCGCGCGATGCGCCAGCGCGGAGGCACATGCTTGTTGTACCAACTCTCCATGTCGACGGAGTCCACACAGAAGAGCTGCAACTGGCCAGCGTCGATCTTGCCCGCGAGAGCACCAATCATCCCGCGATCTTCAAACACGAAGAAGCGTCCACCCGACGTGGGAAACACCACCACCGGCAGCCCCGCGTGCCCAAAGACCAGCAGTTCCATGTCGCGGCCCAGCCGCCACGAGTTCCACTTGTGATACTCACGATTCATCTTGCCTGCGCTTCCTCTTACTTCCTTTGAAAACCGTCGATTTCTTGATACTGTAACAGTCTCGGGTTGCCGATTTCGCTGAACCCTACTCGCTCTCCGATATGAGGAACGCAGACTTTGAATTTGGACGCACAATCTTCCCACATCGCGCCCAGAGGCATTGTCAGCGGCGATCCGCCGCATCCGCGGCTGCGCCTTCATCGCGGATTTCCCAGCCTCTACCTGCATGACAAACGCGACCTCATTGTTTACGTCCCGCCCGGCTACGACAAGCACCCGGAGCGCACCTACCCGGTCCTCTACATGCAGGACGGGCAAAACCTCTTCGATGGCCGCACCTCGTTCATCCCCGGCCGCACCTGGGAGATGAAGGAACACGCTGACGCGGCCATCCGGGCCGGCGAAGTCGAGCCGCTGGTCATCGTCGGCATCTACAACACCGGCGACCGGCGTCTGGCCGAGTACACGCATGAACGCGATTGGCAGATGGGCGGCGGCGAAGCGGATCTATACGGCCTGTTGCTGACCCGCGAGCTGATGCCGTGGATTGCGAGCCAATACCGCGTGCGGACGGAGAGGGAAGCGACCGGCCTCGGCGGCTCGTCGCTCGGTGGCCTGGTGACGCTTTACCTCGGGCTTCGCCACGCTGAGCGATTTGGCAAGCTGGCTGTGCTCTCGCCCAGCGTCTGGTGGGCCGGCAAGAGCATCCTCGGCTACGTGAATGAATGTGCCCCGCAGATCTGGGAGCGGCCGCGCGTCTGGCTCGACGTAGGCGACAGGGAAGGTCATCGCACCCTTCAGGATGCCGAGAAGCTCCACCGGCGGCTGAAGGCCAACGGCTGGCGTCCCGGTGAATCTCTGCATTATGAGCGTGTCCACGGCGGAACCCACGATGAAGCCAGTTGGGCGCGCCGCGTGCGCCCAATGCTGAAATACCTGTTTCCCGCGCCACAAGGGTGAGAAGCGTCTCAATCTCCAAAACTTGGTAGTGTCTTAAAAGTGCGTTGATGATAAACAGCGACCGCTTGCAATTGGATTTTCCTGGCCGTATCGTCAAGGCATGGCATCGACTAAAACCGAACTGACCACGCTAAAGAACCTGCTGACGGAAGCGGATTTAATCCTGTCCACCACGGATTTACCGGAAGGCAGGGCTATGCGGTGCCGTGAACTGCTGCGCTCCGCTCTGGCCTTGACAGGCGATATGATGAGTAGTGCCAAGATGCCCGCTGCCGCTGCTCTCGGTCGGAAGGGTGGCTCTCAGACAGCCAAACGCGGGAGCGAATACTTCCGTCAGCTTGCCGCCAAGAGAAAGACCCGTGCAGGCGGCAGGCCAAGAAAAGAAGCCGAGTAAGTGCTGAAACCGTTAGAATTATCGCTCCAGCGAAATTGAGCGATGGAACACTTTCAGCGTCCGCCACTCGCGCCACTCGTCGCCGACGAAATCAGTGAACTGATGGACCAGATCGATAAGCGATACTGGCCGCTGATTATTGCGTTTCGTGTTGCTAAATTCATCCCTCCCGACATTCCGGTACCTCGACAGCGCCCACATCAGTTAATCGAATTGTTCAAGTCCTACGCTATAGAATTGTTTGTTGCGGAGGCTAGCCACTACGGGACGTTTCGTTCTGATCGGCTTTACGTTACGTGGCTATCGAACCTGAATAATCGTATTGCTGTTCATCTTCAAAAAGTCTTTCAGCAATTAGAAGACGGCAATCCCAATGCAACACTGCTGTTTCATGGCGTCAACTACCTACGAATCGATGCCGATGTACGGGAGGCGATGCTTCGCACGGCCAATGACTATAGCCTGCTGAATACTGGAGCAGCATTGCCGTCACTCCAGGTTTCTGAGGATAAGCCAGATTCAGCAACCGTTCCACGCGATGCGGTCACCCAACTGGCGTCTGTACGCAAGTCCATGCGTGATACCTACCGCGCCGCATTTCCTAGTGCGGGGATTCTGGATATTTGTTGGTCTGCCGAGCAGCACTATCGGGAATGGGCACGTTGGCTCAAGGGCGAATTGAAGAATGATTCCAAGCCAGGCAGGGCATTTCGCAAAGTGCTGACGGGCGGACAGGACGCAAGGACAATCAGAAAGCTACAGCGGCCAAAAGGCTGGAAGTGATCGTACGTTTCCCCCACTAGGGGAAGATTCTTTCCCCTACTTTTCCCCTACTATTCCCCTACTTTTCCCCTACCATAATTTCCATTTTCCTGCCTAGACCTCCCCTGCCGCTATCGCTCTATGCTTCATGCAGTTAGGAGAAGCATAGATGAGCAAAACATATCCCCGACCGCGTGGGCCACCACACCCCGCGCCCCCGCAGGGGCGAACGGCGGTTGTTCGTCCCAAACCTGCACGAAAATGTGCGTTGACAAACAGCAAGCGATTGCTGTATTCTCTAACCATGATGAACGAAGCACAATCCGTAGATGGCATGACGTGCGAATCCTGTACGGTCGCCTGCCAGCGGTTCGGGCGGCACAGGAACGGCCTTCGCCGGTTCCGCTGCCCGCAGTGCCGGAAGACTTATACAGAACCGCACACGCGGACGCTCGACACGATGTACATCTCTCAGGATCGCGCCGTGCTCGCGTTGCAACTCCTGCTGGAAGGCAACTCGATTCGCAGCACGGAGCGCATTAGCGGCTTAGACCGCAACACGATCATGAGCCTGCTGGTAAGGGCTGGAAAGAAATGCCAGCGGCTCATGGATATGAAACTCAGGAATGTGCCGGTAAAGGATGTTGAGATTGACGAGATTTGGGGTTTTTGCCAGAAGAAAGAGCGGAGCAGACGGCACGACGAAAAAGACGTTTATGGAATCGGTGACGCATGGTGCTTCTGCGGGATCGAGAGAACGAGTAAAGTTCTTTTGGCATGGCATTTAGGTAAGAGAGATCGCGTCTCGACTGATACATTCATCGGTAAATTACGTTTTGCGACTGGAGACCAGCGGTTCCAGTTGAGCAGTGATGGATGGGGAGCTTATCCCGGCGCGGCAAGGATGTATCTCCGTGGCAAAGCGGATTACGCGCAATTGATAAAAATCTATTCAGCGCCGCGTGAGGGAGAGCAGCGATACAGCCCTGGCGACGTTGTGGAGGCGGTCCCAGTCCCGGTAATGGGCCTGCCGAAGAGGGAGCGTATCTGCACCTCGCATATTGAAAGACAAAATCTGAGCATCAGGATGGGAATGCGCCGCATGACGCGGCTAACAAATGGGTTCTCAAAGAAATGGGAAAACCTAGAGGCCGCGTATGCGTTGTGGTTTGCATATTACAACTGGTGCCGGATTCATTCTAGCCTGCGGGTTACGCCCTGCATGGAAGCCGGAATCGAAAGCCATATCTGGACGATTGCGGAATTGATTGCCTAAAATCCTTTAAACAATTCTTCGAGCGTCATTTCCAGCACCATCGAAATAGCATAAAGCGTGTCGATTCTTGCTGCTACAGCCCCATTCTCAATCTGAGACAGATGCGCTCTACCGATCCCCGCCATATCAGCAAGCTGCGTCTGCGACAGGCCGTGCTTTTCCCTTAATTCGCTCAGGCGACGGCCAAGCCGGACAGGAAAAGAGATTGCCATTTCCCCATCGTTGCCGCTATCGTTGGCCTAACTGTTCGGGTTATCGAACATTGGGGGCGGAATGGTTGAGGCAATAATAATCGCCGTTGCGCTAGTTTTTATTGGCGCGTGTATCGCTGGAGTAGTATTTGCGGTAAGGCGTTACGGATGGAAACCTGTCTACACATATGCCCTTTCCGCGATAGTGATCCGCATCTTGATTAGCTTTTCTGGAAATCACCTGACAGAAGGCGAAAAAATCCTGGTTCCTGCCGTAGGAGCGTTTCTAATCCTCCGTCTGTGGCCGCATGTCATCAAGCAGAAGATGCGCGAGGACGAAGACGGTTCCCTGTGATACCTTTTCGCCATCATGCTGAAATGTCTGGCGATACTCGGTGCTGTGATCCTCGGGATCACAATTTACGTAACCATTCAGAATCAACACGCCACCGAGCAAGCACCACACCAGACCGCACAACAAGCCAACGCGCCGGTCGCCTCTGGTGCCGGTAATGAACAATCCCAAGACTATACAAAAAAGCCCAGCCGGAACCTTCCAGGTTGGTATAGCTTCTTTACTTGGCCGGACGGTATGACAGCATGGGCCATCCTGTTGACCCTCTGGGCTGTTGTGTGGCAGACCAATGAAACGAAGAAAGCGGCTCACGCCGCGTTGCTCAATGCTCAGGCGGTTATCAATGCGGAGCGGCCATGGATTCTGATTTCGGTCAAGTCGCCCTCCGGCCCAATGGGAGGGTTTACCGTCCATGCTAGAAACAGAGGCCGAACGCCAGCCATGATTACTGAGGCCCGTATGGGTTGTGTGGCTGTCAAGAACGTATCTAAGCTTCCGCTGAAGGCTGATTTTCCAGTTGAAAATCGCATACGAGATAAGATCATTATCCCAGGCGGTGCAGCACATATCAGTTTGTTTGACCACAGTCTTTTCACGGCGATATTGAAAGACAAGGTTCCGCAATTTACTTGGGATGGGCAAATCTTCGTCTTTGGGAAAGTTCTCTACCGCGATCTTGCGAATCCCGACAGGACCGTTATACATGAAACGCGGTGGATTGGAGTCTATCAGCCCCCTGCTGGAGACGAAGCCGGGAATTTGATTCTGCGCGTTGAGGGTATCGGCGTCTCCGATGAATACGACCGATACAGCTAACAACCAAACTGCCAAAATCCCCGCTAATCCCATCAACGCAGATTTAAGACAGTACCCAAAACTTGCCCTGAAGCCCACTTTCGGCGATACTTAGATGTTGAGTCTTGTGCTGCCGGGCAGTCTTGTCTGGCCCTTCCATTCGCCGTGCGTGCCTGAAGACTGCCGCATCCGGCTGGAAACAACCCTAAAGACCGCAACAGAGCACCGGATTTTGAAAGGAACCGTATCGCCGTGGTGATGATTCGTTTGGCGCGCTTTGGCGCCCGCAAGCAGCCCTACTACCGCATCGTGGTCATTGAAAAGGACCGCGCCCGCAATGGCCGTTCGATCGAGGTCGTCGGCACTTACAATCCCCGCACCAGCCCAGCTTCTGTCGAGCTGAAGCATGAGCGCATCGCATACTGGCGCAGCGTGGGCGCGCAGCTCTCCCCCATTGTGGAAAAGCTGGTAACCAAGACTCCCGTGCCTGCCGCTCCTGAAGCTTCCGTGCCGGCTCCGAAGGCGAAGAATCCCGCACCAGTGCCTGCCGCGGAGACGCCTGCGGAAGCCGCCGCGGAAACCACCGTAGCCTAGCTTGGTGTAAAGCCGCAGCCCACCGCGGCCCAAGGCCTATCCCACACCCCAACTCTGGTCCATTGCGCGCCATCCCTCGTGCGGCGCGCGTACAATTGCTGACGGCGGCAAGTGTCTGCTGATACTATTCCCGCTACAGACCCGGGTTGCCAATTTCTCGTTCTGTACGGTCAGGGGTAAGAGCATGACCCAAAACGATATGGTCGCTGTAGATGAGTTGGTCCGTGAGATAGCACGGGCCCTGGTGGATGAGCCGGCAGCCGTCGATGTCGAGACTGTAGACCGCGACGAGAACACGGTGCTCAAGCTCCGCGTGGCCCCGCAGGACGTGGGCAAGGTCATCGGCAAACAGGGGCGCACGGCCCGCTCGGTCCGCACCATTCTGGGCGCGGTCAGCATGAAGCTCCACCACCGCTACACGCTCGACATTCTGGAAGAGGACGACTAGCCGGATGGCCTGTTTTCAGCTTTCGGGCCATCGAAACAGAGGCGCATTTGGCTGCTGCTGAACCAGCACAGGAGTGGACCTGGCTGGCGCGCATCCGCGGTCCGCAGGGACGCAAAGGCGAGGTCTTCGCAGATATTCTCACCGATTTCCCTGAAAGGTTTGCGCAGCGCCATCGGCTCTGGCTCTTGGCTGAGGCTGAGCCTGCCGCCGCTCCGCGTGAAGTGAATCTCATTGCCTTCTGGCTGCACAAGGGTGGGGTCGTGCTTCATTTTTCCGGCATCGATTCCATCTCCGCTGCCGAAACGCTTGCCGGGCTAGGCGTTGCTATCCCGCGCGCAGAGCGTGCCATTCTCGACGAAGACAGGGTATACATCGCCGACCTGATCGGCTGCACCCTTGTCGACGTATCAAAATCGGATGCAAGCAGCCCAGAACCCGTGACCCCTGGGGTGCTCGTCGGCGTAATCGACGACGTGGATCTAGATGCCGGCCCCGTTGCGTTGCTCGTAGTCAAGGGCGATAGCGGCGAAGTCCTCGTGCCCTATGCCAAAGGCTACCTGCGCAACGTCGATCTCGTGACGAAGCGCGTCGAGATGGCACTGCCGGAAGGCCTAGTGGACTGTAACGGCTGAAGTGGAAGTGATGCGGTTTGTGGGATCAAAGTAGCGCCATTTAACCGTCTTCGGCACGTTGTTGTAGTGGCGGATGTATTTGATGAGCTTTCTGCGCAGAT
>Ga0181516_10002592_pt1 | contig 12681 bp, 7 predicted proteins | sample PEATcosm2014_Bin_25_FD_121104 | JGI IMG/M metagenome (GOLD analysis project Ga0181516, IMG submission 121104) | Peatland microbial communities from MTU Mesocosm Facility, Houghton, MI, USA - PEATcosm2014_Bin01_10_metaG | ecosystem: Environmental > Terrestrial > Soil > Wetlands > Peat | place...
CGAGCGCGAGGCCGATTGCGCCGGCTGCGAGTGCTTTGACGACCATTGTCACGTAGGGAGTCCCGCGCCGGTTCGGCGGCGAACGCTGACGGGCCGCGGCGCGAAAATCGCCACCTCGACCCGCGAAGTCAAGCGCGCCGCTAGGGAGAACTCGCTCCGGCGCGGACGATGGCGATGTCGCCGCCGGCGTCGGAGGCGTAACGCTGGGCGGGTTCGATGGCGCCGTGCTTCTCGGCCGAGCGGGCGTAGTCGCCGATCTCGAGGATGATGTGCGCCGACTTCGACGACAGGCCGATCTGCCGCGGCGCCTCGGCGATGCCGGCGCCGCCCTTGGCGGCCGGAGCGGCGGCGATCTGCGCGTTCGCCAAGGGCGGCACGCCATAGGGCGGCTTGGTCTCGAGGCCCTGATGCGCGTAGGTCATGATCTCGCGCCAGGTCTGCGCCGGCAGCGCGCCGCCTTGCATGGCGCCGGTCATCGACGTGTTGTCGTCGTTGCCGAACCAGACGCTGCCGACCAGATTGCCGGTGAAAGCGTTGAACCAGGCGTTGGTCGGCCCATTTGTCGTGCCGGTCTTGCCGGAGATGACGAGGCCCGGGATCTGCGCCCCGCGCCCGGTGCCCTCAGTGAGCACGTGAGTCATGATGTTGTTCATCTCGGCGACCTTGTCGGGCGGCAGCACCTGGACGGGCGGCGTCCCGTTGGCGGCGTGGGTGTAGATCACCGCGCCGGCCGAATTGCGGATTTCGATCGCCGCATAGGGCGTCGCGCGCTTGCCGCCGTTGGCGAGCATGGCGTTGGCGCCGACCATGTCGATCATCTTCACTTCGTCGGCGCCGACGGGCAGCGAGACGGTGTCGACGAGCGGCGTCGTCAGTCCCATTTTTCGCGCCGTTTCGATGATCTTGGAGCGCCCCAGTTCGGCGATCTTGGCTTGGTGATAGGGCTTGCCGGCCGGCCAGTAGACCTCGCCGATCTTCACCGAGATCCAGATCGCGGCGGTGTTGTACGACTGCGCGAGCGCCTGATAGAGCGGCATCGCACCGCCGCTCTCGCCGCCGAAATTATGGACGCAGTAGTCGCCGATGCAGATGCCTCCGGCTTGCACCGTCGTGTCCTTGTGGTACTTGCCGGTCAGCAACGCGGTCATATAGTCGAAGATCTTGAACGACGAGCCGGGTTGGCGCGCCGCGTCGGTGGCGCGGTTGTACTGGCTTTCGCCATAGTCGCGGCCGCCGAACATTCCCCGGACCAGTCCGTCGGCGTCGGCGACCACCGCCGCCGCCTGATGGGCGTTATAGGCCGGCGCATTGACCCGCAGCATGTCCTCGAGGACCGAGTTCATCTTGTCTTGCAGCCCGGTGTCGAGCCCGGTGCGTACGATGAGCACGCGGTCGGCGCCGAGTTTGCCGGAATTGGCGAGCGCCTTCACCTCGTCAAAGGCGAAGTCGAGATACCAGTTTGGGCTGGATTCGGTGTTCTGGCTGACCGGAGTCGCGGGATTGCGCCGCGCCGCATAGACTTGGCCCTCGGTCATGAAGCCGGCGTCGACCAGGTTGCTCAGGACGTCGTTCGCCCGCGCTCGCGCCGCCGGCAGATTGACGTCGGGGGAATATTTGGTCGGCGCCTTGAACAGGCCGGCTAGCATCGCCGCCTCGGGCAGATTGATGTCGCGCGCCGACTTGCCGAAGTAGTACTGCGCCGCCGCCTGCACGCCGAAGGCGCCTCCGCCCATGTACGCGCGGTCGAGATAGAGACTGAGGATCTGCTTCTTGGTCAGATGATGCTCGAGCCACAGCGCGAGATAGGCTTCGTTGATCTTGCGCGAGATCGAGCGCTCGTTTGACAGGAACAGGTTCTTGGCGAGCTGCTGGGTGATCGACGAGCCGCCCTGCACCACGCCGCCGGCATGGGCGTTGACGGTCAGCGCGCGCAGCGTGCCGACGACGTCGATGCCGAAATGGTCGAAGAAGCGGCGGTCCTCGGTAGCGAGCACCGCCTTGATGAAATGGTCGGGCAACTCGTCGAACGGGATCGCGTCGTCGTGCTTGATGCCGCGCCGGCCGACCTCGACGCCGTAGCGGTCGAGGAAGGTCACCGCGAGGTCCTGGCGCTTCAGCCAGTCCTCGTCGCTGGTCAGCCGGTACGCCGGCTGCGCCAGCGCGAGGACGGCGAGCAAGCCGACGATGCTGAGGTTGAGGCCCTCGCAGGTCAGGTCGATCAACGCTTTGCGGACGCCCGAAACGTGCAGGCCGTCCGAGAAAGCCGCGATCGCCCTGAGGATCGCCAACGAGCGGCGGCCGCCCTCGTACATCGACGAGTCGACGAAGGCGTCAATGGCGAGCAGCGCGCGCTTCACGCTCCGACGCCACCGGGAGAAATTCGCCGCGGCCGACACCCGCCTTCGCCTCCATGATCCGCTCGCCGCGATCCTTAGCACGATCCGCCGCAATTTGAACGACTTGACGCGCCGCGCCGGGCGCGCGAAGCGAACCCCCGGGGCGCGGATCGGGCCGGTCGGCGGCGAAGGAATAAACCATGGTTCAGCGCCCTGCCGAGTCCCCGCCGTTCTGGGAGGTCAAAGCCCTCGAAGACATGACCCGCGAGGAGTGGGAAAGCCTGTGCGACGGCTGCGCGCGCTGCTGCCTGGTCAAACTCGAGGACGCCGACACCGCCGAAATTCACTTCACAGATGTCGGTTGTACATTGCTGGACGCCAAGACCTGCCGCTGCCGCGATTATCGCCGGCGGCAGAGCCGGGTTTCCGACTGCGTCAAACTCACCCCGAAGACGGTGCGCAGTCTGAACTGGCTGCCGGTCACCTGCGCCTACCGCCGCCTCGCCGAGGGGCGCGGCCTCGCGTGGTGGCACCCGCTGGTGTCCGGCTCGCCGGAGACGGTGCGCCAGGCTGGCGTGTCGGTCAGCGGGCGCGTCTCGGCGAGCGAGGACGACCTGCCGGCCGAAACCCTGGGCGATCGCATCGTCAAATGGCCCAACCGGCCGCCGCGAAAGGCGCCGAGTTAGACGCTCGGGTTTGACGCCGGGCCGGTTTCCAGGCCTGTCGTTTCGCCACGGTCAGCCGACGCCGGTCGAGCGCTGACGAGGAATCGGCGCCGAACGGGACGACGTTGACGCCGCGCCTTACGACGCCAGTCGCCGTCGATTGCGCTTCAGCGCGTCCGCGTCGGACTCGGGGTCCGAGTAAGCTTCGGAAATTCGCCGAAAGTCGGGAACGCAGCGGCTGAACGCGTCGACGATCCTCGGGTCGAAATGCCGGCCGCGCCCGTCCATGATGATCTGCACCGCGACTTCGTGCGCGAACGCCGGCTTGTAAATGCGGCGGGTCGTCAACGCGTCGTAGACGTCGGCGACCGCCATGATGCGGGCGGAGAGGGGAATCTCCTCCCCCGACAGGCCCTTGGGATAGCCCGATCCGTCCCATTTCTCGTGATGGGCGCGAATGATTTCGATTGCGTAGCGGAGGAAATCCGTCGAAACGCCATTCTCGGCGATCGACGAAACCAGCGCCCTGCGGCCGAGCTCGACGTGAGTCTTCATCACCTCGAACTCGTCAGGCGTGAGTTTGCCGGGCTTGAGCAGGATGTGGTCCGGTATTCCGACTTTGCCGATGTCGTGCAGCGGCGCCGACTTGAACATCAGGTCGATTGTGCGGCCGTCGAGTTCGGCGGCGAACTCCGGATCGTGGCGAAGCTCGTCGGCAAGGCGGCGGACGAAATGCTGAGTGCGCAAAATATGAGCGCCGGTGTCGTCGTCGCGCGTCTCGGCCAGTGAGGCGAGCGCGCGGATGGTGATGTCCTGCGTCGTCTCAAGTTCCCGCGTGCGCCATTCGACCGCTTCCTCGAGCCGGTCATTCTGCCGCTCGAGCTCGAGTCGGCTTCGCCGCAGCGCCCAGTGGGTCCGCACGCGCGCCAACACGAGCGGCGGCGAGATCGGCTTGTTGATGTAATCGACGGCGCCGATCTCGAAACCGCGCGCCTCGTCATGCGGCTGCCCGAGCGCCGTGATGAAGATGACCGGAATGTCGGCGGTGCGCTCGTCCGCCTTCATCCGCCGGCACAGCTCGAAACCGTCGATGCCCGGCATCACGACGTCAAGCAGCGCTAGGTCGGGCGGGGCGCCGGCGTGCAGACGCTCCAGCGCCTCCTCGCCGCTCTTGGCGACGATGACCGAATATCTCGGCGTCAGCAGGTCGACGAGGACCTTGAGGTTGATCGGCTCGTCGTCGACGACGAGAATGCGCGGCGGCATGTCAACTGACCACATTTCGGACCTCGCTCATGAGTTCGGCCCGCAACTGGTCGAGCGTGCGGGTCGCGTCGGTGAAATCAAAGCGCCCTGTCAGGCGCGCCAAGTCGCCGGCGATGGCGCCGACGTCGGTTCCGGCCAGCAACTCGGAAAGCTTCGCCGCCTCCGCATCGGCAGTGGCGTCGCCAACGGCGAGTTTGGCCGATAGGGCGTCGAGGATCGGGCGAACGAGTTCGAGCGGCGGGCGCGACGCATTGACCGTGCGCGCGGGGCAATCGGCCGAAGGCGTCGTGTCGGCCGATGCGGCGACCTCCGCCGTCGCCTCGGCGATCGCGACGGAGAGGCTCGCGACCGCCGCAGCGATCCGATCGCGCGGGTCGTCGACGTCGGCCGCCGCGGTCAGGCTCTCCAATTCGGCGGCGGCGCGCGCCACGACGGACGCGCCGAGGGTTAGCGCCGCGCCTTTCAGACTGTGTGCGAGCCGTCGCGCAATTGATCTCTCCTCGCGTTCGACGGCCGCCCGAATCCTGGCGGCGTCGTCGCTGTGCTCGACGACGAACTCGTCGAGCAAGCGCGTCAACAAAGCGCGATTGCCGTTGAGGTTTCGCAGCGCCGCATCGACGTCGAAATGGGCGAGGAAGCGACTCGGCTCGGCTCCGTCGGGGGCGGCGGGCGCGTCGCCGGGTTCGCCGCTCCGGCGGCGGCGAGCCGGCTTCACCCAGATCGACAGCGTCCGGGCGAGCGCGTCGGGATCGATAGGCTTGGCGACGTGATCGTTCATTCCGACCGCGAGACACCGTTCGCGGTCGCGCGCCATGGCGTTGGCGGTCATGGCGATGATCGGCGTGTCGACGATCTTGAGCTGACCGCGAATGGCGGCCGTCGCGGTCAGGCCGTCCATGCCCGGCATCTGAATGTCCATCAGGATGACGTCGAACGCGCGGCGACGTAAAATCTCGAGCGCCTCCTCGCCGGATCCGGCGATCTGGACGCGCATGCCGAGCGCGCCGAGCAATTCCGCCCCCACCTGTTGATTGATCAGGTTGTCTTCGACGAGCAGCGCCTCAGCGTCGAAGAGATCTGCAGCAAATCCGCCCGACGCCGCATTTGCGGCGGCGGCGATCGGGCCGGCGACGCCAAGGGCCGCCAGGATCTGCGCCCGCAGCGCCTCCGCCGCGATCGGTTTCTCCAGGATGCCGATCGGCGCGTCGCATGGGGCGAATTGGGCGTCCAAGGCGCGCTGCAGCGTGTCGCGCCCCGAAGCGGCGGCGATGGCCACGGGGGTGCGCGCGCCCATCGCGCGCAGGCGACGCAGCGTCTCGACGCCGTTCATGCCCGGCATCTTGTGGTCCAGCAGGATGAAGTCGAACTGCGCGCCGGCCGCCACACGCTGCAGCGCTTCGGCGCCGCTCGTCGCCGCTTCCGTCGCCGCCCCGGCGTGACGAATGATTGCGCTGGCCGCCTCGCGCGCCGTCGCGCAGTCGTCGACGACAAGCACGCTCTTGCCGATGAAGCGGGCGTCGATCCATTCGACGTCCGGTTGGGCGTCGACGACGGCGACCGGCGCCGAGAACCGGAAAACGCTGCCTGCGCCAGGCGTGCTTTCGACTTCGATCCGACCGCCGAGCAGGTTGGCGAGCTCGCGGCTGATCGCCAAGCCGAGGCCTGTGCCCCCGAATCGGCGCGAGATCGACGCGTCGGCCTGGGCGAAGGGGCGGAAGAGAGCGGCGATCTGATCGGGGCTCATCCCGATTCCCGTGTCGGCCACCTCGGCTTCGAGCGTGACGCGGCCGTCATCCAACGGCGCGGCGCCGATCCGCAAGACGATCTCGCCGACCTCCGTGAACTTGGCGGCGTTGCTGAGGAGATTGGTCAGGATCTGCGACAGGCGCAGCGGGTCGCCAACCAGCCGGCGCGGCATCCCTGGGTCGCGGGCGATGACGAGTTCGAGACCCTTCTCGCGCGTCTTGGGCGCGATGACCACCGTCAGATTCCGCAGCAACTCGTCGAGGTCGAACGCAACGGATTCGACGCTGAGCTTTCCCGCCTCGATCTTCGAGAAATCGAGAATGTCGTTGATGACCGCGAGCAGGGCCTGCGAAGCCGATTGCAGCTTGCCGAGGTAATCGCTCTGACGCAGCGTGAGCTGGGTTCGGCCGAGGAGATGCGAAAGGCCGATGATCGCGTTCATCGGCGTGCGGATTTCGTGGCTCATCGTTGCGAGGAAGTCGCTCTTGGCCTTGTTGGCGCGCTCGGCGTCGTCCTTCGCGGCCGCTAGCTCGACCTGAGCGCGATGGGCTTCCGAAACGTCAATGTGAATGCCGATCAACCGGGTCGGCTTGCCGGCGGCGTCGCGCTCGATCACCCTGCCGACGGTCTTGATCCAGGCCCACTCGCCGTCCTTGCGCCGCATGCGCAGCTCAGCCTGGATCGCCTCGCGCCCCGTCTCGACGTGAGCGGTCATGGAGGAACTGTACGCCTTGAAATCGTCGGGATGGACGAGCGCGACGAACGTTTCGCCTGTCGACGGCAATTCGCCGGGCGCGTAACCCAGCATGGTGAACCAGGTGTCGCTGTAAACCGCGCTGTCGTCGCCTGGGTAATAGTCCCAGAGTCCGGTCGACGAGGCGTTGAGCGCGATGCTCAGCCGCGCTTCGCTCTTGCGCAGCGCTTCTTCGATGCGCCGCCGCTTCGTGATGTCCTGAAACACCGTAACGGAGCCGACGAACTCGCCGCCTTCCTCGAGCCGCATCGAAACGGCCGAAATCGGAAAGACGCGTCCGTCGCGATGAGTGAAGTACTGGTCCTCCGATTGGTACTTGCCGCCGGAACGCACAGTCTTCATGATCTCGCAGTCATCGGCCGCAATCTTGTGACCGCAACCGTCCTGGAAATGGATGAGGTCGTGGAGCGCCCGACCCTTGACGTCGTCGGCGCTCCAGCCGATCAACCGCTCCGCCTCGGCGTTGAGAAACGTGCATCGACCTTCGGCGTCGAGCGTGTAGACGCCTTCGCCCATCGAATGGGTGACGCTCTGAAGGAAGCCTCGGCTCGCTTTGAGGTCGTGCTCGAGCTGCTTTCTGGCGGTGATGTCGGTGCAGATGGCGATAAACTGCGCGACCGCCCCGTCGCGCTCGATGACCGGCACGACGGTCGAGTGCAGCCAGTAGAGTTGGCCGGCCGAATTGCGATTGCAGAGTTCGCCGCGCCACACCTTGCCGGAAAGGATGGTCGACCACATGCGAGCGTAGAACTCACGATCGTGACGGCCGGACTTCACGATGTTGTGGCGAACGCCGATGAGTTGATCGCGCTCATAGCCGGCGATCGCGCAGAACAGGTCATTGGCGTAGAGGATCGCGCCCTTCGCGTCGGTGATGCTGACGATCGCGTGCTGGTCGAGCGCGAACTTCTGGTCTTCCAGCGCCTTCTCGCGCGCGGCGACCAACTGCCGCTGCCGATCGGTGACGACGAGGACGAAGCCGCTGACGAAGGCGGCGAAGAGAAATCCGCCCAACAGCACGAAGTACGGCGTGTAGTCCGAGTGGCGGGCGACAAAGGCCGGCGTGGTCGCGACGCGCAGCGTCCAGGTCCTGCCGCCGAACGCGATTCGCGCCTGGCTGACCAGGGCTGCGCGCGCGCCGAGCGAGGACTGGGATGCGGGGGCGCAGCCGACGAGCGTCGCCGAACTGTCGGCGGTCAGCGGCGTGCGCGCGTTCGGATCGGTTTCGTCGACCAGGCAATAGTCGAGATCGGCGACATCCTGTCCTTGCAGCGCCACGCCGAGGAGATCGGAGATCGCAATCACCCCGAGCGAGAAGCCCTTGATGGCGTTCGCGCCGCCGGCGGCTCGATCGTAAACCGGGACGAACAATAGGACGCCGGTCCGGTCGTTTTGCACCAGCTTGACCGCTGCGGTGGCGGCCGGACTCCCGGTCCGTTGGACCTGAAGAATGGACCTGGCCCGTTCGGGACTGGAGCCCAAGTCGAAGCCGATCGCGCCTTCATTGCTCGTCTCGGGGTAGACATAGGCGACTGGAAAGTAAGTCGAACGACCGGAGGCGGGAACCTGGCGACCGCCCGTGCGCTCGAAGATCGAGAAGCCGCGCCCCCACTCGGCGCTCATCTTCTCTTCGACCGCGAGCTTGTCGGCGTCGGCGACGGCCGGAATCCACTCGATCGCCTGGATGCCGAGGCCGAAAGCGAGGAGCCGCCTGGCGACATTGTCGAAATCGCCGCGATTGCGCTCGGTCGCGCTCTCAAAAACGCCGGCCATTCCGCCGACCGCGTTCTCGCCGAGCCGCAGCGTGGAAACGATGCGGTTCGCGAAGTCGCGCGTCTGCTCTTGCAGCTTTGCCGTGAGGTTGCGTTGCGCGACATGTTCGTTGAGAGCGAACAGGCAGGCGGTTGCGGCGAGCGCCGCGGCCATTGCGGCGGCGATCGGCGCGACGCTTCGGCGCCGTTCGCCGCGCGGCGCTCGCGCCACAACCATGATCGCCGGGGCGAGGACGAAGACGCCGATCGCGTCGCCGCTCCACCACGTCGCCCAGTTCAGCGGGGCTTCCGCGATCGTCAGCCGGCCGAAGGCGAACAACACGAGGTTGGCGAGAGTCGAGTTGACGAGGCTGGCGACGGCGCCGCCCAGCAAGAACAGGCGCGCGATCGAAGTCGCGTCGACCGGCGCGAACGGAAAGGCGTTGTTTCGCTTCAGCAGCCAGGCGCCGATCACCGCTTGCAGCGCCGCCGCGCCTGCGATCGCCGCCGCGATCGCCGCCGAGACGGTCGCGTGCGAAGCGGAGTCGAGTTGCAGACCGAGCCCGAGATTGATCAGGAACGAGCCGAACGCGACGCCGGGCCAGACACGAGGCCCCGCCAAAGCCGCGGCGGCCAGCGCGATGCCGGCTGGCGGCCAGATGATCGTCGCGTAGCCGGGAGGGATGGCCAGCGCCAATCCGAGCCGGCCGGTGAGGTAGTAGGCCGCGGCCGTGGCGAGGATGACCAGGGCCAAACGCGGAACTCGCCGCTCGGCGTTTTCGCCGGGGACAGTCGCAAGCGTCGGCGCACCAGACATCGCGTTCGTCTCTCTCAGACCTTTTCGACGACCAAAGACCTGCGCAACGTCACGCGCGCATATTCGGCGGTTCTCGCCGCCGCGGCGTTGGCGTCGAAGGCGCCCCTAAGGAGAGATGTCCTCCAGCGGACGGCGGGCGTCATGCCCGGCGCAGCGCCGTCGGCGCTGGCTGTCTTCCGCCGACAGAATAGTTGGAAAAACTCTAAGGAATAACTTACGGCATCCGTTAATAATCTCCTGCGCGCGCCGATTCATGTCGAGCATTTCCATCGGCGCAAGCCAGGTTCGACTGCGGGCGGTTTCTTGGTTCGTCGCTCGAAAGATTCCGGCCGTCTGGCGGACCGGCCGCGCCCGGGATAGACCGTGGTCGAGCGCGTCCTGCCGAGACGACCGAGTCCCCGACCATTCGGAGGCTTGCCGCCTCCTTCCGTCGCCAACACGAGGACTTCCGATGAAAATATCGATTATCGGCATGGGGGCGGTCGGAACGGAAGTGGTGAGCTTCCTCCTCAACGCCGGCCTCGCCAGCGAAATCGTGGTCGTCGACAGCGCAGCGAAAAAAGCGCAGGCGGAGATTTGGGACTTTTCCCATGTCACCTCGTTCATCTACGCGCAAAATCCACGGCTGTGCGCCGGCGACTACGCCGACGCCGTCGGCAGCGACCTCGTGGTCGTCACCGCCGGCGCGCAGCTCAAGCAGGGGGAGACTCGCGATTCGCTGGCGGGCGTGAACAGTCGCGTCATTCGCGAAATTATCGCCGACGTGGAGCGCTCGTCGCCGGGGGCGATCGTCCTGATGGTGACCAATCCCGTTGATCTGATGGCCCAAGCGGCGCTGCGCTTCTCCTCCTATCCCAAGGAGCGCGTGATCAGCCTTGGCACGATCGTCGACACGGCGCGCTTCATGCGAATTGTCAGCGATCACGTGGCGATCGACCCGAAGAACATTTTCGGCTACGTGATCGGCGACCACAGTCAAACCGGCTTCATTCCCTGGAGCCTCTGCAACGTCTGCGGGCTCGACGTCGACACCTATTGCGCTCTGAACGGCCTGCCGCCGCTCGATCGCGCCGCGGTGCATCAGCGGGTGCTGCAGATCGGGCTCGATATTTTCGCCGGAAAGGGCAACACCAATCACGGCATCGCCGCGAGCGTGTTTCGCATCATCCGCGCGATCGCCGGCGACGAGCGCTCGGTGCTTCCCGTCGGCGCGCTGCTGGAAGGCGAATACGGCGTCAGCGACGTGGTGATGAGCGTCCCCTGCGTGATCGGCCGGACGGGCGTGCAGCGTATCGTCGCTTGCCGCCTTACCCCCGAGGAAGACGAGGCGTTTCAGACCTCGTACCGGCATAAGCGGCAGCTGCTGGTCCAGGCCGGGCTCGCCGCCTGAGATCGCCGCCCAGCGTCGGCCGCGGCGACGGCGCCCTTTCGGGGCGCGCCTATCGCTCCCATCGCGCCAGCGTCGCGGCGATCCAGTCGCGCTGCGGGGCGACGAGCGGGCCCTGGGTCAGGCCGCCGCAGCGCTTGCCGCGCTCGGCGCCGGACGTCCAGGCGACGATCGCCGCCACCGTCTCGCCGTCAGCGAGAAACAGCGGCGCGCCGGAATCGCCGCCGCAGGCGCCGGCGCCGCCCGCCTCGTCGTCCGCCCACAGCAGGATGCGCGACAGCGGCGCGCGCACTTTGAGCCGGGCGCTGCGCAAGGTCCCGCCGCTCGCCGGCGTCCCTTCGCGCGCGACGCCGTAACCGGCGAGAATCGCGTCGTCGCCGATCGCCGGCCCGTCGCCTTCGGCGAGCGGCGGCGGGGTGAAGCGCGAGTCGAGCGGCGTCTCGGTCTCGACCAGCGCGAGGTCGATCGACACCTGGCGCTCGGCGACGGCGTTGGCGCGGTAGAGCGGATGGCTGACCGCGGCCGCGACGGCGATCAGCACCGGCTTGTCGGCCGCGTCGCGGTAAGCGACCGCCATGTCCCGCGTCGGCCGCAGGCAATGCGCGGCGGTCAGCACCGCGCGCGGCCCGAGCACGATTCCGGTGCAGAAGCCCTCGCGATCGTCGCCGCGCGCGAGCACCATGACGAGGTGGCCGGCAAAGCGGGCGCCTGATTCGCTCGGGCCCACCACCGCGCGCGCCGAGGCCCCCGACAGGGCCGCGGCGAAGGCGGCAAGCGCGCCCAGCCGCGCCAATCTGGTCAAATTGTCGCGAAACATGCAGGTATGCCCGTAAAGCGGGATTGGCGGGCGGCGGCCCAGGCGAATATAGTCGCGCATTCATCGCTCATTCAGGGGCGCGGGGAAAGACTGCGACATGCTTCGTGTGTCGACGACTGTCTTCGCCCTGGCGCTCTTCGCCGTCGGCGCGGGCTTGGCCCGCGCCGGCGAGGTCGAGGTTCGCGTCGTCGTCAAAAGCGGCTGCCTGCCGCCGAGCGAAACCCGTGAAGAAATCAAGACCCATCGCCTGCTCGAGCCGTTCGCCGCGCTGAAGTCGGCGGCGACCCAGTTCAAGGCCGAGGCGCTGTCGGCCAAACTCTGCCGCAATGGCGACGAATTGGTCTACGAGATTGCGCTGCTGCATCGCGACGGCCGGCTCGTCCACGTCGTCACCAATGCGGCGACCGGCAAACTGATCGGCGTGCGCAACGCGCGTGAACCAGCGCCGAAGAACTGAGCGAAAGGGCGGCCGAGCGCCATGCGTCTGTTGATTGTCGAGGACGATCGCGATCTCAATCGCCAGGTCGCCGCCGCGCTGGAAGGGGCGGGCTACGCGGTCGATCGCGCCTTCGACGGCGAGGAGGGCTGGTTCCTCGGCGACACTGAACCCTACGACGCGATCGTGCTCGACATCGGCCTGCCCAAACGCGACGGCGTGGCGGTGCTCGAAGCCTGGCGCAAGGCGGGCCGATCGACGCCGGTGCTGATTCTCACCGCGCGCGATCGCTGGAGCGAAAAGGTGCAAGGCTTCGACGCCGGCGCCGACGACTACGTCGCCAAGCCCTTCCACATGGAGGAAGTGCTCGCCCGCATCCGCGCGCTGCTGCGCCGCGCCGCCGGCCATGCGTCGAGCGAGCTCGTCGCCGGCCCGGTCAGGCTCGACGCGCGCGCCGGCCGTGTGACCGTCAACGGCGCTGCGGTCAAGTTGACCAGCCACGAATATCGCCTGCTCTCCTACCTGATGCATCACGCCGGGCGGATCGTCTCGCGCAGCGAGATCGTCGAACATCTCTACGACCAGGACTTCGACCGCGACTCCAACACCATCGAGGTCTTCGTCGGCCGTCTGCGCAAGAAGCTCGGCGTCGACGTCATCCAGACCGCGCGCGGGCTCGGCTACGTGATCGAGCCCGAGGCGGAGA
>Ga0181516_10002593_pt1 | contig 12680 bp, 10 predicted proteins | sample PEATcosm2014_Bin_25_FD_121104 | JGI IMG/M metagenome (GOLD analysis project Ga0181516, IMG submission 121104) | Peatland microbial communities from MTU Mesocosm Facility, Houghton, MI, USA - PEATcosm2014_Bin01_10_metaG | ecosystem: Environmental > Terrestrial > Soil > Wetlands > Peat | place...
CACGTCGCCTTCTTCGACCTCGTCGAGTTCGACGTCAAGATCATTTTCGCACTCAGGGCAGGTTGTCATCCCGATATCCTCTCTTTCCATAAGAACAGCGCTGTAAGATGGCGTTTCCCGTTATTCTTCGGGAGAAGGCGGCCTCAGGTCAAGAGCCCCCCGCATTTGACCCAATCCCGAATCGGAATGCTGGAAAGTCATCCTTGAGTCTACTGCCTGCCGACCCGATTCCGCCGGTTCGTAAGGCTCCTGAACCGGAACCCGGCCCAGACCGGAAAGTCTCGGCGCCGGTGTTTCCGGCTCTCCCCATGGCACATTCCTGTGCAACAGTTTAACCTTAGACTGACTATGCCTCGGCTTGGCTCTTCTCCATTCGCTTTCCCCGACTTCCACGGCGCCACCCGGCGCCTTGTCCTGGCCAACCTCGCTGCCTACTTTGTGCTGGTGCTGGCGCAAGTGGCGCTTCCAGATGTGGCGATCGGGCTTTACCGAGCCTTTGCCTTTGTGCCTCACCTCTTCCTGCACGGTGCTTTGTGGCAACCGCTCTCCTACAGCTTCATCCATATCGGCCTGATCGCCACACTTTTTGAATTGCTCTCGCTTTGGTTCCTGGCCGGCTTCCTGGAAAACTTTCACAACTCCAGTTTTGTTACCGGTCTTTATGCCGTTTCCGTCCTCGGCACCGCAATTGCGGCCACCATCATTTACGTGGTCAGCGATGCGCTTCACTTCTCCACCGTTGAGATTCCCATCGCAGGCTGCGCCGGCGGCATCTTCGGCCTGCTGGTGGCTATCGGCGCCCTCTACGGCGACATGCAGTTCCTGCTCTTCTTCACCATCGGCATCAAGGCGCGCTACCTGGTGGCAATTTATGCCCTGATTTCCATTGCCATGCTCTTCTCGCAGCAGCGCATGTACGCCTTTGCCCAGCTAGGCGGCGCGCTGGCCGGACTTTTGTATGTCAGACTCGCACCGCGCCGCGGCGTCAACTTCGCCTTCAGCGAGCGCTGGTACGGCCTCCGCAACAGCTACTACCGCTGGAAGCGCCGCCGCGCCGCACGCAAGTTCGAGGTCTACATGCGCTCCCAGGGCCGCACCGTGCGCTTCGACGGTCAAGGCCGGCAAATCGATGAGGATCCGGACGACAAGAAGCGCTGGAACTAGAGCCTGATTCGCCAAGTGGACGGGGAACAGTGAACAGCGGGGCGAAAGTTCGGTGGTTTTCTTTCACGCTTGTTCCGTTTGCAGGGAATCTGCTTTGCTGTAAGTAATTGACAATAAGTAAGTTACTTCCGCATAGGCAGCGATCCTCCAGAATCGCGCTTGGGAACCTGAGACGACGCGCTGGCTGGTCAGTGTGTTGTGACCGCATATACCTCGCGCACAGCGTCTACGATCGCATCGGGGCGTTCATCTGGCATCATGTGGGTGCTATCGGAGACGACGCGCCACTTGCCTCTTCGGGAAAGATGCTGCGCCAACTGAATTTGACCATCCACCCAAGACTTGCGTACGTCTACCCAGTCCTGTGACGCCAGCGGCAGGCCCCACATGCCCTTGCCTGCGATGAGTACCTCCAGAGGTTTGTCGCCCAGCGCGGGCGCGTCTGCCAGCTCAGCCTCGCTGTCGCCACTCAAACCGTTCTCGACTTCGCTGGTTGTGGCTCGAATGAATTTCGGCTGGATGGCCTCGTAATACCACTCCCGATCGTAGGCTGATCCCTCCGCGCCCTCTATGTTTTTTCTCGCGAGAAACCGGCTCATCCCGAAGAAGTAGAGCAAGGACGCGAACCTTCGCTTTGCTTGTCGACGCTTGAGATCGGCCTGGGACATTGCGCGGATACTGTCTGGCAGCTTCAACTTGGCAGGACCACCCTCCACGAGAACCATCCCGGCCACGTCATTCGGGTACAGCTTGTTGTACTGAAGCACGATGCCTTTGCCGAATGAATGGCCCACAAAGATATAGGGCGGTCTCTCGCCCGCATTTTGCAACAGCGTGTGCAACTCCTGGACGATCTGCGAGAGTTTTCTCGGCATTGGTCCAGAATCGCTCCAGCCATATCCAGCGCGGTCGTACGAGCAGACACGCGTAAACTTCGATATTCCCGGCTGTACAAGCCACCACCCCTTCGCGGGCGTCTCGAGCCCGGACTCAAGGACAACAACGGGATTCCCTTGGCCAGCGCAGTTGATATTGAGCTTGTAACCACCTACGTCGACTAGCTTTCCCTCCCGGTGGAATCGGCGGGCATCTTCTCTGGTTTTAATCTGCCGATATGAAATCCCCGAAATGGCGAGGAGCAGAAGGATTCCAACGATCATCCAGGCAATCCTACGAAGCCATCCATAAGGCCGAGCCGCGCGGGTTTGCTTTGCCATAGTGCTCCTTCAGGAAGGCTCGGAGCGTGCACCTTGAGATGCGCGTTTTCAGGAGCCTGACGACGCGACTCTCCGCCCCCATCCCGGGCGAGTTGTGGACCCGTCTGCGCAGCGCATTTGCCGGCCCTCAGCCGCCTGGACCGCACTTGCCCCGTGCCATAAAGCGGATGGCAAATACCAGCAGCACCACCTGGGCCCCCAGGCAGACAAAACCGACCGCCGGATGGCCGTGGGAGATGGAGAGGGCCGGGACGGCGGCCAGCGCACCACAACTCGCGGCGCAGAGCACGGCCTTCCGTCGATCGCCATTTAGCCTGGCTGGTCCCATTTCCGACTCGTATACCGGTTGGTTTTTCAGCAGGGAACGGGAAGCGCCGCTACGCCGAAATCGCATTCGACGAAACCAACTGCAACGCCGCCCCGCCTTTGTGCGGCGCCACAAACCCATCCGCCCGCCACGCAATCGAGATCTTCTCCCGGCTCAACAGCTTGTGAATCTGTCCCCGCGCGTGCTCCGCCCACGGGCCGCCGTTGTCAAGCCGCACATAGGCCTGCCAGTGGCGCAGCGCGTTGCGGCGCTCGCCGCGGCGCTCGTAGGCCAGCGCCAGGTTATAGTGGGCATCGGCGTAACGCGGCGACAGCACCACCGCCTGCCGGTAGGCCGCTACCGACTCCTCCAGCCGCTCCAACTCGTCGAGCACGTTGCCCAGGTCGAAAAAGGCCAGCACATAGGTTGGGTCGGCCTCAGTGGCCCGGCGGTAAAGCGCCTCGGCCTTTTCAAACTCCTTCAGGTGGAACTGCATGGTGCCCAGGTTGATATAGGCAGGCGCATAGGTCTGGTCCATCAGCAGGATTTCCTGGTAGAGCTTGACGGCGCGATGCTTCTGCCCCGCTTCCTCCGCCTGCACCGCCGCCAGAAACAGCTCCTGCACGTCGAGCGACGACGACCGTCCCGGTTCGCGCAGCGGACAAGGCGCAAAGCTCAACCCCGGATCGCTCTGCTCAAGCCGCTCAAAATCAAACAGCAATTGCCGTCGAATGGGGTCCACCATCGCGCCCTGGTGCCGGAAGGCCAAACGTGTGCCGGTGCGCACCAGCGTTGCCTCCAGGAGCGGATTGGCCATGCCGGAGACCGCCTTCATGGCGACGATCGAGTGCCGGATGGAGGCCGCGGAAACGTCATCCTCGCGCAGAATGCGCAGCGTGCGCAACTGGCCAAGATCCTGGAAACTATAGGTCTGCTGCTGGGGAATGAGCCTGGCCCGCTCCCACCCCTGCAACTGGCGGGAACCGATCTGCAAGATGCGCAACACGTCTTGACGGCTATAGCTGGTCACTCTTCAGTGCTCCCATCGGTGGTCTTGCGAGGCCGCGAAACTTGAACTGGAACTCCGGTACCCCGGGGCTCCCTGCCTGGATTGTGAAACTCGGCCACCTCGACCCGGCTCTTGGAACAGTAAGCGAGAAACCGCTCTTGCTGCGATTATCCCAAGACTACGCGTGGATAAGCGGACCGCAACTACCGGCGCAACAAAAAAATAAGTGGATAACGGGTGCCTGACTTGGTTCAAATAGCCCGAAACGTCCGGCCGCCTGTGGAAAACCGAGCAGAAATGCACAATTCCCGACAAAACAGGTCCATCAACAGGAGTTCTGAACGTTAGACGGGATATCGGCGGATTTGCGGATTCCAATCAGGCGGTGCGCGGCAGGCCCTTACAGCTTTGCCGCCAGCGTGAAGGCCCGCGCCGCCTTGGCCATCTGGGCGATGTGCTCCGGCGAGGTGCCGCAGCAGCCGCCGACGATGTTCGCGCCGGCCTCGATCAGTTCCTTCACGCGCGAGGCCATGTACTCCGGCGTCTCCGGGAATGTAGTTTTTCCGTCCACCACCACCGGCGACCCGGCATTGGCGTGGATCAGGATGGGCACCGTGGGTACGGCCGCCCGCATTTGCCGCGTAATCTCAATCATGTTGGCGATCCCGTTGCCGCAGTTCGCGCCCACAATGTCGGCGCCCGCGGCTGCCGCCTCCGCCGCTGCCCGCGCCGGCATCAGCCCGCTCATGGTGCGGAAGCCCTTGGGCCGGGCCTCAAACGTAAACGTGCAGATCACCGGCAGACTGCTGTTTTCCTTGGCCGCCTTGATGGCCTGGGTCGCCTCCAGGATCGAGAACTGCGTCTCCACGCAAATGGCGTCTGCACCGCCCTCCACCAGCGCCAGGATCTGCTCCTTGAAGCACGCATACATCTCTTCCGTAGTGACTTCCCCGCCCTCTTCCGCCATCATCAGGCTGGTCGGTCCCACCGACGCCGCAACGTAGCCCGTGTCGCCCATCGCCTGCTTGGCCAGCGCGGCCGCCGCCTTGTTGTATTCATGCGTCTTGTCGGCCAGGTTTTCCAGCTTCAGCCGCAGCGGGCTGCCGCCGAACGAGTTGGTCTCCACAATGTCCGACCCCGCCGCAATGTACGCCTCGGCAATCTCCCGCACCGCATCCGGATGCGTCACGCACCACGACTCCGGACACTCGCCCTGGGCCAGACCCTTGGCGTAGAGAAATGTGCCCATTGCGCCGTCCGAGATGAGTACTTCGCCGTCTGCGATTCGCTCGAGGATGCTCTTCATTGCCGTGCTCTCCTTGGATTGCCTGGCGCCGCGTGGACACCGCGAAGCCGGTCACAATCAGTATGCGGCAGGAACGCCGGTTTCACGTAGCCGGCCGTTGCGCCAAAGCTGCGCCAACCGGACGATCGCAAATCCCCGATTCCATTTGCCGGCCTTGCCCGCATAGAATGGGCCTTGCAAATCCACGACCCACCCGCTGCTGTGAACAGTTGGCACTCACCTTGCAAATCGGTCGCCCGCGGTGGTTTTTCCGCAGCGAACCGGGACGGATGTAGACAATGATGAATGCTCGATTCCTTGCCAGGGCCGCGTCCTCCGCGGCTATTTTGCAGGCCGCAGTGCTGGCATTTGCGGCGCTGACGCCCTGCGCCGCGTTCGCACAAGTGGAATACGTCGATCCCACCATCGGCAACGTCGGCATTCTGCTGGTGCCCACCCGCCCCGCCGTCTACATGCCCAACAGCATGGTGCGCGTCTACCCCATGCGCGCGGATGCCACGGACGACCGCATCGAGTCCTTCCCGCTCACCATCAACTCCCATCGCATACAGGAACTGTTCAGCATCATGCCCGGCGCCGTCGCACCCGCGGCCTACGACCAGGAAAAAACCACCCCCTACTACTATTCCACGCGCTTCGACGAGTCGCTCATCCAATCCGAATTCACGGCCACCGAGCGCGCCGGCTACTTCCGCTTTACCTTTCCCGGCGGCAGCGCCTCCGTCACGCTGGCCAATCGCGTCGGCGGCGTGTTGCAAACCCAGGCCGGCAACGCCGTCAGCGGCGAAGAGCGCTTCAACGGCATGAAGGCCTATGTCTACGGAGAGTTCAGCGCGCCTGTCGCTTTCAGAACCGAAACCGCCGGCGACAAAACCAGCGTCATCGCAACCAGTGAATCCGGCAAGGTCCTCGAATTCCGCTATGGCATCTCCTTCATCGGCGTCGACCAGGCGCAGAAGAACCTCCGCCAGGAGATTCCCGGCTGGACCTTCGACGCCGTTAAGAATGCCGGCCGCGCCCGCTGGAACCAGACCCTCGGCCGCATCGCCGTCGAAGGCGGCACCGAGGCCCAGCGCAGGGTCTTCTACACCGCTCTCTACCGCTGCTTTGAGCGCATGATCGACATCACCGAGGACGGCCGCTACTACAGCGGCTTCGACCACCAGGTGCACGAGGACCCGCGCCCCTTCTATGTCGACAACTGGCTCTGGGACACATACCGCGCCCTGGAGCCGCTGCAAACCCTGCTGAACCCCGACGTGCAAGCGGACAAGATCCAGTCCTACGTCCGCATGTACCAGCAGAGCGGCGTGATGCCCACCTTTGCCGTGCTCACCGGCCCTTACGCCTGCATGAACGGCAACCACTCCGCGCCCTGGTTTGCCGACGCGTGGTTCAAGGGCGTGCGCAACTTCGACCTGCCCACTGCGTTTGAGGGCATTCGCAAGCGGTCGCTCAAAGTCACCATGCTGCCCTGGAGCCTGGCGCCCGCAGGCCCGCTGGACGAGTTCTATGCAGCGCAAGGCTACATGCCGGCCCTGCGTCCCGGTGAGCAGGAAACCGTCCCCGGCGTGCATCCTTTTGAGAAGCGCCAGCCCGTCCCCGTCACGCTGGAGAACAGCTTGGACGACTGGAACATCGCCCAGCTAGCCCGCGCACTCAACAAGCCCGATGACGAAGCCTTCTTTATGAAGCGGGCCGCGAACTACAAAAATCTCTACCGCGCCGACAAGGGCCTGATGTGGCCCAAGGACTCCGCCGGCCAGTGGATCGAGCCGATGGACCCCAAGTTCGACGGCGGCCCTGGCGGCCGCGACTACTACGACGAGAACAATGGCTACACTTACGCCTGGGATGTGGCGCACGACTTCGCCGGCCTGATCGACCTCATGGGAGGACCCAAACAAGCCGAGGCCCATCTCGACCAGCTTTTCCGCGAGCCCCTCGATCGCTCGCGCTACGAGTTCCAGGCCAAGTTCCCTGATTCCACTTCGATGGCCGGCGAGTTCTCCATGGGCAACGAGCCCAGCCTGGCCATTCCCTATATCTATAACCGCCTGGGCGCGCCGTGGAAGACGCAAAAGCGCGTCCGCATGCTGCTGGAATCGTTCTTTACCGATACCCTGCAAGGCATTCCCGGAGACGAAGACGGCGGCGGGATGAGCGCCTTCGTCGTCTTCTCCATGATGGGCTTTTATCCGGTCACGCCCGGCATTCCCACCTACGACATCGGCAGTCCTGTCTTCTCCAAAACCACCATCCACCTCAAGAACGGGAAGGATTTCGTGATCTCGGCCAAGGATGCCTCGCGCGACAACAAGTACGTGCAAAGCGTGTGGCTCAACGGCAAGCCGCTTAACCAGGTCTGGTTCCGCCACGCCGACATCGCCAACGGCGGCAAGCTGGAACTCACCATGGGCGACACCCCGAACACCGCCCTCGGCTCAGCCCCGCTCAGCCTGCCGCCCGCCTCCATGCTGGTCAAGCCCGAGGACTACGCACAATAGCGGCGCCATTGGCCAACCCGCGACCCCGCCATCTCGCCAGGCGCACTGGATTCGGATCAGACGACTGGACAGCGTACGATTCGACCCATTGCGGAAGCGCCACCGGACCTAATCTCCAATACCCGGTAGTACACTGGTGTCGCTATGAGTTGCCTCTTCTGCAAGATTGTGGACGGAAGCATCCCGTCCACACCCGTTTTTCAGGACGAACTGTGCTACGCCTTTGCCGATATCCACCCCCAGGCGCCGGTGCACGTGCTCATCGCCCCGCGCAAGCACCTCGCTTCCATTGCCGAGGCCGAGGCGGACGATCGCGCCCTGCTCGGCCACCTGCTGTGGGCCGCCGCCGAGATTGCGCGCGCCAAAGGCCTGGCAAAGGGGTATCGCGCTGTTGTGAATACAGGCGAAGACGGCGGCCAGACGGTGGATCACCTTCACGTCCATCTCCTCGGCGGCCGCCCGCTCCACTGGCCTCCCGGTTAGCCCCTCCCGTCCCCCACTGTCGTTGCCGAACAGCCGGGGATGAAACGGTGGACCGAGGCGGCGCTAAGCCTCAACAGATTGCACATCGCCGGCCCCGGTGGGGCCATGGATCATAGCCCAGGACAAGCGCAGTCCTGGGAAGGTCATCCAAATTCCCCAACAGCGAGAACGCCGAACGCGGCATCACCGTGTCGCATCCCGCCGGCTTCGTAGCAATGAGCGGAGGTTCGTTCCACGAACTCGCCGCGTACTGGCGTCCTTCATCTTCGCAACCCGGTTCCACTGCATCCGTTCGTTCTTGTGGAGCTAAAGCACTGGCGGAGCGAGTCGCTCTATTCAGCGGATCGGGACGATGTCTCCCCTTCAATCAAGAAGAACGGCACTCAACCGATATCGCCGGACGCAATTCTGAAGCGTCAGATTCGGCCTGCGCCGAAGAAGCGCGGGATCACCAAGCGGGTTGGTTTCCACACGTTCCGGCATTCTTTGGCCGCAATGCTGCGGCAGCAAGGGATCAACACCAAGACAGCGCAGGAACTGCTCCGTCAAGTCAATCACAGAATCACGATGGGGATCTATCAGCAGGCTGTCAGTGCGGAGAAAAGAGTGGCTCAGAACCGGGTGGTGGCAGGTATCATTCCGGGCGGGGTGCTTCAGCAGCCTTCGACACCCTCGAAGAGGGAGCGAAAGAAGATATCGCCGCCATAAATCCTTTCATTTCTTGGATTTATGGCGGGGACGACGGGGCTCGAACCCGCGACCTCTGCCGTGACAGGGCAGCGCTCTAACCAAACTGAGCTACGTCCCCAGATTGTCTTTCAACAATTCAGGATTTTGGCACTTAGAATGAGAGGTTCCAAAGCTTGCGCCGTCTTCGCTCTCTTCGCTGTAGCCGTTGGTCTGGACCCAAAATCGGCGTCTTGCGAACGCGCGACTTGCCGACCCAACCACGAGATTTAGTTTAGCAGATGGGCCGGGGTTTTGGCGTCTAGTTGCCCGGTACCTTGGGGCAAAACTTCGCGAGGAAAATGACTCTCGAACTGGGTGATTCAACGGCCGGTCTCTAAAATTAACGCACATTCAGCCTTCATGCGCTTCCTGGCGGTTGAGGAGACTGCCGAGCCCGGCCTCAGGCAGCTTCTCAAATCCGTGATCGGGCCGCCTTGCACGCGCCTCCAGCGACGGCGATCGCCGGTTCAAATCCACGTCCGGCTGTGAATTCGGCAAACTCCCGTGCTTGACGACGAAGCGGCGAAACTCCTTGGGAGTCATGTGGCGCGCATCGCGGAAACGCCGGTTGAAGTTTGATAGATTCGAGAACCCGGTCTCGGCCGCAACCACGCCAATGGGCCAATCTGTCTCCACCAGCAGCATGCAGGCACGGCCGATCCGCAGCCGGCCCAGATAGTCGCTTACATTCTCGCCCAGGTGCCGCATGAACAGCCGGTGCAGCGACCGCGCGGAGAGGTTGGCCACCGCGCACAGGTCCTCGATTCGTACCGCATCCGCAAACCGCTCGTGGAGCAGGTCCAGCACGCGCGCCAATTGGCCGGACTCGCCAGTCGGCTTCGGTCCGGCGGCAATCTGCGTCGCAAGCGGCAGCGCTTCTGTCTCTGCCAGTTCGCATAGCAGTTCCTGCACCGTGTGCAGGCGCCGAAGCGGGGATTCCGATAGCAAACCAGGCAGCCGGGCCTCCATCCTGGCCCCGGCGGCGAGCGGAAAGCTCAGGCCGGGATTAGCCCGGCCGATCAGCTTTCGTAAGGGCGCGGCCTCCGGGCAAGCCTCGGCAACGCGGGATGCCCATTCCCGCGTGAACCAGACGACCACCGCGGTGTGCGGCAGCGAATCGTCAATGGCCGCAGTCGACGCCCAGGTGTGCGGCATATCCGCCGGCACCAGGACCAGATCCTGCGCGTCGTACCGGCCAATATGGTCGGCGATAAATCGCCATCCCCGGCTGTTGAGCGTCAGCGTCAGTTCGTAAACGGGATGATGGTGCCACTCAAACGGAATTGCCGGAATTTGCCGGTTGTAGATGCGGATCGAGCAGCCCTTGGGAAAGGTTACGTGTTCGAAATGGCATCTCATATTCGCACTCGATTCGGACATCTGCAGCCGTATGAATGTCTGAATTGTATCAATAATTGACCTATCACGCTCATTCCGCGATTTCGGCAGCCCCTACACTCGACCTATCGGTTGCCAAGGAGCGCCAGCGACGTTCCCAGCTATTCCCCCCGATGAAGCGAGGACCAAAACACCATGTCTACCATGTCGCTCGAGGTCGAAAATCTAACTGAAGCAATTCGCAGTGTCAAAGCAGACCTGCGGAAGTCGCTCCCGGCATATGCCGAGGTCTTCCGCGAGGTCGAAACCGAAATGCGCCGCAAAGTCGCGCAAATCGTCAAAGAGCGGGAAGCCGGTGAGTCCGTTATTCCGATCCTGCAATATGGAGAGATCGCCAGCGGGGCGGTAACTCCGCAAGCCATTGCCAACATCAAAGACCGCGGCGCCTGTGTGATTCGCGGGGTTTTCCCGGCAGAGCAGGCGCGGGCCTGGGACGACGAAGTGGGCCGTTATGTCGAGGACAACGGCCTGAACGAGAAGCTGCTGCACCGGGCCGAAGACAAGTACTTTGGCACGCTGGCCTCGGCAAAGCCGCAGATCTACGGCATCTACTGGTCTCGTCCGCAAGTTGAGGCACGCCAGTCGGAATCGCTTACCGCCGCTCGTGTATTCCTGAACAAGTTGTGGCGTGCCGAGAGCGAAGGCCGCCGTCATTTCGACCCCAACCAGGCGCCGGTGTACGCAGATCGCATCCGTCGCCGACCGCCCGGGTCCGCCTCGCTCGGCCTTTCGCCGCACGTGGACGGCGGCTCGGTGGAGCGCTGGCTCGACAGCAACTTCCGCCAGGTTTACCGGCATGTCTTCTCGGGTAACTGGCGGGAATACGATGCCTTCGACGGCGCGTGGCGTCCGGACGTGCGCGAGATTCCCTCGCCTGCCGTTTGCTCCATGTTCCGCACCTACCAGGGTTGGACCGCGCTGACCCGCCAGGGCAAGGGCGACGGCACGCTGCAGTTGATTCCGATCGCCAACGCAATGGTCTACATCCTGCTGCGTGCTCTGCAGGACGACGTGCGCGAAGACGATCTGTGCGGTGCGGAGCCGGGCCGCGCGCTTTCAGTTGATCCCAAGTGGCATGAGGCGCTGACGGAGGGCCGAACTTCCATTCCATTGATGGAGCCGGGCGATGCCGTTTTCTGGCACTCCGATGTGGTGCACGCCGTGGAAGACGAGCACAAAGGCCAAGGCTACAGCAACGTCATGTACATTGGCGGCACCGTTGGCTGCGCCAAAAACAATGCATACCTTCCAGGACAGGCCGAGGCCTTCCTCGAGGGCAGAACTCCACCCGATTTTCCTGCGGACGATTTTGAAGTCGATTTCATCGGCCGCGCCATTGAGGCCGATCTGACCCCGCTCGGACGCAGTCAGCTTGGTCTCGCGCAACGCCCGGGCGCCTGACTCGCCCTGGCATCCGCTCAGGAAGAAGTTGCAAGAAATGAAACCGTACGCAATTGGCATTGACGTTGGCGGTACAAAAATCGCGGCAGGCGTGCTCGATAGCTCAATGAACGTGTTGTCACTTCACGTGAGGAAGGAGCACGCCGGCCAGCGACCTGCCCAGGTGGTCGATGCCATCGAACGCGCTTATCGCGCAGCGCTGGCCGAGGCGCGCATCTCCGCGGAGCAAGTCGCCGGCGTGGGCCTTAGCTTTGCCGGCCACACCGACGGCCGACACGGCATTGTGCTTACCAGTTCCAATATGCCGGAGTGGGATCGGGTTCCGCTGCGCGACATCGTCTGCGCACGGTTGAACCAACACGTCGTACTCGACAACGACACCAACTTCGGCGTGGTGGCGGAGCACCGCTATGGCGCCGGGCGCGGCGTCGACGACCTCGTCTATATCACCTTCAGCACCGGCGTCGGCATGGGCATCATGGTCGGCGGAAAGCTGCTGCAGGGCTTCACGGGAACGGCCGGCGAAATCGGCCATACTGTCGTCGAAGTCGATGGCCGCCGCTGCAGTTGCGGCAAGCGCGGCTGCCTCATGGCGTACGCGTCAGGCATCGCCCTGCGCAATCGCGCCCTGGAGAGAATCCAGGCCGGCGAAGAGACCGCGCTGCACGATCTCACCTGGGACGACCCGCAGCTCATCAACGGCGAACTGCTCTGCGAGGTAGCGAAGGCCGGCGATCCCGTCGCGCAGGACCTGATCATCTCCACCGGCCGCTACTTCGGCATCGCTCTCTCGACTATCGTCCAGGTGCTCAATCCCGAAATCATTGTTGTCGGCGGCGGCTTGACCAATATCGGCTCCATGCTGCTCGATCCCTGTCTTGAGTCGCTGCGCCAAAATGTTCACCCCGTGTTGCAGAATGCCGGCCGCATTGTCCTGGGCCGCTTTCAGCAGAACGTGAGCGTCATGGGCGGCGCGGCCGCGGTCTTCAGCGAACTGTCACCCGCCCAGCCCGCGATGGCGATTGAAGTTGCACCGGCATCGCTGGGCCGCCTGGACTCCGCGCCCATCGCGGGCATGCTTTCGAACGCAGAACGTACGCGCCTCGAACGTGTTGAAGGGAGCGTGTTCGATATCCAGCGCTACTCGCTGGAAGATGGG
>Ga0181516_10002594_pt1 | contig 12679 bp, 11 predicted proteins | sample PEATcosm2014_Bin_25_FD_121104 | JGI IMG/M metagenome (GOLD analysis project Ga0181516, IMG submission 121104) | Peatland microbial communities from MTU Mesocosm Facility, Houghton, MI, USA - PEATcosm2014_Bin01_10_metaG | ecosystem: Environmental > Terrestrial > Soil > Wetlands > Peat | place...
GATTTCGCCGCCGTACACGCCTATTCGGCCGACCCGCGGGTGACCCGCTATCTGTTCTTCGGCCCGCGCAACGAGGACAGCACGTCGGAATATCTCGATGGCCTGCTCGCCTCCCAGAGAGAGGTGCCACGAACCCGTTTCGAGCTCGCCGTCGAGGAAATCACATCGGGGCGCGTGATCGGCGCCTGCGATTTGTCGTTCATCGAGCACCATGTCGTCGACTTGGGATACATGCTGGGCATCGATGTCTGGGGCCGGGGGTATGCGACGGAAATCGCGCTCGCCCTCGTCGACGCCGCCTTTTACGATCTGCGTGCCGAGCGCGTGATTTCCACCGTCGACGTCAACAACGGTGCTTCGATTCGCGTGCTCGAGAAAATCGGCATGCGCTGGGAGGCGGTGTTTCGCAAGCACCGCCGGGCCAAGAACCGCTGGTGGGACTGTCACCTGTTCGTACTGCCGCGCGAGGTATGGGAGGCGTCGCGGGTAAATTACGCGCCGTGACGCGGCGACACCGCTATTTCGGCGGTCCGCGGTCCTCGGCGTCTTCCCCCGCGGCCTGCTCGCGGGCGCGCTTCGAGGCCCTGCGCAGCACCTCCTCGCCCGGCATTCCCGCGCGGCCGCTGTTGCGCAGGGCCAGCAGGCCGCCGGCCAGCTTGACCGTGGGCGCCATCACCTGCAGCTTGAACAGCCGGGCCAAGCCCCAAGCGCCCAGGCCAAAGGGCAGCAGGTAGGCGGTGAGGCCCAGGGCGCCAAAGCTCATGCGGAAGAGCAGGCGGCCCGCCACGCCCAGCAGGTTGGGGTCTTTGGGGATGAGGGAGAGCAGCAGCACCACGGCGGCGCTGAAGGCCAGAAAGCCCTTCAGCTCGCTGGAGCGCTCTTGGGTGAACTCCAAGGCGGCTTCCACGGCCCGGGTGGTCCAGCCGCGGCGGGCGGCCTTGCGAAGGGATGCTTTGGCGGGGGTCTTGCGCTTCAAAAATGGCTCCTTTGCCGGCGTTGAGATTGAACCTAGCATAATAAGCGAATTATACGGCAAGTTTTCAGCTTCTAAAAGCGCCAAAAAAGGCCCGGCGATCGCCGGGCCTTTTTAACGAGCGGGGAAAAGGGACTGCTGGCCTAGAGCTCCATCACCACCGGCAGGATCATGGGTCGGCGGTCGAACTTCTGCTTGAAATAGCGCTTGAGCGCCTGGCTGACGATGGCGCGCACCTCGTCCCAGCCCGGGGTGTGGTCCGGGGTCTGCATGCCCTGGATGCTGTCGCGCACCCGGTTGCGGGCCTCCTCCAGCACATCTTCGTTCTCGCGCTCATAGACGAAGCCGCGGCTGATGATGTCGGGCCCAGCCACGATCTCGCCCTTGCGCGTGAGGCCCAGCACGCAGAGCACCATGCCATCCTCGCTCAAGTGCTTGCGGTCGCGCAGCACCACGTCGCCGATGTCGCCCACGCCCTTGCCGTCCACCATCACCTCGCCGGCGGCCACCATGCCCTGCAGGCGGGCCTGCTTGCCGTCGAACACCCAGCGGTCGCCGTTGTTCATCATGAACACGCGGTCAGCGCTCAGGCCGGCCTCCATGGCCAGCTGCTTGTGGCTCACCTGGTGGCGCATCTCGCCGTGCACGGGGATGAAGTAGCGGGGCCGCAAGAGCTCCATCAGGCGGCGCTGGTCGCCGGCATAGCCATGGCCCGACACGTGCACCTTGTGCCGGCCGCCGGCGAAGACCTGGGCCCCGCGGTAGTAGAAGTCGTTGACCATCTTGTTGACCGTGCGCTCGTTGCCGGGGATGACCCGGGCGCAGTAGATGAGCGCGTCACCGGGCCGCACCTGCACGTGCGAATGCTGGCCGCTGGCCATCAGCGAGAGCCCGCTCATGGGCTCGCCCTGGCTGCCGGTGCACACCAGCACGCTCTTCTCGGGCGGCAGGCCCTTGAGCTCGTCAAAGCTGACCCAGGTGTCGGGCGGCGCCTCAATGCAGCCCAGCTCATGGGCCAGGCCCATGTTGTAGGTCATGCTCATCCCCATGGTGGCCACCTTGCGCTTGAACTGGTGGGCCACCTCAAGGATCTGCTGGAAGCGGTGCACGTTGCTGGCGAAGCTGGTGCTGATGATGCGCCCCTTCTTCACCAGGCTGAAGACCTGCTCCAGCCCCGGCCGCACCTCGCGCTCGCTGGGCGTGTCGCCGCTGTGCTCGGTGTTGGTGGAATCTGAGAGCAGCACCAGCACGCCCTCCTCGCCCAGCCGGCGCAGGTAGTCGGCATCGGTCTTGAAGCCGTCCACCGGGGTGCTGTCGAACTTGAAGTCGCCGCTGTGCACCACCGTGCCCACCGGGGTGCGGATGGCCAGGCCCAGGCCGTCAGGGATGCTGTGGCAGACATGGAAGAAGTCCACCACCAGCGCGCCCACGCGGATGCGGTCGCCGGGGTGCACGATGCGCAGGTCAGCCTTGGAGAGCAGCTTGTGCTCCTCCAGCTTGGAGCGCACCAGGCCCAGGGTGTAGGCCGAGCCGTAGATGGGCGGGTTGATGGAGCGCAGCAGGAAGGGCAGGCTACCGATGTGGTCCTCATGCCCGTGGGTGAGGATGAGGGCCTTGACCTGCTGCTGGCTCTCCAGCACGTAGCTGAAATCCGGGATGATGAGGTCGATGCCCGGCTGCTCCACATCGTTGGGGAACTTGACCCCGCAGTCGATGATGATGGCGTCCTGGTCGTACTGGAGGATGGAGTGGTTCTTGCCGATCTCGCCCATGCCCCCCAAGGGGATTATGGAAAGCGAGTTGGGCGGCGGCGGGGCCACGGCCGCGGCCGAGGTCATGCTGCCCGACAATTTCTCTGTGAACTGCTCACCTGCACTGATCTCCAAAGTCTTCTCCTAGCCTGATTAGATGAATCGCATTTCCAAGAATCTGATAAAAGATCTCAGCCCTGAGGGTAGGCAGGCCCCTGCAGGGAGCGGGAGGGGCCCCACTCCTGGGGTATCCCGGCCCGGAAGGGGCCTGACTGCGCTCAGGGCGGAGCATCCACAATTCATTTGAACCCATGCGCCCATGGAGCGCAAGCCCCAATTAGCGGGCCCGGGCCGCTACCACGCCCAGGCAGGCATCGCTCACCACCTGAAAGCCGGCCGCCTCCAGCCTGGCCTCGGCCTCAGGGTGGGTGATGCCGCTCTGCAGCCAGACCAGCTTGGGCCGCTTCTCTGGCAACAGGGCCAGCAGCTCATCGGCCAGGGCTGGGATGGCTTCTGGCCGCCGGAAGACATCCAAGATGTCCACCCTGAGCGGCAATTCAGCCACGCTGGCCAGGCAGGGCTCGCCCAGGGCCTCTTTCAGCGTGGGATTGATGGGGTAGAGCTTCATGCCCCGGCGCTGCAGCTGGGCCGGTATCTCATAGCTCGCCCGGCCCGGCTTCTTGCCATCCGTGGCGCCCACCACGGCGACGGTCCTGGCCTGGCGCACGGCTTCAAGCATGGCTTGTTCTGTGATCATGGCTCCTCCTTGACCTCACCCCATCCCCCGCCGTGCGCACCGTCAAGCTACATCCCCCTTCCCCTCTCCACAGTGGAGAGGGGAAGGGGGCGTGTTGTTTCGTGGGCTTCACGGTTGGGGATGGGGTGAGGTCGGGCTGCACAAAAAATAGGGGGGAAGGCTCTTCAGCCTCCCCCCCTTTATACGCGCATTCCCTGCCCGAAGAAAGCCTACCAAGGGATCTGGGCGCCGTCCTTCCAGAACTTGCCCGTCACCTCAAAGGGCAGGCAGGCCAAGGCCAGCGCGCCTTGGGCTGATTCCTGCGGCGTGCCGGGCGCCTGCGGGCCGCCCAGGTCGGTCTTGACCCAGCCCGGGTCAAAGGCGTTCACCGCCACCCGGCCGGCCAGGCAAGCCGCCCAGTTGAGGGTGAGCCCGTTGAGCGCGAACTTGCTGACGCGGTACACCGCGATGTTGGCCTCAGCCACGGCGCTGAAGTTGCCGGCCCCGCTGCTGGTGTTCATGATCCGCGGCTGCTCGCCCTTGAGCAGCGCGGGGAGCAGGGCCTGGGTGAGGTTGTGCACCGCCACCAGGTTCACCTGCAGGGTCTTCTCCAGGCCGCCGGGCTTCTCGTTCTCCAGCGTCTCATGCACGGGCATGATGCCGGCGTTGTTGAAGAGGATGTCCAGCTTGCCCTCAAAATGGCGGGCCACGGCCGAGGCCGCGTCCTTCTCAAAGCCGGGCTGGGCCAGGTCTATGGCCAGGGTGTGGAATTCGCCCAGGCCCTTCAGCTTTTCCGCGGCCTCAGCCAGGCGGCGTGCGTCGCGCGCCGCGCCGATGACACGGGCCCCCTCTTTGAGGAAGAGCTTGGCGCTCTCAAAGCCCACCCCGCGCGAGGCCCCGGTGATGAGGATGCGGCGGCCCTTCAAGGATGCTCCCATGCAGACCTCTGAATGGATTGTCAAAAAAATGGGCCGCAACCCTGCCAAAAGGCTGCGGCCCGGCAATGCTATCAATAGAAGGTGATGTCGTCTATATAGATGTCGAAGGGAAGGCCGCGCGCATCCGGGTCTGGCCCTATGCGGATGCCGAGCAGGTCGCCGCTGCCCCAGGCCACGCTGTCGCCATCGGCAGCGGCAAAGCTGGGCTGGCCAAAGGAATTGACGCAGTCCGTGCCGTCCACCCCGCTGGCCGGGAAGGGCACGGTCACATGCACCCAGTTGCCGCCCGCCAGCTGGCTGGCCGTCACCCGGTGAAAGTAGTCGGCATAGGGCCCGTCCGGCGTGCTCTGCACCGCCTGCTTCACCAGGGTGAGGTCCACATCCACCCCGCTGGTGTTGGGGCCCTGGGCCATGTAGAAGCTCACGCCCTGGGGGGTGAAGCCCAGCTGGCTGGCCAGGTCCACGGCCGCGCCCGAAGGGTCGAAGCCCGCGATCATGTAGGCTAGGCTCAGGTCCGTGGCCGAGCAGGGCGTGAGGCCGTTGGCCGCGCCCAGCACGCCGCTGATGTGGCCCGCGTAGCAGGCCACCATGGTGTCGCCGGTGATGGAAGGCGGGCTGTCCACCGGCGCCAGCAGGTTGCCGCTTCCATCCGTTCCCGGGAAGACGATGGAGCTGACCGGGCTCATGCAAGAGGAGGTGTCACACCAGGCCTGCCATTGGGTGTTCCAGGCCGTGATGCCATTGCCATTGGTGAAGGGCTCAAAGCCGGCCGGGAAGGCACGCAAGCCGCCGGCCGCGGTGTTGACAAAGACCACATCATCCATGTCCACGCTGCCATAGGCGCCGGCAGAGATGGCATCGGGCGGGAAGGTGGGATAGCCATAGCTCCAGTCAGCCGGGTTCTGGTCCACCACATAGCTGTCAAAGGGCGCCACCAGCACCAGGGCGTCGATCAGGTTGCCTTCGGCCGCCAGGTTGTAGTCCACGCCATTGATGTTGGGGCCATTGAAGGCAGAAAGCGGGATGATGGCCTGCTGCCACTGGTCGACCAGCATGGCCCCGGCCGCGGTGTAGGCCGTGAAGGTGACCATGGCGGACATGTCCTGGCTGGGCGAATGCAGCATGATGAGCGGAGGGAAGCAGGCGTCCGGCGAGCGCAGCCAAATGGAAAGCGCGTTGTAGCTGGTGACGTTGCAAGAGCCGCTGGTGTTGCCGATGCCCTCAAGGATGGTGCTGTCCACGGCCGCCATGCTCAAGGAGAGGTAGTAGCTGCCGCCATGCGGGCCGCCCGCGCCCGTCTCGGCATACAAGCCCGAGCCCTGGCCGCTGGCCCAGTATTGGCTGATCTCGCGGTTGCCGGCCGCGATGGAGGCGCCTGCCACCTCGGCGTCATAATAGACCAGGGGCGTGATGGTGGGCGTGGGCGATGAGGTGGGGCTAGGGGTGCGGGTGGGGCTGAAAGAGAAGGTTTGGGTGATGCTGGAGGTGACAGAAGCGGTTGGTGATGGCGTGGAGCTTGGCGTGGACGAGAATGTGGATGAGAATGTGGGGGTCAGGGTGATGCTGGGCGTGACAGAAGGGGTCGGCGTGGATGTCCGCGTGGTGGGGGGCTTGTAAATGGGCGACTTGGGGTCGTGGCTGTTGCTGCGCATGCCAGGCCCATCAAGCCAGAGCAGCCAATCCGCGCGTATAGGGATGCTGAGGAGGGATAGCATTCCCGCGGCCAGGATGGCAGCGGCCAGGATGTGGGCTCTTTTGAAGGGCATGCTGTCCTCAGTGGGAAGATTCAGCTATTCTACCCAGGCCCGCGGCCTTTTGCCAGCAGTCCGGCGCGAATATTGGCGCGACAAAGCCCTTGCATAGGCTTTGCGCGCGTTCCAAAATAAGAAACGCTCAAGACAATGCCAACAAAGCCAACAAGGAGAGAGAGCATGCCTGCCATAGAGACCACGCCCCAGCTCGTTGAAGCCGCCTACGCGCGCAGCCGCAAGAACCTGGAGGTCATCCGCAAGCGCCTGGCTAGGCCCCTCACCCTGGCCGAGAAGGTGGTCTTTGGGCATCTGGATGACGCGCAGGGCGCAGAGCTGGAGCGCGGCAAGGCCTTCCTCAAGCTGAGGCCTGACCGCGTGGCCATGCAGGACGCCACGGCCCAGATGGCCATCCTGCAGTTCGCCCAGGCCCGCATACCCCAAGTGGCGGTGCCCAGCACCGTGCACTGCGACCACCTGATCATCGCCCACCAGGGCTCCAGCGCGGACACGGCCTCGGCCCTGGACGTGAACCGCGAGGTCTATGACTTCTTGGCCTCGGCCTCGGCCAAGTTCGGCATCGGCTTCTGGAAGCCCGGGGCCGGCATCATCCACCAGGTGATCTTCGAGAACTACGCCTTCCCCGGCGGCATGATGATAGGCACCGACAGCCACACCCCCAATGCCGGCGGCTTGGGCATGGTGGCCTGCGGCGTGGGCGGGGCCGATGCCGTGGACGTGATGGCCGGCCTGGCCTGGGAGGTGAAGCACCCCAAGCTCATCGGCGTGCGCCTCACCGGCGCGCTTTCCGGCTGGGCCGCGCCCAAGGACCTGATCCTGCGCGTGGCAGGCCTGCTCACGGTCAAGGGCGGCACCAATGCCATTGTCGAGTACTTCGGCCCTGGCGCTGAGAGCTTGAGCTGCACGGGCAAGGGCACCATCACCAACATGGGCGCCGAGCTGGGCGCCACCTGCAGCCTGTTCCCCTACGACCCGCGCATGGCCGCCTACCTGCGCGCCACCCAGCGCGCCGCGCTGGCCGGGCTGGCCGAGAAGAACCAGGACCTGCTGCAGGCTGATGCCGAGGTGCTGGCCGACCCGGGCAAGTACTTCGACCAGCTGATCGACATCGACTTGAGCCAGCTGGAGCCCTATGTGGCCGGCCCCCACACCCCGGACTTGGTTCGGCCCATCAGCGCGCTGAAGGCCGAAGCCGCGGCCAAGGGCTACCCCCTCGATCTGACCGCCGCCCTCATCGGCAGCTGCACCAACTCCAGCTACGAGGACATCAGCCGCGCCGCCGACGTGGCGGCCCAGGCCGTGGCCCACGGCGCCAAGTCAAAGTCAAAGCTCTTCGTCAGCCCGGGCAGCGAGCAAATCTTCGCCACCATCAAGCGCGATGGCCAGATGGCCGTGCTAGAGCAGGCCGGCGCCACGGTGATGGCCAATGCCTGCGGCCCCTGCATCGGCCAGTGGAAGCGCGACGGCATCAAGCCCGGCGACAAGAACAGCATCATCAACAGCTTCAACCGCAACTTCCCTGGCCGCGCCGACGGCAACCCCGAGACTGCCAGCTTCATCGCCAGCCCAGAGCTGGTGCTGGCCCTGGGCCTGGCCGGCCGGCTAGATTTCAACCCCCTCACGGACAGCCTGACCGCCGCGGATGGCAGCCAGTACCGCCTGCAGGCCCCCAAGACCGCGGCAGACCTGCCAGCGCAGGGCTTCGTGTTCAAGCCCCAGGGCTACCAGGCCCCGGCCGCGGACGGCAGCCAGGTGGAGCTCAAGGTGGCGCCGGACTCGCCGCGCCTGCAGCTGCTGGATCCCTTCCCGGCCTGGGACGGCCGCGACTTTGACAGCCTGCCCCTGCTCTTGAAGGCCAAGGGCAAGTGCACCACGGACCATATCTCGCCCGCGGGCAAGTGGCTCAAGTTCCGCGGCCATCTGGACAAGATCAGCGACAACATGTTCCTGGGCGCCATCAATGCCTTCACCAACAAGGCCGGCGAGGCCCAGGCCGCGGATGGCAGCTACCAGGAGCCGGCCCAGGTGGCGCGCGCGCACAAGGCCCAGGGCCTGCGCTGGGTCGTGGTGGGCGACGAGAACTATGGCGAAGGCAGCAGCCGTGAGCACGCGGCCATGAGCCCGCGCTATCTGGGCTGCGCCGCGGTGCTGGTGAGGAGCTTCGCCCGCATCCATGAGACCAATCTCAAGAAGCAGGGCGTGCTGCCCCTCACCTTTGCCGATGCCGCGGACTACGACAAGGTGCAAGAGGGCGATCGCATCAGCGTGCTGGGCCTGGCCGGCCTGGCCCCGGGCCAGGGCCTAGCGGTGAAGCTCAGCCACAAGGACGGCAGCAGCCAGCAGATCGAGGCCCGCCACAGCCTGAACGCCGAGCAGATCGCCTGGTTCAAGGCCGGCTCAGCGCTGAACCTGATGAAGGGCCAGTGAGCCAGGGCGCCGCGGAGCCGGGCCGGCCCTGGCAGGTCTATCTGCTGCGCTGCGAAGACGGCACGCTCTACACAGGCATCAGCCCAGACCCAGCCAAGCGCTTTGCCGCGCATGCGAGCGGCAAGGGAGCCGCTTACACAAGGGCCCACAAGCCAGAATGCCTGCTGGCCTGCGAGCCCATCGGCAGCTACGGCGATGCCCTGCGGCGCGAAGCCCAGCTGAAGCGCCAGCCCAAGGCCCGCAAGCTGGCCTGGGCCCAAGACCCAGCTGGGCTGGCCAAGCCAGGCGAAGATGCGGACTGGCTCAGGCGCAAGGCCAAGAAGAAGAGGAAGAGAAAGCCGGCAAAGGCCAAGGCAGGGGCAAGAGCGAAGAAGATGATGAGGTGAGGTCAGTTGGTCACCTGGTTCCCCCAGGGATTGAAATCAACAAAGCTGCCTGGCGCAGGCACCGTGCCCTTCAAGTAAGCCTCATACAGCACAGACTGCACTGGCTCCTCTTCTGCGCGCAAGAGCTTGCCCTCTGCCTCCATCCATTTGATCTGGCGCCTGAAAGTCTCGACCAGGGGCACCGTGGTGGCAAAGCCCAGGTCAGCCCTGGCCTTGCTGTTGTCAAAGATGCTGGGATATTTGTAGATGTACTGGATGCCCACGCTGCGGCGCGGCGCCTGGCCATACAGCCAGTCGCTGGGCACATGGCAGAGCAGGGGCGCCTTGGCGCCAGCGGCCTGGGCCAGGGCCTGGAACACGCCGTTCCAGTCAGTGTGCTCGTCGCTGGTGAGGTGGTAGGCCTGGCCATAGGCCTTGGCATTGCCCAGGCTGGCCACAAAGCCGCGCGCCACGTCAGAGGCGTGGGCAATGGCCCAGGCTGCCTTGCCGTCGTCCATGATGATGACTGGCAGGCCGCGGCGCAGGCGGTCCACGGTGCCGTCGTCAAAGAGCAGGCCGCTGGCCGTGTGGCCCTCGCCCGTGGTGAAGCTGGGGCGGATGACCGTGGTGCGCAGGCCGTCCTTGCCATCCTCAGCCAGGGTCAGGGCCTCAATGGCTGACTTGTTGCGGCCGTACTCGCTCACAAAGCGGTGCGGCTCATCGGCCGTGGCCGGCAGCTTTGTCAGCGGGCCGCCGTACACGCACACCGTGCTGCACACCACCAGCTGGCCCATGCGGCCCTTGAGGGCCTTGAGCACGGCGCGGATGTTGTCCGGGTGAAAGGCCACCATGTCGATGACCGCGTCAAAGCTGCGGCCCTGCATGGCTGCCTCAAAGGCCGGGTATTGCCAGCGGTCGCCGCGGATGCTCTGCACGCAGCCCTTGAAGCGGGCTGGGGTCTGGCCGCGGTTGAAGTGCCACACCTCATCCCCGCGCTCAAGCAGCTGGGCTGTGATCTCTGTGGACATCAGCCCAGTGCCGCCGATGATCAGGGCTCTCATTCAGACCTCTGAAGGTTAAAATATAAAAATACCCAAGGCCATTATACCTCAGCCTGCTCCTCTGGCACGATTTTGATTGGCCCCAACTGCGGCCCAAGGGCATAATGGGCCGCCGGACTACGCTCATTCAGCCACTAGGATAACATGAAGCAAAGAGCCTTCTATATGCTGGGCCTTTTAGGCTGTGCCCTGCTCATCTTCAGCCTGCGCCTGCATACGGTGCATGAAGCCTTTGACAGGGATATTGGCATTCAAGGGGCCATAGGCAATGAGCTCCTCCACGGGAGGAGCCTCTATTCGGACTTGTGGGATCACAAGCCGCCGATGACCTTTTACATCCATGCCGCCTTCATCCGCATCTTCGGATTCAACGAGCATTATGTCCTGGGGATGAACGTCCTCTTCAACCTGGCCACCTTGCTGGGCATCTGCTGGCTGGCCCGGCGCCTCACGCAGAGCGCTTGGCTGGCCTTGGCAGCCGGCCTCTTCTTTGCCCTGCTCTCCTTTGACATGGCCCTGCAGGCCAATGAGCCCAACAGCGAGGCGCTGGTGAACCCCTTCTTGGTGTGGGGGATGGCAGCCTGGCTGGCCTCGGCTGACAAGGACGCGGGCCAGGGCCGCGCTGCGCTTGCCGGCGCGCTGTTCTTCGCAGCCAGCTTCTTCAAGCAGCAGTACATCCTGGTGCCTGCCTGCGCGGGCCTAGGCCTGCTGCTGGCTCGCCAGCCCTGGCGCAAGGGGCCCAAGCCCGAGCTCAAGGCCATGGGCACCATGGCCCTGGTGGTGCTGCTGGGCTGGGCCCTGGCGCTGGCCGCTTTCTGGGCCAGCCACAGCCTGGGTGATTTCTGGGATGCGGCTTTTGCCTACAACCAAGGCTATTCCGGCAACCTTGGCATCGCCAACACCAAGCTGCTTCCCAGCTTTGCCCTGGGCCTGCTGCCCTACCTGCTGGCGACCCTGGCCTACCTCATCGCTGCCATCGCATTCAAAGAGCGCCGCGGCCTTGGCATGGCCTTTTGGCTGCTGGGCGCCTATGCCGCGGTGCTGCTCCCTGGCAAATATTTCCCTCACTACTACCAGCTGCTCATCCCACCGCTGGTCATCGGCAGCATCCTGCTGCTGGACCGGGCCTTCAGGCAAGACTGCCGGCCCGTGGCCCTGGCCCTCATCAGCGTCGCCCTGCTCTTCTCTTGCGCCCGCACCGTGGATGCCCTGGCCCAGCCCAGCTGGGCTTGGAGCGAGGCCAAATATCCCAACGCCGGGTTCGCAGAAAGCCGCGCCCTGGGCCTGGCATTGAGAAAGGCCCTTCCTCAAGGCCAAACCCTCTATTACCTGGGCGACAACGCCACCTGCGTTTTATATGCGGGAGCTAGAGCAGCCAATGGCGTCTACTATGCCAAGAACCTCGTGGAAGAGAACCGCCTCCGCTTGCCCCTGGTCAAGGCCGAGTCTGAGAAATTCTTTGATGAGAAATTCGCCATCGCCATCTTCGATGCCGACCCGGCCATCTTGGACTATCGCCCGGGCGTGGATGTGCCCGCCCTGTTGAAAAAGGACTTCACGCTCATCCCCACCTGCTTCAGCCACAGCCGCATCTATGCGCGCAAAGCCAGCAGCCTGCCAGCCAGCTTTGCCAAAGACCTGGCCATGGAGTCTAAGATAGAGATGGCGGCCATGCACCTCTCGCCCGCCTGCCCCTAGCGCACTCGGGGCTTCAGTACACCCAGGGCACCAGCTTCTTCACCTTCTTCTGATAGGCTGCATAGCCTTCGTACTTCTCTTTGAGCCAAGCCTCTTCGCGCCGCGATTTGATGTCGAAGAAGATGAAGAACAGCAGCGCCCAAGCCAGGGCCAACAGCGCCTGCAGCCAGAGCGCCCAGCCCAAGATCAGGCACAGGATGCCCGCATAGATGGGGTGCCGCACAATGCCATATGCCCCTGTGGTCACCAGCTGGCCGCCCTCCTTTGGCTTGGGCAGGGCCGTCAGGCTGCTGCCCAGGCCAAAGGCTGCTGCAGCAAAGAGCCAGGCTCCGGCCAGGCCCAACAGGGCGCCTGCGATGCGCAAGCCCAGGCCCAAGCCGCCGCCGGCCTTTGGCAGCAAGCCTTGCCCGCGCGGGCCAAAGATGGCCAGGCAGAAGAGCAGGCCCTGCGCCACCACGTACCATTCCCCGCGCGCGCCCTTGTACCATGCCGGCTTCTGGCTCATGCTGCCCCCCCAACACAAAAGCCCCTTTCATTACGAAAGGGGCTTTTTAAATGGTAGCGCATTGAATCGGGATCTCAAGCTGCCCCCTGCACCACCGTCTCCACTTCAAGGGCCTTGCCAGTGCCCTCTGCCACATTGAGCATCTCAAAGCCTATCACCTTGTCCTGCGCATCTTTGATCAGCACAACCTCATCCGTGGTCTCTTGGCAAGAGGCCTCTTTAGAGGGATCATCCAGCCACACGGTCAGAGTGCGGCCAGTCAGATCATGGATCACTTTGATCTTGCCCATAGGACATCTCCAATCTTGATGTTGTCAGTCGGGTAAGCAGTGACCAAGAAGGCTTGCCCATCCTCTTGCTTGGCCACAGCAGCGATCCAGCGCTTCAGATCCGCCCGATAAAACAGGTATACCCGAGGGTCTTTCAAGCTTTGCCTGACCTCATCAGGGTCTTTCA
>Ga0181516_10002595_pt1 | contig 12676 bp, 12 predicted proteins | sample PEATcosm2014_Bin_25_FD_121104 | JGI IMG/M metagenome (GOLD analysis project Ga0181516, IMG submission 121104) | Peatland microbial communities from MTU Mesocosm Facility, Houghton, MI, USA - PEATcosm2014_Bin01_10_metaG | ecosystem: Environmental > Terrestrial > Soil > Wetlands > Peat | place...
GTCTGAACGCCACAGTCAAAGCCCAGTATGACGCCGTGCGGTGCCGTGTGGTCAGGCAAGTCCACTACTCCCCCCACCGACCCGCCGAGAGCATCGACGTGGTTCTTTTCGTCAATGGCATCCCGGTAGCTACCCTGGAGCTGAAGACCCAGTCTACCCAAAGCGTCCATGACGCCATCAAACAGTACCGCTTCGACAGGCCCACCATCGACCCGGTCAAGAAACAGAAGGAGCCCCTGCTCCAGTTCAAAAGCCGGTGCATTGTCCACTTCGCTGTCTCGACCGAAGAGGTCTACATGGCAACCCGGCTCGATGGCGCTGGCACAGTCTTCCTCCCCTTCAACCAGGGTGATGGTGAAGGTGCCGGGAACCCGGTGAACCCCCTGGGTGTGAAGACTGCCTACCTCCAGGAGAAGGTTCTCCAGAGAGACAACTGGCTCCACATCCTTGCCAAGTTTGTCCACCTCAAGAAGGATGAGGTCATCCAGCCCGACGGCACCAAGAAGGAAGTCGAGTCCATCATCTTCCCCCGCTACCACCAGTGGGACTGCGTGACCAAGGTCGTGAGGGACGCATCAGCCACCGGCACAGGGCAGAAGTACCTCATCCAGCACTCGGCAGGCTCGGGGAAGTCCAACTCCATCGCCTGGGTCGCACACCACCTCGCCACCCTCCACGATAAGGACAGCAACAAGGTCTTCGACTCCGTCATCGTGATCACCGACCGCAAAGTTCTGGACTCCCAGCTACAAGAGACCATCTACCAGTTTGAGCACAAGGCAGGCCTCGTCGAGAGGATCACTAACGCCAGCGGTGCCAAGAGCGACCAGCTCTCCATCGCTCTGAAGGAACGTAAACCAGTCATCATCGTGACCATCCAGACTTTCGGCTTTGTTCTACAGAAGCTCGGCTCCGAGGAGATGGCAAAGTACCGCTTCGCCGTCATCGCCGACGAAGCACACACGAGCCAGACCGGCAAGTCGGCATCGAGCCTCAAGGCGGTTCTGGGTCATACCCCCACCGATGATGATGAAGAGCTGTCGCTGGAGGATCTGGTCGCAGAGGCGTCTCAGTCACGCTACGGCAAGGGGAACATCAGCTACTTCGCCTTCACTGCCACCCCCAAGCCCAAAACAATGCAGTTGTTTGGCAGGCACGACGAGAACGGCGTATACCACGCCTTCCATACCTACTCGATGAGGCAGGCAATTGAAGAGGGCTTCATCCTGGACGTGCTCAAGGGGTACATCAGCTACAAGGTCGCCTATAAACTGGCGCACGACGGCAAGGACTACGACGACGACACCGTGGATAAGTCCGAGGCTTCAAAGGCTCTCTCCCGGTGGGTTCGACTCCACCCCTACAACATCGCACAGAAGGTTCAGATCGTCGTCGAGCACTTCAAGGAGCACGTTGGTTGGCGTCTGGAGGGCAACGCCAAGGCAATGGTGGTCACCTCCTCCAGATTGGAGGCGGTACGCTACAAGATCGCCATAGACGCCTACATCAAGGCTCGGGGTTACAAGATCGGCACCATTGTGGCCTTTTCAGGGGAGGTCAACGACAAGGCATCCTCCGACCACCCGCTGACTGAGACCAACATGAACAGCATCGGGGGCAAGGACATCAGGGACGCCTTCGACAAGGGTGACTACCAAGTCCTGATCGTCGCCAACAAGTTCCAGACAGGCTTCGACCAGCCCAAGCTGGTGGCCATGTACGTGGACAAACAGCTCTCGGGGGTCGCCACAGTACAGACCCTTTCCCGCCTGAACCGAACGGCGAAGGGCAAGGACTGGACGGTTGTGCTGGACTTCGTGAACGACCCCCAGACGGTGCTGGCAGACTTCCAGGTCTACTACAAGGGCTGTACCCTCCCGGTCGGCACCGACCCCAAGTTGCTCCTCGACCTCCAGGTGAAGCTCGATGCGCTGGGTGTCTACACAGAGGGAGAGGTGGAAAGCTTCGCCGACGCCTACTTCGAAGCCAAGGGAGTGAAGCTAACCCACTCCAAGCTCAGGGCCCTGCTGGGCTCCACGCTTCAGCGCTTCGCCCACATGGTGCAGGGCGCAAAGCACTCCGGGGAGACCAAGCAGATGGACGCCCTCCAGATGTTTGTGAAGGACATCCAGAGCTTCTGCAACCTGTACGATTTCCTGTCCCAGATCATCCCCTTCGGCGACAACGAGCTGGAGAAGCGCTATGTCTACTTCAAGCACATCATGCACGACCTTCGGGAGATCCTCAGAACCGAAATTCCGAAGGGCGAAGCGCTCGACCTGTCGACCATCCAGCTCACCCACTTCGCCGTGAAAAAGAAGGGAGAGCCAGAGCTGAAGCTCGACCCAGACGGGGACTCGACTCTCACTGCCGGTGACGGTGCAGGCACGGGGAATCCTCGGGACAAAGAGCAGATTCTTCTCTCCCAGCTCGTTGAACAGCTCAACCTGATCTTCGAAGGGGAGCTGACTGACGGTGACCTCATCAACTACACCCACGGCATCAGGGACAAGGTGATGGAGGATGCCGACGTGGCGCTGGAGGCAAAGAGCAACACCCTCGACCGGTTCGCCAATGGAAAAGTGAAAAAAGCAATCCCCAATGCCATCATCGCCCACATGGAGAAGAACCAGGACATGACCCGGCAGGTGATGGCTTCCGAAGATACGATGAAGAAGTTCATCAGCGTCATCACGGATCTGGTGTACAAAGAGTTTGAGAAGACTGGAAGCTGAACAAGGAGACAAACGTGATCATCGACTCGAAGGGCAATGTCTATTCAAAAATCGAATTCAAAGACGAAGAGGAGGTCGAGAATGTCGTACTCAAGAACTTCACTTTGCTCTTCGGTGACTACTCAATCCTCCTCCCCAAAAGCAAGATTTCCACGTCCGCTGGCAAGGCTACTATCCCCGATGGAATCATCATCGACTTTCAGGAGTCAAAGTGGTACATCCTGGAGGTTGAACGAGGAATCCACGGCACCTTTGAACACATTGCCCCGCAAATTACAAAGCAGATAACGGCGATCATGAATGCTGAGACCAAATCGAAAATCATTGACATGTGCCTGAAAGAAGTAAATGCAAAGCCAGCGTTCAAGGACTTGATTGCCGAGATAGAGATTGCGGAGATCAACCTACATGGTCGCCTGATTGAAATCCTGAAGAAGCCTCCGTACATAGCTCTTCCCATCGACTTGATTCCGAGTGACCTCTATGACTGGGTCAAGACACTTCGAAACGAAGTGATCGTGTGGAGAATCGAGAAGTACTCGGATTTGAAAGGAAACGTCCTATTCAGTATTCCCGAAGTCGAACGAGATGTCATCGAGGAGGAGGACGATGGGAAGCTCGAAAGAACAATCAAGGACTCCTCCGGCACATTGATAACAAAGGTAGTGAAGGCGGGATTCCTGACTGAAGGTGGCGAGGTCTATTTTGACTACGCACCCAAGGGCCAGTCGAAAAAGAAGTTCATCGGAATCGTGAGAAGGGATGGAATCGAAGTTGACGGCATTGTCTCATCACCGAGCATCTCCTCGTTGCGGTGCATCCAAAAGATGAACCCCACCAGAACCACTTCGAATGGCTGGGTGGTGTGGAAGACTGCTGACGGACAACTCATCAACGAGGCTTGGAAGAAATGGCTGGAAAGCGAAGCGAGAGTCGGCACAGTGTGACCCTACGCATCACCACCAAAGTCAAGACCAAGATCCACCTCACCGCCTTCGACCCTGACCCAGGAATCGGCGATCCCCGCTTTCTCGACGAGTGGTACGCCAACCTCTTCAACATCGGCAGGGCACGGTACCTGATCCTCACCGAGGCTATGACGCTCTATTCCTTCGTGGTCTCCAGCAACGGGATCAACAACCGCAAGGCACTGGAAGAACTGGCCACAGACAGCCTCTTCCGGGTCTTCAAGCGCAACCTCGGGAGGCTCTCGCAGGAACTGTTCGAGAGGAACGCTGATCGGGATCGGTGCCCTCGGCGTCGAGCACCAACTTACCCTCTTTGACCTTGCTCATCCAGCTGTGAATTGTAATCGGGCTCACACCGGCTTCCGTGGCGACCTGGTAGACGCCACGGTTCTCCGGCGGCAAGACCTTCTTCAGGACGCTGTTTCGAAAGGCCAAACTATATCGCATATCGCTTCTCCCCCTGCGACATCTATGTTGACAGAGGGGGACCATTGACAAGTAGAAGAACCAGAGAAGGAACGTTTCGTTGGAAATGTCTAATGACGTTTCAACGCAGATACCTCGACAAATATAGGTATTTACTTTTGGTAAGAAAATTAGAGACTATCAAACCAACTGTAAGCTGTTGATGGAGAGTAAGACGACGAGTTATATGGTAAAGATACCGGATAAGGAGATCCAGATAGCAACTGAACACTATAATTAACATCTGATGAATTTGTGTAAGAAGAATATGCTTGAAGCACCCAAGGAAGTCCAGAATATGCCGAAGATACCAACCACGGGTTGGTACTGGTCATTTTCCAGAACACAACTGTATTTGTTGAACTGTCAGGAGAACTTGGTGTTGCTGGAAAAGCTAATCCGGCTATTAGTGAGGGCGTGATCAAGGTAGCCGATGCGGGTGTAGCAAATGCTTGATTGAGTAACACAGCCACGTTATTTGAATCACTCTTGGCAAGAAAGGCGATGCTCTGAACGGTGGAAGTCCATCCTGGACTTTCAAAGAGATTGCCAACGGGTGAAAGATAATAGTTTTGGTTTGAAATACTGCCACCGTTGTTGAGAATCTCGTTCGATACAGCCGTCGCACTACCCGTAGAGTAGTCATTTTGAACATACATCGCTGTTCCTGTCGCAGTATAGCCAGTAAGTGTAAAAGAGCCACTTCCAGAAGTATTGGAATATATCTGGTAGTTCAGGAAGAAACTAGTCTTTGAAGAATCATAACTCCAGAAATTTACGTAAAGAACCTGGTTATAGGTGAAGGTAGTCTGGTCGGCTGAAATAGTTGTTGTTAGTGAGCTGACATTGCTATCATTTGAAACAGACATAACTGGATCGTATGTTGGGTCTAGACCTCCAACAACTGTTGAGTCGGTGAAGTTACCAGAATATGTCACTGAATCATCAGCATTGATGGAAGCGACAACGTCAACACTATTTCCAAAAACAGAGTAGGTCAAAGTTTGACCTGTCTGAATTGTTGTTTGAGTTGCCGACCATCCGGTAATAATAGGTGCTATTGAAACAGCAGGAACATTGAGATTCGGTATACCTGTATCATATGTATCAGAGTTGAGCGACCTTGCTGATGTAATTGATTTTGGTGCACTTCCCAAGATTATTGGGATTCGACTGGAAACAGATTTGCCAGCAATGCCTGTGGAAGTTGTGGGTGATTGACAACCAAAAAGCATCAAAACAGTCAACAAAAGTAAGAGTCTCCTCATGAAAACCTCCCAACGGAAAAGTGCATATTTTATCGGTTTTAGCTTAGTATCAACCAGATTACGACCAGATCTCGAATTTGTCAATCTTAAGTGGCATTCACTTTTGATAGGGTTATTATCTGCAAGACTGCCGACCGAAGGGTCTTGGGTTCCCAGAATGACCTCATCAACATGGCAGGCGGTGCCTGGGAGGCAAATGGTGGCGCTGACTTCGAAAGGATCAACGACACCCCCATGTCGTTCCTGGGATATGAACGTCCCCGGGATGCCCTGGGGAAGCAGGTCGAGAAGCATCTTGCCCACTGAAGCGTCGGTCCCTCCTTCCCCAAGGATAGAAAAGGTCTGTAACATAAATATATGAGAATCTCTCCCCTCAAAGAAAAGAGAGCCATAGAATAGAAAGTATAGAGCCTCCTCCCATGACCTTCACTGACCTGGACTTCATCTTTGATTCTCTTGGCTTCTACCTTGCTGACCAGTACTGGGTGAGTTATGGAACATCCGCTGAGATCAATGCAGTTTCCTGTACCACCTCCCAAGAGAAGTCCAAGGTCAAGGCGATGATTATGAACTCTCATCTTGGGGGGGCGGTCACGATCTCCCTGAACCGCAGGTATGACTATGACCCGTTGGGTACCCTCCTGGAGAGGGCGCAGGCCATCGTCTGCATCGACATCGACGGTAGACACAACAAGGACACCCAGGCAGTGCTCGACTACTTGGTGTTCCTCTTCGAACACGTCAAATTCCTGGAGTACTCCCCCGAGTCCAATGGCTACCATGTCTACCTCCAGTTCCGGGTGCCGGTCTTCGACTATCAATTGAAGAACTTGGAGAAGGAATTCCGGGAGCACGGCTTCGAAATCGAGGCGATGGCTTCCACCAGCCACGTCAGGTTCCCGTTCTCGAAGTCCTACTCGGTCTACGGCATGTATGACAGGGAGGTGCCGGGGCGTGTCCGGGCGCTGGATATCGCCTCGCTGTTCGGCCTGTGGCGCAACAGCATCCAGTACTGCCGTCACGACCCGTCCTTTGAAACCTTCGACTTCCACGAGGAGCTGAAGAATACCAAGAGGGGAAAAAGCAAGGGTAGCATCGTTGACATGCTGAAGGAAAACCCAGACTTCGACTTCGGAGCCGGTGAACGCTGGGCCACAGTCAAACAGATCGCTTACTTCAGCGCCAAGTACAGCCTCACCTTGGAGCAGTTTGTCGACGTTGCCGAGTCTCACGACAAGGGAGCCCGTGGGAAGACTGACTACCCCGACCTCTACCGCTGGTACACAGACCGGGTTCCCGCCTCGGTGAAGAAGTCGGCCAAGACTGACTTGACTGTCCTGTGGGAGAGGATTGAAACCTACGCCACCAACACCGCCCTGCCGGAGCCCTTAGCAAACTACCTGGAGGCGGAGTCCCGCACGACTCTGCTACCGTTCTTGGCAAAGACCAAGAACATCAGCCCGGGAGGAGTCTTCAAGAACCCTGAGATGATTCGCAAGAGGTACCTCGAACGCCTGAAGGCCATGGTGCTCCACCTCATCCGCTACGACGAGGCACGTCACTTCGAGTGGGACAATCAGGCATCACCCACGATCATCCTGCCTATGGTCTTCGACATGTCTGAGGGCGTAGGTCTGCCCCTGACACAGAAGTACCTAACCTTCATGGGGACAAAGCTGAAGAACTCATACGTCAAAGAGCTGAAGAACTACCTTGAAGAGATTGGAGTTCTGGTGCCGGTGGTGCTCAACAGCAGGGGGTTCACCTACGCACCAGGAACTTGCATCCACTACAAACTTGTTGCGAACTTCCCATGAGAGTTCTTTATCAGACACGCAGGCGATTGCGACCAAGCCTCTTAATCTTAATGCCAGTTATCTATTGACACTTCGCCATCGTGGGTGTAGAGCTTAGGTAAATTGTACGCCGTGCCTCGGCTGGCGGTGCCATTATCTTGTCCAGATTCCAACCCCAGCACGTTGCCTTCCGAATAGTGTGCCTATGCACGGTGGAAGGGGTATCCAATGCTGACGAACCTCTTCAGGCGAGGCTTCATGTCCGTCATACTCCTTTTGTCTGTCTGCGTCAGGGTGCCCCTCATGGTGCAGGAGACGTGGGCAGTACCGACCCTTCCAAGGGCTGGCGGTTGGGCAAGTCTCCAATTCACCGATGGCAGATTTTTTGCCCTGGCACGGGGCAGTACCTTGCAAGATGGCGTCACCTGGGTACAAATTACGCTTGCCGAGAAGTCAAATTGGAACGGAATCGCCTGTGGTGAAGGTGTCTTTGCGAAAGTTTGTTTGTACAAAGAGACTGTTGCGACTTCACAGGATGGGGTTTCCTGGTACGAAGAGAAGCTTCCATTTTCGTTGCCGTGGTCCAGCATTGCGTACGGCAACGGGTCATTCGTCATTGTAGCGACCAAAGGTTCTGTGGTAGCCACCTCCTCAGATCGAGTGACTTGCAAGGAAAGCCAAATTCCAAAATCTCGGAAGAGTGCGCCAGTTACATACGGCAATGACGTGTTCGTTGCCATTGCAGGGTGGGGCACCGCCAACGAGGCGGATTTCCCTGAGGCCCAACTTTCCTTACTCGCCGTGGCAAGTGGATGATCTGATGCTCCTCCTGAAGTGGGGAGAGAAGAAGACGCTTCAAGAAAGGCAGTTGTTTACGAGACCCAGGAAGGAGAACGATGTGTTACCAAAAGGCAGACTCTTCGAAACTTCAGGAATAAAGATTCACTACTTGGACATCGGTTCCGGTATTCCTGTTCTATCGATCCACGGATCAAGGGTTGACCACCGAGTCATGACCGGATGCCTTGAGCGGGTCTTCAAGAGCGAAAAGGGGTACCGAAGAATCTACTTCGACATGCCGGGAATGGGGAAATCCGGTCCACCGGACAAGATCAAGACTGCGGATGACATGTTGAGTGTCATCCTCGCTCTCATCGATCACTTGATCCCAAATGAGAAGTTTCTGCTTGCGTCCCAGTCCTATGGCGGCTTTCTTGCCATGGGCCTTCAAAGAGCACGGCAAGCCGCTATCTTGGGCACACTTTTTGTTTGCCCGATGGTTCTCCCGGAGAACAAAGGTGCTCAATTGCCTCCGCCCGCAGTACTAAAGAAGGATGCAAGTTTTCTGGCACAATTGAACCCCAAGGACTTACCGGCGTTTACACACTTCTCTGTGGTTCAAACACCTGCCACCTTCAAAAGGTTCAAGAATGAGATCCTCGACGGCTGGAGACTTCACGACAAACACTTTCTCGACGAGGTGCATGTAGGTCGCTTCACCAGCAGTCCGCCAGATGCCGACAAAGTGTTCGACCTCCCCACGCTGGTCCTGCTGGGTAAGCAGGACATTTCAGTGGGCTATAAAGACCAAGCTGAACTGTTTCTTCAGTATCCCAGGGCGACTGTGGCAGTGTTAGACCGGGCGGGACACAACCTACAAGTGGAACAAGGTGACGTTACCGATGCCCTCATCAAGGAGTGGCTCCAACGAGTCAGGGAACAGCAATAGAGTCTCTGGGCACATTAATAAGCACCACCTCACGCATATTCCCGTGAGATACCTTTGTCTCTCTGCCTGCCCACCCTGTCTGTAAGAGTCTTAGTGGGCTCACCAGAGTCGCACCAGTGCCTCCGGTTTCCCTCCCCTGAGTTGGGAGCACTTCGGTGTTACTTACCTGATTGGAGGCGCTTCAGCCGTGCTTCGTACTCCCTGTTCACTGCCTTGATGGCAGTTTCGGAAACAACGAAGTTCTGGTCTTGTACCGAGGCAGGATACAGCTCCGTCCAAACCGCCTTTGCCAGTTCAGCCTTCTGTTCCTTGCTGAGCACAATCCGCTTAGGTTTAGCACCAAACCTGGTGACCTTGGGAAGGCCCTTCGCTTCCCTCAATTCATTCAGAACCTTCAGGGCGTTGATGGGACTGCGGGGCCTCTTGGCAGTATTTTCGTCAGACATTGATGTTCTCCTATTGGTAGGATTTTACTCCAATCGATAAACACTGACAACCCTGGTCATGTTAAGGGCTTGCTACCCTTCTCTCGCAGAAAGTGTCCAATCCTTGCATCCACGGCTATGATGTGCCTCAGGAGCCATTCCCTGAAATAGTCCATCAGTTCGGTGGTCTTGGCACTCTGAAGGCCTTCCAGCCTCTCCACAAACTCTCCGTGGAGTCGCCTGTGGCTTTCCAGTTCGTTATGGGGTACCCCACAGTCTCCATCAGATTCTCTTCTTCCCTGAAGTGAAACTTAGCGTACTCGAACAATTTCCCGATCAACTCATCCCGGTCGAGGCAACTATCCTCAGCCTCGCAGGCAATGTTATAGATCTCAAACAGCCTCTTGTGTTGAGAGTCGATGGGCTAAACGTTGATCGAAAGGCCAGGAATCCATTCGAAACGGTTCATGCCTCGATTATAGGACGTGGACGTTCCTGCTCCAAGCGGTCTACGTCAGGGAGTCGCCACCAGCCGGGAATAAGAATGCCACCCGAAGGCAGAGGCGGCAATCAAGCGTTCACTGGCGTCGCCGCCCAACCGTCCGCATGAGCCACCGTGGAACCGTTCGACTTGACAAGTCGGCATGATTGTACAACGATAACCTCAACACAGCGGTACGGGTAAACCACGTCCTTTGAGGAGTCGAAAGTGAAAAAGCTAATCCCGGTCCTTCTCTTGATAGTATCCGTTGGCGTCTTTGCCGCCGACAAACCAGCACCGGACAAGGCTTCGACTGATAAGACGGCTCCCGAGTCGGCGACACCCGAGAAGATTATTGCGGACAAGATCACAGCGGACAAACTGACCTCCGAGGCAATCGAAAAGGCGTATCTGGGAAAATGGGTCCCTTCGACTGTGCCTGCATACGCCAACGGAAGCGAACCAATCAAGTCGATCTTGATAGAAAAGGGCAAGACCGGGTATGTCGTTACTGTTGAAGACGCTACCGTCAACTATGAGGCCGCCGCCTACATTTCCAACGGAATCATGACCATTCAGCTCCATAACCCCAACGGCATTATTCCCATGGCGGCAGTCATCACTTCGGATGATGTACTTGTTTGTGCCATGGAGACTTTCACGAGAGAAAAGCCGTAGGCAGATAGGTACTTTGGTAGGTAGCTGGACAGCAACATGTAACCGAATTGGAAAGGCTGTAGGTCGGAGTTGAGCGAGGCAATCTTCTGCAAACACAGCCTGCAACCTGTAGGGACCTTGGTTCTCGTTTGGCGAAGACCAGCTTGGCGACAACCCGTAGGACTGCGGCGAAGCCTCCACTGTCAATGGCTTCGTTGGGCACCCCAGCGAATTCTGCCTACGAGTTTACGGAAAGAGCGCTTCCAGCTTCTTGGTCTCCTTCTCTATTTCTCCACGCATGCCGCCAATGTTCTTGAACTTTTCAACTATCTCGATGAGCCTGCTTCGTTCTTTCTTTGGGACATTCCTGACTACGCATTGGAGAGTCTGTTCATCGGCACCGAGAAGTGCCATCACTACCACTCCGGTTCCGAGCTTCTCGGCTTTCTTCAACCATATCCTGATCTCTGAGTCAGTCATCGTCTTGAGTTCGCTGAGTGATGACAATTGAACCTCCTTCGGGGCAGTAGTCAGGACTTTGTAAAGACGTATGTCCCGCTACCGTCTTTGAGGCATTTCGTGAACGAATTGTTCCCAATCGTGGCGGTCATGGGCACTGGCGGCGCTTTCATCGGACATCGAAGTTCTCCTATTGGTTGGGCATTACTTCAAGTGGAGCAAGGCAGGCAAGTTACTCCAACACCGAAGTACCGACAAGTGCCACTACTCAACACCAGCCTTGTTCTGCTCCCTCATAAACCTTCCAATCTTCGAATCTTCGGCCATGATATGCCGGAGGAGCCACTCCCTTATGTAGTCCAACAATTCCCAGGCGGGGGCATCCTGAAGGGTAACAAGTCTTTGGACAAAATCTCGGTGTAGCCGTTTGTGAGCCTCCAGCGCCTGAGGAGGATACCCAACTGACTCCATCAGCGCTTCCTCGTCGCTGAAATGGAACTGTGCGTAGTCGAACAACTGTCCTAACACGCCCTCCCTATCGAGCACGTCATCTTCGTGGTCGACGGCAGAATTGTAGATTTCAAACAGGTGCTGGTGCTGGTGGTCTACGGGCTCACTGTTCAAGGCAAGGGCTGGAATCCAGTCGAGGCGCTTCATGGCTTGACTGTACGCCATCACTCGCCCCGAGACAAGAAGTCGGTGACGGAAAACACTGCCAGTCTAAGGCAAACATACAAAAAGCCGCCTGAAGGCACAGGCGGCAATCAACCATTTATCGATCATGTTCCTGGGTCATCACCCCATTGCCAATTCAGTGTCGGCTCGGCTTGTCACAGATAACCGGAGGGGCTCACCAACATGACCGGCGGTTTGCCATACGGCGGAGCGTTCGAAGTGATGTCTATGACTGTGCCTCCTTGCTTCAAATTTACTGCTTTCCGGCACGAAGTAAAGCGATACACCTCTCGGTCGCCACGGTACCCTTCACCGTTCAGCTGAATGAGAAGCAAAGCCGTAGCCCAATACCAGCTGAAGGCGGACTGGCTGGTGGATTGGACTACGGTTCACCAATCTCTCAAGTCACTGATTGTCGGGCTGGGGGGCGTTGTCCACCATCGGCTTGCCGCTAATAGCCGCCTGGGGGTGTTGCCATCCCATGCCTTGGTAACCGCCGACTCTTCGACCCATCACACGGTGGTGCGCCTTGAACGCCCTGCTCAGCTCATAGAAAATCTGGTCACCGACGATCTGGTGAATCTGAACCGCCACGGCCAGGAACTGCTTCTGGATGTCAGCCCGGATCTGCGCCTTCTTGTCCACCATGGCGTTGACAGCCTTGAGGTCGGTGTTCGAAGCTGTCATGGCCTGCTCAATCTGGGCATTCAAGACCTTGAGCTGTGCGAACTCAGGGACGGCGGCGGTTCTCTCCTTCGCCATCAAGTCAGAGACCTGCTTGGCTTGGTCGTCGGTGAGTCCGAAGTGCTTGAGCATTTGGGTGTGGTCGTGACCACCCATCATCGGCATCGGCTGAGCTGTGGCGAAGCCAGCCACCAGAGAAAAGACTACGGTACAAAGAACGGCAGTGAGCGTTTTCATTCAAACCTCCATATGGTTCTGCAATGAAGACCGCCTTGATGACGGCGGATTACTTATCGAATCCTTAACAAGGCGGTATATCCTCAAGAAGCAGGAA
>Ga0181516_10002596_pt1 | contig 12667 bp, 15 predicted proteins | sample PEATcosm2014_Bin_25_FD_121104 | JGI IMG/M metagenome (GOLD analysis project Ga0181516, IMG submission 121104) | Peatland microbial communities from MTU Mesocosm Facility, Houghton, MI, USA - PEATcosm2014_Bin01_10_metaG | ecosystem: Environmental > Terrestrial > Soil > Wetlands > Peat | place...
GAGCTGAAGAACGAAAAAGAGGAGCAGAAATATTGGACGATCCGGCGCGAGAGCTTTGCACTACTGCACGGCAATATGCGCGGCAAGGACACGGCGCCGTTCATCGACGACTTTATCGTGAAGCCGGAATACATGGCGGAGGTTTTGCCGAAGGTGAACGCGATTTTGGATAAATATAAAAAGGATCTCATCTATACGATCGCCGGTCATCCGGGCAACGGCAATTTTCACATCATTCCCTTAATGAATTTGAAAGACCCGCGCGTGCGGGCGCTCATCCCGACAATCTCCGAGGAGGTCTATCGGCTTGTGTTCCAATACCACGGTTCTATCACTGCCGAGCACAACGACGGCCTAATCCGCACGCCGTATCTTGAGGAAATGTACGGCCCGAATATCGAGGCACTGTTCGTTGAGACGAAGAAAATTTTCGATCCGTTAAATATTTTCAACCCCGGCAAGAAAGTTGGCGGGAATATGCAGTACAGCGAGGATCACATCGCGGCGACGCAATAACAAACGACACCGTATTTTATTTCGGAAGCAGGGATTGATATATAAAAAAAGGCGAGGGGTCATCGGGCCCCTCGCAGCTGCCTTCTCGTTGTTATTACTCTGCCGCCAGCTTACGAATCTCTGGCTGGGGATTGCCGCTTTGGCGTTCCATCCATGCATCAAGGACGGAGCGTTTGAACCGCCAGCGATTACCCAGCCTGAAGGCCGGAATAAACCCCCTTCCGGCATAACCATACAGCGTATCCGGCGCTATCCCCAGGTAGTCCGATGCCTGGCGGATATTCATCACCTCCCGCGCCGGGAAGCTCGCTACATTACTGTTTTTCATTAGTCCCATCCTCTCCCGTCGGGTTGCGACGCTCGAAAGATTATACTGGCGCAGCGATAAATCGTCAACTCTATGGCCCGACGTCAATCGTGGTACCATAGACAATGAAAATGCCCCGCGTGGAGTTGAAAATCTACGGTCGCGTGCAAGGTATCGGCTTTCGCTACGCTGCGAAGAAGAAAGCTGAAAAGCTAGGCGTGATTTGCGCGCCACGCAACGAACCGGACGGATCGCTCCATATAGAGGCGGAGGGAGAATCGGCGCAAGCGCTCGAGAAGTTCATTGCGTGGTGTCATAAGGGCCCGTGGGGCGCAAAAGTGGAGCGCGTGGAAAAGGATTTGGTATAATAAATCTATGGAATTTTTTACTATGGCACGGATAAAAATTTATACACAGGTATCGTCCGTCGGGTATAGTGAAGGCGAGCGAGTCGGACATCGCGATCATCACGGAGACGAAATTCGCGAGTGTCCCGGTAGAATACAATTAGCGCGGTGATGGCGAACGTGGCGAACGGAAAGTTGGTAGTACTTCACGGATGGGGACAGGATAAAAAATTTTGGAGTGATTTTGCGCGCCACTTTTCCGACGGCGAAGTTGTGTTGATCGACCTGCCCGGCTTCGGCGCGGAGCCGCTCGTGAGCGACTCGTGGGGCGTCCCGGAATATGCCGCGTGGGCTAAGGAAAAAATCGCCGCGCTTGGTGACCGCGAAAACGAAGTTGTTCTTTTGGGCCACTCGTTCGGCGGGCGTGTTGCCGGTTTTATCGCGAGCGAGAATCCGGATTGGCTTAAGGCGCTGGTGCTCTACGCGGCGCCGTGCCTCTACCGACCGAAGGCGTCATCGCGCGCCAAGGTGGCCGTCGCAAAAATGTTCAAACGGCTTGGCGCAAAGAAAATAGTAGGGGATCGGTATGTCGCCAACGAGGACTTGCGATGGGCCGACGCTACCGGATTGGGCAAGATATTTCGCAAGATCGTTGTTTTTGATGAAACCGAAATTTTGCCCAAGATAGCCGTCCCCACACTCCTCGTGTGGGGCGGGAAGGACAACTATCCGCCGCTTGCCATCGGCAAGGAGATGCAGTCTTTGATTTCCGGCAGCACTCTGCGCATAATGGAACATGAGGGGCATAACGCCCACCTTGAAAATCCCACGCTGTTCTATGGAATCATCAAACAATTTATCCAGGGTCTCTAAGATCGCTAAGATCGTTACCGCGTTTTTTCCGTTCAGCGATTTTTTTTACATCCTCCAGCAAGAGGAATATTCGAGCGCGCGTTTTTTGAAATGGCTGCCGCGATTTTTCTTCCGACGCAATTTCCAGGTGCGCGATACACTCAAATATACCAAGCGGGTGAAAAGTTCGTTCGCGTTCGTTATCGTGATTTGGCTCGAATCCTTTTTCCTCGCCGCGCAATATTTTTCATTACGGCCCGTACCCGCGCTGATTTTGGCGGTCATCTGGCTAATCACGATCCCGCTTTTCGTATTCGCGGGGAATTGGGTCTTGTCGCCGTATTATAACCACCGCAAGAAGGTCGTCATGCGCCGCGCCGCCGCCGCGGTGCGCGCGCAGAAAGACCTGAAGATCGTTGCTGTCGCGGGAAGTTTTGGCAAGACGACAACGAAGAATTTTATCTATCAGTTCACACGTTTTAATTTTGCGACGCAGATGGTGTCTGGCAATATCAATACGCCGCTCGGCATCGCGATGTGGGTGAACGCCTACCTCAAGCCGGGTACGCAGCTGCTGATCGTGGAAATGGATGCATACCAGCGCGGCGAGATTGCTGCAAGCGCATCGATCGCGCCGGCGGACGTTGCGATCATCACGAACATCGGCGACCAACACCTTGAGAGGTTCGGCAGCAAAGCCGCGCTCGCGCTCGCCCTGCGCGAGATCTTTGCCGGCGCAAAGCCGGGCGCGAAGCTCCTGTGCACGGAGGAAACGGCAGCGGCACTTGGCGCTGGGGGTAGTGCGGGCAAGGCGTGGGAAGGTAGCCGCGAGATGGTAACGATTACGGATGACGCACTCGCGATAATTCCTGCCGCCATGAAGAAAAATTTCTCAACGTCAAATCAGATCAATCTGGCGTTCGCGGTGAAGGCCGCGCAGCTATTGCGGGTTCCTAAAAGTTTCATCCTTGACGCATGTGCGAAGATAGAACTGCCCGGCCGGCGCCAAAAGGAGGGAGAATGGCACGGATATATTGCGATCGATGATACATACAACATCAGCTTGACGACGGCGCGCGCGGGGCTTGAAGCGGCTGCGGCACTCGCGAAGCGGTTGGGCAAAAAGCTGGTGGTCGTCACCGCCGGCATACCTGAGCTTGGTCCGGACGAGAAGGATGGTAATAAACTGCTGGGAGAGGCGATCGCCGCACGCGCCGACTATGCGGCAATACTCGGCAGTATTTTCGCACGCGCTATCGCGAAAGGAGTTTGCAGTGCCGCCACAGGAACCGCCATCACTGCGGGCAACGGCGTCAACAAAAGGTATTCAATATTCAAAAACCTCACCGCTTTTCTCGCAAAAGCGCCGGCTCAATTTCCGCCGGAGGAGTGGGTGGTTCTGGCCCAGCCGGAGCTCACAGATTTGTATTACTAAATTCTTTGCCGGCGCCGGGATGGTAACCGCCGAAAATCCCACTGGAAAAAATCACAGCCTTCCTTTACTATAAAGGTTTGATGACTCCGAACGACATTCGCGAAAAATATCTGGGATTTTATAAAGCGCGCGGGCATGCGATTGTGCCGTCATCGCTTTTGGTACCCGAGAACGATCCGACCACGCTCTTTACCGGCAGTGGCATGCAGCCGATGGTGCCATACTTGCTCGGCGCCGCGCATCCGGAGGGCACGCGCATCGCCGATTCGCAGAAGTCGTTCCGTTCCGTGGACATCGATGAAGTGGGCGATAATCGCCACACGACGTTTTTCGAGATGCTCGGCAATTGGTCGCTCGGCGATTATTTCAAGGCCGAGCAGCTGCCGTGGATCTTCGCGTTTTTGACGGACGAGCTTGGGCTGGACCCGAAGCGGCTTTATACCACCGTATTTATCGGTGATGAAAGAAATAACCTGCCACGGGACACGGAATCCGCAGAGATCTGGAAAAAACTTTTCAAAGATAAAGGCATCGACGCCGAGGTTGGGTTGATCGGCTCCGAAGCGGATGGTTACGAACGTGGAATGAAAGAAGGCGAGCGCATCTTCTATTACGACGCAAAGAAAAACTGGTGGAGCCGTGCGGGCGTTCCGGAGAATATGCCAGCGGGCGAGCCGGGCGGCCCGGACTCGGAAATGTTCTACGATTTCAACTTACCGCACAACCCGAAGTTCGGCGCGCGCTGCCATCCGAACTGCGATTGCGGACGCTTTTTGGAGATTGGCAATAGCGTATTCATGCAATATCTAAAAAATCCCGACGGGTCGTTCGGCCTACTTCCTAAACAGAACGTGGATTTTGGCGGCGGGCTTGAGCGCATCGCGATGGCAGTCGCCAACATTCCGGACATCATCGCCGTGTGCCATCGTCCAATACTAGAGCAGCTGGAAAAGATCTCCGGCAAAGAATATAACGGTGCGGCGCCGGGGGACCTCGCCGCGTTCCGTATCGTTGCCGATCACGTGAAGGCCGCAACATTTTTAATAGGGGATGGCGTGGTGCCGTCCAACACCGAGCGCGGGTACTTCGTGCGCCGCCTGTTGCGTCGCGCGGTTCGCTACGCCGACCAGCTTGGCATGCACGAAGCAAAACTCTCGACGCTCGTCGAACCCGTCGTCGAACCGTATCGCGACGCGTATCCGGAAACGTATAAAGCGCGCGCAATGATAACGACCGAGATCAATAAGGAGGAGGAAAAATTCAGGAAGACGTTAAGGGATGGATTGCGGCAGTTTGAAAAGTTGTTCACCGCCGCCGAAAATTTGAAAGGGAAGATTTTAGCAGGCAACGACATCTTTGATCTCTATCAGTCCTACGGTTTTCCGATCGAGCTTACGCGCGAGCTTGCGCAGGAAAAAGGTTTTGCGATCGACGAAGGGGGATATAAGAAGTATCTTGAAGAGCACCAAAAACTTTCCCGCACCGCGTCCGCCGGCACATTCAAAGGCGGCCTCGCGGACGCTTCGGAGCAGACGACGAAATTGCACACGACGCATCATCTATTATTGCGCGCGCTCCAGCAGGTGCTTGGCCCGACGGTAAAACAACGCGGCAGTAATATCACGAGCGAGCGCCTACGCTTGGATTTTCTCTATGGTGAAAAGATGACGGACGAGCAGAAACGGGAAGTGGAAAAAATCGTGAACGAAAAGATTACCGAGGACCTGCCGGTGATCCACAGCGAAATGCCGCGCGAGGAGGCGGAGAAGCTTGGTGCGGAACACGAGTTTGGGCAAAAGTATCCGGAGCGCGTTTCGATCTATTCGATCGGGCCGAAGGGCGCGACACTTGAGGATCCGCAGTTCGATAAGGCTTTTTCGATCGAGTTCTGCGGCGGTCCGCACGTGGGCCACACGGGCGTGATCGGCGGATTCAAGTTGGTGAAAGAAGAGGCATCATCGGCGGGCGTGCGACGCATCCGCGGGATTCTGTTACAATAGGAAGGTGATATCCCCCTTCCGTCCGCGCGAAAAGTTTTTAATACTTGAGCTGACGTCGTCGGGCACGAATGGACTTTTTTTGAGTGTCGATGAGGAAAAGAACATCGTCATCGAAAAGCTTGTAAAACATATCAATCTCAAGAAATTTTTTAGCTCGCCGTTCCGGCGCGTAACCCAGAAATCCTGGGAAGGGGAATATTTTTTCAAGACCCACCGCAAAGTGATCGCTGTCGCCGACGCGGGCATTGCGACAACCATCCCGATCCCGCTCACACTCGCCCGCGAGCCGGGCGCAGCCAACGAGCAGATCATTCTTTCCGAGCTCGAGAATATGATCGCGCAGGCGATGGGAAAGATTTTCAACCAGTGCCGCACGGAAGCCGCCGCGCGGCTGCACATCGACGAGCTCGACGCGGTGCTCGTCGGCGCAAAGGCGAAATATTTTAAAGTTGGCAAACATTCGGTGGTGAACCCGGTCGGGTTCACTGGGAAAACCGTTTCATTGCTTTTGGAACTGACCTTTACCGGCCGCGAAGCGTTCGACGGCCTCCAACAGTTCTTCAGTGCACCGGAAGATTTCTTTTTCGCCGAGGCACCGCAGATTCGCCTGTCGTCGCTCGCTCGTGCGCGTAAGTTGCCGATCAATCTGGTTGTTCCCACCGGCAACGGCTCATCGCTTTTTGTGCTCGAGAAGGCGAAGGACGAATATCCCGTGCTCTATCGCGAAAAATTCGCATGGAGCTTCGCTCCACTGTTCCGCCGCATTGCCACCGGTATGAGCATCTCGGAATCCGCAGCGCGCGACGTCTACCGGCTCTACGCGAGACACGGCATATCCGATGCCGCCGCGCGCGTCCTCAAAAAAATGATCGATCCGGCAGTCGAAGAACTGTTCGCCGAGTTGGAAAAAGGGAAGTTGAAGGGTTATATGTATATTGAGGATTTTCATGCGCTGCCGTTCGATCTGCCGCACAAAAAGGACGGCGTGGTATTCGATGCATTGCCACTCGGTGAGATCATAAAGGATTTGGGGTTCGCCGAGGTCCGCGGTTGGTCATTACCGCCCGCCGAGCTTTCACACTATCTTTTGCCGTTCATTGAGGCCTATTTTGACAAGAGTACGTCGGACATCAACCGGAAGTTGCGGCGGCGTCTGCACTGGCTCACCCAATAAGATACACAATGCCGCCGCGCGTACTGTGATATAATACTAAGTATGAAAAAGATCATCGTTGATAAGAACGACGGCATTGCGGAGGTCATTGATACTATATTGAACGAACCCGATAACGAGATCACGCTCGTCATCCCAAAAGGATCGATGCTTGGTAAATCTATGCGTAACTTCCATCTGCTCAAGCGCGAAGTGGAAGCAGCCGAAAAGACGGTAGCGATCGAGTCCGTGGACGAGACGATTCTTGTGTTCGCGAAAGAAAGCCATCTGGCGGCGAGCCATCCCTTATGGCGCGGTATTCGCGGGGAGAGTGATGGCATTTCCGACATCGTCCCCAAAATCAGAAAGAAAACCAAGGAGCCAGTGGTCGCGATGAAAAAAGACGAGGAAGAAAATGAGGAGGAGGATGAGGATGAGAATAACGAAGAAAGCGAAGCGGTGACAGAGGACGAAGAAGAAAAAAGTTTTAAGCAGGAAGAATCACAGGAAGAGGATCGCGAGGCCCGCTCGCCGTTCTTTGCACGTTTTTCCCGCCAACGAGGTAGTGATCATACCGAGAACGACAGTGGCGAAGATGAGGATGAAGAAGATAACGGCCCCCGCCGCAGCAATACCGGCAAGCTAATCACCGGAATTCTCGTGGCGGTCATCGTGCTTATAGGTGGCGTATATATTGCGAGCGCGTTCTTTAATCACGCCACCATAACCATCAATTTTCAGAAGACGCCCTGGAGCGACCAGCTTAACCTTACCGCGGACAAATCGGCCTCCTCCGACAACCTCGATAACAACATCATCGCCGCGCAGGTCTTTACTTCAAATAAGAATGTCACGGAAAGCTTCCCCGGTTCGCTCGTACAACAGGTTTCGCAAAAAGCGCAGGGGACCATCACCATCTATAACGACTACAACACGAAGCCCCAGGAACTTGTGGCGACCACGCGATTCCTGACACCCGACGGCAAGATCTTCCGTATCACGCAGAACGTTGTCGTGCCAGGCGCGACGATGAGCGGCGGCGCGCTCGTCCCATCTTCCATCACTGTGCCAATTATTGCTGATCAGCCGGGCCCGGATTACAATATCGGCCCGGTGGCCAAACTTTCCATTCCGGGTCTCGCAAATACGCCGCAAGCGAATGGATTCTATGGGACGATCGTAGCATCCACGACCGGCGGTTTTATCGGACAGCGCGCAACGCCGACCGCCACGGATATCGCGAATGCAAAAGCGTCGACGACGGCAATGTTGCAAGCGGCGCTTCAGGGGGGATTTTCCGGCAGTTATCCCAACAATTTCAAGATTCTAGACGGTGCGACACAGGTTCAGGTGACGACGCTTACGGTGAACACCAGCACGGATGCCAATGGCGACTTCACGGTTTTTGGCCAGGCGACGCTTCAGGCAATCGGGTTTGATGAGACCGCGCTCAAGAACGACCTCCTTGCTGTCGCGCAATCGCAGGAAGCAAATTCCGTGTTTGCTGACATCAATCTTAATTACAGCAACGTGAGCGCCAACTTCACGAATGGCACCGTAAGTTTCTCAGTAGCTGCACAGGGTGATCTGGAGCCCCAGCTCAGCGCGGCGACCCTCCAGGGCAGTGTTCTCGGCAAGAGCGTTGCCGACGCCCGTGCCGCGATCGGTCAATTACCGCAGCTTGAGAGCGCCGAGATCTCCGTCTGGCCCTCATGGCTCTCTACCATCCCATCCGACCCCAACAAGGTACATATCACTATCAACTAGTCTCCAGTAATCAGCAACGAGTTGACAAGGCAGCCCTCTCTCCGCTATAATCTCCACATTGGTTTTATGACTGTCTTACCCCATCGCCATCCCGAGTCTGTTATGAAGGATTCCATTTTTATTTGATGGAACCGGGAAAGGCGATCGAAGGTAAGGTGATCGAAGCCCTGCCGGGGTTGATGTTTCGCGTCCAGGTGTCTGGCTACGCGGAGAACGTCTTAGCGCACCTCGCCGGTAAAATGAAGATACATAATATCCGAGTTTTGCCCGGTGACCGTGTGCTTATTGAAATGAGCCCGGACGGCGCGCGCGGACGGATCGTGCGCAGGCTGTAAAACCAAAATTTATCCATCATGAAAGTACGAAGCTCAATCAAAAAGATTTGTGCGACCTGTCAGATCGTCAAACGGAACGGCAAACTTTACGTACGCTGCAAAAATCCGAAACATAAACAACGGCAAGGTTAAACTATCATGCGTATCTTCGGTGTAAACATTCCGGACAATAAGAGGATCGAGATCGCGCTGCGTTATATTTATGGTGTCGGTCCTTTAGTGAGCTCGCGCGCGCTCACTGCCGCAAAAGTGGATGTGGCCAAGAAGGCAAAAGACCTTACCGCCGACGAAGTGCTCCGCATCCAGAACTTCATCGAGAAGACCTATCCGGTGGAAGGAGAATTGCGTCAGCTCGTGCGCGGCAACATCAATCGGTTGAAAGAACTTCAGACCTACCGCGGTTCGCGCCACGCGCGCCGCTTGCCGGCACGTGGCCAGCGCACGCGCACGAATTCCCGCACGGTGCGCGGCAACGTCCGCAAGACGGCCGGAAGCGGCAAGCGGAAAGTGGACCTCAAGTAATCAGTAATTATTTACTATTATAACCAACCAAATCCCATGGGAAAGAAAAAAGTAACAACGCAATCGGGCGACGAAACGGCCAAAAAGGAAGGCACCGCTGCGGTTGCTCCTGCCGTTGCTAAGACCGCGAGCGCGAAGAAGTCGCACCGCGTCCAGGAGGGCAAGGTTTTCATCAATGCCACTTACAACAATACCGTTGTCACCGTGACGGATGTTAAGGGTAATGTGATCGCGTGGGCTTCCGCCGGATCGCTCGGCTTTGCCGGGCCGAAGAAATCGACGCCGTTCGCTTCCACCAAGGTCATCGCGCCGATCACCGAAAAAGTGCAGGCAACCGGCCCGAAAGACATTTCCATCATCGTGAAGGGGATCGGTAGCGGCCGCGATTCGGCCATCCGTTCACTTATCAATAACGGCTTCAACGTGTTATCCATAAAAGATGCGACGCCGGTGCCGCACAACGGCCCTCGACCGGTAAAGGTCCGCCGTGTCTAATAAACGAGAAACAAATAATTATTAACAAGTAACGAGCATGATGGGTCCTAAAGAAAAAAAGGAGCGGGCATTGGGCGTACGCCTTGGATTGAAAGGTGATCGTGCGTTGTCGCCGAAATCGGCGGCGGTGCGCAAGCCGTACCGTCCCGGCGTCCACGGTCCGAACGGACGCACCAAAGCTCTTTCCGAGTTCGGTCTTCAACTGCGCGAGAAGAGCAAGTTCAAGATCGCCTACGGTTTGAACGGCGCCAATTTGAAGAAGATCTTCACAAAAGCACAGGCAACGAAAGGCGCGACCGGCGCGAAGATGTTGGAGATCATCGAACGCCGCATCGATAACGTCATCTTCCAGCTCGGATGGACGCCATCGCGCGGCGCGGCGCGTCAACTCGTGGTGCACGGCCACATTTTCGTCAACAAGAAGAAAGTGAGATCGCCCGGCTACCAGGTCCGCGTGGGGGAGATCATTTCAGTGAACCCCGCCTCGGATAAAAAGGTAGCGTTCGCGGGGCGCAAGGAATTTTTAAAGCAGTACGAAGCGCCGGCGTGGCTCCGTCTTGATCCCGAGAAACCGGAAGGTGAGGTGCTCGCCATCCCGGGCGACCTGAACCCTCCGTATGAAATTAACCTTTTGGTCGATTCGTTCAGCAAATAAACTATTTATCAATAACAAACAAATGGAATTCGCACACGTTAGTTCAAGCGTCGCCATCAAGACCATTTCCGAGACCGCGACGGAAGGCGTTTTCGAGATCGAGGGATTGTACGCGGGCTACGGTTTGACGATCGGCACGGCGCTCCGCCGCGCGCTTTTGTCGTCGCTTCCGGGCGCGGCAGTGACCGAGATAAAGATCAAGGGTGTTCCGCACGAATTTTCAACTTTGCCGGGATTGCAGGAGGACATCGTCGAGCTCGCGCTCAATTTCAAGAAATTATATTTCCGTTCGCACGTTGATGAACCTCAGGTCCTTTCACTCAAGATGAAGGGCGAAGGCGAGATCACGGCGGGCGACATCGAACTCAATTCGAACGTCGAGCTGATGAACCCACAGGAAGTACTCGGACATTTGACCGCGAAGGACGCGGAGATCGACATGGAAGTTCGCGTGGAGCGGGGATTGGGCTATGTGGCGTCCGAGAGCCGCAAGTCGGAGGGTCGCCTTCCGATCGGCACGATCGCCATCGACGCCATCTTTACGCCGGTCATCAAAGTGAATTACACCATCGACGACATGCGCGTGGGCGACCGCACGGACTACAACCGCTTGCGTCTTGAGGTCACCACGAACGGCACCATCAGCCCGTCATCGGCACTCCATAAGTCATCGAACATTCTTAAGGACCACTTCGATAAGGTGGGCCTGGTTGAGGTGAAGGAATTCGATGCGCCGAAAGCCGAAAGCGCTGCCAAAAAGAAATCGACGGCGAAAAAGAAAGCATAGTAAGAGCAGTCATCAACTTTAATGAATCACGGCAATAAACAAGTACAAAACTTTGGCAGGATGCGGGGCGATCGTATCTCGTTCATCCGCAATCTTTGCAACGATCTCATTCGCAACGGTTCGATCGAGACTACCGAGGCTCGCGCCAAGGCGATCCGCCCTACCGTGGAGCGCCTGGTGTCGCACGCGAAGAAGCAGACCGTCGCTTCCCGCCGCATCATCTTGAGCCGTGTCGGCAACGCCCGTGTTACGAAAAAGCTTTTCGAGGAATACGGGCCGCGCTACGCCGCGCGCGCCGGCGGCTATCTTCGCATCACGAAACTCGCGCAAGCCCGCAAACGGGACGGCACCCGTATGGCGCGTATTGAATTCGTATAACAATTCCTGTACACTATCCGAGATCTTACCGACCTACATGGACTATCATATTGACGCAAAAAACAAAGTATTGGGACGCCTGGCGACCGACATCGCGCTTATTTTGCAAGGCAAGAAATCGGCGGCGTACCAGCGCAACCAGGTAAGCGAAGACAAAGTTTACGTCACGAACGTCGACGGGCTTCGCGTGACCGGCAACAAACTTATCCAGAAAGTGTATTACAAACACACCGGCTATGTTGGTCACCTTAAAGAGAAGTCGCTCGAGCAAAAGATGGATCAGGATCCGAAGTGGGTGCTGCAGCGCGCCGTCCGCAAGATGCTTCCGCGCAATTTTTTAACGCAGAAGCGGATCAAGAACTTGGTGTTCCTCGATAAGGCCGGCGCCGTCATGAGGGTCGGAATGATGAAGAAATCAACTAAGTCGGCAGAATAATTATTACTATGGCAACCGCAACCACTTCAACTACTGCCGCCGCACACAAAAAAGAGGTCGCTCACAAAGGGACTGTTCATAAAGAAGCTGCTCACAAGGAAGCCGTCGTTGCTCCGGCGAAAAAACACCGCTACACGGAGGCTGTCGGCCGCCGCAAGACCGCGATCGCGCGCGTGCGCATCAGCGCCGGCACCGGCAAGATGACCGTGAACGGCAAGACCCCGGCAGAGTATTTTACCCTGCCTCGTCTTGTTGCTGCCGCACGTTCGCCGATGGAACAACTTAAACTGGAGGAATACGATGTGTCCGTTAAGGTTGGGGGTGGCGGCATCCATGCCCAGGCAGACGCCGTCCGCCTCGGCCTTTCCCGCGCGATCATCGCCAAGTCTCCTGACTGGAAACCGCGCCTTCGCACGATGGGCTTCCTTACCCGCGACTCCCGTATGGTGGAACGCAAAAAATACGGTCTCCGCAAAGCGCGCCGCGCGCCGCAGTGGGCTAAACGCTAAAAATTCAATATTTGGATATACCATAACAGCCCTGATAAAATCGGGGCTGTTTTGTATCTGTACAAGGGCTGAATAGGTGAATTATTAAGCGAGCAAAAAAATATTCTCAAAAATAATTATTTACCGAAGAGATATGTATCCAATTATTGAATAGTATTCTTTTCATCGGTAAA
>Ga0181516_10002597_pt1 | contig 12666 bp, 7 predicted proteins | sample PEATcosm2014_Bin_25_FD_121104 | JGI IMG/M metagenome (GOLD analysis project Ga0181516, IMG submission 121104) | Peatland microbial communities from MTU Mesocosm Facility, Houghton, MI, USA - PEATcosm2014_Bin01_10_metaG | ecosystem: Environmental > Terrestrial > Soil > Wetlands > Peat | place...
ACGCAGCTGATCGAGCACCGCCGCGATCGCCACCCGCGCCGCACCGCGCCGATGCGGATTGGCATCCACCGTGAACGGCAGCGCCTGAGCGTTCAGAGCCAGCGCATTCACGCCCGCGCCCCGGCTGCTCACACGATAATGGATCTCCAGCGGCCGCGCCCGCAGCGTGGTCAAGACTTTCAGGCCATCCAGCACCTGCGGCATCACCGGGTCGATGCAGAGCGCGTCGGCTTCGTGGCTCAAGCCCAGGAAGCGCCGCAGGATCAGCGCCAGCGAGATCCCGGCGCCACTCGAATACACGCGCCAGCCGCCATCGAGCGCGATCGTGCCCAGCGCCACGCGCTGGTAGTCGGCGCTCGCCTGGTAGCGATCCTCGAAGGCGGCATCGGAGCTCGAGTAATAGCAGTTCGCCTGTCGCAGGGTCGCGCTCGGCACCACGGCGCGAATGCCAATCGGGTTCGCCTGGCACAGCGCCCGGAAGAAGCGCTCGGATTCGCCCATGTGAGCCAGCGCCTGCGCGTAACGCAGGTGCGCATGCATGTACATCAGGCCGATCTCGCGGCCGAAGAAGGTCGCGCTCTCGGCACGCTGGAACAGCCGCTGCGGACCGCCATGGTAGGGCATCGGCCGGTCGAACAGCCGCAGTCCATCCGGGCCGGAGAGATGCGCCTCGATCAATCGCAGGTGCTGCTGCGCCTGTGCCGGTGTCAGCAGGTCCTCGAGAATCGCATGAATCATCGCGAGCGCGCTGTAATGCACGCCGGTGCTGGCGTCATTCGGGTGCAGCAGCTGGCGTACCTGGCCATCCCGCTCGAACAGCGCATACCCGGCCAGCACGCCATCCACCAGCAGCAGTCGCCGGAAGTCCTGCTGCACGGCTGCCGCCGCGCGCTCCAGGCTCACCGCTGCCGAGGCCCGGCCGCTGCGGCGCAGCGCCCGCGCCAGCAGTGTCAGTGTCTGGAAATGCAACGTCACGGTCCAGGCGCTGCACAGGCGCTCGCGCAATTCCGGGTCGACCGGCTGCAACGCATCGTTCCAGTCCCCGTGACCGTAGGCGGCGAGCATCGTGCCGGGGATGACGCGCCTGGCGATGACCGCCAGCGCACGCTGGGCGTGCTCCCAGACCGTCCCGCTGTCGCCGGATCCGGCGCCGCGGGCGTCGAAGAAATCCAGCCGCTGCTCGAGCACCCTGGCATCGCCGGAGGCGATCAGATACTGCGCCAGCACCAGCAGCGGCCAAAACACGATGTCGCCGTGGGAATCGCCGGCGCGAATGCCGCGCTCACGATCAAAGAACATGAACCACTGCGGCCAGTCGCCATCGGGATTCTGCATCGCCATGACACGCAGCAGAACATCCCGCACCGGCTCGAGTCGATCCAGCGCCAGCAGCATTTCGACCGGTCCCTGGCAGACATCGCGCGTCCCCCAGCCACCGCCCGAGTACTGCTCGAGTCCGCGCGGCGATAGATAATGCACCAGCGCATTGTGCGTAAACCACGGCACGATCTCGCCCAGTCCTGCCACGCGATCGCCGGGTTCCCCGTGCACCGGAGCGATCAGCACCGGCGCCGGCGTCAGGCAATCCGCGCCGTCGGCGTACAGCGGCTTCGGCACCGCCTCGGCCACCAATTCTCCGCGGTAGCGCAGCTCGATCGCGCAGGTGGCGCGGGTCAGCAGGCACAGATACGGTTGCTGGCGGGAGCGGCCATCGAGGAACAGCAATTCATCCCCACCCACCTGCTCCAGGTGCGCCGGGTCGTGCGCAGTGATCATGAATCGGCCCTGCGGAAAGCGCCGCCCCACCTCCGTGTCCGGCGCCGCCGACAGCACGATGGCCTCGCCCTCGCGCCGCCAGATCACCGCGCCGGGTCGGCTGCCGTCGTCGTCGTTCAGCGCTACGTGATGCGACAGCAGGAATCGCATCGGGGCGCCGTGACTGACCTCGAACATCAACCGCATCTCCCGCCCCTCATCGCAGGCTTCGGATCGCACATGGATCTCACTGTCGGCGCATTGATAGATCCAGTGACAACGCTGTGGCGACATCTCGAACGCCGACGGCAGCTGCAGCAGCTGCCAGCGCCCGCCGAGCTCGACGAACGCGCGCAATCCATGCGAGCGGAACAGATTCAGATAGCTGTGCACGGTCGAGAGCACGCGATTGATGCTGACATGGCCCTGCGTGAGCATCGAATGAAACACCCCGTCCATCCAGACCGTCGAGGTCAACCCGGTTTCATCCGGCGTCAGGTGCCGGCCGCTGCGCAGGATATGTCCGTGCGGCCGCAGCACCCGCAGTTCCTTGGCGCGCAGCACGACGTGGCGATCGCGTTCGCAGAAGAAGGACAGCGGCGCACCCCGCTCGTCGGCTTCGATGTGCCGCCAGGATGATCCGAACAGCCGCTGCAGCGCCGCCGCGTCCAGATCCACGGCCGTGAGCAGCGGTGCGTGACTGAAGAGTGTCGCCGTGTCGAGCGCGCCCGGCGCCGCGTCCGCGCGTCCACCCATAACCATGGGATCCGCAGCACCGAGCGGGCAGCTCGCCTCCGGCAGTGCCAGAGCTGAGGCGACACGATCCAGATCCGCATCCTGGGTGGCTGCGGGGTGGTCGGCCACGTACAGGCCGAAGAATCCTGCCTCCACCGCGCGTCGTGGTTCGAGCCGCAGCGGCTCATCGCGAACCACCAGCATCGAGTGTTCATGCTGCAACCGGCGTGACGGCAGTTCCGTGCCGATTCCGTCCGGCTCCCGCCCGGCGCGACCCGACAGTCCATAAAACTGCAGCGCATCGGTTGCAAATGAGTTCGCCCGGCGCTGCGACCCGATCAGGCTCCACGGAAAGCGGCCGTCGACCGCCTGATTCTGACGTGAGGCGATGACGACACCGCGCTCGCGGTGCGCCAGCGGTGCATGATCAATGTATTGGCTGACATAGAATTCATTCATGCGCACCGCCCCGTACGGTGCCAGCGCCAGGTCCTGCGCGTAGGTCAGATCGACCTCGCGCAACGCCGCGCCGGTGTTCAACAGGTGCAGGCGCCAGAACCACACCGGCGCGCCCTGTGCCAGGATCAGCGCAATCTGATAGTGCAGCTCGCGCCAGACGCCCTGCCCGATCAGCGCACTGCCCGAGGCTCGCGCTGCGAACCGCGTCGGACTGTTCGGCCCCAGCAGCGGCGTCCAGGCATGCGGCGGCGCGCGCTCGCGCAGGAACAGGTTCGCCGGGCCGCCCTCGAGCTCATTGCCGATGAACAGCGACAGCGACACCGTATCGCAATCAAAGCGGCGCAACGAGCCGTTGGCGTTGAACTCGGCCCGCATCCCCGAAGGACTGGTCACGCACGTTGCAGTCGAACCATTACGCGCATCCGTCATGTCCGCGTTATCCTTGAGGTCGAGGTCCCGGCGACGAGCGCGGGATCATAGCGCAGCGGAGCTGAGCAAAGCGGGAGCCAAGCACGATGGCCGAGGTCAGACCGGATCCGATCGCAGACGAGTACTCCGCCCTGACGCGACTGGAAGCGTCGCTGCCGGCTCAGTGGTACTTCGATCCGGCGCACCATGCGCTCGAGCTGCAACGCATCTGGTATCGCAACTGGATCTACCTCTGCCGGGCCGACTCGATTGCGGAGCCGGGAAGCTTTCGGACTTTCACGCTCGGCACTCAGCCGCTGCTGGTGCTGCGGGACGAACAGGGCGCCCTGCGCGCGTTCTACAACACCTGCCGTCACCGCGGCGCCATGCTGTGCTCAGCGCCGGCGGGCCGGCTGTCCGGCTCGAGCCTCACCTGTCCCTATCACGCCTGGCGCTATCGGCTCAGCGGCGAGCTTATCCGCATACCGAGCGCCGGCCGCCCGCATTACGTGCCGATCGAGCAGATCGCGCTGTATACGGTCGCCGTGCGGGAATGGCGCGGCTTCGTCTACGTCAATCTCGCGGGCGGGCAGCCTGGCGTGGCGGAGAACTTCAATGCCAACACCGAGACGGTCGCAAACTGGCCGCTCGAAGAACTCGTGGTCGGACATCGGCTGCTCAAGCGCCTGCGTTGCAACTGGAAGATCTTCTGGGAGAACTATAACGAGTGCCTGCACTGCCCCACGATTCACCCGGCACTCAGCAGCCTCGTGCCGATCTACCGCCGTGGGATCATGGAACAGCGCGACGATCCGGACTGGCGGGCGCACGCCGCGGACAGCGATCCCGCCCGGCGCGGCGGACTGCGGGCCGGCGCTGCCAGCTGGACACGCGACGGTCGCGCGTTAGCACACCAGTTCCCTCACCTGACCGACGAGGAGCGCCGGGTCGGATATCACTTCGTCACCCATCTGCCATCGCACTACCTCGTGGCGCACGTGGACTATGTCCGTTCCTCACGGCTGCTGCCGCTGGGCCCCGAGGAGATGGAGATCGAAGTCGAGTGGCTGTTCCCTCGCGCGACGCTCGAGGACCCCCAGGTCGACATTCGCGACGTGTGCGAGTTCTCCGCCGAGGTGCTGGCCGAGGATTCGGCGGCGTGCGAGCTCAATCAGCGCGGCTTACGCTCTGCCGCACACACGCATGGCATGCTGATGCCCGAGGAGTATGACCTGTTCCGACTGCACCAGTGGCTGCGCGCTCAACTGCGCGAACCCGACTGACCGGCGAACAGGCTCCGACGCATTGACAGGTGCGGCACTCTTCAATCCTCGACCGATCTTCGCTATTTTAGTGCAATGTCGCCGCGCGGCCGCAGAGTCGTTCAGTGTCTGCTGCTTGCCGGTATGCTCGCCAGCGCGTCCGTCCTGGCCGCCGCGCCGACGACCGCGTCCTGGTCCGTGGGCGAGCCGATCTTCACCTATGGCAACTGGCGCCCGCCGACAGAACTGCGACCCACGCTCGAGAGCCTCTACGGCTGGCCGAGCGGCTTCGATCCAACCACGCTGACCCCGGAGATCGCTCGTCAGGCCGCCGAGGCGGGATTCAATCTGGTCTGGATCAATGATCTGTCGCAGCTGCAAATCGCCGAGAGCTACGGGCTTCGGGCACAGCTGATCATTTCAGGCCAGCAGCCGCAGAATAATCTGTTCTTCGAGCGGCCCGACGGCTGGCCGCAGACGGTCGATCAGCCGGCCGTCAATGCCCTGATCGATCAGTTCAAGGCATCGCCCGCCGCCTACAGCTATTTCATCATCGATGAGCCGGGCGCCACGCGATTCGATCATCTGGCAGCCATCGTGGCGTACCTCAAGCAGCGCGATCCGGCTCATCTGGCCTATATCAATCTGTTCCCGTCCGATGAGATCACCGGCGATCTGCAGACCACGGATTACGGCACCTACCTGGACAAATACCTTCGGACCGTACAGCCCGCGCTGCTCTCCTATGACAGCTACAACCTGTTCGCAAACGGCGATCGCGGCCTGTTCCTCGGCAACATGCAGCGCATTGCGCGGGCCGCTGCGCAGGCCCGAATACCGTTCATGACGTACGTGCAGGGATATCAGATGGATCCCAAGCGGCATCCGCTCACGGCCGATGAAATGCGCTTTTTGACGTACACGCCGTTGGCATTCGGAGCCCAGGGCATTTCCTACTTCAATTACTGGGCGCCCCGCGGCCCCGCCACTGGAGGTCTGGCGCCCTTCCCTGACGGCAAACCGACAGCGGTGTACGAGGCGCTGCAGACGCTGAGCGGGCCCTTCAAGAGAATCGCCAGCCAGTTCAGTCGGCTGCGGTGGCTCGGCACCTACCTCAAGGGCTACGCCGGATCCGCGATGCCGCGGTTCATGACACCACCGCCAGCAGCCTCCTCGTTCGATGTCCCGAGCCTCGTCAACGACATGAGCTACATCAACGGTACGCCGCTCAAGGGCGCACTGCTCGGGTACTTCGGCGCGTCCGATTGCAGCAGCACTGCGTGCGCCACGCATGTGCTGCTGCAGAACCTGGATTACACCTCATCGAGAGTCTATCGGCTGCAGGGACCCGGACCGCTGTCAGTGTATGACGCGCGCACTGGCCGCTGGATACCCAGCGCTCACAACTATGCCGACCTTGCGCTCGAGCCCGGCGGCTGCGCGCTGGTCGCATTGGCCAGCTTGCGGAACTGACTTCATAATAACATCGTATATATTTGATTTATAGATATTTATTAACCGTGCCGATGACGCTCGCGCAGCAGCGCCACCGAGCGCTGCTCGTCGATCAGGTTACGGCGCCCGTCATCGCTGCGCTTCGCGCCATCGCGGATCAGCGCGATGCATTGCTGCGGGGTCAGCGACGGATCGAGCGCGAACAGGCATTGGATATCAGACGCTTATTAACGAGGCCCAGGTACGTTCGTGACCCGTTGCCGGCGGCCCGCTGGTCAAACAATCGGCTGCAACACCATCCGGCCATACGCGATGAACACCATGAGCAGGCCCAGCACGCCGCTCAAGATAATGGCCGGCGTTTCGCGGTAATGCACGTGCACCCAAATGAACACGAGGCTCTCCACCGCCAGAATCGTGGCAGCCAGTATGGTGAGTGCTGGCTTCCAGTGGAAAGCGGCGGGCGCGATCAGACCGAATACGCAGACGAGTTCGATGATCCCAAGGATCGTCCAGGCTTCCCGTGGTAACGCGCCGAAGGACGGGACGTCATGGCTTACCTTGTCGAACATGAAGACCTTCATGACGCCCGACGATCCGTACAGGAGCGCAGCGAGGATCTGCAGCACCCACAACAGTATGTTCATCGTGCAACCCCTTGGCCGAGCGGCGCTCCAGCGATTGGCTAATGACCAGGGCCGCCCGCAAGCCAGTGGGTTTGACAATGCCGGATTTCAAGGAACCCGGCAACCATCACTTGTGACCCTAACCGGTCTTTCATGAGCGGCAGCTATGGAGCAGCCAAAACGGCTCGACACTCTAGATGATCCAAGTGATAGCAGTGCTTGCATGTCAATTCTTCGATCGCTATCATTGATAGCATATGAGTAACTTGGAGCACATGAATGGCGCAGCTTGTGGTTCGTAGGGTAGCAGATGAATTGGTCAAAGCTCTGAAGCAGCGTGCTGCAAAAAATAATCGCAGTGCTGAACAGGAACATCGGGAAATTCTCCAGTCTGCGCTTCGAGGCCCCCGGCGACGAGCTTTGGCTGATGTACTTGCATCTATGCCTGACGTTGGCAACGACAAGGACTTCGCGAGAATGCAAGTGGATCGCCGAGGCTGATTGTGTTTCTGGTTGATACCGATGTGATCAGCGAAGCGCGCAAGGGCGCGAAAGCCAATGCCGGTGTGCGCGAATTCTTTGATAACGCGAATCTGAAAAGCACTGCTCTGTTTTTGTCTGCAATTACGATTGGCGAACTTCGGCAGGGAGTAGAGACTATCAGACACCGCGGTGATTCTGCGCAGTCTGCACGTCTTGAGCGCTGGCTTGATCGCCTAACTGCCGATTACGCAGATGCGATTCTGCCCTTTGATCAAGAGGCAGCCCAGATCTGGGGCCGACTGCGAGCGCCTCATCCCGAGAATCCGCTCGACAAGCAGATCGCGGCTACAGCACTGATCCACGACTTGACCGTGGTGACCCGTAATACCGACCATTTTCGGCCTACCGGGGTTCCAATGGTTAATCCATTCACTTAGAGGAATTGGCGCTCGTGACCCACTTCGGCCATTCGGGAACGACTGCTTTCCGGCACACTCTACAGACGGGCTTTAGTCGAGCCGATGTCGGCGCCAAATCTCTCGATCAGGCTCTTGCATGCTTCTTGCGCAATGCTCCGCGCCCATTCCTCAAACCGTCCCAGCTCTGGGGCGAGTCTCTCAAGTGCCGAAGGCGACCAAAGGTGTCGCGCGCTCTTCGGCGGCAAATGGTCTGTCTCGGACGAGATAAGCATGAAGACATGAAAGTCAGGATCTCCGTCCGCGACCCCGCCTACGTCGTGACTCAGCCGCCATAATCTTTACGGCACCGTCCAAATAGGTCATCTCACCGGCCAGAATTGATCTGGCGATTTCGACGACTTGCCGTCGCGAGTCAATTTCTTCCTGAGTTCTGGCGGGACAATCTGTCATTGCAACTTATTCACGTTAGCGTTTTCATGCGATTGCTGATACTGACCCGGAGCGGTCCACCGCGAACGACAGGTATCGGGCAACCCGACCGATAGTCGAGTCCCAACTCAAATCCGGCGAAAGATTATTTGGGGCAGCGATACGCAACACCGGCCATGACGGTACCCATTACGTTTTCAGTCGCAAAGAGCGTGTTGCCACCGACGCCAACGGTCAAGTTGCGCATATCGACATTTTGATCAGGTGGCTGCCTGACGTTACCGACAGCAGTACAGGAAGCTATTTCGGCTTCACTCCGCACGATCCGCACGTCAGAAGCGCCCGGAGCAAGCGCGGTGGTCACGCAGCCGGCCACCATTACGAGGGACGTCGCGGCGACTAAGTTCAAAGCATCTCGCATCGTGAATATCTCCCCCAAAATTATGTCTGAACTAGCACCCACAGTACGCGCAACAGGGGGCGTCATTGAGTTGGTATGAGTGGATCATAACCCAAGGCAACGACCGTCAGGTATCGGGACGGACATTCCAATGTCTTTAATGACCCGAGTTGGCCGTGAAGAGCCAAACGCATTTCCCGTGAGCGGTCATTCCGCGCCGAAAGCAAGTAGGCTGACCTCGAATTAGGCAGTGCGGCGAGCACCTGCGGCGCGCGGCCGCGCAAGCTTTGGGCCACAATGTGGCCCTGAGAGTAAGCGCGGGGCTATCCTGCAAAGACCTAAAACGAGGCAAAGGGTCGTGTACGCAAAACCACTCTCGAGGCCGCAGGCGACTCCGCTGATGTCACCGCACACCGCAGGACCGGCCGGCGCGTGCCTGGCGCTGGTGCTCGCAAGCTGCACGATTCCGCCCGTGGTCACGCCACCGCCCCCGCCGCCGAAGCCGGTCGAGGCGCATGACTTCATCGAGCAGTCGCTGCCAGCGGGCGTCTCGGATCGCGACGGCTGGGTGGCGGACATCTATGACGGATTCAAGACGCTCGACATCGAACCGACGCGCGAGCACGTCTGTGCCGTGGTCGCCGTCATCGAGCAGGAGTCGAGCTTTCGTGTCGACCCGGTTGTGCCGGGGTTGGGCCAGATCGCATGGCGCGAGATCGACCGCCGTGCCGATAACGCCGGCATACCGCATGTCGTGGTGCACGAAGTGCTGCAGCTCAAATCCCCCACCGGTCAGAGCTACGGCGATCGGATCAACGCCGCGCGGACCGAGAAGCAGCTCAGCGATATCTTCGAGGATTTTACCGGCTCGCTGCCGCTGGGCAGGACGCTGTTTGCCAGCTGGAATCCGATCCGCACCCGGGGCCCGATGCAGGTCAACGTCGCTTTCGCCGAGCAGTTCGCCACCACCCGGCCCTATCCCTATCCGATCAAGACCAGTGTCGCCGAGGAGACCTTCACCCGTCGCGGCAGCGTTTACTTCGGCATCGCGCACCTGCTGGCCTATCGTGCCCCGTATGATCGCTACCTGTACCGGTTCGCCGATTACAACGCGGGGCAGTACTCGAGCCGCAACGCGGCGTTCCAGAACGCTTTGGGCGTCGCGAGTAACAGCAACCTGGTGCCCGACGGCGCCCTGCTACCGCATGAGGGCGGCAACCCTGGTGACACCGAACTGGCCGCGCGGTCGCTCGAGGGCCGGCTGCATCTGACTGACGATGCCATACACGGCGCGCTGGAGCAGGCGCGGACCGAGGGCTTCGAGAGCACCCTGCTGTACCGGCAGGTTTTCGCGCTGGCACGGCAGCAGGCCGCACACGGCCTGCCGGCGGCACAGATACCTCGCATTCAACTCAAGGGTCCGAAAATCGCCCGCAAGCTGACGACCGACTGGTACGCCCACCGCGTCGATGAGCGCTTCCGGCACTGTCTGGCACAGTGAGTGTTCCGGTACCATGGCTCCTGGGGAGGCAACGCAGCGGGGGCCGTGGCTCGTGAAAGTGGGGGACACGCACTACCGAACGATCTGGCCCACGAGTTCCGGAGCCGTGCGGGTCATCGACCAATCCCGGCTGCCGTTCGAATTCACGACGATCGATCTCGAAACTCTGGACGATGCCGCCCAGGCGATCCGGACCATGGTGGTGCGCGGCGCGCCATTGATTGGCGCGACCGCCGCCTATGGTGTTGCACTCGCGCTGCGGGCCGACCCCTCGGATGCCTCCCTCGAGGAGGCGCTACGGGCACTGCGAGCGACCCGTCCCACCGCGCACAACCTCGCGTGGGCCCTGGGCCGGATGCGAGCCGCGCTCACACACGTGGCCGCAACCGCACGCGTCCATTCGGCCTATCGGGAGGCCGCAGCGATCTGCGACGCCGACGTCGAGCAATGTCGAGCCATCGGCGCGCACGGATTCGAACTGATTCGACGCCTGCCCAAAGCCGATGGCGGCACGGTTCATATTCTGACTCATTGCAACGCCGGCTGGCTCGCGTGCGTCGATTGGGGTACGGCGCTGGCGCCGATCTATCTGGCACACGATAACGGCGTTGCGATACACGTCTGGGTCGATGAGACGCGACCGCGCAATCAGGGTGCCTCATTGACTGCGTTTGAGCTCGGCGCCCACGGTGTACCGCACACGGTGATCGCCGATAATCTCGGTGGGCATCTGATGCAGCGCGGCCAGGTGGACCTGGTGATCGTCGGCAGCGACCGTGCGACCGCCAGCGGCGACGTCTGCAACAAAGTCGGCACCTACCTCAAGGCGCTCGCCGCGTTCGACAATGGCGTGCCGTTCTATGCGGCGCTGCCATTCAGCACCATCGATTGGTCGCTCGAGCACGGCCGGGATATACCGATCGAGGAGCGCGCGAGCAGCGAACTCACCCACATCACGGGCCAGTCCGGATCCGGTGCACTCACCACGGTACGAGTCGTTCCCGAGACCAGCGCCGCGCTCAACCTGGCCTTCGATGTGACACCGGCCAGGCTCGTGACCGGGCTGATCACCGAGCGCGGGGTCTGCGCGGCCAGCCGCGCGGGACTGCTGCAGCTGTATCCCGAACAGCGTGCGGTCGGATGATGAATCAGCCGCGCGACCCGGATCAGGCGTCCCGCACCGCGCTCGTCAGCGCGTGCCGCGAGCTCGCGCGCCGCGGCCTGACACATGGCACCTCCGGCAACATCAGCCTGCGGCGTGATCAGCAGCATTTCTTCATCAGCCCGACGGGCATGGCATACGAGGCGCTCGAACCCGATGATGTGCCGCTGGTGCACACCGCCGGGCGGTGGTTCGGACGTCGCCGGCCCTCGAGCGAATGGCGCTTTCATCGCGACATCCTGGCCTCGCGATCCGAGGTGGGCGCCATCGTGCACACTCATTCACGCTACGCCACCGCACTGGCCTGTGTCGGGCGCGGCATTCCCGCCTTTCATTACATGATCGCCGTCGCCGGTGGCAACGATGTCCGCTGCGCGCCGTACTTTACCTTCGGGACGCAGCAGCTGTCCGATGCGGCAATTGCTGCACTGTCGGGGCGCCGGGCATGCCTGCTGGCCAATCACGGCGTCATCGCCTTGGGAGTCAACCTCGCCGCGGCGCTGGCGCTCGCCGGCGAGATCGAGAATCTCGCCGCGCAGTACTGCACCACGCTCGCGATCGGCGAGCCGGCTGTCATTGACGAGCCGGAGATGCAGCGCGTGCTCGGGAAGTTCCGCTCCTATGGTCAGCAGGACGTCGCCGATCCCGACCTCAGCTTCAGCGGCGAGGCACTGCCGGAATGACCGCCATCGCCACCTTCACCCCGGCCTATCGCATTCTTGATGGCACCAGTCTGCCGGGCTTCCTGTCCGGGCTCGCCGACGTGCGTACTCGACTGGGCGGACGCGCCGATCAGTGGCAGGTCCGGGAAGTGGGCGACGGCAACCTGAATCTGGTGTTCATAGTCGAAGGCCCCGAAGGCTCGGTCTGCGTCAAGCAGGCCCTCCCCTATGTGCGTGTCGCCGGTCCGTCATGGCCGATGTCGCCCGAGCGCGCTTTCTTCGAAAACGCGTACTTCAGCGCCGTGACGGCCCATGTCGGGCGGCTCGTGCCGCAGATCTTTCACTACGATGCAGAACACTACTGCACGGTCATGGAGCGGCTGTCGCCACACATCATCCTGCGGCATGGCCTGATGGCCGGGCGGTATTACCCCAACCTGGCGCGCGACATCGGGGAGTACATCGCCCGGGCCTGCTTCTTCACCTCCGACATCGCCTGGCCTTTCGAGCGCAAGCTTGCGGCCAGCGCGCTGTTCGCGGCCAACAAGCCGCTGATCCGGATCACGGTCGATCTGATCTTTGCGGACCCCTATATCGACAGTACCCGCAACCGGCACACCACCCCGCAGCTGGATGCGGTGGTGGCCGACCTTCGCCGCGATGGGCCGGTAAAGCTCGCCGCGGCACGGATGGGACAGAAATTCCTGAACCAACCCGAAGCCCTGGTACATGGCGACCTCCATTCCGGCTCGGTGATGGTCACGGCGACGGACACCCGCGTGATCGATCCGGAATTCGCGTTTTATGGGCCCATCGGCTTCGACCTCGGTGCGTTCCTCGGCAATCTGCTGCTGAGCTGGTACTCGCAGGCGGGACACGAGACGCCGGGCGAGGATCGCAGCCTCTACCG
>Ga0181516_10002599_pt1 | contig 12663 bp, 14 predicted proteins | sample PEATcosm2014_Bin_25_FD_121104 | JGI IMG/M metagenome (GOLD analysis project Ga0181516, IMG submission 121104) | Peatland microbial communities from MTU Mesocosm Facility, Houghton, MI, USA - PEATcosm2014_Bin01_10_metaG | ecosystem: Environmental > Terrestrial > Soil > Wetlands > Peat | place...
CCAGAACAGAAACAGCGTTGCCGCCAGGCTGATGGCGAGAATTGCCGCGATGGCGGGGCGAGTACCGGATGAAGGGGCGACGGTCGTCGTCATTTGTTCCGTATCCTTATTGCCGTCCGATGGCGCAGACCATCAACGTGGTGAACAGCAGGGGCAAGTAAAGGACGCTCACCTTCAGCAGATCGCGCGCCAGCATGCGGCTCACGGTCTCGTCACTGGTGCGCAGAATGCCGGCGAAGCGGATCGTGTAGGCCAGGTAAAGCAGCCCCAGCGCTACAGCCAGCACCGCATATGCTGTGCCGGCCATCCCCAGCCGCCACGGAACCAGGCTGACTGGAATCATGACGACCGCGAAAAACAGCGCTTCGGCCACGGTGGACCACCCGTCCGGCTGCACCACGGGCAACATGCGGATACCCGCACGTGCGTAGTCGTCGCGGTAGAGCCAGCTGATGGCCATGAAGTGTGGAAACTGCCAGACGAAAAGAATCGCAAACAGCGCCACGCCCTGCCACTCGATGCGCCCGCGGGCAGCCGTCCAGCCCAGCAGCGGACCCATGGCGCCGGGAAACGCGCCGATGAATGTGGCCATCGCCGTCACGCGCTTCAACGGCGTGTAGATGGCGACGTAGGTAAAAGCCGTCAGCAGCGCCAGGGCAACTGTCATCAGGTTGGTGTGCAGCAGCAGCCACGCCGCGCCCAGGGCCAGCGAGCCCAGGCCCGCCACAATGCCCTGCGTCAGCGAGAGGCGCCCCGAGGCGAGCGGCCGGTCGGCGGTGCGCTTCATGCGTGCGTCGGTCTTGCGCTCCAGCGCTTCGTTCAGCGCGCCCGCTCCGGCAGATACCAGCCCGATGCCCAGCAGCGTGTCCAGAAGCCCGCGCTGCACGCTCGAGATTCCCGACAGCATCGATCCCAGGTAGAACCCACCCCAGCCCGTCACCAGCACCAGCCCTACCACCTTCACCTTGAACAACTCGCGCAGGTCGTGGATAAGCGTAGCCGTAGCCCCCGGCTGCGGGGCATGCACGTGCGCGTGAAGATGCGGGTGAGCGAGGGGTTCGCCGGGCGTGGAGAGTTCTACCGGACTGGCGGCATGGGAAACAGGGTTCATTAGGAAGGAGAATGCCCTCGGCAGCATCGCTTAGAACGGCGATGCGCCTCTATCGATCATACCAAGCAGGGGGAGTCTTCAGTGGGAGTCTGCATCCCGAGCGGTTTCGCGGTTGTGCAGGGCGTCGCGGTCCAGCTTATGAGTTCCGCCCAGGTGGAAGCCCTTCTCCATTCTGGACAGGGCGTGGTGCATCGCGCGTTCGTAGTCATGATCGGCGCTTCGGACTTGTTCGGTCTGGCTGTCGGCACTTCAATCGTCTCTGGGGGTGTCCGTCATTTCGTTCCTTCCCGCCACCTAATCCATGCTGCACCGAATGGAGCAGAAACCACAAGGTGCCCAACGTACAGTTTCCCGATCAACCCAACCGCACAGCCCGCAGAATCGCATCGGCCACCTGCTCTGGCGACAATTCATCCACGGCAATCGACACATGAGCCGTCCTGTAAAGCGGCAGGCGCCGTGCATACCGGCTGGCCAGGTTCGCTTGATCAGCCAGGATCGGCCGCGTGTGCTCGGTTCCACCGCAACGGGCCAGAGTAGTTGCCAATTCGACTTCGAGATGAACAAGGACCGTTTCCGGCGTCGCAAGCAGCAGATCCCGCGTCGCCGCCGTTTCAATGGCACCGCCACCGAGCGCCAGAACCAGCTCGTCGCCTTTTACCAGCCGTGCAATCGTTGCGTGCTCGCGCTCGCGGAACGCCGCCTCGCCCTGCCGCGCGAAGATCTCCGTAATCGGGACGCCGGCTTCAGCCTCGATCACGACATCCGCGTCCACAAATCTCCAGCCTAACCGCGCAGCCACCAGCGGTCCCACCGTAGTCTTGCCCGAACCCATGAATCCGGTGAGGACGATGCGGCAGGGTGGGCGGCGGGGTGGAAGCGGCGATTGGGTCGGCGTTGTCATGGTGTCTTCCGGGTCCGGACTTGGTCGTGGTTCCTTCACAGTATAGGGAGTGGGGAGCCGTGCGCACGGGGCAGGGGAATATGCCCCCCACCCCCATGGGATTCTGCAAAGAAACTGGCCGTTTTCAACGATTTAGCACGTGACTGCGCGGCAAATTACCGGTGTTGCTGGACTTAGCTTCAGAATACTGATTCTAAGAGGGGTTATGGCTGCCCTGCGTGACTTCGAACTCCCGGGACGCGCCAGGCCGGAAACCCACCCTGCAATGATTGTGCGCTGGAAGAGTGTAATTTTCTGCAAAAGGGATGGCGTCTTCGCCGATCAGCCCAGCACCATCACAATGGCCCCGGCGGTAATCAGCGCGCCGCCGACCAACGCATACGCATTCAGCTTCTCCCCCAGCAGCAGCCAGGCAAACACCATCACCAGCGGCACGCTCAACTTGTCCAACGGCGCCACGCGCGACGCCGGCCCCAACTGCAAGGCGCGGAAGTAGCAGATCCACGACATCCCCGTGGCCAACCCCGAGAGCGCGAGAAACAGCAACGTCCGCCGGTCCAGATCGCGAATCTCACCGTGCTTGCCCAATGCCAGCGCGATGCCCCACGCAAACACCACCACCACGCTGGTGCGCAGCGCCATGGCCAGGTTTGAGTCCACATGTTCCACGCCCACCTTGGCCAGCAGGGCAGTTGCGGCGGCAAAGGCAGCGGAAAGAAGCGCCCATCCAATCCAAGTCATGAGCAACATGGTACGCGGCCCGACGCCGATGGTGGTGCTCTAAACTTCAATCATGAGGACCGGCCGCGCCAGCAGGACAGCTCTTCGCGTTGCCATTCGGCGCGCCGCCCATCAAGTCATCGACAAGCCTCGCGTTCTCGACGATCCCATTGCCGTGCCGCTGCTCGGCGCCGGGTTGGACCGCGACATGGAGCGCGCCATGCACCCCGTGGCCCGCGACTTTCGCCTGTTCATGGCCGCGCGCAGCCGCTATGCCGAAGATCGCCTGGCAGCCGCAATCGCTCAAGGCGCCGGCCAGTACGTGATCCTTGGCGCGGGCCTCGATACCTTCGCCTATCGCAATCCTTTTCCTTCCCTCCGGGTCTTCGAGGTTGATTTTCCCGCCACGCAGCAGTGGAAGCGAGACCTGCTTGCCGAGGCCGCAATCGCCGTCCCCGCCAACCTCACTTTCGTCCCCCTGGACTTTGAGCACAAGACGCTTGCCGAGGGTCTCGCCGAGGCGGGATTCAACGACGGCGCCGCGGCATTCTTTGGCTGGCTCGGCGTCGTCCCCTACCTCACGCTCGATGCCTTTCGCTCGACTCTCGCCGACCTTGGGCAACTGCCCGCCGGAACCGCCGTCACCTTCGACTACGTTTTCTCGCCCGGAACGCTCAGCCCCAAGCGCCGCCTGGTTTTCGATACATTGGCAAAACGCGTGGAAGCGGCGGGTGAACCTTTCCGCCTCTTCTTCGCGCCGGATGAATTGGAAAGGGAAGTCCGCCGCGCGGGGTTCAGCCGCATCGAGCAGGCAGATTCCGACCGCCTCAACGAACTCTACTTTAAAGACCGCGCCGACGGCCTCAAGCTTTCTCCCGTCCGCATCGGCATGCTGGCCACTGCCTGGGTGTGAAGGGGATTCGAGCTGCAGCCGCGCGCTAAGATGAAGTCATGCGCCTGTTCGCTCCAGCGTTTTTCACCGCCGCCCTGCTCGTTCTCACCGGATGCGGTTATCACACCCTGGGCGCCGCTACCCATCTGCCGCCAGACCTGAAGACCCTCTCGGTGCCGGTGTTTGCCACGCGCACCGAGGCCTATCACACTGAAACGGTCATGACCAACGCGGTGATTCGCGAGTTCGCTACGCGCACCCGTTTCCGCGTCACCCCGGTTGAATCCCCCGATGCCGACGCGGTGCTGCACGGCACTATCCTCAAGGAAGCCGTAGCCCCGCTTACCTACAACTCTTCGACGCAGCAGTCGTCCAGCTTCCTCATCACCATTCAGGCTTCTGTCACCGTCAACAGCCGGGACGGCAAAATCCTCTACCAGAACAACAACTACGTCTTCCGCGAGCAGTACCAGTCCACTACCGATCTGGCGACGTTCATCCAGGAAAATCCAGCCGCCATCGACCGCCTCTCGCGCGCATTCGCCCGCCAGCTCGTCGCCGACGTGCTTGAAGGACTCTGAGCCATTGCTGGAAGCGAAAACCAGACGAATCCTCATCGAGTAGTTGCACGTAACGGCAACTCCCGGTTTTCCAAGCTGGCCTCGACGCTCCGCACAGGATATTCTGGAACCGCATGATCCACGCGCAAAATGACGGCGCCAGACGGAAACCGAGCCCACGGAGCCTGGCCCTTTGACCGCCGCGCGCTGGGGTGCCGGATTCGCCGCTGTCGGTCGCTTTGTCGCAGAAATCGAGTCCGCCGCGGCCAATAACGGTCCGCTGCGGCCCGGCTACGTGCTGGCCGGCGACGAAGTCTTCCTGTTGGACCGCTGTCGAGCCGCCGTCCTCAAGGCATTTGTACAGCCCGAGCTCAGAGACTTCTGCCTCTCCGACCTCGACCTGGCCACCACCTCCATTTTCGAAGTGCTCGACCGCGCCCAGACGCCCTCGCTGATGGCGCCCTTCCAGGTAATCTTTGTGCGCAACGTGCGCCAACTTTATACGCGCGGCGCAAAGAAGGATGAGTTTGCCGCGCTCGACCGCTACTTCCGTTCGCCGAACCCGCAGGCGCTCCTGCTCTTCATCGCAGACTTCCTCCGCATTCCCTCGGACTCGCGCCGCATGGATATGGACGATAAGAACCGCTACGAGCGCCTGACTGAAACTCTGGGCGAACACTGCGGGATGGTCGAGCTTGCCCGCGTCACCGAGGAAGATGCGATGCGCTGGATCGTGGCGACGGCACAGGCATCCGAAATTCGCGTCGATCCCGACGCCGCGCACGAGCTGGTGGATGCACTGGGCGCGGACATGATGCTGGTGTCTTCAGAGCTTGAGAAGCTGATGCTCTATGCCCTGGGCCGCGGCCGCATTACATTGGGCGACGTAGAGACCATGGTGCTGGGCGCCAAGCAACGCTCGCTGTACGAACTCACAGACGCCATCAGCGCCCGCGATCGCGTGCGCGCGCTGGCCTTGCTCCAGGGCCTGCTCAACAGTTCCGACGCAGGCGAGGACGCGGCCATCGGGCATCTTTACATGCTGGCCCGCACCTTCCGCCAGATGCTCGTGATTCTGGAAAAGAATGTCCGTGACTCGCGCGCTATTTGGCAGGCCTTGTGGCAGGGCTTCCGCATGCCGCCCTTTGCCGCGGACGATCTCATCCGCCAGGCGCGCCGCTACAAGAGCCGCCGCGAGCTTACGCGCGCCCTCAAGCTGGTCGCGCGCGCCGATCTCGAACTGCGCTCCTCTCCGCCCGACAAGCTCCTGGTCCTGGAGCGCCTGGTCTACGAGCTCGCCTCGGAGCCCAAGCCCGCTGCCCCTGCGTGGGCCTCCGCCCAGTTGTCGTTTGAGAGCTAATCAGGCCGTCGCTCAGTGCTTGCCGTGCGCGTTCAGCCATGGGCGATACTGCTGGTCCTCCTGCTGAATATGGTTCGTGAGCCAGTCGCGGAGAAAGTTCAGCAGTTGCAGATTCAGCGTGGTCTCGTTCCGTTCGCAGCGGCCGGCGAACCCGTCCACTTGTTTGGTCAGGTCGCGGTGCTTGATGCGGTGTTGAGCCAGTCCTGGAAATCCCGCCGACGCCATCATCGCTTCGTGCAGGTCGTTGAGGATGCCGAACAGAACGGTGCGTTGACCGGCAATGGATTCAACCCCAACGGAATCTTGCTGCTCCAGGCCAAGAGCGCCATGCCTTTCCTCATGCCGGTTTGTGCCGGTAATTGAAATATCGGAAAGGCTGGCGGGAAGTTGAGCGAAATCTCGGCAGTGCGGGCGGATCAGCCTTCTGCGGATTAGAACTGCTTCAGGGACTGGCTCATTGAACACCATGCTCATTCAGCCACGGGGCGTATGCCTTGTCGTCTTGCTGAATGTGGTTTGCAATCCATTCGCGCATGAAGGTAAGCAGAAGAATGCTCAGGCCTCTTTCCCCTCGTTCCATAAGAGTGGCAAGTTCGTTGAGTTGCCGGGTGAACTCTTCGTGTCTGGAGCGGTGCTCGGCGAGATCCGGATAATTCGTACTTTTCATCAACAGTTCTTCCGCGGCAAAATGGTCGCGCACACCGGCCGGGAGTCGGTGCAGGAATCGTTTGGCAACGCCGATTCCCTGGCCCTGAATCATTGCGGCATGCAGTCGGTTCAGACACCTGAGAAAGGCGGCATGTTCCAGATCCAGAGCCTTCACGTCCACGGAATATTTCTTGCTCCATCTCAATAAAGCCATTCAACTCCTTCACGGAAAGTCAGTCTCTAAAAGAAATGCATCGGCAAGAATGCAAAGGGCGAGAGCCGGCATCCCGAGGCGCGAGACAGTTGGACTCCCTGCCCGCGCATCACGCAGCGGGCGCGGACCTCTAGAAAACGCCCCGCTCATTCAGCCACGGCCCATACTCCCGGTCCAGGCCTTCGATGTGTTCGATATATCCTCCGCGCAGCGCGGAAAGCATCGCGCGGGTCTGCATCCCTTCGCCGTGTTGCAGGCAATGAGCCGATTGCAGCATCTCCGCCAGCATCCTGTGGTGTTCGGCGCGATGCTCCGCGAGCCCTGGAAAACCCGCATCCTCCATCAGCTTCTCCTCGCTCCAGAAGTGCATGCGCGTGAACTCGATCAACCGGTCCAGATGTTCACTCACCCGTTCCCGGCCGCCGCCATGCACCAGCGCCAGGCGCAATTCGTTTATCGTATCCATGAGAATGCCGTGCTGGTCGTCCATGGCGCGAACGTCCACTGAGCTTGCGTGATTCCAGGTTAGAAGCGGCACATGAGCCTCAATTCATCACCAAAGTAGTTATCGACGCCGCACGGCGGAGCGTTACCCGCAATTCGCCGAGCTCAGGTGACCAAAGAAACGATAGAGTCGATTTCGAATCTGTTGCTGCAATTGAAGGGTACAGGCTTTAGTTCGGAGTTCAAATCCGGCATAGAATCGTGGACTTTCGCCCCTAGGGGAACATCTTCCCGCATGGGCGCACAATGAATGAAGGCGCACCATGGACCTGACCCCTCTAGTCACCCCGGCAAACGTGACCGCCGCTGTACTCGCGCTCATTCCCTTTCTGGGCGCGGCCTTCTTCCCGCAACGCCTCGCCGGACGTGCGCGGGCGCTTCCCGCGTGGGGGCAATTCTCCTGTCCGGCTCTCCTGTGTCTTCCTTATGGACTCGTGGCGTTTTCGGCCGGCATCTTTTACTGGGGATGGTTTGCACTCTATGCAGCTCTTCCCGCCGCGGTAGCACTTTTGCTCCGCCAGGCGGCGGGCGCCGAGACCAGCGACCGCGGCGCCTGGCAGGATTTCCTGGTTCTTGGCGTCCTTGGCCTGGCCGTAGACCTGCGCTGGTTCGAAGCCGCGTGGCCGCCCCACCTGGCCATCTTCAACAAGGTTCTCCTTCTCGACGCCGGCATCTACGGATTCGTCTTCTTGCGTAACCTCGAAGGAACCGGCTTCGACCTGCGCCTTCGCCTGCGCGACATCGCCATCGGTCTGCGCGAGGTCGCGTTCTACACGCCCATTGCGCTTGCGCTCGGTCTCGGCATGGGCTTCCTGCATCTCCACGCGGTATGGCCGCCGTTCACGTCCATGGCCTTTGCATGGATCTTTACCTTCTTCTTCATCGCCGTCCCTGAAGAGCTCTTCTTTCGCGGCTGGCTGCAGAATCTTCTCGAACGCCGCATGGGACGCTACCCCGCGCTCTTCCTCACCGCGGCTCTCTTCGGCCTGGCCCACTTCAACAAGCGCGCCCTCCATTTCAATTGGCGCTATGTGCTGCTGGCGGCGCTGGCGGGCATCTTCTATGGCCGCGCCTGGCGGCAGCAGCGACGCGTTGGAGCCTCCGCCGTCACGCACGCCTCAGTGGATGCGATCTGGTCCCTGTGGCTGAAATAGCTGCGCCGGCCGGTGCCTGTGTTTGTATGTCAGGTAACCCAGCCCCACGCGCATGTTATGGACCACCGGTCCGGGAACCGTGATGGCGATCGTGATTCCGAAGATCGCGTGCGCCATGCCCAGCGGATAGAGATTGCAATAGCGAAGAAAAATCATGCACGCGGCGAAACCCCATAGCAGCGTCACCGGCGCAAGGATCGGATTGGGCAAGTGGGCCAGTGCGAACAGCAGCGCGGCTGCGAAGGCGGCGGACTTGGGCCCGGGCATCATTCGCAACAGCCGCAACAGAAAGAAGCACTGCATCAGGAACTGCTGCACGAAGGTCCACAGGGCGTACGCCCAGAAGGTCCTGATGAAATGAATGGGGCCTCGCGGATACTCGAGCGTCTGCATCTGGTCCGCAATCATAATGGCCACCGCCGCCAGTGCCAGCGCCGCGCCCGGTACCCACAGCGAGCGAAGGAAATTCTTCCTGCGAAGGCCCATGGCGTCCAGCCCATCGAACGAGAGGCAGGTCATTGCGGCCACGGCCGCAGCAGCCACGAGCCACAAGATTCTTTGCAATGGACGCGGCGTCCAGATCACCGCCATGATCAGCAGATAGGCGACTGCAATCTCGATCAGGGCGCGCTGCTTGCTTTTCCCATTTGCCGATTGTCCGTCATTGGAAATCGGAGCCGCGTCTTCTGCCATGCAGATGATGTTACGGCAATCTCTTGCCTTTACTCCAGAATCACAGCAGGTTCCGGCTCGTGTCCATGCGTGGTCAGCGCCACGGCCGCGGCCAGAATCAGCGCGCCGCCCACCCACGCATACGGCCCCAGGTGTTCGCGCAGCAATTCGACGCCCAGAAAGGAGCCCATTGCCGGCTCAATATTCAGGAACACGCCAGCGCGCGATGCCGGCACGTGATGGATGCCCCAGTTCCACAGCAGCGTAGTGGTGGCCGTGCACAACAGGCCGCTAATGGCGAGTGCAATCCAAGCTGTCATGCTGACCTGTGCAAAGGGTGGAGGCTGAACCTGGCTGTGCGTCAACGGCGACAGCAGCCACGGCCCCAGAACCCACATAGCCAGCATTCCGGCCCCGGAGAGAATGGTGTAAGCCGTTACCGCCGGCGGACTGTGCGTCTCCATCAGTTTTTTGCTCAGCAAAATCCAGGCCAGCGCAATGAACAGCGAGACGATCACCATCAGATCGCCCGCCAGCGTGGGAACGTCCAGCCCACTCGCGGTCCGGCTTCCGCCCAAGGTCACCAGCGCCGCGCCCACCGTGGACCCGCACAGCGCGACCCAACCCAACCAGTCCAGCTTTTCGCCGGCAAACATGGTGGCGGCGATGGCCAGCATCACCGGCATGGCGCCTACCATCAGCGAAGCGTGGCTTACCGTGGTCCTTACCAACCCGTGAAACTGCAGCAGAAACTGGATCGGCACGCCGAAGACCGCCGCGATCAGCAGAATCCGCACTTCGGCCGAGGTCAAACGCACGCGACCACCGCGATGAAAAAGCATCACCGGCAACATGCCCAGCGAGGCAAACGCAAAACGGTAGAGCACCATCCACTCCACGCTCATCTCGTTCAGCGCCAGCCGGCCGAAATAAAAACCCGTGCCCCAAAGGCACCCGGCCAGCGCGCAAGCGCCATAGCCCAGAAACCTGGTGCGCGGCCCCGCTGTCAATTGCTCTTCCATCCCTTCATTACTGTCGCACACGCGCGGGATTCGGGTATCACTGCCCAAAACGCCCCGCATCGGCGAGAATACATAGCGATGGCGAAACGGCTGACGAGGGTAATTTTTAATGTGCGCGCCGGCCAAGGTCTGGCGATGGCGGCCCTGTTGTTTTCCGCCATCCAGTTCGCTCCGGCGCAGAGTAAATCCGGTTTCGGGCCCGAGCGATCGCGCCCGGTCAGAGAGCGCGTACTGCCCGGCGCCTACCCGCTCAAACCCTCTCTGCCGCCCTCATGGACCATTCCCGTCGAGCCTCTGGGCTTTTCCCCTCCCGGACCCCTCTACCTCGGCCAGCGAAACAGCCTCGTCTCTCTGGACTTTATCGACGAGAACAGGTTGCTGTTTACGTTCCGTGTTCCGGGACTCATTCACCGTGCGCTCAAGAGCGGTGAAAGCGCGGAGAGCGACGAGCGCCAGATTCGCGCCGTGGTACTGACGCTGCCGGAGGGCAACGTTGAGGCGGAAGGCCTGTGGACCGTTCACGACCGTAAACGCTACGTATGGATGCTCAGGGACGGACACTTCCTGCTTCGCGACGAGAACCATGTGCAGCAGGGCGACTCCCATCTGGTTCTGAAACCGCTGTTGCAGTTTCCCGGACCGCTTCTCTCGCTGGACATTGATCCAACCCAGCAGTTTCTGGTCTCCAACTCGCACGAGCCGGTTCCGGCCCCCAGCAAGCCAGGAGTGGTCGGCAGCCCTTCCACAGCTGCCGTTACGATGACGCAAGACAATCAGAGTGTCTCCGGCAATGCCAATGGCGAATCAAAAACCGATGAGAATCTTGAACCGTCCGATACGGTAGTACGCATCCTGCGCCGCGACTCCGGCAAGGTAGTGCTGGTCAGCCGAGTCCGCTCAGCCGTCCATCTGCCCATCAACTCCGAGGGATACCTGGAGAGCCTGCGCGGAAGGGGCGAGGAGTGGGTGCTGAACCTGAACTTCTTTACTGGCGGCAGCAGGGTTCTGGGCAGCGTCAACTCAACCTGCGAGCCCCGCAACGAGTTCATCTCCCAGCGGGAGGTGCTGGTAACAGGATGCGATGGAACGGGCGGCCACAAGCTGGTCGCCATCACCACCGAGGGCAAAACGCTCTGGGACGATCTGAATCCCGGCACCGCGATCTGGCCACTGCTCATTGCTTCGCCCGACGGGCTTCGCGTGATTCATGAGACGCTCGCCGTTACTCACCCTGTCAGTGTCTACGCTCCCCTCGGCGCTGACGATATCAAGGGACAGTTGGTTCGGGTCTTCGATGCGGCCACCGGCGAAGTGGCTTTCGAATCCCCCGCAAGTCCCGTCTTTGATTCCGGTGGCAATGCAACCATCTCGCCTTCAGGCCGGCGCGTCGCCTTGATCAACGCCGACGCCATCCAGGTGTTCGAACTGCCTGCGCCGCCGCCCCTGCCGGATACCACCGGAAAACAGTCCGTGCATTAAGCAGTGAGCAAAGACTGGAATATTTTCACCCCCGGCGAAGCCGCATTGGGTTTCAACCCCAGCACATGGCGGCAAAAACAATAAGGGCTCCGGGGCCATTCCCGGCGAAATCCCGTGTACACTTGGCGATGGGAGTTTCCTTTTGGCCACGGCTGTCGTTCACTATTCGGCTGCGGCGGTTTCCGATCGGGGCCGCAAGCGCGCCTCCAACGAGGATGCGTTCGGATACTCCATCGAGCACGGTGTTTACCTGGTCTGCGACGGCATGGGCGGCGCCGCAGCCGGGGAGATAGCCAGTTCCCTCGCCGTTGACGAGGTTATGCGCCTGCTCACCGACCGCGCCGACGGCGTCGCGCTGCAGGAGTTGATCGATCAGGCCATCTCGGCGGCCAACGAAGCCATCTATTCCCGCTCGCAAATCAACGCCAAGCTGAACGGCATGGGCACCACGCTGGTGGCCCTGGTGGTTGAAGAGCGCCGCATCCGTGTTCTCAATATTGGCGACAGCCGCTGCTACCGCCTGCGCGCCGGACATCTTGAACAGATTACTCAGGATCATTCGCTGGTCGACGAGCAGGTTCGCCTCGGCCGCATGACTCCTGCCGAGGCCCTGCGCTCACCACTGAGGAATGTAATTACCCGGGCGCTTGGCACCCAAAGCCGCGTCACGGCGGATATATTCGAGCTCGGAGCCGAGCCCGGCGATCTGTTTCTGCTTTGCTCCGACGGCCTCACCCGCGAGCTTCCCGATCTGAAGATTGCAGCACTTCTCGCTTCCGGCCTGCCTCTCGACGGGGCTCCTCTCATTCATTTGTGTAACAGCCTCGTCGAAGCGGCAAACAACGCCGGCGGAGGCGACAACATCACCTGCCTGCTGCTGAGCGCGGATGCGTAAAAGCTTTATGCTAAAGCATGTTCTTCAAATCGGGCGAAATAACGCCCATTCAACCTAAAAGATCAACCTGACAAATTTCATTCGAAAGTCGGGGCCTATTCAATTATCGTTGAAGAATCTCCGGCTATTTGTCTCCGCGCTTTGTACAGTCTTACTTCGACCAGGATGCCGGCACAGGCTTTTCAGCATCAACCTTGACGCCCCTTGGCCGCTCCGTGCCCTATTCCGGGGCCATTGAGTTCTACCTTCGGACGCGGAATGCCTCTCCTCCCCGCCAGGAATGCAAGGTTGCGCAGTGACTGGAATAAGCTGTAGCCTTCTTGTCGGCAAGGAGTAAGGATGAACAACGCCTCTGAGCGCGAATCTGCTCGCGTCAATCCGGCAGCTATTCCGCAAAGGACCCTGTATACCGGCGCCAAAATGCCCGCTATCGGCCTGGGCACATTCGGCTCCGATCATGTTACCCCGGACCAGGTTGCGGAAGCGGTCCGCGGTGCGGCCGCGGTTGGCTACCGGCATTTCGACTGC
>Ga0181516_10002600_pt1 | contig 12663 bp, 6 predicted proteins | sample PEATcosm2014_Bin_25_FD_121104 | JGI IMG/M metagenome (GOLD analysis project Ga0181516, IMG submission 121104) | Peatland microbial communities from MTU Mesocosm Facility, Houghton, MI, USA - PEATcosm2014_Bin01_10_metaG | ecosystem: Environmental > Terrestrial > Soil > Wetlands > Peat | place...
CGTAATTGGTGTCCACACCCCAAGCCGACACCGTACCGTCGCTGCGCAAAGCAAGGGTGTGATAATATCCACCCGAGATCGCCACCACGTTCGTAAGGCCATCCGGAACCACTGTCTGGCCCAGGAAGCCATCGCCCCAGGCTTCCACCGTGCCGTCCGGCACCAATGCCACATCGTGATAGCCGCCGGCCGCAATCGCAACCGCGTCAATCAAATCCACCGGATAATCCCCCTGCCCCTCGGAACTGTCGCCCCAGTTCGCGAGCAAACCGCCCGATTGAATGGCAAGGCTGTCTTCCAGACCGGCTGAAATCGCCACAGCATTGCTGAGAGTTGAGGGCACTTCGCATTGCCCCTGGTTGATTGAAGGAAGCGGTTGCGTTGTCTGGCCTGCGCCCCAAGCAACGACATTGGTTGCCGCACCGCATTGCCACGCCGCACCACACAACACCACGCACGCCAGCAGCGCTTTCCATCCCTCCATTTTCGAACTTTTCATCCGGCATCGCCATTTGTTCTAAAGGCGCGCCAATGTGTTCTCACCCCTGCCTCGTGTCAAGCTGCGACCCAACAATTACAGTTCAGCCATGAATAAAAACCTGCCCACATGCGGGAAATCAACCACTTGCGAAAGTTTATTGCGTAGTTTCCGTCGTCATCCCATTCCTTCCCCCTGGCAAACCTTGACCGCGCCATTGGATTTTGGACCTCATCGCCGCGCGCCAAGAGTTGTGTACAATAAAACATCGGGAAATCGGCAAAGTTGCTGCAGCCCTTAAGTTACCTCTTGGCGACAGCAAACCAAAAACATTCCAATGTATCAAAGCAACTTTCGTAATGAATTACTTAACAAGGTGTTACGATTGTCTTACGGAAGTCCTAAAACACCAGCCGCGTGTCCTAAACCATGATGCGCGCCATCCTGCCTTTGTGATAAACATAGACCCGTCATCGCGTCTTCCGGTGCTTTGACGTTGATTAGCAGAAAGCGACCGCAACCGAAAGTGATGAATACCAAGCCAATTTCAGTCCCTGCCGTTGCGGTTTTCGCGGGAAGTTCCCCCGTGGCCCTTCCGCCGCCCCTAATGCCGCCAAACCCGGTTTAAATCCGGGTGGTCCCGTCTGCGGACAGATTTGAATCAACCAAGACAAAACGAAAAAACCTGCAAACCAAACAAACGAAACAACCAACCATAATATGAAACTGACAAAATTAATACTCACGGCCCTCGCTGGATGCGCCGTCGTCTCATCCGTGCGTGCCGCTGACGTCACCCTCCACCTCTACGGTTCCACCGCTTATCGTCGCGCCAGCTTCATTGCCATTGGCAACCTGTATGGCACCGGCGTCACCAACATCACCTACGCCACCGCTTCCGCCATCGCGACCACCACGACCACCGGGTCCGGCAGCCCGGCGTTTGCCGCCTCAAACATCCTCTGGCAGGGCGTCATCACCACCGGCAGCTTGAGCAACAAGAATGTTAACATCTACTGCAATTGGGCCGGTTCGGTCGGCGGTCTCACCTCTGTGGCCTCGGATCCCGCAGAAACCCTTAACGTGTTCATCCCTTCTGACGGCGTCTTTGCCCACCACAGCAGTGGCACCGTGGATGTTGCCATGGCCGATTGCTTCCAGGATGTCACCCCCGTTAACGGGAACGTCACCGGATTCGACACCCTCAACGAGTCCAACGTCGCCGTTCTGGAGTTCATCTGGGGCAAAGGCACGGGCAGCCCGTCAACTTTGAGCAATATCGAACCTTGGACTGCCGACTCCATCCTTGCCTTGGGCCATATCCCCATGTCCCAGTTCACCGGCAACACCAACGATGTCACCAACTCCATCTATGTGACCGGTCGCAGTGACGACTCCGGCACACGCATCATCTCGGAAACTGACTCTCACTACAACGTGGGCGATGCGGTCATCCAATACGTGACCACGGCCAGCACCTACTCCTGGTACGGGCCCGGCAACAACATCGTTCCCGGCGACGGTGACGGTGCCATCTCCGGCGGCACGGTTGCGTCCGCTCTCGGCGCCGCCCGCACGCCGCCGATCGTCATCACTGACCAGCACAGCGTCGTGACCACCAACAGCAACGCTTACCTCATCGGCTATGTGGCCGTGACCGACGCCATGGGCAGCGCCACCTTCAATGGTGGCGAGGGCAGCAACACGCTCAGCACCGTCACCGGTTCACCCACGGTGCCGCTCACCAACTGGCTCAGCTACAACGGCGTGCTCTTCAGCGAACCGGCCATCCGCCAGGGTGCTTACACCGACTTCGGGTTCGAACATTGCGATTATAACCCCACTTTGCTCACCGATGCCAACAAGCTGGGCTTCGTGGCTGATTACCGCACCAAGCTGCAGGCTGAAGCCGGCGCTTCCTACATCCCCGGAACCATGCAGTTGGGTGATATGAACGTCACCCGCGCGGACGATGGCGGCCCCGTCACCCACAACTAATCCGGGCAAGTGCACCAGTCCAAAATACGCATCCTACGATTACGAATATGAAAAAATACAACAAATACCTGCGCGGGCTTGCGCTGGTCGCCATTGCCGCCTTGGCGTCCATGCCGGAGGCTCACGCGTTGACCTACACGAACTCAAACTTGGACGCCATGCTCTGCTTCCGGGAAACCACCACGAGCCATCCGCTCGACTTGGAAGTGAACATCGGCTCCATTACGAACTACATCGCGCTGCCCATCGGGACGACGACCAACATCAGCCAGTACACTCCGTCACAGTTGACGGATGCGGTCGGCAGTTCCGACTACTCGGGTGTCAAGTTCTCGGTGCTTGCGTGCGCCCACTTCGGTTCGCCCGCCAACTACCCCATCACGGGTGATACCCTGTATGCCACCAAGGCTCGCTTGGTTCCATCCGTTCAGTCCGCGCCTTTTGGCCGGAGCGGAGATACTGCCCTCGTTCAAGCGGGTGGGAAGATATACTCGCTCGGCATCCAGGCGGCTAACTACAGTGGCCAGCAAGCTGCAGGGCCGGACAACACCGCCACCGCCGTTGGCATATCTCCGGGCAACACCCTCCAGTCCTGCGAGGCATATCTGGGTTCGGGCAACCTGGCCGGTACGTACAGCCCGGTCGAGGCGCTGGCTCCGTCCACATTCAGCAGTCCCATCGTAGCGGACCTCTACGAGAACGTCCCCACGGGTTCTCCCGATCCGCTTAACGGCAATGCCACCTCGGGCAGTGTCTCCTACATCGGTTACTTCACCTTCAATACCGATGGAACCACCACCTTCACCCGTTCCACCACGCGCGTGTCGCTGACCATCACCCAGAACGCCGGTGTCAACAGCATCTCGTTCTTCAGCTATCCGGGTATCAACTATACCCTCTACGAGACGAACATCGGCGGCTTGTCGATGCCGCTCAGCACTTGGACGCCCCTGAGCACCATCAGCGGTGCCGTCGGTGGCATCACCAACTTCACCGATGCCAGCGCGGATCCGGGCCGGGTCTACGCTGTCGGCGCCCACTAACTCCATCCAAACCTGCACGCCGGCCGGCCGGGGAAACCTGGCCGGCCGTCTTTTTTTGCGCCAGATTCGTCACCCACCAATATTTCTGCGCCGCCGGAATGGCGCGCGTTGACTCCTCCAGCGCCGGGTCTCCCTCCATCGACTCCATTTACCGGAGGGAGCAGGTGTCGGAAGGCAGGTCCGCTGGAGCCGTGCGAACCGGGAGCGGGAGCCGACCCGGGGAAGCTCTGGATTCGTCCGGTTTTCCGAAAAGTTTGCCCCCGGCATGTCGCGCCTGAAATGGGAAACTTACCCGAAGCCGCAGTCAGAGCGCCGCGTCCGGGTTTGGTAAATTCACGGGCTCCCGTTTTGCCGCGTCCGCGCGGAAATGAAACCCCGCCCCTTTTACCCGGCCATCTCCGCGCTTGCGCACATTTCCCCGCACCAATCCTCCACCCGCTGCCGGATCTGCTCGCGGATTTCCCGCACCCGCGCCAGCTTCTCCTCGCGCGTGCCCGCCGCCGCCGAAGGGTCCGGAAAACTCCAGTGCAGCCGCCGGGTGACCCCGGCAAAAACCGGGCAACGCTCCGCGCTGGCCTCGTCGCATACCGTGATCACATACGCGAACATTTTGCCGGATTTGAACACGTCAAACACGCTCTTGGTTGCGTTCCCGGATATGTCCAGGCCCGCCTCCCCCATCACTTCCACCGCCAGCGGATTCAACGTCCCCGGCTCCAGCCCCGCGCTGTGCGCCTCAAAATGCTCCGGACACATCTGGTTCACAAACGCCTCCGCCATCTGGCTGCGCGCGCTGTTGTGAATGCACACAAACAAAACCTTGTTCTTCATATCGTTTGTTTGACCGCCGGATCCGATTACCGCAAGTCCTGATTTACCGGGCTCCCGATCAAAAATCGCAAATCAAAAATCAAACTTCCCGTTAGTTCGGCAGGATGACCGTCACCCGGCTGACCAGCCGGGCCAGCAGCGTGCGCTTCTTCTTCTTGTCGTCCGTCTGCGCCGTGTCCCCGCCCGCCTGCGCCTTCGCGTCCGTGCTGTCGGCACCGGCGGCGCTCGTCGCCGCCGAGGACGCGGTCGTGGGCGCCAGCGTGGAGGAGGCCTGGTTGCCCCCCACCGAAACACTGCCCGAAACCAGGCTCAAACTTTGGCCCACCGATCCCGAGCCCACGCTGATGCCCCCCACCGCAATGACCGTCCCCGAAATGGTGCCGCCCGTGGAGGAAAGCGTCGCGTTGCCGCCCGAAACCACGGTCACGGCGACGTTGTTCACAGCGCTGACGGTGGTTGCCTGGCGCCCGATGACCAGCCCATTGATGTTGCCGGCGGCGTTCAACGTCACCGCCCCGCCAATGACGCCCGAGCCCGTCACGTCAATGCTCCCCGGCGAGATGATGTTCCCGTTGTTGTCCCGCGTGCCGGCGGTCAGCGTCACCGTCGGACCGGCGGATTCATTTCCGTTGAGCGGTTCCTGCACGATGCCTCCCTCGCTGGCGACGATGTTGCCGGCGTTGGGATCCTTGTTCAAATTGGGCGTCAGAATCGTGATGTTGCCCGGAAGGTCGTTCGCCGGCTCGGTGATCGTGACGTTGCCGCCGCCGGCAATCGAGCCGCTCAACGTGGTCGGCAAGGTATAAGCGATGATGCCGCTGCCGGAAAAGGTTTGGGCAATATTAAGCACCTTGTCCTTGGAAGGATCGGCCGCGTTCGCCAGCACCTGGTACAGGGTGAGATGGATGTTGCCTTGCGCGCCGCTGCCGGCGTTCACATTGCCGTAGAGCGATTCCAGCGTGATGTTGCCTCCGTCGAACGTCGCGATGCGCGAGCCGGCCACGTCAATCGTCCCGCCGGCGGTGATGTTTACGTTGCCGGGGCCGAGCGTGTAAATCCCCTCCGCCAGTCCGTTCCCGCCGAAGTTCTGCTCCGAACCCACATTCACCGCGCCGGCACCGGTTGTGGTGATATTGATGTCCCCGCCCAGCCAGGAGCTGATGGTCGAGGAAAACATCGTGATGTTCCCCGTCTGATAAACGCCCGGCCCCGCCACGGTCGTCAAATTAATCGTGGCGCCCGACCCGCCCAAGGCAGCCAGGGCGTTGTTGATGGCCGGCCCCTGCGAATTGATGCCCGGGCTCGACCCAAGGTCCACCGAACCCGCCGTCACATCGAATGTTCCCGGACCGCCGACCGCATAACCGGAGGACAGTTTGGACGGTATGTCCTGGCTGTTTTGGTAGAGATAAGTCAGCGTCGGCAAATCCAGAAACGTCACCGGATGCGCCGTGTCCACAATGGGCGCGCCGGTGATGAGATTGATTTGCGGCACACCGTTGATTACCAGTTGCAAATAGAGAGGCTTGAGAGAAACCCCGTTCCCGCTTGCATCCGTATTGACCAGCGCCTGGTACTGCGCTGTGGTGAACCGGCTGATCAACCCGAGAACGCTCGCCGTGCCCCCACTGCCGGCCGCGTAGGTGAAATTCGGCACTCCGACACCGGAGCCGAAAATCAGGTTCCCGTTCGCGTCCAGCAACTGGTTGAGGAAACCAACGCTCGTCACCTCCGACGCCACGGTTGCGGAAAGCGGCTGAGTCAGTTGGTCAAAAGTCTCCTGGTTCCGGCTGTACAACCGCCCGCCCACCGTGATGAAGGTGTTGTCGTTGGCCAGATTCGCGCTCGCGTTCTGGCCCTGAAAGGAACAATTGTCCATGTTCCCCGCCACCGTGATCCAAGTCTCCTTGGGTGTCGTCAAACTCACGTTCAACATGTTGCCTGAAATGTTCAGCACCACCGGGGCGGTGTCATTCAAGTGGAGCACCGGATTTGCGTGGTCTGCGGCGCCGAACACCGGCGAGTTGACCACCCATTGGTCCGCCCCGCTGTCCGACATGATCAAGCTGTCCGAGCCGGTCCCCTGCGCGAACAATGATCCGCCGCCCGTGGTCGTGATGGTCAGATTCCCGACCGGCGAGGGAAACATCGTCAGATTATTGTCCAATTGCACGCCGCCGGAACCGGCCGTGATGTTCAGCGTCGGCGCATAGATGACGGGAACTTTGTCCGAGGAGAGCGCGCTCGCCCGGGGCACCGAGCCGCCCGCCAGTTCCACGCCCACGCCCGCGTTTAAATTCACGTAGGCCGCCGGATCATAATCAAACACATGGGCATAGGGTCCCGAGTTGTTGAAATCGCCGTTCGGATTCCTCACTTCCTGCAAGGCAATCCCTCCGCCCGGCGCATTCACGGTCCATCCGCCTTTCACCAGGCTTAACGCCAGCAGCTTGGATGGGATGCCGGCGGTCGTCCCCGCATTGATGGTGCTGTTCCCGTCGGCCGTGACATAGTTTCCAAACACGCCCTTCCCGGCGGTGATGGTCACATTCCCCGGTTCCGGCCCAAACGCTCCGGTGCCAGCGTCAGTATGGTTGCCGCCGGTCTGGCCGGACACCGATGGCGCCGGCATAAAACTGTAAACATTTCCGCCGGCCGTGATGTTCACGTTCCCGCCCGCGCCTGTGCTGATCCCGCCCAACGCCTTGTCCACGCTGTAGCCCGGACTCGTCGTGCCACCGAAATCATAACCCCCGAGTGCCGAGGACCCGGTATTGCCCGACGCGTTCGCGTCGGCGTCCACGTCGCCCGCAACCGCCCGTGCATCAATGCTTCCCCCGCCCATGGTCCGGACCGCGCCGAACGACGAGCTGGAGGCAACCACGATGTTGTTGCCCGCCAGCAGGCTGATGGAACCGTCCAGAGTTTGTACCGTCGCGGACCCGTTCAAAGTAATATTGCCAACGCCGGAATTCACCGTGCCCGGCGCGGCCGTATTCGGCACCCCGGGCACCACCGTGTTGGCCACCGCAAAATTCCGGCCCGCCTCCAGCGTCACCGACCAGCCGCTTCCTGCCGTGAGACTGGTGCCGGTCTTGAAATTAATGTTGTTGCCCGCCTCCAGCGTCAACTGGCTGCCCGGACTCGATATGCCCGTCGTGGATACCAGGTCCCAGCTCGAGTTCACGTTGATGTCCGTATTCGCCTGCAAATCAATCTGCGACAGGCCCGTGAAAGCCGTAAGCACATTCAAATCCAGCGTGCCTGACGAACTCCCGGCTGTCACGATGCCCGTGCCTGCACTGTCCGTGCCGCTGTTATCCAGCGTGATGAAATCCGGATCAATCACCAACCGCCCGCCCTCGCTGCCCACGCTCGCATGTCCGTCAACCGCGGTGTTGATGGCCGTGATCGCCGGCGCCGAAATTTCCACACTCCCGCCGTTGCCTCCCTGCGCCCCGCCGGCGACGCTAATCGTCGAGCCCGCCGCATCACTGAAGCTGTTTGCGGATTTCACAACAACCGTGCCGCCCGGGCTGGTTCCCTGCGAATCGCCGCTCGCCGAAATCACCGAGTTCGCCCCCAGATTCACCGAATCGCCTGCCACCAACTGGATCACGCCGTTCTGTTCCCGGATCGAATTCGCCTGGATCAGCCCGCCCTGGTTCACCACTTGCGCGTTCACGGCAATGGTTCCCGCGTCCGCGATCAACCGCCCGGTATTGTCCACCGAGCCCTGCGGCAGATTCACTCGCGCACTGAACCCCCGCCCGTCCGGCCGCGCCGACACCAAGACGTCCTTCCCGGCATAAAGCCCGATGTTGCCCCCGGAGGCGAGAATGTCACCGTGGTTTTCAATCGTATTGGCGATCAAAAAAAGTGAGCCGCCCGTCGCTACGTTCAACTGGCCGTAGTTGATGATGCTGGCCGATGGCGCCGGCGCGCTGAAATCCCACGCCCCGCCCGAATCCAGCTCCGGCGGCGCAATCGGCGCCGTCGTCATGATCAGGCCAGCCGCGCTCAGGACCGCCTGCCCGCCGACGTAAAAGCCCGAGGGGTTCTGCAGCACGACCAGGCCGTTTGCACTCAGCGTCCCCAAAATCTGCGACGGATTTGGGTCATTAATCCGGTTCCATACCAGCGACGTTGAGGTCGGCTCGACGAACTTCGTGGTTTCCCCGGTCCCGATGTTGAAACTCCCCCAGTTGATGAGTGCGTTGCCAGAAGTGGTCACCGTCAACTGCGAACCCTGGCTGGAAAACGTCGCCCCGCCCTGCGCAACTACCGGCTTTGACGGGTTGGCCTCCACCTGCCCCGCCAAGGAGCACCCCAGCACCACCGCCACAGTGGTCAGCCGACCGGGGCTGCGGAAATACTGCGTGAAGGTCTTCATGTTCACAGTTGCTTGGCAAGTTTAAACTCTGCCATCGAATGGCGAAAGCCGGCGTATGTTACGTTCTCGTGACGGACACTGGCTGCTTCGCAGTCCGGTCCCGCCCGCAAATCTTTTCGATCGCGATTCATCAGAACTGGCCGGTTAACCCAAAGATAATCCGGATTTGGCCGGCCTCTGCGGTGCCGGCGGTCAGCAGCGGCCATGTAAAGGCGAAACGTCCCTGCCATGAGGTGCCAATGCTCGCGGTCCCGCCAAAGCCCGTTCCCCACAACGGCACCCGCCCAGGGCTGCCGTTGGGATCTATCAAATAAGTCTGGGCATAATCCATGAAGAGCGCCCCCCGCACAATCAGCGGATTGCCCGTCCCCGCCCCCACATACCCCACCGTGTGCGGCGGCGTTTTCAATTCCGACGTCAGCCGCCAGCCCGTGTCGCCAAATACTTCGCCCTCCCGGTAGCCACGTACGCCGGCGAGGCCGCCCACGCCGAATTGCTCATTGCTGATAAGCGGCTGGTTCGCCCACTGCCCGTCCGCCTTAACCGCCAGCCGCCAGTCATCGACGAGAATCTGCTCGCGCGCCAGGCTGGAGGTCAGGACGTGGTAGTAACCGTCCGCATGCACAGAGCCGGCGGCGTTCTGGAACTCAACCCGGCTGTTCGGAAACAGCGCGCCTGAAAAATTCACGCTGTAGCCGAAACCAAAGGCCGTGGTGCCATCTGCGTCCTGCCGGCTCGCGTCCCACCGCGCCGTTACCGGCAGATACCGCACCGTCTGCCAGATCGCCGGATCCGACTGGTTCAGTACGCCCACGTGCAGCACCGGAGTCACGCCATTGAAGAATATCTCCGTGAACGTGATGACGTTCGTCTTCGTGCCCTCCAGGTCGTAGCGTTTGAAATCCACGCCCGCGGACAGCGTCGACCGGATCCCGTCAAATTCGCGCAACGCGCGCGACCAGCGGAAACCGACGTTTTCGTTCACCGTCAAATCCTCCTGCACGTTCTGGCTGGTGACGGTCCGCGCCGCGGTTTGCAAAATCGTGTCCAGCGGCGAATACTCGAGCTTGGTGTCAATCGTGGAACGGCTGGCGTAAAAGTTCAATTCGGGCGCGCCCGTGGGCGGCGGTAGATTGAACCGCCTCGTCCCTTCATCGTAGCCGAACGCGCCGGCGCTGTTGTCCACCGTCTCCGCGAGCGATTCGGGGTTGCCCAGCGGCATCCGGTAGAAGGCGCTGTAATTGGCCACCTGCGGCCGGTCATAGAACGGCCATTCCGATCCCAGCTTCGAGTCCGACGGCGAAAACGAATACTGGATGCCCATCGAATGATTTTCCTGCCACAAATTATTGTACGACGCCGAGCCGTTGACGCGCAAATCCGGTGTGCCGGGCGTGCTCTGATTGTTCAACTCCAGCTTGCCGTGCAGCGGCAGCCGGTCATGCACCACGAGCTTGAGCCCGCTGGTGTCCGGCGTCGGCCCATCGATTATCTCCGGATAAATCGTCCGGTCCTGGTTCAGGTTGGCCAGGTCCACCTCGGGCTGGAGAATCTTGCTGTTTAGCAGAATGTTCGTCCGCAGATCCGGCAGCGCCCGCATGATGTTGTTTGAACTGAAGAAATGGTTGCCCTCAACCGGGATCACGGCCAGCTTTCCCTCCGTGACCTGAATCTTGATGATGGCGTTCGAGACCGACTGAATCGGTATGACCACATTCACGGTTTCATAACCCCGGGCGCGATATTCCAGCGTGAGTTCCTTCCTTGCGTCCCCAATCTGATCGAAGTCAACATTCGTCCCGGTGTATTTTGACAACACCGACTGAAGCACGTCGTCACTCAGCAAATCATTTCCCGTCACCTCGTAACCCACCACCTCGATGTGCGGTACGGTATTGGTGTCCGCCGCAGTCGAAGCGGGCGCATTCGTCGCGGCGGAAGCAGCCGGGGCGTTGGTTGCGGCAGCGGAAGAAGTCGCAGTGCCGGCAGGCGGGGCGGTGTTGGGAGCAGGCGCAGCCGAAGCAGGTGCGTTCGTTGTCGTGGCGGCAACGGTGTTGGTTTCCGGGGTGGAAGTCGTGACAGCCGTTGGCGCGGCGTTAGTGCCTGCCGCCATTGAGCCGGGGGCGTTTGTTTCGGCGCTGGCCGCAACGGTGTTTGTTTCAGCACCGACGGCAGTTGGGGGGGTACCGTTGCCGGCAGGCGGTGTGGATGTCGGAGCGTTGGTTTCCACCACTGCATTCGGGGGAACAGTGGCGCTGCTGGCGGGGCTTGGGTAAAGCCTGCCGGCAACGAGGATGACGGAGGACGCCCCTTGGAAAACGTGCATCGTCACAACGCCGTTGGTGATTTGTTGCGGCGCGATGGAGACGCTCATGGGCGGGAATCCCTGATTGCGGTATTCGGATTGCAGGTCCGAGGCCGTCTGCACCAGTTCATCCAGGCCGACGTTCGTCCCGGTGTGTTTCGAGAACACGGCGGACAGGTTGTTCGTGACCGGCAGCGGGACGCCCTCGATGACAAAGTTTTGAACATCGAAACGGTGGCTGCTGCTGGAATCATCCGCCCCGGTGGGGGGAGTGGCGGAATCTTGCGGAGCCTGACCCTCGGCCGCAAACACCGAGGCCACCGTGGCGCACCAGTAGCAGAAAACCAGCGGCATTGCACGGAGCAGTGCCGCCCCCGCCCGCCATCCACGCCTCGCCGGGTGACGAAAAAAACCGCGCCTGCGGCGCGCCCCGGCTGACAATACCCCTTGAGCGATGGAAATGTTTCTGAGGCGCATTTTGCGGGGCCCTTTTACCTTGACCCTCGCACGGCACCCAGCCGTGCCAAAACCTCCATGCGCCGCCGCCGGCTGCCGGGCCGGCGCGCGGAGCCGCCGTCAGAAAAGCGGCGCCCCGTCATATCGGCAGCATCCGTACCAGTTTTTGCCTGCGCACGCCCTGGCGGCCGTGACGCTCCCGCCACTTGCCCGGGCTCACGCCAAAGCGCTTCTTGAACATCAGGCTGAACAGGCTATTTGACTGATAACCGCTCGTCAACGCCACGTCCACGACCTTGGCGTTGGAAGTGGCCAATAACTCGCACGCCCGGGCCAGCCGCAGTTCGGTCTGCTTTTGGCGGAAGGACGTCCCCACTTCCTTGCGGAACAACCGGCTCAAATGCCGCGGACTGCAGCCCATCCTCGGCGCAAGGTCCGTGAGCGACAGCTCCACAAATTCCGACGCCACCGTGTCCCTCAAAAACTGCCGCAACCGCCCCCGCCCGTCCTGTTCGCCGCACGCCTCAGCCGGTTCCCCGCTCATCTCGCAATTGAACACATCCACAAAGAGCTGCAGCAGTTGCAACCGGCCCGAAAGTCCGCCGCCGTTCCGGCTGAAACCAAGGGTCTTGAACCGCTCGGAGACCGGATGCTCCGGCGCCAGGACCCGGAACGGAACCCGCTCCCCGTCGGCCGCCCTTTTCAACGAAAGCTGCTCGGTCAAACTCAGCAATCCCGTGAGCCTTCCCGGATCGAGGCAAAAATAAAGAACCGTCACCTCGCCTAACTGGCTGGCGCGCAAGCTCCCACGCGTGTCCCCCGTAAGCACCAAGGCCATCCCCTCCGCCAATTCCCGCACCCCGGCCCCCTGCTGCCAGTAGCTGATCCCGCTCCGGATCTGAATGAAAGACCAGCCGGGAAAGCTTGGAGTCCACTCGGCGCTGGGGGGCAGCCGGATTTCATTGATAGCCAGATGCGGCTCATACAGAAGTCCCGCTTTCATGTGCGCAGAGCATGAAAAGGACATGTTACGAATGGCCGTCAGGATTGTGACAATCTGGAAACGAAAACCCCGTCCGGCATTTCTGGAACTGCGCGAAACGAATCTAGCCGGCAAATGTAAGATTAGCCCCATCTCGATTAATGTGGATTTCTTCGC